>Ga0179593_1330530_pt1 | contig 12035 bp, 15 predicted proteins | sample CZODoug2_1_08_16_FD_185931 | JGI IMG/M metagenome (GOLD analysis project Ga0179593, IMG submission 185931) | Vadose zone soil fungal communities from Angelo Coast Range Reserve, California, USA - CZODoug2_1_08_16fungal (PacBio error correction) | ecosystem: Environmental > Terrestrial > Soil >...
GAAACAAACGCCGAAGTAACAGAAAAGAATTTTGAAGGGAAGAACGCGGACTCAAGAAAAGATCACTAATCAGGATGAAGGGTAAAGGGCATCCATTGATCACGGAGGATCCAAGGCCAAGGAGAGGGTGGAAGAAAAGGAACTGCCCGAAACGCAGCTACAGGAGAAAAAGTAATAGATTTCCCCTTGAATCAATGGGAAAGAACCATCTGTAAGGGGTTGGAAAAAAGAGAGAACTATCCCTCCGCGTCTAAAGACAAAGGGGGGAGGAGGAAAAAGGCGGATGGGGCTAACCGGAATACACTGGGGAAAAAGGAGAGGGAAATACCGAAGCGAAAAAGGGGAGCTCATGGATTTCTAGGCAGGGGAGAAAAGCGCTGTTCGCCAGAGGGAAATTGGGAAGGATGGGGGAGATCCATGACGGACTGAGTCTATGAAAAAACTCAAGTAAAGGGAGGATATAGCCTCAGGGTTAGGAAAGGAGAAAAAAAAAACTGTTGGGGGCATTGCTCACAGCACCAAAAAAAGGATATAAGGCCGCCGAAGTACGACTCCGAACGGTGAGGCTAGGCTCTTCACCAACACGACTGATCAGTCGGTAGACTAAAGAAACGACAAAAAAAACCCGAAACAATGGGGGGGGGGAAGGGAAGAAGGAAAAGGGTGAACAGTCCTGGGTGTAAAATTCAAAAAGAGGGTTCAAGCCGGCAATTACGTTCCTAAATAACACGCTTCTCTCTAGGGAAAAAAAGGGGAGGAGAGCATAGGAAAGAGAAACTTCGAAAGAGGGAAGACATCTGCCAAAGAGGAGCTCGGGACAATGGTTGGGGGGGACAGGGTTACAGTTAGACTGTCTTCTTTCCCGGAATCGGGCCATGAGGAGGAGGTGAGGGAGAAAAGGTTTCTGGCGTTGGATGTCGTGCACTACTGGGGAACAGGAAGCCAGAATAGAAGAAAGGGTCCAAAGGAGGGGGGGAGAGCGGCAGCGCTGGCTTCCCTACCGAGCATCCGAACCCTATCAGTCCCTAGAAGAGGAAGAGGGGGGGGAGTAATGGGCGGGTCTCTAGCGAAAGAGCGAGAGAAGAGGGGCAATCATAACAGTAAAGAAACAGGGGAAGCTAGGAAGGGATCCACTAATGCAAAAATGGAAAAAAAAAAATAAGGGAAAGAAGAATCCTCATCTCCCTCGTCAGGGGAATGACAAACAGCTGCGGAAGAAGAGAAAAAGCAAATGGAAAGGAGGAAGAAGGAAAGAAAAAGGAAATTCTGTACCCTCGAAAGGGAGGGAGGACAAAAGCTAAGAGTCGCAAAGCAATCTCCTCGCCTCTCGGCAAAAACAGACGCTTTCTTAACTCCATTACACGCCGCCGGTGTTCACAGAAAGAGGGGGAGGGATTGCTAAATATTGCCTTCCAATTACAAAGGACCAATGAGGGGGGAGGAGGAGACTTCGCTGCAAGAAAAGGTCAAGAAAAAAAAACTTCTCCGCGTGTAGCCCTTATCCGCGAACCAAAAGGCAGAGAAACCGCAGCAACATGCATCTGCGGCTTTAAAATGAGGGGGGGGCTCATCAACAGCAACTCCGAGAGGGACACACGAGGGAGAAAGGCGGAACCACCTGAGGTAAAGAAAATTGTTGCAGTAAGAAGTACAAAGAGCAAGGGATATACAGACCGCATGACAGAGGTGGGTTGAAAGGAGAAAAAAAGAGGAAGAGGAAACGGCTCCGTCGTCTTCATTGAGGGAAAGGAGAAAGAGTTATGATGTCTTTGTTCTGGACTCTTGCGAATCGAAACGGATTTCAAAAAGGGATTGCAATTCCGGGGGGAGGAGGAAAAAATCAGAATGACCTCGTACTAGAAAGAAAGCTGAAGCTGGGCCGCACTATCGACGAAGAGGAAGACGGGGAACTTCACAGCGTGAAGAGGGAGAATACCCACAGAGGAAATCAAAAAAGAAATGGTCTCTCACATTTCCAAAAAGTCCAGAGAAGAAAAAAATTGCTGGCTCCAATCGAGTAAACGAGGACCGGCAGAGATCGTCGAATGGAGAAACGGGCTCTGCTCTCTGAAAAACCCATTACTCCTAAGAAAATCCCCAAATTGGGAATCTGCCCTCGAAAAGGGAAGAGAAAAAAAAAAGAAATAAGGAAACAAAATTCCAACCAGCAGCAAGAAATATAAAAGGTCGGGAGCGAAGGGGGGGGGGAGACAACGGCTTGTTTAGCAATCATAAAAAGCTCCTTCTCGGCAAACTCAGAGGGGGGGGAAGGGATTTACAAGGGCATTCACCCGAGGGAAGAAAAAAGGAGCCCGGGCCCCTTTGCCAGTTCGGGGGGGAATAAAAAGGGGGGAGACCTTCACGTAATACGCCTTCCGTGTCCACGACACATCGGGTTGGAGAAAACCCAGGTCGCATTCTACATACACGCGTAAAAAAAAGGGGTCAGTTAAAAAAATCAAAAAATTAACGACTTGCACACAGTATTCATCAAAGAGAGAGTCGACCCACACCGAAGGCAAGTAGGGAATGGAGAAATCGATCCTAAGAAAGGGCGAAGTCAACTGTCTACCAACAAAAAACAAACCCAAAGAGAAATAGTCCTTCTGACGAGAAGAGAAAGTAGGAAGGTCCTTCTTACAGCATTAAAAGACAGAGGTCGATTTTGAAGGGGTGAAAAAAGAGAAAGAGTAGGGAGTCTTGTCTGAAAACCGCCCTCCAATGACAGAAAAAAAAAGAAAAAAGAGGCACCTTGGACAAGGGAGAAGAAACTAAAAGAACCTTAAGTGGACGACCCCGGGGGGGGGGTTTTTGGGAGGGGAAGGGCGTACAAAGAGCTCAAATTCGAGAAGAAAAGGGGGGAAAAGAAGCTAATCGTGAGAAGGGGGACAAATGAAAGATAGAGGGAAGAAGAGGCCTCCATATTGCGGGAGGGGCTTCAAGTGAAGAAGAGGAAGATCTATCCAACAAACGGAGGAGAGGAAAAGGATTATGGGGAAAAAAACGGATGATGATCATGCCCGCCTGAAGCTAGCGGAGGGGAAAGAGAGATATAGGAACTACTTTGTCCTATATGACGGAGGAAAGAAGATTCAAGACTTGCGCCGGGGGGGGAAATTACCAACAAGGGGAAAGGAACCAAGAGAGGGGGTTCGTCTAAATTGCTTAGGGTGCGCTGGGGTAAAAAAAGGGCGAGGAGGGGAGGGGGGGGAAACGATTTGAGGTCACCTGGAAGAGAAAAAAGAAAAGAATAGTGCTGGTTTCAAAAACAAAAAAAGCAATACCGGGGGGGGCGGTGGAAGAGTGACTAGGGAGTAAGCAGGCCAATTCAGGAGGGGAAGGGGGACGCAGTTGACCTGACGCCCCTAAAGATAAAAAAGGTGCACATGAACTTAGCTTCTCTCTTATGTCTGTCGTCTATCGGGAGAGGGGAAGAAAGGATGTTGGTGCAAGGCGGGAATTTTTGGGAACCAGGAAAAGGGAGGGGGTTTAGCCGCGTAAATGCGATGTCAAACTAAAGAAAACAAGGGTGGGTTGACAGATGACAAAAAGAGCAGTGGTGGATCACAAAACTAAAAACGACAAAGGGAAGGAGCCAAGTCACCCATGGTGAAGGAAACTTTTGACGAAAATTTTGAGTGTTGGACAACGATTGCGTGGGATGGTGATACAAAAGAAAGGTCGTCGCTGACGCCAGGGATCGAGTTCCGATGGAGGAGGGGGAATATGGGAAGAGTTATTTCGTAGCTGTGGGAGCAAGGGCAGCCACATTCCATTGGGTTGCGAAGTTTGGGGGGTGTAAAAAAAAAACGGCATGAAAACGATCTCGCGGACAGAGGTACGGAAATCGGGGGGGGGGAAAAGAAACATCGCAAGTTTCTTCTGGATTTAAAGGAGGAAAGATAAAAGTGGCAACTTTGGGATAACTCGACACAGGGAGGAAAAAGGGACGCGATGCGGATAAGAGCACAGGGAGGGGAAGAGAATTCGAGGGTTGGGAGAGCCGCAAAACTCCTACTCAGAGAAGCTGCGCGGTCGATCGCAAGCGAAGAAGAAAGTAAAAGGGGGGGGGGGAGGATGAGAGAGACAAAAAACAAAGATTACCAAAAGAGGTGAAGAAGAGGAACAAAAGCGTTCATGCGTGGATCGGGGGAAGGAGTCTGGCGGTAACCCTGCAGAACGAAAAAACAGGGGGATACAAAAGGTTATATATGAACCGCGCAGGCTGTAAAACATAGGAGGGTGAGGAACGAACAAAAGGGTAAGCCTGGCATAGGAAAAATGGGACGGGAGCGAAGAGGTTCGAGGATAAGGTGGCAGACCACAGCCGAGAAGTTCTTGGGTGGGGGGGGTCAGGGAAAACAACCTACCCACCTAATAATCATAATGACAGCGCATTGGACGAAGAAAAAAAAATTCTAAGCAACCTGGGTCTTCTTTTAAAGGGAGGGAGGGAAAAAAGGAGAGGCTGAAGAAGAGAAGCTGATCAGAGGACTTTGATGAAGGGAGACTACAAAAAATAATGACAGCTGCGATAAAATAGGAGAAAGCGATGTTGATTCATGTCTAAGGAAAAGGGTGGGGTCTGACCATCGCGGCTTTGAGCAAACAGGATGAAAAAAAAGGGATGCGTTCAAAGCGGGGGAAAAAAAGGGTTTTAATGGGAGTGGGTGAACGTACGGAGCGCGTCCACCCTTTGAGGGAATTAGGAGTCGAGCCCAGCGTCAAGGGGACAGAGATGACGTCTAAAAAAGAACATACAGAAACCGGGCGGAAGAAGGGACGGGAGGGTTTAATGACTAGGGATTAGCCCGATTAAGAAAGAGGCCATAAACGTGGAAAGGAAAAGTAAATAATCTGGCTGCGTCGACCTTGAGGACTAAGGAATCGGTATAAAACTGTAGCAGAAAATGGGTCAGAAGACGGGAAAGAAAAGGCCCTTGGACCGCATGTAGTTGAGGGAAAATTACCAAGAACGAAGGCAAACCGCTATCAGATAAGGGAAGCTGCTCTTCGAGTTGCCATGGACAAAAAAGCAGCCGATCTCAAGAGGGGGGGTCATATAGCCATGTGGAGATAGGTTGAGGGGGGGGGGGGGGTGGGGGGAACAAAAAAAAAAAAAAAGGGAATTGCCGACTTCCAAGGTGAAAAAGAGGGTGAAACCCAGGAAGTTAAACGGGGACCGAGGAAACTGAACCAAGCAGCGTTGGAAACGGTGTGAAAAAGGGCGGCAGACCGACTCAGAGAATCGGGGTGGGTACAGGGGGGCAGCTCGAAAAACAAAATCGGTTAAGGACAGCAGGAGTAACTGCTCCGCATCGGGGACAGGGGGAGGAAAGAACAAAAGGATAGGAACCCCGTGAATCCCCAAGGGTGAAAATGAAAAAATCAATCTCATAACGGCTACGTGAGCAGATAGAGAGAAGGAATTTAGAAACGCAATTACCCGAAAACTGGCGACCATCTCATTTGAGACAGAAGAACCGGGCGATCCAGTGTGTCGCTCAGGGGGGAAAGAAGTCTTTTTACGTTTAGCAAAATCATGTCCATGTCGAGAGCAAGTGGAGACAGATTCGTTAGAGCGCGGTAGAAAAGATTCGCGGAGAACAAAGGACGATCGGTAAATCGGGACAGATCGATAGTCGCAGTTGTCGCAGAGTGAGGCATTGCCAGCTTCGAACCTCCTAAAGAAGGAAGGGGGGGAAGGGGGTTGGAGACTGCCGGAAGGAATGAAGTACTTCAAAGGGTAAAGGAGGGGGAGCGAGGAAAAGTAGCCGAGGAATAAAAAAAGGTGCAGGGTAAGTCCGAAGAGGAAAAGAAAGAGGAGATCGTCAAAAAACGAGGAGAATGATGACGACGAAGGTATAGAAACCAAAAAGAAAGGATTTCCTCGGCTATACTTTTCAAAGAAATAAAGAAGAAGGATCGAAGTGCGTCAGGCGTAGCACAAGAAGCGAAAGCCCGGCGGGGGAGGAAAGACTGAACACGCAGGCGAAGAGAGATTTCCCAGGAAGGAACCAGATAGTGCCCGCTACTATTGGGGGGGGAGGACTAAGAACCTCCTCTCTCTAAAACGAGGCGACACGATCGGAGACCACTTGCTGGAGTAAATAAAGAAAGAAAATGCGCGCCATCTCACGAAGCAGAAAACTGGGGGAAAAGTTATTGCTCGAAGGAACGCTGGGAAAGCAGTTAGTTTTCGAGGGATTGGCTCCATGACGTGATCGTAGGATAAGAAGAAGAAAAGGGACTTTCTGCCATAAATAAGAAAGGGCTCAATAGACAAAAGGGAGAAAAAAATGTTGTGGGGAATGGACAACGAACCGAGGTAGGGATGCAATAAAAAACTCCCGAGACTTGGAATGAACTAAGAGAAGTTTAGGCTTAGAGCTGCCCCGACAAAACGACTGGGAGGGGGGGGGGGGAAGTTAAAACTCAAAGGTAGCAACCTAAAGAGCAGGGAATGCAGGGAGACAGGGGAAAAAAAAAGTCACTGGGCACCAAATATGTGAAGTGGGAAAGACCGGCAAATTCCTTTGACGAAAGAAAGAGAATCAAATCTCTGCCAAGCTGAGAGAAAGGCGGAGAAAAGGAAAAAACATAAACTGCAAAGATATGAGAGGAAATGGTTGATTGGACCGTTGTAAGATACTTCACTAGATCGGCCACGTATCCATTGAGTAGGAAAAAGGGTTTCAGGGGCTAAAGTGATCCGGGGGAAGAAGGGAAACTGCTACGCAGCCATAAGGGGGGAAACCACGGGGGAAAAAAGACACGGAATCTTGCTCTAAGGCGCAAGAGGGGCTCCAAACTCGCATCAAAAATTCATACCTAGAAGAACTGCGGGCGATTGCAGGGGAATTGGCGGTTCTATAGAAAGGAAAGCAGGGCGAGAAGGGGACTGGTGGGATAAAGAAAGCAGGACAAAACGAGGGGGGGGAAAAGCATAGCATCCACATAAAAAAAAAGAGAGAGGAAAAAGCAATTGCAAGACGATTCAAATCCCGCGGCGTTCCTTCTAAAATCAGAATCACAAAAAGTGAACGCGCCGACAAGAAAAAGAAAACGAGAGAGAAATAGTAGTAGGTAGCGCCGATGGTTGGACGGAGAAGGGGCACATTGTCACGTAGAAGGGGAGAAAATCAGAGAGATCAAGAGCTCCAGACGATTCAGGTAACAGAAGCTTACATACACTGCCATTCACCAAGCAGTGAAGGGGAACCCGCTTGCTGCTGCTTCAGTGTCTGCGTACAAGGGAGGAGTCCCCTTAAAAAACTTCTCACACGGATGGGGTCGTACTGAACCGCACCCTGGCATCCTCAAAGCAGTGCTCAAGAGGGGTACAATTAGCCGCGACAAATCTTCGATCCCTCGCACAGCATAACGGATGGGAAGGAGGGGGCGCTCTCCAGCAACCTCCGCAAGCGGGGAAAAAAAGAAGGCTAACCAGGAACTTCTTATCCCCTTGGAAGAAGAAGGGAAAGGGGGGAGAAACGCTCCGAGAGAAAGAAAAAAAGCATGAGAACGCTTTGTGGGAAGATGAAGTCCATCTTTCATCTTGGGATTCGTGCTTCGAGGAGCAGGCTAGTGACCCCCGAATGAAGTTACTGGCTTGGGGGGGGGGGTTCTTCCAAGAAAAGAAAAAAGATCCGCCGAGAGGGGAGGGAACGGTTAAAACTTCGCCAACACTTGGTCAGAAGGAAGAGGAAAAAAAGCACCACTGTCCCCTGTAGGAAGGGGAAAAAACGCATCGACCAAGCCGCTTTGCCTCAAGGAGGGTCGCGAGGATCAAGGAGTTGAAGTCAGCATCAACGGGAGCGCCACCATTCCAAAACAGAGACACAAACGGGTATGCTTGGAACACACGATCAGCCGTCCGCGTCCAGAGAGAGAGAAGAGAAAAGGACACGTACCCCGGCAACATAAACTGGCCTAACAAGGAAAGGGAAAAGACATGCGATAAAAGAAAGGGACGGCAAAATATCCAACCATAATCAATTCCGGGATCCCTGGCGTCAGCACTGGCTACCCGGAGGGGGAATAATCTCCCGCACAGAAGGAAGAAAAAAAGATAAATGGGGGTGCAAAAGTTCATTCACCCAAGGGAGAAGGGAAGGGGGGAAAGTACAAGATTTAAAGGCAGGGGGGGTTTGCGGCTAAACCTCTGCCGTTCCTCGAAAGGCTTGGACCCCAGCCCATAGGTTTTTTCTCCTCCAGACCTGCATTCAGGAGAAAAGACAACAGCGGGGAAAAAATTGAATTCAAGGAAATCAAAAAAGCCCGACTTGAAAAAAAAAGAAATGCCAATAGGATGAGAGGAAAATACGAACTATGGGGAAAAAAAAGAGAAATCAACCGTGGCGAGGGCGTCAGTAACTGCTTAAAAAGGAAAAAAAAAAGAGTCTCGGCTGATCGCGAAAAGACGGATGGAAGTGGCCCATTTAATAATCGTATCGTTTGTGGGAAAAAGACATCTTTCAACGGAGGGAAGGGGGTAGGAAGTTCAAATACCGCCCCTAAACAAATTCCAATGGAACGATTGAAAAATAATCAACCAGAAAGAAGACACAGCACTTCGGATTTAGAGGGGGGTGGGGAGGCAAGTGAAAAAGAGAAAGGCTGGGAAGGGGAGACGCTCGCCAAAAAAAATCGGCCACATAAAGTAAAAGAGAGGAACCAAATCCCTCTTGACAGACAGAGAAAAGGAGAAAAGGAAGAAGCTCAGAGAAAGAAACAACCACAACAGAAAAAAAGAAGAGAATAACGGAGGGGGGGGGGGGGGTGGTGGGGGGTTGGGGGGGGGGGGGGGGGGTGTTGTGGGGGGGGGGGGGTGTGGGGTGGGGGGGGGGGGGGGGGGGGGGGGGGGGGGGGTGGGGGGGTTGATCAAATCCGAAAAGCTAGGGGAAACAAGATGTCAGATATTCCGGTAATGGGGGGGGGAAGGGGGTGACCGGATGCGGAACGAAAGAAATTGCCGAAGCCTGGTGTAGATCGGGTGTACATTTTCAAGAAAAACCACAGCAGTCCACTCCGAAGGAGAGAGAGGGAAGAGGTGCGAGTAAAAGAGGGTCAGAAGTGCTGGGGAGGAAGGGGGGAGGCCGGTGGAATCAGGAAAAACAAGAGTAGATTGTCAAAATCAAATCGATAACCGCGATTAATATGAGAATAAAAAAGGGGCAATAGAAAGCAGCCTCTTTCTTCTTTGTGAAGGGGAGAAGGGGGAAATGACGACCTCGCCAAAAAACTACTTTCAGATTGCGGGAGGCGGAGAGTTAAGAAAGCTCGAAAAAGCAGATTGGGATAGCAGCCGGGGGACGTAATGAAGGGTTTAGGGGGGGGGGGTCAAAGGAAGGAACGTTGTGGCGCCGATGGTTTCGCGTAGACTGAACGAGAGAGAGGGGTGAAAGGGAGGCAGAGCAGGGGGGAAAAGTGAGGGAGCAAAGGGGGGAAAACAGCCACAACGAACTGGCAAAGGAGGGACTCAAAGAGAAAAATGGAGAACGGAAACGCAACCGTTCGATTCTGGGGCCATATACTTAGGGGCGTGAGATTTTATCCCAAGAAAGAGGAGCAAGAAACTCAGGTAGAGGATTTCCGAATGCTTATGGAGGGGGAAGGGGAAAGGGAATGATTCAGAGCGGGGGATCGCAAAACATAGGAAGTGGTTGGCGTGAGAGGGAATGCTAGCAGACGCCGGATCATTCACTCGAGAGAGGAAAGAGAAAGGATCTAGGGTACTGCCTCGTCAAGGTGTTGATCAGGGGGGGGAAGGGAAGCAGTTCGGCTGAGGCAAGAGGGAAAATCAGGAAGACCACGAGAGGCAAAACCACGAAGTTCTAGATGTTCTGCGAGAGAAAGAAAAAGGAGGGTAAGAGGAATTTCTGTAAATTGTTGGCGAGAGCCGAAGAGGGAAAAAAAGACTCTAGAGATCAGGGCGAGGGTTTTCTAAAAGCGGGGTTAAGAAAAAACAGAAAGATGAAGGGTGGTGAAAGAAGAGCGTCCCAACACTTACTTAACATACATATTGTAGTACGCAATAGGCAAAAAAAGAGGAGAAAGGATGTGATCGGGAGCGAGCGTGTTTTCGGGAAAACCCTGTAATGGCAGCAAAAGGGTAGAACAGTAAGAGAAAGACTCCTTCATTTCAACACAGAAGTTTCTGGAGATCTAAAACAGGGGAAGGCCAGAAAAGGGGAGGGGCGAAAGTGGGGACGAGATACGGCGAAAGGGGCGGGAAAGGAGGGGGAAGGTGCCGTGCGGCAGTAACGAAACCTCCAAAGGCAAAAGAGGGAAAGTGGGCGGGGAAAAAAAAGAAAAGCAAATAGGTGTCGGACAAAAGACGTTTAATGGCGTATGGAAAAGGGGAAGGGATGAAAACCTCTATCTAGGGGCAACTGCTAAGACCAAATGAAATGAAGAAGACATCGCGCGGGGAAGAGAAGAGGAGCTATTTCATGTCGGCGCGGTCAAATGTTATTGGGGGGGAGAGCAGTTTCATGGAGGGGGATGGGGAAAGAAAAAAGGTGATCGGACTAGGCTTGCCAAAATTGGGGGGAGGTAAACTGGCAGAAGGTTTGCAAGAGGGACCGCCGGATAAAAAGGAGGTAGCGGCGAGGGAATGGGAGGTAGAATAGGAGGGGGGGGGTCGATGATGAAGGAAGCCTCTATGTCCTCGCCGAAAAGCACAGTGAGGAGACTAAGATTAAGGGCTGGGAAAAAGGGTGAAGGTCGAGCGCTGGGTAGGCACGGCAGGCAGGGGTTAGTGAGAGGAAGGAGGAGGGCAGTGCGGGGGGGACGAAAGCCACCTTGAGTTGGGGAATCAGGAGGGTTAACAGAGTGGGGAGGGGGGGAGGAGGAAGGAAAGACTGAGGGAGGTGGAGAGTCAGAAAGGTAAGGCAAAGGGATACGAGGAGGGGGAGCGGGGGGGGCGTCAACTAAGTTTGCGCCTGGGGTAGGGGGCTAGGAGCAGAGGGGGGCCAAGAGGTTGAGGTCCTTGTGAGGAAACATATACGGGAAAGACTCCTAGAGATGAGGAGGAAAACCGCATACTAAAGATGAACGAGTCAAGAAACGTGCGGATGGTGAAGGTAAGGAAAAAAAACTCTGCGCGAGACACAGAGGGTTAAAAGAGGACTCTTCATGGGCGTCGCCGAGGGGGAAGAAACAACGCCGGATCAAACTGTAGCCAGAAAAACTTCGAGAAGACCCTTACAGCATGGGGAGGATTTGAAGTATCCAAGGGAAAAAAGAAACAATTGAAACCACCGAGCTTCATCTATGCAGTGGGAGTATTAGGCGCGGTTGCTCCTTAACGCTCAAAATCAAGCTTGGCAGAGAGCCGCTTTTTTTGAACGTTCTTAGGAAAAGGTGCCGGTCTTCCACTTGGAAAAAAAGGGGGGGGGAAAAAGTGGGGAAACTCTCTCAAGGCTTCCACGGCAAAAAAACAGAGGGAGGGGGGGGAGAAGTCTTGGGAAACGAAATCGATCAGTAATGGGTTTCCTGGGGGAAGACTCGGCCACAAAGTCAGGGACCATGCTCGGAGGACCGGGACGAATAGGTGCGTGCTGAAATAAAAAAGGGTGGGAAAAAGTGAGCAGAACCGAGTCTCTCGCAGCGAAGTGGAGGGAATAAAGAATACGCACCGTACATGGAGCACGAAAAAGGAACCCAGACTGACAAATGGAAAACGAAGTGCGCCCGACGAGAAATCAGGGAGAAGGGTAGGGAAGGAGGAAAAGAAAGGGGCATTTCTTGGATTCCGTTTACCATAACGCAGGAAGAAAGGTTGTGCACAGAAAGGGGAGAGACGGCGGATGGGAAGAAGAAAAGAGAAAGAGGTAGACGCAACCCCTACGATCAGGGTTGAAGCAGGAAAGATAACGTTTCGGAGGGGGGCCAAGTTCTAACCTCCTCAAAGGCCGTGCCTTAGTGGATACTGCCGAAGGGGGGGAATGGAGGAGAAACCAGGTTTGGAGTCAGGTGGGGAAAAGGCTTGTACATCTAAAGAGGGATAAGGAGGATGTATCTGAGTCGCG
>Ga0179593_1373832_pt1 | contig 12035 bp, 14 predicted proteins | sample CZODoug2_1_08_16_FD_185931 | JGI IMG/M metagenome (GOLD analysis project Ga0179593, IMG submission 185931) | Vadose zone soil fungal communities from Angelo Coast Range Reserve, California, USA - CZODoug2_1_08_16fungal (PacBio error correction) | ecosystem: Environmental > Terrestrial > Soil >...
GAACCAGCTCGGGCGCTGGGGGGCGAACACGAACGAGGTCCGGTCTCTGCAATTGCGTGCCCAGTCGCAAGCAAAATGCGGACCCGGTTGGTGCACGGTTTGGCACCTGTTTGGTCCGACCGGCCTCCGCGAAACTAAGGCGTGATGAAAGGGGGTACCGGCACGAAACGAGAGTTAAGGGGGAAAAAAAACTCCACGAAGGCTCGCCAACGTTTTCTGCCCTGGAAAAATCAGGGGTGAAATCCAAAGATCGAAACGAAACATCGCACAACTGGTAGGAGGAAAAAGAGAAAAGAGGCAATTGGGTGCCAACGTGCACCTTGCCTCGCGGCATAAAGTGTTTAAAACCTTCTATGTGTGTCTTCGGGCATGCGCGGGACGGCAACGTGACTTTCACACGACAAAGGGGGAGGGGCGGGTAAAAGGAATGCCGAAGGTCGGAAGGGGAAAAGAAAATCAAGCGAACTATTTTGACGGGCCGGGCAGGCCTACTTTGTTCCGTGTCCGAAAGCTCATCGCGGATCTTGCAAACCAAAAATAGTGGCGTATGATTGGGGGGAAAAGAATTGGTGATAAAGGTGACTTCCAGGTGGTTATTCGGGAAAGCGGCGCCAGAGGCGTAACAGATCCGGGGAAAAGGGTGCTGGAAATAATCCGCCTTTCGACGGGCCCTCTTGTGGTAAGGGGAACCACGAACGGAATAAAAGGGAGGGGAAATATTGGAAAGAAAAAAAAGAAAAAAGGTTTTCTTGATTCGTGCTACCGGGAATACGGGCAAAAGAAAAGGATCATGTGCGTTGAAGCAACGGAAATACCAATCCAATGAGGTGACAAGGTGGGAGGGGGAGGGGGGGGTATAAAAGTCCAGTAAGACATAGAACACAAGGGTTTGTTCAGGACGTGTCGACGTGAAAGGGTGTGGTCAAAATAGCGGGTGCTATCCGGCAGCCGATGGGGTAACTGTTAAATATATTACTGTTAGGAAATAGAGAAGGAGAAAAAAGATACACATTGTTGTTTGAGATCTACCGTAGGAGGGGTGTGAAAGATTGGGGTGGGGTCAGGCGTGAGATAGAGGACTGTCAAATGGACAGAAAGGCAACGGCGGTTTGTTAGACACTGAATCCTGGGTGATGGGAGAAACGGAATGGAGTTGAATGCTGGGTCAAAACCTCGATGGAGGTTCAAATCTTCCTGTGCTCCAGTTGTTCAGAGATCAAAAAGACCTCTTCTGTGAGCGTGGGGAGAAGAGGCTGCTCGGAAGAAGGAAGAAGCGGTTGTTACCAAGTTTGTTACGAGAGTCGGTTGGTGGGACGGAGGGTTCCCTATCTGAAAAACAATATACGATCTAGTGCGGTCGGCCACCTTTACAGAAGCCGCAAGAGTGGATAAAAAAGGGAGCTGTGGGAGGAAAAATGTAGTCTGGAGATTAGCCATCAAGAAAAAGTCAGTTTGGTTCCGCACCCGGCCGCGCAATAGGGGTCGAGGGGAGTTGGGGGATCAAAGGATACTAAGTGGGCGAAAGGAAAAAGAAAAAGGGTTTTCATTAAGAACATACAGACGATCCAAGTCTTTGAGTGGCGGTTCAAAAATGTTGACCGGGGTTGGTTTTTTGGGGTTTGTTGGGGTTTTTTGGTTTTGGGGAGGTGTGGGGGATTGTGCGGAAATTTCACAGGGTAAAGAAAAAAGAAACTGTGGGTGTGCGTCTGAACAAAAAAAAAAGGGAACGTCGTGTGGGCAATAAAAAACCCCAGGCTTGGGTGTCAAGATCGAAAGGTGTGTGAGACTAGTTTGGGGAAACCCGTGGCCCGTCTCGCAAGGGTCTCGGTGAAAGATATAAGAGTTGGCTAAGAGTCAAAAAGGGAAAGCGGATCTAATGCCCTGGAGGGGAAAAAACCAGTTACAAAAGGGTGCTTCATCGGACGTGAATAAAAAAGCACAGGTATAAAGTTCTCCTGGCGAACCGGAAATAAAGGGTGGTGGACTGGTAAGGAAATGAAGAGGGAGAGGTTGCTCCTTGAAAAAAAAACTAAACCAAGGACAGTTGTGACAAAGTCAGGTCAAAACGGAGTCAGGGTCGGGAGGGAAGGAAGAAAAAAGTAGAAAAGACTTTGGGTCGGACAAAAAGTCAAAGGAAAGCGGGAGGGAGGATTTAAGGTGGTGTGACAAAGAACTCAAAAGGAGATGTGAGGAAAGCAACCTAGTATAAGGGAAAGAGTAAACTTAGATGAAAAGAGGACCAAGGAAAAATACTGGGGGAAGCGGAAAAATGAAAAGCAGTGTAGAGGACGAAGGTAAGTCAAAAAAGGAATACTTAATACGGTACAAAAGAAAGACGTTCGTTGTCAAGGTCGAAACGTGCCCTGGTAGGGGGCATGACAGGAACTAGGGGGTAAATGGAGACTCGGGGGCAAGCTACAGGGAAAGGAATATCGTGGGGGAAACGCCACGGGAAAGGGCATGGATAGTCAAAGGTGTGGGGGATGGGAAAGAGGCCTGAAGGAGGTAAGATGGCTCAACCGAACGGTGGTGGTGTTGGTTTGGTCAGTGGGTAGATGGGGTGGGGGGGGTCAGCGTTTCGGGGAGGTGGGGAGGTAGTTGCCAAGATTGAGAAGAGGAAATGGCTGAGGAATTGAACATTTGTAACGTGATTTATGCTATTAGGGGCCTACGTTGGAGGGTGAAGGGGTACGGACTTACCCTAGTGGGTGGTGGTGTGGGGAAAGGGAAGAGGACAAAAGAGGGGTTGCAAGGTCGGCTCGAAAAGGGGTTGGTAGTTGGTGGGGTGTGGAAAAACATTTTCGGGGAAAATAACCAAGGGTTTCAGAAGTTGCCCCAAAGGCCGCCATTCGTGGTGCGAAAATCAGGAGCCATGAGAGAACAGAGAAACCGTCAAAGACCCGGGAGATTGGGAAGGGAGGAGAGAAAAAAAGAAAGACAACTCGGAGAAAAAAAGGCTGAACCCCTCCAAGAAAATTTCAAAGAGAGTGAGAGGAGGAAATTGGGGGGGCACGTGTCGGCCAAAACCAGAAAATGGGGAAACGCGGGTGAAAACCTGAAAGAAAAAAAAAGGCGTGTTCGGGGTGGGTTACCGGGATAGAGATTGGGAATGAGACGACGTATGGGTGAGGTTGGGGAGGGGGGGACCTGGGGGTAACTGGGCGCCGGAAAAGGATCCATAACGTGAGATGTTCGTGGACATGCCCAGGACCCCGGTGCGGAGGTAGAGGAAGAAAGTAATATATGAGGGGAGGGGGGGTCAGTGCTTGGAAGGGGGAGGGGACCCAAAGAAAAATTCGGATTCCCTTTAGGGCGGAAAAAGGAGACAGAATAAAGGCGTTGGGAGACTTTAGGGGACAGGGGGGCGTCGCCGTGGACAAAAGAGGGGTCCGGGGGAGGGGTTGAAAGAAGAAGGAACTGCGGCGGAAAAGAGTCTTTATTGGAAGGGGGTCACGGTTTAACTTCCGGTCAACAAGCGGATCAGACGAGAGGAAGGGAGGGGGTGAACACGAAAGAATCCTTGATCATGCAGAGATAGATTTTTGGGTGGTTTAACACAAATTTTTTTTTCAGTCTTTTGGTGGGAGCAAAATAAGGAGGCATAGTGATTCGGGATCAGCAAGGTGGCAAAAGCCGTCAGGCGTCCCACGTACTAAAAAGAAAGACAAAAAGCGCAAGTGGGTGGTGGGAAGAGGGGGCACAAAAAAAACGGTTCATCTATGCTGACAGGGCAGAGCAAGGGAAGAACAACCTGAAAGGAAGAATAAGTAGAGAGCTTTGCACGCCGGCTCTTCCCCAACGTCTCCCGACCGGGTGTGACCGTTGGGGGGGGGGGGATGTGAAAACACTCAGTGTAACTGTACTTTAAAGGGTGGGGTTACGTTGGGGAGGAAAAGAATAAAAAAAAGGGTCCTCAGAATGTCCCTACATGTCCGAAGGTGGAAGAGACCCCTCTCGGAAAAATGGGACACTGTTCTTACAAAATGATGTCTGTACAAGGAGAAATCAAGAAAAAAAGCTAGGGAAACTACTCGGCAAATGGACTTTCGTCTACCTGGTCACGAAAAGGTGTGGTCGGGCGATCAAGTTCTGGAAAAAGAATCGCTTGCAACTACGGGAAAGGGGGCTCTGGCGAAAAAGGGGAGAAAGTAGACATAAATACCCGAACGGGTCTTTTGCGCCGCTCTGATGTGGGCAAGAGGGTCCCCTCCACGGGTAAAAAGACTCAGAGGATAAAAAAGAATAACGTAGGGGGGTGAGGGAATTATTATATAATAAAACAGTAAGGGGGGGGGAAGGAGTTCCATGCAGTGACCGCGAAAAAAGCGGAAACGGGTTGCTTTAACGGGCTAGGACAAACATTCAGCCCGCGAAGATTTTGACCTTGAGGATGAAGGAAAAAAATGTTGGGGTGTGTGGGAAGCCAGCTTACAACGCTGCTCCAAGAAGGAGAAAGGAACAAAGGCACAAAATGGAGAACGTAGCCTCTCGTGGTTGGGAACGGGGCCCGAATTGCGAAAACCCTCAAAAGTGGCAAAGGCGCGGGCCAGGATATGACGAACACTAACTCTGCCCTTGGGTGGGGGGGGAATACGGAGAACACGAAGTGTAGGATAGAAAGTGTCAACACCCGACGGTATTTCCAGTGAGCTCACCACCCACGGCACGAAAAGACTGGGCGAGGGGGACGTCCAGCCAAGCTCTCCATAAGGTCATACCTCCTAGGTGGAATCTAAGTTTATGTTGGAACCACTAAAAGGACGAATAAAGGGTAACGCGATCAGGGAATCCGGACAGCTTGCCGAAGAAAAAGTAGGGTGATTCCTTACGATTCACAGGCAGTCCAAAATGGGTGACGTAGCGGGTAAGGATGGGGCGCAGAAGGGGGGTGCCAAAGAGACACGAATAAAAACCTGAAACACTATCCAAGATCTGGAACCTGCTTCACGTCGGCGGATGGCACGATAACTTCGCAAAGAACCGTTTCACGGGGAAGCAGAGACACAAAAAAAGGACCCTCGCCACCCGCAGTTTCGAGGCAACACAGGGTTGACGGGCGCCGTGGCGAAAAGGAAAATGGAAGAGAAGTGAACGCGGCATGAGGGGGGCGACACTGTGCATCAAAAACAAGGGAAAATAGGGGTGAGGGGGAGTACGTTCGCCCCGACGCTTTCTAATGTAAAAGATACTGGCTACTGTCTAGTCCCCGTTAAGGGACTCCGGGAATTCGGAGAGTGACAGTTTACAAGTAAAGAGATGTCCTCTGGTCTGGGAAAAATGAGATGCAAAAAACAACTGAGCCGCGCAAGGTCATTGTCAACGTGAAACCCCGGTCTGCCTGGAAAACCCGAACACGCGGGTCCCGTGTCCAGGGTGTGGGGAACAGTGGTCACATGAGATGGGATGAAGGCGCCTAAAAACTTAGAAAGGAAGAAGGGGACTACCAACGTGTGGGTAAAGAGCTGGCCAGGCGTCTGCAAAAAGAGGTTTCCCGGGAGAGTTAAACTCTGGGGCCGGCTCAATCAGGGCGGCACGGGGGGGCTTAGAGTGCCTGCCATGTTCAAAACGCTCGGGGTGGGGAAAAGAATTGGCAAACGCGGGCGGGGGGGCTAAAATAGAATTGGGGGGGACCCCGAAGAAAAAACAAAACCCGACCCATTCAGTTTAGAAAGCACTGGCGAATCAGCGAGGGTAGGCTCCTCTTAACACCAAAAAAAAAAAAGCGTGAGGGGCGCCCGTGGGGTTGGGGGGGGGTTTGGGGGTGTGGGGGGGGTGTGGGGGGGGTTTGGTGGGGGGGGGGCCAAACGTGCAATTCCCGTCTTACGCTCCGTACGTTCAATGGCGAGGGTGGGGAATGAGCTGTTCTCACGTGTGTGTGGCCAGGAGGGGAACGATGAACCGAGAGAAAGGGGGATCGAGCGGGGGCGTGACCATATTGGTGTGTGAGGGCGGAAAGAGTTTTGCTCAAGACATCTCGCATGTGAGCGGGCCGTAGGGAGAGGGGGGGCCGTGGCATAAAAAGCACTGGGGATAGAAGGGAGAAGGCGAGAATTGGGAGGCCTTACGCCAGGGCGCTTTGGGAGCATTGCCCGTCTGTGGGGGGGAAAGGGGGTCATCTTCTGGGGGAAGGAGGGCCGGTCTTAAAAAGGTCATAAAAAACGTTAGCGCTGGTGCCGGGTGGCGGGGCCAGGCGTCTGGAGGGGACGTTCAATGTGTGTGGGAAAGAGGCTTTCTATCAAGTAGAAAAAGACAACGGCCGGTAGTTTCTTGTATACTACCTGTGATCTGATCGTCCGGTAGTTGAAGTGGCTAGAGGCTGGGCTTTCTGTCAAGTGGCGAAACCCGGTGAGAAACTAGAGGGAACTCGGAGACTCCCCGTGGGCGTGCCGCCAAGGGAGAGAGTGTTCCGTGGGGTGTGGGAACGGTGTGTCAAATGCGAAGGGGGGGTACGCACAAAAAACGGATTCAGAATCCTCTGGTGAAACAAAAGAGGAGAAACGTCCACCCCCATTGAATTCTTGTTGGAGAAGTAAGATTTTGGGGGACGGACTGTTTGAAAGGGTGAAATTACGAGAGACACTGTGGGAGAGAGCTTGCCCAACACGGTGTGTGCTCCCTAAAAATAAGGACGCCTTTTCGTTCGATGACTTACGGCCGGGGGCACTTTCGTGAAACGTCCCAAGCCTGCGTGGGGGGGAGTGATAGGACCGGGTTGTTGGGAGGTAAAAAGAAAAGCACTTCAGATTTCCAAAACGTGGGGCTGGAATTAAAATGCGTGTACTTTCCGTGTGCAATGTGCCGGCGGGAGAAAACACAGCGGAGGTCCCGTGAGAAAAAAAGGCGGGAGGAACGATTTGCGGCTCGCGAAGAAAGTACGAGATTTTAATACTGGAAAAAAATTAGCGTCGGCTGTGTGTCAGCGTGGTTTCGGGTGGGGGGGACTGAAAGCAATGAGTCAGGGGTTCGGTGTGTGGCATAGGAAGTTTGCGCAAAACGCTGTGTTTGTCCTGCGGGTCGGCAGATCGCTCGCCGGCTAAAATGCCCGATAGGCTAGGAAGAATGGAAAACGGCTAAAATTCTGCGCTCACGAGAGTGGCCTATCAGTTCCGCTTCGGTGGCGGATCAGATCAGGTAGAAACTCTTCAAAAGCCGGAGGGTGTGGCGGATCTGCTCAAAGACTCTTCAAACCTCGAAAAGGGTGGTGCAGTGTGGGGGGACCCACTGGGGCGATGCACTGGGTGGTCGTTTTTGCCGTGAAGGCGATGCAAAAAAAACCGCTTGGCGATGGTGTAACAGGAGAACAAACGGCCACACTGGTTTGTCGCAAACCTCCAAGGTACGATCAAGCGACAGGCACCGGCCCAACGCCAGAATGTTAGTTCCGTGTGGTCAACAAAGAGACATTGCTGACGGACGATCAACGTAGCCCGGGGGGCGGTGTCTGGTTCCCAAAAAAAAATGCTCTCGTCACATTGACAGGGGTGGGGGGGAAAAACGGCTCGATGAAGGAGGATATGTCAAAACCCTTTGCAATTCTCCCCAACCGGAGGGAGCCCTATTGACGAGGGAAATTGGGACGATCAACGGTCATAGAAAAAGAATCAAGGATATATCAACGTCCGATGCCCATAGTGAAGTTCAACTCCTTGGGAGATGAAGAGGAGCTAAAAAGGAGTGTGCCGAGAATGTACCACATGGAGCCAGCGGCCTATCGCGTCAATGCGCGCCTGTTACGGTGCACCGACGTACTGTGTCCCCGCCCAGAGGCCGCATCCCTGCTGTGAGAAGTAAAGAAAGAATGAAAGGACAAATACACCTCGAAGAAAAATTTCGCCATTCGGGGCTGCCCAAAATAGAAGGGGGGTGTGCAGAGTGCCCTATGGATCTTCAAAATTTAATAACAAACTGATATGTAGGACAATCGGAGAGAGAAAATTGGAAAGTTGCACCCACGTGCTTCAGGTCAGACCGTTTTGTGGCGAGTGACCCTGGGAAAAAAAAATATTGGGTGGGTTTGCTTCAGGCGGCGGCGGCACCGGTGAAAAAGGAGAGCAGGAATAGCGACGGCGGGCGTCGTCCCACTGTTCACGTGAGAGAAAACAGAAAATCGCCGTGCGAACACCGTGAAAAACGGGGTGAAAAAATTGTGTAGTGGCCCCGGACCGCTTCAGAGGGTCGGCTCCCAGTAGCAAGTCAGTAATTGGGGATCTGACTGTTGGGGGGGAAATAACGGGAAAGTGCTGGCCTGTTTGATAGCACAAGCTCGCCAATTGGGGAGACTTGTTGGCGTGCATGGCCGCCTTTTCGGCCCGCCAGAAGGGGGTAAAAGGTCAACCGGCGCGTTAAAGGAAGCATGGAGGTTACGAACAGGTTTTTTTTTGGGGTGGCTTTTGGGATTTGTCCACACCGAGGTCTAGTGATCTTAACGCTCCTTTGAATCGTTGGGCTTATCACGGGGAAAGAAATAGTATTGGAGCTCCTCAAATGGTGACGGGCCGGGTGTTCGCATATAAAAAGGACTGGAAAAGCTGATCACGTTGGGGGGTTTAGTAAATTTGGTTGTGGCTCGGTAAGGGTGTCTGACGTTTTTGGGCCCGTCTGCGCCTAGCGGTTGTCAATCGAGGTCACCTTTTTGTTTAAAAAGACGGGACAAACCTCAAACCTTGTGTAAACTTAGAGCTGAACAAACGAAAAACCCACAAGCAATGGCCAAAGTACCGATCGGTTTTTTAAAGGTTAGGTAGTGGGGGGGGTTTTCGGCGGTCGATGCTAAACGGGGGTCAAACGGGAAAGGAACCTGGGATCCTCGGTCCTTATCGCCGGGAAAAGTGAGGTGAGGCTCCTGGCCACCGTTCTGGAGGAAAGGAAATTTGACGTACACCCGTTTGGAAACCCCTGAACAGGTCAAAGGGTTCGAAAAACCGTCGTAGCCTGCCTCTGATACTGTTTGGTTGTGGTGCCCTTCGGCCCCCAGAAGGCCGGTTGTTATCTTTGGATCCAAGGCCAAAGTCTTCAACAACCGCAGTCGAATCTTTGCAACTCTGGGCGCGCAACAATCCTAGCTCGCGTACAAATGCGTTAACTACCTCAAGGAAACGTATTGGCGTTTGAGAAACGACCGTGTGTTATGGCGAATCTCCGCCCCGTCGGCCTGCGGGATCGAAAAGAAGAGAAAACAAAACAAGAGAAAGACACGAAGTCAATTTTTACCAGTTTTTTAAAGCTTCACGGGCTCATCTTGGGGGGTCAGCAGTGGGAAACCAACGGGGGTGTTTGTCCGAGAGTTTGTTTTTGTGGCCTTCTTTTGTGTTGCACTTTCGATGTCCAATAGTCCGGGGGAGATTCCGTACGTGCCCATCGGTGGTCGCGTGGTGGGCATATCCAAATCGGCCGGTTTCGCCAGAGAACAAAGGGTTTTTTCGCAACAGAAGCTCAAAAACTGGTGAACCGGGCCAGCAGAGTTTTCATGGAACCTGGCACAAATGCCCGTTGCAAACTTTTCCCGTTACCCCGGATCGAAATTAAAGATATTGCGAACCCCCCTGTCTAAAAAAAAAATTGACCCAAGTTACACCTGGAACTTTCTTCCACTTGCGGGGTTAATTCGGAGTTGGGGAAGTGCGGGCAAATGCTCTGGCAAAGGGGGGGGACACCATTGTTGGCGTCGAAAGCGATCCGAACTGGATAGAAAAGCCAGGCGTGGAGATAGGATGAAAGGGATGTCTCTAGCTCCTGGGCGTGAAGAGTAGGGCCCGGGTGAAAAGGGCTCTCTAATCCTGCGCTGGGCGCGACGCCAAAGGGAAACTTGCGTCGTTTGGCCAAAGAAATTGGGTACTTGTAAAAGTAAAAAAAAAAAATAAAACTTACGAGAGGAAACGGACAAATCGGTGCATCGTAAAAGGCGCCGTCCCCGGCCTGTCTACCGCAGTGAACCAAAAAAACGGAGACTCCAAACGTCCATACTGCAAGGGGCGGGGGTTTCAGTGGTCCCAAGGGGGAACTTTTTACTATGCACGCCCCGGGGGTCCCGGCCAATCAAAACGGGAAAGTGTGCCGAGATCTGAACAGCAAAAAGGTGCACGTAGACACTCGCACGTCCAAAAACGGTTGTGTGTTGATTTAACGCCAAAAAGAGGACGCTCAAAAGTTGTAACGTACTATGGGGTCGGCGGCCGCGGGAAGGATGGTGCCCCCTCACTTGGGTTAGGTCCTGCTAGGTTAGCTTCCGTCATTAAATATAAATGCTTTACTGTATCGGGGGGGTGCAAAAAACCGTGAGGTTGCCCGGGAGAACCCTGAGCTTGTGGTTGGTAACATGTAAGTGAACGCGAGGACAGGGTGTGGGCACTGTGTCGCGCAGTCTGGTTTGTGGGGGGGGTTGTTGGGGGAGTTTTGTTTTCGGGACAGACCCACAACAAAAAAAAAAAAGTTTTGGGTAAAGTTGGGAAATAAAAATAGTTCCAGACGGACGGCAGGGAAAACAAAGCGTGATCTCCGTGCCGCCAAAACCTGATTCTTTGTAGCGATGAAAGAGAAGATATTAGAAAGAGTCAATGGGCTGTCGTTCTCTTGCCAGCTGGTGCTGTTTCCAGTGAGTAGTTTCTCAAAGGGAATGGGTTGATTCACGGGGGAGAGTAGGAAGCAGCCAATAGGAACGGGGGGCCCGGGGGGAAAACTTGGTAAACGACCGCGCCCTTTTTTCCGGGGTTTCCGTAGGTGTCCGCGGTAACTCATAACATGGGGTGACGGAAAGTCTCATTGAGCGTGAGCGTGTAGTGTTGCCGACGATAACCGGGCGTTTGCAAGAAAATGCCATAGACATAGGGGGAAAAGTAACATTTTGTGAGAATGACGGCGGCAGAAAAGATTGCCAGAATTTCAAGGGGCGATCATGGAGGATAAAAAAGGAATTAGGAAGAGTGCTTTTTTGAATTCTTAGGGCAAAAAAATGGTGGGTCTCGTACGCTAGCTTAGCCCCGTGTTTTCCTGGATTATGCACCGTTGGCTCCATAGTAGAGTGGCTTCTGGGCAGAGAGGCTACGGGCAGCTGGGCCTTGTGGGCGCCTTGTTCCGAGTAATGTCTGGCTGGGTTGGTATTTAGAATTGTAAAAGGCAGTTCAGGGTTGCAATGCTAAGGCCAGGGTTTATGGTGCGAGGTTTTTCCATGAAAGCCTTAGAAGAAAATCTTTTGCTACCGGAGCAAAGAAGACTGTTGGTCAAGAAGAATCATGGGGGACGTCCGGATAGGTGAAGAGCTGATTTAGAGGGGGGAAAACCAAGAAAAATTCAGTCACCGCCCCGAGGGTAATAGAGGACTACCCTTGGGGCAGTGCCAGAAAGATGTTGGACTCCTGCCACGACACCATTGTGGGTGTGGGGGAAAGAAAGTCCCGACTCCGTGGATGTCTGAAGGTGTCTCTGTCACTGACGAGAAAGTGACTCTACTAAAAAAGGGGCAAAAACTGAAATACTCGGAGGTCGGAGTGAGCTTTTAAAAAAGGGAGCCTCTGAACGAGAACTCGACAGCTGAAAAGGTGGGGTTTTGTGAGTGTGGGGGTGGGGGGAGACTTGCCAGGGAATTTTACGTACTGGTGTGTGATAGGAAAAAGAAAGTGCGATCGGGAGTTCTCGACCCACAGGGGGGTGGTTTGCAGTTGTGTGACCCGGCCCGGAAGGTTTTTCGAAGAGCCGGCGGCGCCCGTAAAAACGAAGCTGTACACTACCAGTTTAGGGGAGGGCAGGTGGAGCTGGAAATTTTACCAAGAACCGCGAAAGGCCTCGAGGAACGGTCTTCGTCCCATTGTACCGGTATAGGGGAACCGTCAAAAAATGTAAAGGGAAGATGGTTGAGGGAGAGCACTTAACTTACAATACAAAAAAAGTGGGAGGGATGTGCAGCAGGCTACGAATTCACGAGGATAACGGGACGAGTCTCCAAACGGAGCCTCCGATCGGAAACCTTAACGTGCTTTTTTCTTATCAAGGAAGCCCTGTTGTTGGTCAAAATACGTGACTTCACCCATGGCCCACTGTGA
>Ga0179593_1405434_pt1 | contig 12035 bp, 17 predicted proteins | sample CZODoug2_1_08_16_FD_185931 | JGI IMG/M metagenome (GOLD analysis project Ga0179593, IMG submission 185931) | Vadose zone soil fungal communities from Angelo Coast Range Reserve, California, USA - CZODoug2_1_08_16fungal (PacBio error correction) | ecosystem: Environmental > Terrestrial > Soil >...
AAACGACGACCGAACATCACGCCATCATGGGATCGTCTTAATCCGGAGGCCGAAAGAGCGACGATGGATCAATTGGCAAGAAGGGGGAATAACCCTCGTCTGAGATCCTAAAAAAGACCCGCCGGGCGAGTGGGTCATTCGAGAGGGAAGAGGAGTTAAAGGAACGCCCAAAGTAAAGAACGGCATGGCTGCCTCCTTCTACGCACGGTAAGGACAAAGCTTAGTTCTCCCTGCCGAAGGAAGATGGAAGGGCGCGCCTTCGTAGCGGTCTTATTTGAGCTTTGATGGCCCTGTATCGTAATTTGGAGGTTGTAGAAGCGGGGGAAATCATCGCAATTAGCATCATCAACAGACCGTAATCGCGGTCCAATTCTAAGTCCTGGCCCGCATTCAGATGGGTGAAAGAACCTTCTCCGCAGAGAACCAGGAAGCCGAGCGGGATACGGCCAGAAAAAGAGAACAATCGGTGAGGGAAAATTGAGCATGAAGGGGGTGGAACGGCAAAGTCCGCATGTTCTAAACGAAGCGAGGAAGACCAGGAACGTTAAAAAGAAACCAAAGGGGGGGGGCAACCAGACAAAAAAGAAAGCAAAAAAACCGGCACCAGGGGACTCCAAAACCAGCGGGAAACCGACAGCAGGAAACAATGGGAAACACACGGTACGCTCCTGGAAACGCGAAGGGAGGGGGCTAATCAAGAGAACGGCCGGCTCAATGCCGAGAGGAAAACGTGCTTCATCTAAAAACGGGAAGATTGGGTGTGAACAACCTCGAAAATAACTTGCAGAAACGATGAAGTGTAGACCCCAGACAACAAAAAATCCGGTCCTAATAAGGGAAAAAAGGGAGGGGGGGAAAGTAGATATTGCTTTTAGGGGAAAAAAAAATGATGGCCAGGGGGCCCAGAACTGCTCCACCAAACTACAGGAAGGAATGCCGCCAGGACAGAACAGGCGAAGGAAGCATTCTAAGTCAGAGGGGGGAGAAAAAGAAAAAAGAAGAATAAAGCTGCAACTGCCCCGTAAAGAAGAGGAACGATACAAAAAACGGAAAAAGAAAACTGAGGACAGAGAGGAGGTAAGTCTGCTAGGATGGACGACTCCCTTTTGGAAAAGGAATAAAACAATAATAAGCAGAGTTGCATTTGGATAAGGGCAGGGGCCCGCGGAAGTGAACAAAGCAAAGTAAAAAAAAAAGATGACCGACTAAGCAAAAAGCTCAATAGTTGAATCGCAGGTGTAAAACGGTTCGAAAAAGAACAGCGAAAGGTCTAAGAGAAGGGTTTCGGCAATAGCACCGCAAGAGGCACACCAAGCTTCGGCGGGTGGTGGAAGAAGGTCAGAAAGTCGCATCCTACCAAAAAGCGCTGTTGAAAAAAAGAATGCAGAAATCAAGAGTAAACCACAACCTCCCCTGACCCTTCTTTAAGGTAGGGAGGACGGAAATGTAGAAAAAGAGCCAGTATAAAGGGGGAATTGTTGGATGGTAGAATGGCACTAACTCCTTTCAAAGCGAGACGATTCGATGAAGGAGGGAGACCTGGGGGGGGGGAAGAAGTTCCAAAAAAGGTGGGAGATAAAACTCCCAAAGGATTTACTGTCTTAATAGAAGAGGAAGAATTGTGTCTGTGGAGGGTAACAAATTCCACGTGATGACCCAGGGAGGGCGAGGAACAGGGTAGGAAAGGATTGGACTCCGGTGGAGGGAACTCGCTCACTCTCCGACAGAGGGGGGGAGGACAGGCTGAAAAAAACTTGGACAGAGAAGAAAAAACAAAACGGAGGAGGAAAAAAGATGAAACGCGAAACCGAAAAATGCCTCAAAGAAAGAAATCACAGGGCACAGGGGGGGGAACAAAAGGGCGAAAATGGAGTAAAGAACGCACAAATCCCTAAAGGAAGGGGGGGGGAGTTGTCGCAAAAAATCCCAGGGGGGGCTTAAGGTCCTAAGTAGCGGTAGTAGAGAATAAGTGAAAGCCGCACAGTTGAGCCATGAATAAAGCGCGCGGCGAAAACCGGGGGGGTCAGGCCCGAGGAAAGAAGGTCCCGGTCAAAATGGGGGGCTGCGATCCTTTCATGGAATGAAACATCCGAAACACCCGGCGTACGTCTGGGAAAGGGGGGGGGGGGAAAATTCGGAGGAACGGAACCCGCAGGGTGAAGAGGGGAGAGAGGGAAGGGAGGTTCGCAAAAACTTCGAAAAAAGGGGGCCTGCTGTCATTGGCGCTGTTCTGGACAACAAGAGCCGATATGCGAAAGCGAGGGGAAAGTGTGCTTAGAACGGGCAACGGGCAGCGTAATGTCATTCGAGCGGGAAGGGTGAGGGGGTTTAAACCAACGGAATGCCGCGCAACGGGGAAATCGACGGGGCACTTGAGAAGGGGGCTGAAGGAGGGCCTACGTTATTCAGGTACCAATGGCATGTATCTCGGTCCTCAATGTGAATCATACTCCACGACTAAGGGGTTTGATAGGGGTATACCGGACATTTGGAAGGAAAATCTGATCGAGATTGTTGATGGTAACGGGACGGGCAAAAAAGCGAAAAGGAGCGGATCGGAAAAAGAGAAAGCATTCCCTATCTAATAGTCTTTTTAAAGGGAGCTGCAGGCCAAAGGGGGGTGAATAAAAAAAGGTACAGGAAAAACAAGGAACTTATAGGGGATCTGGGAGGTGTGCAGCCACGGGCAAAGGAGACAAATTCATCGGGAGCAGAAAGAGAAAGTAGGGCAAAGACATCGTATGGAACGTGAGAGAAGGGAACGAGAGCGGTTCGGAGGCTTAACTGAGGAAGGGTTAAAAAGATCTTGGGGGGGGTAAGGGGGAAGGAAGGTTGGGCGGCGTTGTTGTCGGTGACCCATGGGGGAGGACAAAAAGGGGGGGGAAATACTCGTCGTAGAAACAAGTCGTCTTCATCAATGAATTCAGTTCATAGCAGAAGAAGTTTACGAGGGGGGGTGCGGCTCAACCCTGGCGACTGTTGTGAGACGGGAAAGAGGACTTGATGGAGACGATTTGAAACCAAGGGGGAAAGGAGGGCAAGATAAAAATAGGGCTACCTACTCGACGGGGGGGAGGGGCGAAAGGCTTGACGACGCTAATCAAAAAAAGAAGCAAATAATACAGGGCTGAGGACGAAAAAAATCATGGAAAAGAGGGCAGGAAAAAAAAAAGGGAAAGCGATAATGTGCCAGTCTGCCGGGAGGGAAGGAGTCTCTAATCGTTAAGACAGGGACGAAGCCATCTCGGTCTGGTAATGGGAAGGGAAGAACAAAAAAAAAAAAAAAAGGATAAGTCCGGCAGAAACCATGGCGGCAGCCCCGGCGAGCTTGCTGGCGATAACGAAAAGGAAGGAGGGGGGTAGGTCAAGGGACTGATCCCTGAGCGAGCGCTTCGCTCCGTCCATTTCGCCTATATAAGGAGGGGTCCGGGGGGAGTTGAAAAATCTCGCAAACAACAAAAAGGACTTGGAAGAACGACGAACAAGGACACGCACTCCAGTCAGAAGTCTGATCGCGGAAAATGCAGCGGCACGGAGGTGGGGCATGCCAAAGGGATTTCGTCGTGCCGGCCAAACCTTCGAAGGTTACAACGCATGAGCCTGACTTCGGCAAAAGGGGAAACAGCCAAAGCATCTATGGCTGCCTTGAATCACGAGGGAATAAAACGGTCATCCACAAAGGCCCGCCAAAAGTGGATAATTCTCGTCCGGCAGGCCCGAAGGCTGTCTGATTGGGGGGGAACGCATGGCAAAAAACAACGTCGATTTGTGGAAGAAGGGGGAGGGAACACGGCAATCAGCAAACAAGCAAGCTAGTAGCGGGAAAGGAAAGGGGGCTGCGTGTCACAGATTTTTCAAAAGGGCAAGCCATCAATTGGGGTCCAGAAAACCCAAAGAAGAAAAGAGGGATTACTAAGGCCGACAAAGCGCAGCTTCTTCGGAGAGCGTTACTGACTGAAATGGTTTCCGGGCAGACCTTCAAACATTTGATCAAGAATGGTCAGTGACGCGAACACCATGGTTGCCCCGACAACCCAAAAAAAGCCGCACCAGGACACAAGAAAAGAAAACGAAGGCAAAGCATCGGCAACGGAAATACTCCGACTCCGGAAAACGCGCCATTTAAAACTTCATCCCTGCCTCGTAACTCACGGATCAGATGATCCTGATGAAGGGGGTATAACGTGAAAAGAGGGCCCGAAGCGATGCCTCCCGATAAACACGTCCTGACCCCATCAAATCTCAGGGGGTCCTGAACAGGGGCCGTAAGTTCCAGGGAGCTTGACGGAGTTTACAGCGGCAGCACAAGCTCCCCCCGGCCTATACTAAGAAGAGGAATGACTCCGCTGGAAAGCGAATGCTTTGGACCGCGCTAAGTTGGGACCGTCCTCCGGGAGTCAAAATCACCGATAAAGATGAGACGGCGACAATAGGGAGGGTCGAGTTCCAGATACGAAATGCAAATACAAAGTCGTGGGCAGGGAAGTGTAATCCTTTCGGGCCAATGATGCTCACCTGAAGGACAAACGCAGCTCGGAAAAGCGCAGCGGGGGGCGAGGCCAGTTCGCGTGCCTGCCCGCCAAAACCAAAGATTCAACCTTCATAAAACTAACGCATGCTTTGCAGGGACCTTCACCCCCGACCAGACAATCACATAGACGTGTATTTCGTGATCCAGGGTTGCAATCACAACAGTCGCAGAAGCCGCCGCATTATTGTGGGGGAGAAGTGGTGCCAGTAGGGCAGCATCGAACGCGGGCCCGCTTTAAGTCGTGAGAATCCCTCCACCAAACGGCCCAGCTTCGTCCTGGGTGCCGGATGGGATTCCAGGCGATAGAGCAAGACCGAGAAGTTGGGGGGATCGATACCGACCGTGCAGCACGCGTAGTATTGCACAGCCAATTTGGTTCAATTGTGGGTTTCAACGGGGATGGAATAAACTACATGTTTAATAATTATACAATGGGGTAGTTGCTGGAGAACAGACCGCGGGAAAGGCTTGTACCTTTAGAATTCCTGAACAGGTAAGGACGCACTCGAATTCCTGCAGGGGCCTTAAAAAAATGGGTCACCTTGCTGATAGCCTTTTTTCACATCTTTTTTGTGTTTGGTTTTTTTTGTTTTTTGTTTTTTTTGTGGTTTTGTTTTGGGGGTGTTTTGTTTTTCCCACCCCACCCCCACACCCCCCCCCCCCAGCCCAAAAATTTGGTTTCCCCCCAACCCCCCCACACCCCCCCCCCCCACCCCCCCCCCCCCCCCCCACCCCCCCCCCCCCCCCCACCCAACCCCCCCCCCCCAAACCCCCCCACCCCCCCGCACCCCCCCCCACCCCCATAAAACCCCCCCCCCCCCCCACCCCATGCCACCCCCCCCCCCCACCGCACCAAACCACCCCCCAAGGGGGAGATGCCCCCCCCCCACCCCCCCAACCCCCCGACCCCCCCCCCCACGCCCCCCCCCCCCCCCCCACACAAGAAAACAAAAAAAAAAAAGTAAAGAAGAACAAAAAAAAAACAAAATAAAAGAAAAAAAAAAAAGAAACATAAAACCAAGCCCCCTCGCCCCCCCCCCCCCCCCGGAAAAAAAAAAAAAACCTCCCCCCCCCCCCCCCCACCGACCCCCCCCCCCCCCCATCCCCCCCCCACAAAAAAACAAAAACATGAAAACCAAAAAAAAAAACAAAAACCCCCCCCGTACCCCCCCCAAAACAACCCCCCCCCGCCCCAGTTTTTTTTTTGGTTTTTTTTTTGTTTTTTTGTTTTTTTTTTTTTTGTTTTTTTTTGGTTTTTGGTCCGCACGCTTTTGTTTTTGTTTTTTTGTTTTTTTTTGTTTTTTTTTTTTTTTTTTGGTTTTTTTTCTTTTTTTTTTTTTTTTTGTTGTTGTTTTGTGGGGTTTTTTTGTGACTTCCCCTCTGCGGCTTTCCCCCCTCTTGCCTTCAATTACCCTCTTGAAAACCCCACAGGAGGATAGTCAAAGTTCACACAGTTCCATGGACTAACAGCCCCATCGCACTGGGAGAAAAGAAATACCCAAGGGGGTATATAATTGGGGACTCAGTGGGGTGATCAAGAAGGAACAAACCAAAATTGGGCAGGAAGATAGCGCGCTTGCGTACGGAGGGATTGACCAGTGAAACCTCCAAGTTACTGCTCTAGGGAAGGATGATCCGTGCTGAGCAAGCCGCAGGGGGGGGGGGGCGTGGTTTGGTGGGGAGAGGGATCCTCCTCAATCATCGGAGGGAGCTACGGGGAGAGGAGAGGAATCAACTTCTCAACCGAGGGAGCATTCGGGCTTGCAACAAAACGCAGTTGCCTCATGGATTGTTTCGATACGGGCAAACGCAAAGAGAACTGAAAGGGCGGAGCAGTATCTGGTGGGGTGAGGTGCAGCCTGCACAATCGCACACTGCAGGAGCAGGTATTCGCTCAGCTGGGAAGGCAGGGACAACAGGTGCAGCAGGTCCGAGACATCTAAAAGGAGGGAGCGTTGGCAGGTTGGGATATGAGGGAAGAGATCGGAAATCATTATCGAGGATTGTGGGGGGGGGGATTCTCACCTAACGGTGTAAAAAAACCAAGCGAAGGGGAGTCGGGTGTCGAGAAAAAACCGAGTTCCTTATGTCGGGGGGGAGACGCCAATTTTGAACAAGAAAAAGCGAAAAAAAATATGAGTCAAACGACCGGCCCGATTAACCCGGGAATTAGGAGGGTGTCAGCAAAGGTAGGCCACACGCGGCAGAGAGTACGAATCTGAAAAGTTTAACCGCGGCATAAAAGGAAAGCACCACGCAAAATCAGGAAGATGATTAATGCCGGGAACTATCAGTTCAAATGGGTGCCTAGCGGAAGGAAAACCGTAATGGGGACGGTTCCGAGGGGGGGAAGTGGGGGGCGGCTTGTTTGGTCGGTGGACCCAGGTCGACGCCAAAGGGGAAAAGGGGGAGCCTTCGGCTTAGAACCTGGGCAATGGGGGAAGGGAGAGGGGAGGAGAGGGGGAGGAAGGCAACGAGGGGCTGTCGAAAAAACCCCTCCTTCGTTCCGTCGAACTCGCCGAAAGGCTGGTGGAGACAGGCTAAGTGGGGACGCATAGACTTGGGGGTGACCGCTTGAAAAGGGGAGAGTAACGCCTTCGGACCCACTGCGGGCGGGATGAAGAAGCGAGTGACGGAAATCCTCCCGAAAAATGGCGAAGTCCAGCGCTAAAAAAGAAGGAACAACCCTAAAAGAAGGCCCGCTAAAAGAAGGACCAAAATGGTGTGAGCCGAGGAAGCGGAGTCTAGAACTTGATTCCGGCGGAAAAGTCACCAATCAGGGAGTCTTACTGTAGGGCGGTGCACGGCCAGATCAGGCATAAAAGGGCGCCCAAGACGGTTGTTTGGGGCGATACACAAAGTTTTTTCAAAGGGAAGGATCCACCGGGAAGCGCGCTCTCGAGAACGCAGATCAATGGCCGTGCGTTCAGAAAAAAAAAAGTGGATATCAGAAAACACACGAAAGAGAGAGATCAACGCGAAAGGAAAGGACAAGACCCACAGGGGAATCGAAAAAGAGGACGAAGCGGAGGCGGAGGGGAGAAAGCAACTTCCGTCGTCGGCTTCAATCGCCGGGACAAAAAGGGGGCTCCCGAGGGCTAGCATGGTCATGAAGGTTGCAGGGCCAAGGCAAAAGAGATAATTGGAAACCCTCGGAGGCCGGTAAGACGTAAGAATAATCGGCCGGGCCCAGCCGGACTCCACATTGGGAAATTATGCGGTAAGCTCGGGCTTCATAACCGAGGGGAGGTCCTTATTTTGGGCGGCTTCAAAGAGAGGAATAGTGGGAAAGAGGCGTGTCCATCGAAGATTGCGAAAGCAGAACGGCCAAGGGGGGAATTCGCGTACCAAGGCAGAGGGACAGAATGCAAAAGTAAAGTGTCTCATAAAGTAAGTGCTCACAAAAGAAGAGCCGGCGGGATTCTACACGTCCACAAAGTCGCCAAGGCTGCTGCGCGAAGGAGTTTCAAAAGAACGGAAAGATCGGCCATGGGGGTTCGGGAACGAAGGCGCCATTTCACGTGGGGAGATGAAAAAAAAAGGGGGCCCAACCGTCAAAAAAAAAGAAGAAACCGGCAGGACCTGGCAACGAAAACTAGGAAAAAAAGTTTGCACGAAAGCGACACTCCGAAAACGGAGGGGACGGGGAAAGGGCTACTTCTTGAATTCTCAAAACATAAAGGGGCCTGACTGGAGGCGCGGGGTAAACTTGGTAAGCAGTAGTAGTGGGCTAGAGGCAAGATGGCTGCCGCCGTGGGATAAAAACAAGTGCGAAGAAGATCCAGAAAATCGGGCCGTTGGGACCAGATATTATCTTGGGGCAATTTAGAAACAGCTCAAAGAGTCTCCACAGGTATAAGAAGGAATAGGAATGTGATAGACCAAAAAGCTTCCTTCAGGGGGACAGTCAACAGAGTAATCAAGTCGAAGATTCTCTAATACTTAGAAAAATCTTAACGGATCTAAAAGAAAAAAACGTCCGAAAGAGAAAAAAATCAGGAAAGGAGGGGGACAATGATTCTCACAAACCTGAAAAACTGTTGGGAAATGAGGACCCGAGCGAATAACGCTTCGCCGATTGGACCAAAGGTGCCCAGCACGGAAACAAAAGCGGGGGAACAAATAAGGCAGGCGATGTCCCGGACAAAAAAACAAACATCGGAGGGACTCGCAGGGCGAGCGGTGTTGCGAAGCAAAGCGCAAAAAAGCAGGCCTCAAGGAGAAGGCGCAGCATAGAACGAAAAACCTCCTAAGAAAGGGGCTGCTGCCGCGGGTGTTTCGTAGGCGATCCGCGCGACAACCACTCCCAAAAAAAACGTCGGAGATTTTTCACATGCAGGAGAGCACCTACCCTACGGAACGGGGGGTTGAAAAAATACGGATCCATCTGAAGCAAAAGGAGGGCTCTTTCACCTACTGCAGGGGGGGGTGACCGTTTCCCCGATGTAGATAATAAAGGGATTAATGGAAGTGGAATATATATAATGGGGGTGGGTTGCGGAGAAAAAAAGGCAAGGGGCGGGAAAAGATTGTAAGACGTTGTATGGAGATTGATACGTTCTTGAACTCGGACCACTCTGAAGACGTCTTTCGGAAGTAGGCAGGGAGGAGGGGGGGCTCAGCGAAAAAAAAAAACGGGAGGAGAAAAATGAAAAAAGCCGCAGGGAAAATGACAATCCTACAAGCATGATAGAAGTCCGTGAGTTACTAAAGGGGGGAAGGAAAAACTACAGTAACCGCAAGAGGCCCGCAAACTGCGCGGGGAAGTTATCCAGCGGGGGGAAAAGGGTATAAGTATTAAATTGCGTCATAAAAAAATATTTATCTAAATAAGGGTGGAACACAAAGGAAAAGCAAAAAAGGGGCGACCAGGGGAAAGCGGCTGCCGGAGTTTGAAGGATGACCATCAACACCAACCTGGCTACTCGGGATGGATGCCTCGAATCAAAGCCGGCGAAAAAAAGGGGGGGGGGGGGGGGGAGAGGGAAAGAGGCAACGCCTCAACAGAGAGTTTTCGGGGGGTTTAGCGGTCAGGAAGGCGAAAAAGGAGAAAAAAGAAGCGAGCGTGGAAAAATGTGATGTCGCAATCATATTGCAGTAAAGAGAGGGGATTTGGAGGTCGAGAAGGGCAACAGAGACGGAAAAAAAAAAAAAGAATGGGAAGGGGGGGGCTATCAAACGGGTTGTTGCCGTGGTGTTCAGAAAGGGGACACTTGAAAGAATCACTGCCAGGTTCGCGCGCTGAGGAAGGGGACAAAGGTGCGCATTGGGGGGAAAAGGAATTAGAAAGAGCACGAATAGTAAGGGGCAGGTTCGGGGAAGAGGGGGGAAAAAAGGGACGCTTGAAATTCGACGGAGAAAAAAAAGCTAATATGGGTGGATGAAGCCCGACTGGCCAAAACGTCAAGCCTTGGGGGGGATAAAAAATCTGAAGGGAAATTTCCGAAGAAGGCAACTCCTAATTGGGGGGCAAAATCATAATCATATTTGTAAAGTCCCCTAACCTGGCCCAAGGGATAGGAAAAAAAGATTATCGGGATGGGGACAGCCACGGTGAGGGAGTAAAGAAAGGAATCCTTAGCTGCGGCAAGATCTGAATTTTTAATCGGGAATTCAAGGAAAGACATCGAAAGAGTGACGAGGAGTAGCCAGTCAAAAGGCATCGGTTTCGGAGCAGTCCGGAACCATGAGGGGAAATTTTTCCGATGAGGGGTGCCGTGAGGGTCGGTGTAATGCAGCTTGGGTTGGGGGGGGTAAGGGGCAACACAATTGGTCGCGCACAGTGAAAAAGGGGGCGAAAGTCTTCTTTCGAAACAAAAGGGCGAAAGAATCTAACTCATGATCAGGACAGGGGAATGTGGAAGGGCGGGAAAGCAGAAGGCTTCTTTGGTGAGAACGCATATCTGGGGAGGCCGACGAGGGAAGAACGTGTGAGGGGCGCGCAAGAGGGATGGAACCGGCGAAAAGGCCAGGAGGACTGTTAGGAAAGAAAAGGTGCGCAGAGGGGGTAAAAAGAAAAGGATTCCTCCGTATCAAAATATTACGATACAGGGCGGGAAGAGCTAAAGCAGGCAGGAAGGAACGAAAATAACCTAACTAATGACATGGGAGGCTAGGTGATCCGAGGGAAAGCAAAGTGCTAGCCGGCAGCATTCGGGGGAGGACCGTAATTTGGCGGGGCCCTGCCTCAGAGGGAGATAGGGAGAATGCAGCACCTGCCGGGGACCGCCAAAGAGGGGTTGTTTAAGGGGGGGAGGGAAGCCGAAGAAGTGATTCAAGGGGGTCCTGATCCACGGAATGAGCGGGGCGCTCACTGTCTGATTGAATCGATGGCCGAATCAATATGATGGGGGGGGCATTGAGGGGGAAATACTCTCAAGAAAAAAAAACCAAAAGGGGGAGTATTATAAAAGAGAGATATCAACTCTACCAGAAACTCCTCCATAGGATTGGATCGTCGAAGACGGCGGGCAAGAAGAATAGCTCTCTATTGATCAAAACGTATAAAAACCAGGTCGTCAGGAGTAGCGACGGAAACCCTAAGAGGGGAGGAACGATGGGGAAAGCTCATAAGGGCCACCGGACCAAGAGAAAAATTATGAAACGGAAGAGTTGAGCCTGGGCATCACGAAGGTGAGGCGGGAAGACAAGGCCCGCCGCTAAAACCACTCACGAACAAAAAAAAATTTATGTGTGCGGGGAAACGGGAAGGTAAGATGTACTTATGGTTGGAGCGCTGGACGAAAGCACTTAAAAGGGGTAGATGAGATGTTGGAGGGTTGACAGTGAGTAGAAAAAAAAATGGGTAAATAAGCAAACCCACCGCAAGGCAGGAAGGTCAGAAGGGCGAGAGTCGGGCCCGCGAAAAAGGGTGGACGAGAAAACAAGGGATATGCTCTCACAAACGGCGGCTCGAAGCCGTGAAAAAGAGAGCACACTTAAGGTGAAGGGAAGGGGGCCGGCAAGATCTTCGCAATGTTCTGAAGAAGACCGAAGGCGGCATATTTTTTGAAAAGTTCGTCGACAATGGTTGCCAAAACACCCAAAAAGGACGCAAGCAACCAGAAAAAACGACTTGAGCCTACGCACGCAGCATAGAAAAAATTGCACTACAGTTTAAGGGACGACTCTTAGGCTGCCATTTGAAGGGAAGAATCAAAGAAGAAAAAACTCAACAGGGAAAAGGGGATGGATTCCTATGGGGCCGCCGGTATAAAGTTCATCTTATTGGGGGAGAAGGAATGGTCGAAAGATGAAAAAAAGGGTGGGTACCCATCAATATATAAAGGTGTTCCAGCAGGGGGAATGTCGGACTGGAACAGATATAAAATGCATGGGTGATGTTAAAAAAAAAAGGTGGGAATTAAGGCGTCAACAAGGAACTAAAATGAGGAAGCGGTCCGCTTTCGCCAGGAGGGAAAGGGAATTATGATTGGGAACCGACTCAAGGGAGAAGAAAAAAAAAATAACGACGAATTCTCCGGCGACCAACGGAAAAAAACAA
>Ga0179593_1427892_pt1 | contig 12035 bp, 10 predicted proteins | sample CZODoug2_1_08_16_FD_185931 | JGI IMG/M metagenome (GOLD analysis project Ga0179593, IMG submission 185931) | Vadose zone soil fungal communities from Angelo Coast Range Reserve, California, USA - CZODoug2_1_08_16fungal (PacBio error correction) | ecosystem: Environmental > Terrestrial > Soil >...
AAAAAAAAAAAGAGGGGAGGAGAAAATAAAGGGAAAAAGCATATGCGTGAACCTCCCAAGCGTATGGAAAAACGGGGGGCGAAAACTGAAGAGACCACCACATGACCAAGGTAAACGAACGAGCAAGCTAGTTCCGGGGGGGGAAGGGCCATTTGAAGAGGTTTGCGCTCAGCCTGATGGCCGGGAAGGCCTGTGAATACTCGCTTAAGAAAAGTCGGCTGTAAGTGGTGAAGGGAAATGAAAAGCACAGAAAGTCAACGAGGGGGAAAGGGGAAGGGCATTACAAAAGTACTCAGGTCAATCGTAACTTGACATGGCCTCTACAACTAGGAAAAAGGAAAGAGGGGGGAAAGCGAAATCGCGCAGACCATGAGAGAAAAAACTGAGGCACCATATTGGGCTGACAGACTAAAAAAACGCAGGGGGGAAAATCGAAGGGTCTAATACAGCATATAAAAAAAACGACAGGGAGGAACCAGAAAAAGAAAGTTTACACTACTACCGACGCTTGCTGTAACAATTAGCGGAAAAACAACGGGAATTCACCACCCGAGCGGTCCGGGGATCCGTTTGCCGTACCGGAAGTTAAGCTCGTGGCAAAAAAGCGTCAAATGCAAAAGGAAAGGGAAAAAGGGGAGACGAGCAGAGTTGAGGTAGAAGTCGTAAGGACGGTCGCTTAAAAAAGTGTGGAGGGAACGCATATCTGGGGCCGGCGTCGGAATTTGAGAAAAACAAGAAAAATCAAACTTGGCCGGGAGGGAAACAAACCAAAAGCGGAAAGAACAAAAGAATCGTTCTGCCAACCTCAGAAAGCATTCAGCGGGGGAACAAATAACTTTGGGCGGAGGTCGGAGTGCAAGGAGACAGAAGACGAGTAGGGCCGACGTTGAGCGACGCCAGGAACTGATCCTCAATCAAATCCCAAAACATCATATCCCACTGATTCCAAAGGGGGGGAGGGGGGGGGAAGACCGGGAAAAAAGGAAGGCCCCTTCATAGGGGGGGGGGGGGGCAAAAAAAATAAGGGAGGATTGTCTCAAAACGCAGGTCACATAGGTCTGCTTACTGGGAAACAATAGTGATGAGCTGGGAAAAGTTCCTTCTGCCGGGATTCTGCTAAAAATGGAAAGAGAAAGAAAAATGATGAAAAAGTCGTTCTTGAAAAGCAAAAATTCAGAACTAACTCGAAAAAAAAAAGCAATATCAAGCGGGGATCGATGCGCTTTCATGGGGGTTCAAAAAAAAAATGACAGAGGGGGGAGAAAGCAAAAGTGGGGGTCGCGAAGAGCATTCCTAAAGGGGGAGGTAGCTTGACGTCGGCGGCGGCCTTTGACTAAGGCACGTCATAAAAAATGGCGAGACCACCCAGCGTCTTAACTTCTCGAACGGTCGAAGAATCTTGGGGGCCTCCTTAGGGAGGCGAGTCCCCTGAGAGGGGGGGAAGGGGAGGGAAAAAAAAAGATCCCGAACGCCAGCAGGAGGATTTGAGGAAAAGCACGCGTCGAGGAAAAAAGGTGGACAATTGAGGGAGAAGGAAAGGGAGGGAAAACGGAGCGAGTAGGAGAGACTCCTTTTGAGGAGAGGACGCCTCTAGAAGGGTGACACCAAGGGTGGATCAATACAAAAAAGTTTCCGGGGAATGGCTTTGCCACAAAAGCTCGGGGAAAAAGAAAAGGAGAGTCGAGGCCAGTGACCAGAAAAAGCGGTCGAAAAGAACTGAAAAAAAAATTCATGCCGGTCAATAACGCTGGCAAATCAGAGTAAATCAGGGCTAAAACGAAAACGTCAGTACTGAACGAGCTGCCCGGGGGCGCCGCGAGGGGGAGAAGAAGATGGAGCCTGGGCCAACAGACCGAGGGAAAAGGATCAGGACCCACGATCGTTTCAAAGGAGTATTTTAAGTCTGGGGGGGTGTGAAGACCATAAGGGGAACAGTCCGACGCCTCATCCTCCAACGAAAGGTCAAAAAAAAAAAAAAACCAAACCCCAAAACCAAACAAAAAACCCCCACACGCGTAAACAATAGGCATAAAGGAAAAAAGAGGGTCAGGGAGGGTGAGCTACAACCTAAGGGGCTAAGCGCACAAGCTTGAAGAAAAAAAAATAGCGAGAGAACGAAACGGAGTATGAGGAAAAAAGGGGAGATATTTCGAGGGGCAGTAAAAAAAAGGGTCTCGGGGGACCTACAAACCGAGGGGAGCTCAACGGGGACAAACTCGAGCCCTCGTAGGGCCAATCATGACTAGAGGGTTGGGAAAGGGGGAGGGAGGGGGGTCGGACAAAGGTTACAAGGGGGGATGGGCTGACAATATGCAAAAAAAAAAAGCTGTTTTATCAACTGTCACAGGAGGGGCACATTCTCCAGAACTACTTCGAAATCAGAAAAGGAAGGCATCTCGCAAGACGGGGAGGGGGAGGGAAGAGGAAAAACATAGAAGGACTGACCTGGAGGGCAATTGAATACCAAAAATTCGATTGCTCCGAAAAACTAAATAGAGATTAAATGTTATTAGAAACTGGGGACAGGGGAGAAAAAAAAAAAGGAAAAAAAAACGAAACGGAGACTGGAAAGTGCAGCACCCAGTTTTTGAACCCAAATCATCGGAACAGACCCCACGCGAGCGCTGAGCCGAAGGTCATCCTGAAGGGAAAAAAAAAAAAAAAAAAAAAAAAAAAAAAAAAAAAAAAAAAAAAAAAAAAAAAAAAAAAAAAAAAAAAGAAAAAAAAAAAAAAAAAAAAAAAAAAAAAAAAAAGAAAAAAAAAAAAAAAAAAAAAAAGAAAAAAAGAAAAAGCTAGCCTCAATAGAGATAGGTATCAACGTCCTAATTCCTCTGCGAGGGTAAGCCACTCGGACGGGGAGTTCTAAAGAACTCCTTAATTTTTCAGTCTGACGGGGAAACAAAAGAAAAGGGAAGGCAAGAAGCTGATGGCTCTTCTGCCTCAAAAAAAAAAAAAAAAAAAAAAAAAAAAAAAAAAAAGAGACAGTGAAAGCTTAAAAGTAGAGGAAGGATTAAAACAATTCTCGAAAGACTACGTAAAACAAAGCCTGCAGGGAACTAACGAAAAGAACAGTTTGAGACCCAGAGTATTGGGCGAAGCGCCGAGAGCGGGGAAGGGGTAGAGAAACTGAATTCCACCAATTCCTGACGAAAGCCTCCGAGGTATAAGAAAAACGGGGGTTAATACCGAGAGGTCCAAAGAACTAGTGTGATGAGACAAGAGCAAGAGAAGATGGGGGTCTACACTTCGTCAGCAGGCCACGCGAAATGCCAACGCCAATATTAATGCGATTGGAAAAAGGGAAAAACCACATCTATGGGAGTGCTCGGGGTGGAAAAAGAGCAGAAGAGACGGTCAGAAGGGGGGGAAGCAAAGCTTGATGAAAATGAAAGATCACATTGACTTTCGAATTGACCGGGGTGAATTGAGTTAACTAACTAGGAGTGCTTAATAAAAAAGGAGAACAAAAAGCCTAGAAGCCGGACCCGCGATGATTTACCAAGGTTCATAAAAATAGACGGAGGTTGGATGTTTGACGGCCGAGAAAAGGGAGGCGTTAAGCGGGGTGAGGGGGAAAAAAAACAATATTCCATAGAAGGCGACAAGATCACCTTCTCGACACAGAAACGCAAAGGTCGACCAGCTACCAAACATCTGCGACGAGCATCAAAAAAACGAGAATTTTGACAGTTCAGGGAAAAAGAAAAGAGGAAAAGAAAAATTGGGGGAGGAAAGGTAAGAACAGGGGACCTATCGCAGACCGCGACTTGGTTAAAAGGGAGTGGCGTTGGGGGTCGAATGGGAGTTCCCAGCTGTCGGAGGGAGAGAAGGAACCTGTGTCTAACTGTCCGGAAAAGGGCCACGGCTCTGTAGGTCAGGCTCCATTCAAGGCGAAGGGTAGTAAAAGGGCCAAAGAAATCGGTTGACAAAGGAAAGCCGGGAATTGGAAAAAGCTTCACGCGCAGAAAGAATGAGCAAAGAGAGGGGGGGGGGGAGAGACCCCGTACGTCACATGGGAAATCGACTCAGATAAGAACACCCAAGAGGATTAACGCTTGTGAGGCAGTCTGAAAGAAACGTGAAAAAGGAATAGAAGCCGAAGGCACAGCGCATAAGCGTTGCAAAGACGGAAAGTCGAAAAGAAGACAGACAAATTCACTTGAAGAACAACCACATTAAGCGGGAAGTGGGGAAAGGGGAAAAGGGGGGGGGAAAGAAATTTGAGCCAACCCGAAAAGAAGATTTTAACAATCCTTGCACACTTCGCTCCAAAACACAAAAAAAGAAAAAAGAGAATGCGGGATCTGAGAGCGTATTGTTGCACCGATAGGGGGTTGGCAAAAGGAAGGTGAAAAAAAAGCGCCCGAAACTTCCCCGCGCAGGGGGGAAAGCAATTGGGTTAAATTTTCAAGGTGAAGTTCTTGCAGTTGACGCCTGAAAGAAGTCCAGGACCGCCTTCATCATAAGGCCATTAGGCGCCGGGGAAAGGGGGGGAAGGTAGATCCGCAATACAAGAAGAATTCTTAGGGCATTTAAAGTTCCGTCCAAGCGAAAAACGTAAATGGGGGAAAACGAGCGGCAAGGAGACGGGGTTTCACAAATAATCTGGAAAGAGCATTGGCGGCCAGGCGAGGCCCGAGCGGCTGAAAAAAGGACAGAGAAAAAGTGACAAGAGCCGAGAACCACTCTGGAGCATAACCTAGGGGAAGGTAACCACGACCGGTGCGAAAGAAGAAGAAGAAGGACTCCAGCGGGAAACTGACTACCGCAATGACAACCATGAGCGTTGGGGGGTGAATTTCCGACCTTACGCTTAAGCCGCAGGGGGAAAACCGGTTAAAAATTCCTTAAGAGAGAAATCGGCCCTACAAAAGTGTGAATGTCGATCTTGGGTGGGATATCGTCAAATCTAGCGAGGGGAGGGGGGAAGCGAGGAGAATGCTGGAAATCTCAGGCAGGATCGGGGGTGACGAAAAGAACAGCACAAGGGTCCAGCAAATTGTCTTAGTACCAAAACAAAAAACACGAACAACCGCGGGGCAAGGCAGGGGAAGCAAAAATCATGAGCTGGGAGCAATATCGGCATTTTGGAGCTTAGTCACGACTCGAATCGCAAAAACGGTCCAAGAGGTCAGACAGTAGTGGGGGAATCCTCTAAGAGGGAACATCCAGCACCAATACGGACCGCATGTGTAGTTGTGCGGTCGCCGCCCAACTGGCCAAAGAAAGAAAAAGGGAGGTGTGGCCGGGGGAGACTTCATAGGGGGCGGGCGCAAAAAAGCCGGTCAAATCGTCGGGAAGGGAAGGCGATGAAAATTTTGACCAAGGCCGCTTGGAAGGGGGAAGTAGAGAAGGTACGCGGAACACAGTATCGACCCCTCTGAGCGCAAGGAAACGACGCAAGGAAAAAGCAGAGTCACCGCCTTGGGGTCCAGAGTGGGTGCTCAAAGCGATAGTAGCTCATTAGCCACCGGGAAAAGCTGGAAGCAGCCACGGTGCGCAGAGTCAAATGAATGGAGGGCGAACTGGAACGTCGGCGGAGGGAGGTGGGAACGGTCATACACCTTGCGAGAAAACGCTTGGCAACTTCACTGTCTCTTACGTTGCGATAGAAAAAAGGACCGCAAGTTAGTGTTGCACTGGCTCGGACTCGGTAGTTATTGTCAAGGAAAGGAGAATCAGAGGAAGCAGAGAGTAAGAGGGTGATATCTCTAGGGGGGGATCTCAGAAGGATGTGAAGGCGAAAAGAGCCGAACTTCCTTCTTCGGGTCTCTCAATCTGGGCCTTGCAGCTCGCCGTGTTGGCAACAAGCCAGAAAAAAGAGCCGGTTTTAGGGGGTTAGTTGGGGGGACAAAAAATCGCAAAGAGAATTCGTAGAAATTTCCCATCCAAAAACCCCCCACACCGAAAATAAAAGAGGGAGGAAGCGTCTGGAAAGGAAGGAAAGGCACGTCCGTAGCAATGAAGGACGAAAATGTCCACATCGGGACGAAAGGGAGGTCGTGACAACTCGTCATGTACGTAGACGAGCGAAAGGACCAGGTAAGGGAAAAGGAAAAGCAAAACATGGCCCTGATAAGGTCCCAAGAAAAAGGGCTATCTGAAATGGGTGTAACATCCCCAACCTGGCCGAACAAAAAAAAAAGAAACAACCAAAGCGCCTCTAAAGAAGTAAAGTCACTCCGGCTCGGGGAAGGGAAGAAAAATAGAAAAGGTTGGAATCCAACATGAGAAAGTCGTGCCAAGACTCTAAAAAAACAACTTATGGGGAGTTAACTATTAAAGAGGGGAAAGCGTTTTCAACGCTGTGCTCAAAAAACTCCGCGTGTTCGCTCACCAAAAAAATGAAAATCTGCGAAAGGAAGGGAATGTCGGGGCAAGGGGGGAGAAAGAAGGTCTTAGGCAACTGGGGATTTAGTCACCAATAGACCACAGATGACTAGAGAGGGCCGTGAAATGAACGCGCGGGTGGCAACACATCTTCACCTTAACGGGCAGCAGGAAGAGCCATACATGACGGGAGTGGGTGCACGAAGGCCATCAAAAACGAAGCGACTTCAGAAACGGCAAATTAAGGGGAAAACCTGCGGAAAGCTCTGAGGAAAGGGAAATATATGTTCACGAGAGGTAAAAAAAAAGAAAAAGGGGAAAAGAAAAAACGAAAAAAAGCTTGAACAGGCTTCCGGTGTGGGAAGACACGTTACGCAGAAAGGAGCAATACACCTTCACCAAGCGATCTCTCGAACCAAAGTCAAAAGGAAGAAAGAATATCGAGAGCAAACGGACCCTGCGGTTGAATTAAAATAGGAAAGGGAGAGCGTAGGAGAGCAGGAATTCTTTGCCCTACCGACAAACCCGATTACAAAGAGTAAAAAGGAAGGGAACGAAATCGATCAAAAAAGGGCGACTACTTTAATACGAAGGAGGGTTTCGCAGAAAGGGGGAAAGTGAATCAAGTAAAGGTCAAAAGATGAGAGGGTACGTGTCCTATACGCAGACTGGACTAAGGCGAGGAGTGGATATAGCCACAGAGTGTCGTGTCGACATGGAGAATCAGAAGAAGAGAAGAACAAGGAAAGTAACACACCCCCCGGAGGTCAATCATCGTCCAAACCAATACTTGAGTTCTGAAACCCTGAAGGATTCTTCGTCATCAAAAAAGGGGCGCCTTGTTCGGCGAGCCAAAGAGTCGATCAGAGCAAACAGAAGTAAGGGGAAATACGATGTGTCAAAGAACAGCAGAGATGAGTCAAGATGAAAAAGATGGGTGGGAGCCAAACACGAAGCTTGAATAGTCCTGTTTGGGGCTTCTCCGCAGACCAAAAGAAAAAGAGAAGGGTAACTCGTTTGTCCTCTTAGGAAATTGAAAGTGGAGGTAGTTGTACCGTGAGGGAGACGACGTCTTTATTATCGTAAGTCAAGGGGGGAAAAAGATCCAACCAAGATCCCATCGTGAGTGTGAAAAGGTGGAGAGGAACGCCGCTATCGATGGGGGGGGGTTTCTGGAAGGCAGGGAGTGAGATTTTGGCTCTGTCACAAGATTACGAACGCGAGGGGAATGAGACCGAAGTACCTCGCGACTAACCCAATCTGCAGGACCGGCTGCCAATGGAGGAGACTAGGGGATCGTGAGAGGCTAGGGGTAATTTCGCTAGCCCACCGGAAGATCACGGTCAGAAGGGGGGGAAGGAAACTTTCAAGACCGAACGGAGTGAAAGAAGGAAGTTGTAGGAAAGAGGTACAGCCGGAGGCTGTACTGAGATAAAATCGGGGAGAAAGGGGTAGGGTCATTTACACTCGCTTCCAGCGGGGCGCGAAAGAGTGGAAGGGTTCGTCAAGTCACCCTCAGGTTGCTAAAAGGAGGCAGACGAGTGGCTTCTAAAAGTGGTAAGAACTGCAAGAAAGAGTGTCTCGGCTGCCACGGCAACAAACTCGACATACTTTAAAGTAATCGACCTCAGGGAGGGACCATGGAGGCTGATGCAACACGTAAACCCTGTCCCTTCCAACGACGTCTTGAAAGAACAGAAGAGGTGCACCTGACGGAAAACAACTTCCAGCAAAACTGAGAACAACAAAAAAGAAAGGAGGAAGAAGCTGGAAGTTCGTACGGTTCTTCAGTGCTAGTTTGACGAAACGAAAGTTGTCCCATAGCCTTGGGTGCATACCCAAATCTCGATAAAAAAAATAGGTATTATGAAAAGAAATAGAGGTTGTATAGCTCCCCCTTCATTGATGTCCAGCGTATTCTGTTGGGGATAAAACTTAGTCAATACGTAATTCCCCCGCCGGGACTAATTGGAGGGTAGTGTGTCATGCAAGGTGGAGACTTTGGATTGATTTTCCGCCTGCTGCCGGAACCGCAGGGAAAAGAGAGTAAGACATAACGTCGATACAAAAAAGTCACGTGGGGAGGAGAAAGCCTCCATCAATCAGGGGCTGCGATGGGGGAAAGGTATGGTGCCGCGTAGATGCATTGGACGTAGGGGCGCCGCACACCGTCTTAGGGGGCACGATCCGCTCTCTAAACTATCCATGCCGCGGAAAACCGGGAGGGAAAAACCGATGTCTGGTCAGTGACAATCCAACGCTCCGGGTCCTCTCAGGAAGGACTAACTAGAACGTCGGATCAAACTCAATCGAAAGAGAGTTAGAAAAGGAAACGCCGCGGAAGGTCATGCTCGAAAATCTAAACCAGTCTCTTCTCTCCGTTCGTTAGCCAGGGAAAAAGGGAAAGCATCGCCCAAGCCTGCTTCGCGGGTAAACGAGAACGAGGACCTGGAACATTACGCGTCAGGGGTGATTCGTTCGAGAAGATGAACCACACCAAAAACAAAGGGATGGTGAAGCGCGGAGAAGGGAGGAGAGGGGGAGAAGACGCAATCACACTTCACTCATTTTAGCCGTCGTTACAAAACAATCAACACATAGAGGCGTCTGGGGCTCCTCGCCAATGCCGCACCAAGAGGCAGGGCCGGGGGAGGACTTATCGGCTTTGGGGAGCGGATTTGTGGCATCCATCAAGAGTCTCCCCAAAAGGGGGGAAATACCACCTGTTCACGAAAGCCATCGAAAGAAGGGGGGAGGTGGAGAGAGCCGCCCCAGACGGACCAGAATAGCGAAAACCCCTGGGGAAAAGCAGAGACTCTGAAGTGGTCGGCTTGTATCCCACATCGTCGATGCGGGCACGGAATTCGGGTAAACAAAACAGGGTGCGGGAGGAAAAATCGTGACGTTCCCACGACAAGTTATAGTGGGAACGCGATAAGAGAGATGCATCGCATGGGGGCGATTGAAGTGAGACGAGAAACCTAGGATGTTCGACCAAGAAAAATGGTACTATAAGCCAAGGTTTGGTCTAACTCCTGAATGTGGCTTCTCTGGAACGTCGCGGAAAAGGAAAACTGTGGGAACCTGATCGCTACACTGGAGGACGTCCGCTTTCTTTCACGCCGGTTTCAAGAAGAGGAGGTGACGGGGGCCCTCAAGAGGGGGTCTTGCTCGTCCTTCGAGGCAGGGGGAATAGGGAAAAAAAGAAAACGAACGACTCGCAGGTTGATTAACTCCAAAGAGGGAGGCGGGGGCGAAGCTTGCTTCACGAAAAACGGATAAACCTTCTCGGCGTCAAAAGAAGGGCGCGAGAGACTTAACCAGCTCCGGGGGTGGGAAACCGGGGGGATGGGTCAGCAATGTTTGCCTGGGTGTTCGACAACACAACTCACGAAGTCCGCATGGAAAAAAGGTAGAAAAGAGCTGTCGGAGCGTTCGGAAAAAGAGAATTCATCGACTAAATTGAAGTAATATTTTCTCGTGTCGAAAAGGAAAGATTAATGAACCGAAAGCTAAGCCGCGGTGGAAGAATTTTCATGTGAATGAAAAGAAAAGAGAGGAGGAGATCAGGGGGTTTCTATGGTGGTGAAGCCGAAAAAAAAACATCCCAGTGAGGATCCAATAACAAAAACAGTCAAAAAGAAACGGTCGAGAAACGTACATGAACGGTCGAGACGGCCATGGTCGTACGATCGATGGAACAGACGAAAAGGGGAAAAGCGAAGAGGGGGGGCTGACTATCTCTCTCACAAGGGGGAAGGAGTTCCTCGAGGCTATTTCTTGTCGTTGCAGGCAGCAAGGGAGGGGGGGGTCGCGAACGGACATGAAAAGGGCAAGAGGAGGTCTAATTGACATGTACGGACGGGGGGGGGAAAGGAGGGTAGGGAAGGCGAGACGGGTCCAACGGGGGTGGGATCTCATAAAGATCGTCGTGGGATAAACGGTCAAAGGCCCGCGGATGGGTGCTCCTTCTGTTGAACGACGGCGAACCAATCGAAGCGGTATAAAGGAAAAAGGAGGGGGGTCGAAGCCGAGCAACACCGAATATTTGTTACGTGACCGTCAGGAGTCGAGGCCGAAGGGAAACAGGATGAAATGGTACAGAAGATCGGAAAATGTTGATGGGGTGAGCGAAAAAACGAAAAAAAAAAAAAAGGGAGACACGGGGGGGGAACACCAAAGGTGCGTCCGAGAAAAGAACTTAAAAAGAGATCGCGGCATAATCCGAGAAGGGAAGAGGAGCTGCCTAGTCGGTCCAAACGGCAACCCGGGGAGGGCAGATTCATCCACCTCGTACTGCGGGATTCGAAAAACTATTTGCATAGCCATCGACGGCCTAGCCAAAAAGGAAGGGAGTCAGTCACGACGCACTCGCGGAAACCGACTTTGCTAACCAGAGGTTGTGAAAGAGAAAGGTAGCCCTGATCAGGCAAGTTCAAAGAATGACTCAAGAATAGAGACTACATTACAAAAGTTAGACGACCCGGGGGGTGTGTTAAACCATGGAAAGAAGAAGAGAACCACTGCCAGTAAAGTACAAAATCTGGACCAAAAAGTCTGACTAAACTTTTACCGCCTCGTGGCAGCGGCCCCAGTGGGGGGGAAAAGCTTTCTAAGAGGGCCCGAGTCTCCAAAGTGCCAGAATGAATTAAAGAGACTAGAAGGGGGGGAAAATTCGTCAGCATACCCAGCTACTGTCCAGGAGAAGTAAAAGCCCGACTATTACTTGTTGTCTGACAAAAACATCATGAGGGACCGATTGGGCGACCGTCAACCAAAGACAATGACGGTCCGTCCATTGAGCGGAGGGGGTAATGTAGAGGATCCCAAGGATTGGGCCTACGGCTTTACATGCAAATTCGACGAAAAGACTGGCGATGGAGGAAAGACTTCAAAAACAATCGACGACGCAGATCAACCCGATAAGGCCATGACCCAGCGAAATGAGGTGAAAAAACACAACACCATCAAAGGAGAAAGGACGAGATAGATTTGTGTGAAAAGTGTGTGGGTAACTACCTTACAATGGTGATTGAGCTGGATACAAAGATTCCGACGAGAGTAGTATCACTCGACACCTTACTTTAATATCTAACTACTATCAAAGAATAACGACAAAGCTACAGTCAGTACACGAGGCTAGGGGACCGCGAGAAGATAGAATTTGGTACCTCTTCTCCCCCTGGATCGTAAAAGGTTTCAGAATGGAGGAACTTTCAGACTAAGGAACCCTAGCTGTGGAGAGTTTTTTGGTAAAGAAGTACAGGCCCGCCGGCAGGCTTCTCATAAAGAATTGTCAACGAACTTCTTGGGGGAATTAGACAGCTGGTGTAACATTCTCTCGGAAAAGTGGGGAAACGGGGTAGTCAAGTGGCACAGCAAAACTCTGGTTAGTCGGGAAGACAGCAATCAGATCAGAGGACAGGCGGCAAAGAAAAGATCCGGGGACGCGGAAGCAACAGTAAAGTCCAGTCGTCGTACTATTATCCGAAATGAGAGCCTAGGCTGGGTAAGGCCTCCGCTTCACAACATATCAGAAGAATGTATGACAGCGATCAAAAGGAGGTGACAATTCTTCATACATGAAGAAACGAGAACCGCACTACGAACGACTCAAGAGTGTCCCACGGGATTCGGTAGCATTTTTTGGAACTAACTTGGGGTGCGCAAACCGCAAAAAACCACTAAGAAAGGGGGCGCTCACG
>Ga0179593_1545271_pt1 | contig 12035 bp, 17 predicted proteins | sample CZODoug2_1_08_16_FD_185931 | JGI IMG/M metagenome (GOLD analysis project Ga0179593, IMG submission 185931) | Vadose zone soil fungal communities from Angelo Coast Range Reserve, California, USA - CZODoug2_1_08_16fungal (PacBio error correction) | ecosystem: Environmental > Terrestrial > Soil >...
GCAGAAAGGAGGGGGGAACAGAGGGGGGGACTTTTTTCAAAGGGGTGAAACGAAGAGAAGGGAGTCCGTCGTTGGTATAAAACCTGGCTGAGAAAGGCAGGAGGAAATTCTTACAAGAAAAAACAAGAAACGCGGAGCCGGGAGCAAAGGGGAGGACAAAGTCCGCAAGAGAGCCACCATATAAAAAAAGAGAGGACATCATAGAGACCGAACCTGTGGCATAACAGCAAGGAAAACCTCAAAAAAAACCAACACTATTCTAACTGGTTCTGTAAAAAGGGCTAGGTGACATCCATGGTTCTGCGTCTGGAAGCCCCTGAAGGTAAGGGATTCAAGAAAGTAGAAAAGGAGAAATCCTTTAGCCTCAAAGTCGGGAAGCTCTACTAGAGGCTGTGGGGAAAAGATAGGCCGAAAAACTCAAAAACTTAAGTAAACAAGAGAACGAAAATCGAACGCGCCAAATCAGGAAGGCTGAAAAAACGCAGGAAAAAAGAGGTCGCAAAGACCAGGAAGGAAGGAGAGGAATCTCAAAGGAAGGTGGCCGGCTCCGGGGGAGAGCTTGACGAAAGGAAAAAGGGCGATTTCGGCTGAAGTACGAGGACGGCGGTCTTTGTGGGAGGGGGCTCATGCTGGAGCAGAGAGGGGGGACCTAAGGAAAAGCAGCATCAGGGATTCGCGAACTAAGGGGAAAAAAGGGGAACTGAGGACCCAGGCGGCACCGAAGGGCACCAGTAGCTGGTGGAACACGGCGGAGAAAAGGGGGGAAAGAAACGGCTGGTTCGGGAAAACAAGAGGGTCTGTAATGAAAAAGAGACCAGCCGGAAGAAAAGGGTTCCTTTTTAATACCTTAGTCGGGAAACGAAAAGAAAAAGAGGAAGTCCCCTGGAAAAGAAGCCCTTTTTCTAATTTGGAGGGACTTAATAGAGAGAAGGATTCGAACCGTAAATTTTTTAACGAAGAAAAAAGGGAAGGGGAAAAAAGAGGGCTTTTCGCGGCTAAAAACTAAAGTCGAGGGTCTTCGAAAAAAGGGAAGGGAAAAAAGGACATTTTTGAAACAATGTAAGTACAGAATCTACGGGCTAAAGGGCCCCAAAGAAAAATGGCTCGGGGGGAGCTCAACGAGGGAGTAGGGAAACGAATCAAGAGAACTGTTAAGAGAATAGGTTCAGGAAAAGGAGGGGGGAAACGCTTAGGGAAAAGCAAAAGGCAATCCGAGAATCACAGCTGAGCAGGAGGAGCCGTACTCCCCAGCCGGGAGGGGGAAGAAGCATGCGTCCAGGAACGAAAAAAAGTATGAGAAATTATCCCTCGTCCTGGAAGCCTAGAAAGGGCGACTAGGTCAGGGAGGGGAGAGTAGGGAAACCGGTCTTCCGCTGTTGGGGGGGAAGGGAGCGGGGGGGAAGGAAGGTGACAAGGAAAAAAAAGAAAAACAGTCCATGGTAATGGGGAAGGGGAGATCTTGAGAAACACTTTAACGTCATGCCTTCGGGGGGGGAAGGGCAGCGATGGGGAAGAAAAGGAGGGCCTGGTGAAGAGGGGGAGAAGCAAAGGCAAACGCTCGCACTGGGTGGGTCTCGGAAAAGAGGTTAGAGGCCATAGCAGTAAGAAAAAGGGAAATAAGGGTATTTCAATCGGGGAGCGGAAAAGCAAGACGCGAACAAAAGAAGTGAGGGTCCATTAGGATTGGGAGGAACAAGAAGACGGGGGGCGTCAGTATGGAAAAAAAAGTTGCGCTTACCAAAAAAAAGGCCAGGTTGATCGGAGGAAAAAGGAATTAAGAAAAAGGGGGGGAAGAAAAGAAATGTACGTACGACACAAAGGAAAAAAAAAATCTTGCTCGAGGGACGATCAAAAGATTCCGACATGAAAAAAATAACCCCATTGGGTGGCCAGGACAGGATCGGGAGGGGACGTTGCCACGCGCGGTTTGGGCGACTCTCACAAAAGAGGATTGCTGTTTCCTTTGTGAGAAAAACCAAAAAAAACTATTGGGAAAAAAAAAGGATGTTCGCCTTCGAAGGGAAGGGAGGAAGGAGAAACTGCAGTGGCAGATAGAGAAAAAAACCCCGGAGGAGAGTGGTCGTAGCAGGAAGGATATATCTTGAAACGTCCATTCTTCGAGGGGGTGGGGGGGGGAAAAGAATACGATTCTCAAGAGAGAGGGGGGGGCGTTGGTCTGCCAAAAACTTTAACAGAATTGGGACAACCGCTTTTATCCTGAAAAAAGATCGAATTGAAAGACACAATGAGGGGAAAAGGTCTTTCCAAGTCTGATCCTGGAGGTAAGACGGAGAAAGAAGCTCATCCTCACGTGAGAAGTCCCGAAGGAAAGATCTTCAGATGGAACGCTTTTCGGTCACAGAATAAGAAAAAGACATTCCGAAAAAAGCATTCGTCGGCCACAAGGGGAACCCAAAGAACCTGGAGGAATGGCTCCCAGAGGGGAGGTCTGAAAGGTTCGCTCATCAGAGGCGGGAAAATCTCAGGAGGTGCCGAACAAACAAACGAAAGGGCCGGGATCTCCAGCGAAAAATGAAAGCTCGGAAGGAGGAAAAGAAAAACAACCGAGGCGCGACGAGAACCAGGATTTCCATTCAAACGGGGGACGGGTGAGGTACTTGAACAAAAAAAATCGCCGCCACCCAAAAAAAGAGGAGAAAAGCGTGGGAAAAAAAGATCAATCACTCTCACAAAATGGAAAATCAGTAGAAAAAGCTCTTAGCGAAAAAAAAGGGGGGGGATCTCCGTTGGCTGATTAAACTCCAAGGGGAAAGTAAAAGCTGCAGGGGCTCGGCTTTTCTTGCAGACAGGAAAACAAATCATCTGTTAGCGTTCTCGGAAGAGGAGAAAAGGGAACCTGCCATGCAGCCAGCACGAAATCAAAGGAGATCACAGAAAGTACTCGCGCTTTTGGAGCCCCGCCATCAGAGGCTTGCCACCGGGAAAATAGTGCGATCTGGGCCGGTAGGAAGAAAGGAAGAACATAGCGTGAAAAAGGCCAGGCTGAAGGGGGACGAAAAGCACCGAGCCGGGAGGAGGAGACGCTCAAACAATCTCTCTTTTTAAAGGTAAGAGCTATCAACCGAACTGTGCCCAGAGGAATGCCTAGAGGGAAAAGCTTCCAACTGAGAAAAGAATCGGCTTACAGTTCGCGGGGATGAGGAAATCCTCCTCAGAAAAAAAAAGGAGAATTGCCATTCCGGCGAAGGCAGAAAGACAGAAAAAGAAAGAAAAAAAAACCCACCCGTAGCGCCTGGAAAGACAAAAAAAAAGATGGGCCCAGAGAAAAAGAAAGCATGTCACAGCTTCAGCGAAAGGGCGGCTGTTTTGGGGGGGAAAAAAGGTCGCGAAATCAAGGGAAAGATGACAACAACTGGTCTCACTCCAAAAGTAAAAGAATCACATCCTTCATTCTTCCGTTGGAACCAGCACAGGAAAAGCCGGCGTGCAAAGAAAAAGCGAGCGTCACCTATCTATTTAGAAAAATCAAGGAAAAGAATTCAAAGGAGACCCGGTATGGGCTCTCCGGGGGCAAGTAGCTTGGAAAAAGTTCGCGGTAAAGAAAATCTCGTCAGCGTATCAAGGGAAGACGAATGTGAACGCGGTCCTATCTAGAATAAAGCGGTCATCCAACGAAGTATCGTCGAGATCAAAAAGTGCGTGAAAAGGGGGGGAAAACATGAGCCCCTCTTTCCAACCCCGGATTAAAAGGGGAACTGAAGAAAACGAAAAGGGCTAGGGAAAGTGTCTCCTCAACTTCATCCCGGGGAAAGCGTGTTGGGGAGAAAAAGGTCTGGGAGGGAAAAGAAGGACCATCACTGCCGTTGATCGAAATGGGGGAGGTCTGCTAGGGGGGGGAAGGCTCCAACGCCGGCACTGAAGTCAGTCAGTTTTCACGTTGAGTTAGAGAGAAAAGGCGGAGTAGATAGCCACAAAAGGCCGAAACGGGAAATAAAAAGAAGAAGCGCTTAAGAAGTACTATAAGGGGATCACTCCGTTCTCAAAAAAAAAGGGGGGCGGAGGCATCTAAGGAGTAGAAAAAGGGAAGGGAAAAAAATCCTCCCTTGGCATGCAGTAGGGGGGAAATCCTAAAAGGAAAGGCTTTCCGCGCGACGGGAGTCGTCTTGGAGTCGCTGAGAGAACTAACTCCGAAGGGAAAGAGAACCTTCAACGGAAGGAAAGGGGTACCGGTAGTCGTTTTACAAAACGGGGGGAGAAAACCCTCGCCGCAGGAAAAAAAAAGGCATCCGCAAAAAGTCCATCTCGCAGTTGATAAAACAGGTGGAATAACACAAAAGCCGACTGAAGACCAAAAAGAAGACATGTCTTTCAATGGATGAAAGAAGTGAAAAAAGTAAAAGCAGAAGGTGCGGAAATAGCCGGTGAAAAATGAAAAAAAAATCACGCCCTTCTTTAGCTTTGGGAAATAAAGGGGGAGTTTTGATGACGAACGATATATTCCCGCGTCAGGGAGGGGAGAGCTCGATGAACCGAGAGGAGAAACCGCACGAAAAAGGCAAGGCCTGGAAGATATCCCATACCGATGTGAAAAAGGTGAGAGTCATTAGAGGGAGAAGGACATGAGCCAGGGGGGAAGGAAAAAAAAACGGAATTTATCGTAACAGCTGTAATACCGCTAAAGGGAAGGGGGGGGGTCCCTTTAAAGAAATCCCTTACGGGTCGGTCGTTGAGTGGCTCATGCTCCGGATTCGTGGGGGGAGACTTCCTAACCATCAACCGGATTGGAACGAAAAAAAAAAGAACAGTGAAAGGTGCCATGATTGTGACCAAGGGAGGAACCGGGGAAGAGTCCGGGTTTGGCGCAGGCGAAAGGGAGAAAGGGAGGGGAGGGGGGTTGAAATCTTTCCTTTCTGAGCATCTCGAAGGGGAAGGGAAAGACCTCTGCGATCGAATGAGAGAGGGGGTCCCTGTCAAAACTTTGCGAATTTGGAGGAAGGGCCCGTAAGGAGAGGAAGGGGGGAAGTTGCACAAAGGTTTTTTGACGAGAGGGAAACGGAACTTCAAAAGATTGGGCTTTGCTCTTCTCGAAGAAAGGACGGTGAAATCGTATAAGTAAAAGAATTTTGTTAAAAAGGCGAGAAAGTACCGGCCTACGGGACCATATCTTCACTGTGGCTTGGGGGCAAGACAACCAAGGCTTGGCAAACTAGAAAGAAGGATAATAATAATCTGTTAAAGAAGCGAAGGAAGAGGGGGGAAACTCTTAGAAAAGAATGATCTCCGTCCGTAAGAAGAGCTGCCGTCATCAATAAATGCTTGCGCCCGAACCGCCAAGCCCTATGCAAGAGGAAATCATTTAAAAAAAAAGGAGGGGGCGTTATCAATCAACGGAGTAAAAGCGGAAATTGTGGTAAATCGGAAAACCGTAAAAAAGGGGAGCGGGGAAAAGGGAAAAACCAACCTCTTTCCGGTGGAGGGAAGTTATTCTGGGATTTTTTACAGACCGAAAACAGTCCGGGTAGGAAGGGAAAGGGATTTATGGGAACAAGAAGCCTCCTTCTTTTTTATTCAGGAGACTGTTCAGGTATAGGTTGCGGAAGGCAAAGGCGGCCCTCGGAGGGGGGAGCTAAAAAAAGAAGGACTTTCGCTACCGAATATCGCGGAAAATCCGAGAGAAGCGTCGTTGCGCAGGAATCAAGATTGAGAAGAAAAGCCTTGAGGTGGAGATGGCCTACTAAATGAGGGAAAATTTGGGGAGGGGGGCCTTACCACGACATGGTGGGAAGCAAGAAAAGCTCCAGGAAACTGTCATCTACGGACGCTGATGGTCTTCCACGCGCGTAGATTGACTCCCTGGAGCCGTCGGGGAAAGGCGTGGGAGATTAGGAAAAGGGCCGCAAAGTCAAAAAAAAAAACATTTTTGCGAAAAAAATGGTACAGGAAGGGCGCGGAACGCGGCGTTGGCGCAGGGGAAGGAGGCCGGACGACCAAAAGAAAAGGGGGACTCTTTTAGAAGGGGGAGGCAGGTCGAGAAGAGAAGGGGGAGTCCGATTAAAAGGATAAAATGAGGAAATCGAGGAAAAAACAACCACGGAGGAGAAAAAAAAAGGGAAGAGAGAGCGGGGATCTATCTGGGAAGGGCCTTTCCATTCTCTTGGTGAAAAGAACAAGGAGACCGCCAGGGGGGGGGGGTTTGCGTTGGGTCAGAAAAAACAAAAGAAACGACTGAGCGAAAAAGGGGGCGACCTGCTCAAGAAGATCAAGGAAAACGGGTGAGAAAAGCCTTCCCAAGATATTTGTAAGGGGAACGCCAGGCCACGAGGGGAAGAGACGCGGGGAGAAAAAATCAGCGTAGCTGATCTGCAAGGGCGGGGGAAAAGAAAACCGAAAAAAAAAAAAAAAGGTGTTAAAGCTCAAATACAAGAACGGGGGGGCTCAAGAAACGTCCTCCAGAAAAAAGCCTTGCTGTAGCCTTCTTAAGGGGGAAAGGCGAGGGAAAACTCCTCTGTTTCAGAGTAGACTGTAGCGGAAGGCCTGCCCATGCCAAAGACACAAGGGGGGAGGCGTCGCCTTTTCGGGAAGCGGTAATAAGCCTGAACGAGAGGAACGAAAGCAAACCTCCGAACAGTAGGAAAAAAACCTGTAAAAAAACCTTTCCTCCTATGAAAAGTCAATCGTTACTGAAATCTGGATGGGTTCTCTGGGGAATCAAGGAGAACTCAAAAAAAGGCCCACCAGCTTAGAGGGTGTCGCGATAAACACACGATAAAAGAATCGCAGATTTCCAGGCTAGCGAAGAAAAGAGGGTTTCGAACTTTGTTTCTCAAGGGGAAAGTATCCTGCTAGAGAGAAGCTTTGCGGGGGAGGGGAAAAAAAGCTGTGATTATTAGGCAAGGAAAGGGGAGAGAAGAGAGCCATGCAGCCGAAAAACAAGAACTCGTTTTTGCACCGATTCGTCGGAAAAAAAAAGGAATTAGGTAAAAGACGCCCCCGAACGAAAAGTGGGGCGTTCGATTCCTTCCCCCGAAAAACCCCGAGAGGGGGGAACCCTTGAAAATCTCCGGTCAAGAGGACGGTTTTCCCAAAATGGAAGTACGATGGGGACGGGCATTTCGTCAAAGCAAAGAAAGGAGGGGGGGGGTGTACAACAAAAAGACTTCAAAAAAAACTGCCGCCTGAAGGAAGAAAAGCGCTTCCCCTACCAATTAGAGGGTCGGAAAGGGTGGACTAGGTCTCTCGATCCGAGGGAGGCAAAAGAAACAGGAAATCATAGCCGGAGGAAGGATCGTCAATAACGAAAAAACGAGAAGAGGGCCAAGAAGAAAAAGCTACTGTTCCAAGATCTTTTCCGAAACAAGAGGGCAAGGGTTCAGAGAGATGTTTGGGGGGAGGGAAACATAAGGGGGGGACGCGAAATCCATGATTGCTTTTTCGGGATAAAAAAGAAGCACCAAAAAAAGCACTCCCTACAGGAAAGCCGTCAGGCAGAACCAGCCGAAGAGAGGGGGGAAAGGGATTCCTCGGGTGCGGGGTCGCGGTTCGAAAAGTCTGAAGAGGGGGAAGATCGATCCGGAGATAACCGGTGTTCTTGCAAAGAGTAAATGGATATCCGGGGAGTTTGGGGGGGGGAGGGCCGAGCGGAGATGAGCTGTCCTCAGGTGCGAAGGGAAAACAGATACGAAAAGGGCCTATCTCGGCCTAAACGCAGGGCCATCAAGAAAGGTCTAGATCAAAAGGAAAAGAGGAACGGAGGTTCTTCCGGCACAGGGGGAAAAAAGAAAAAGGAATGCAAAAAGGCAATCCCTATTTCTAAGAAACTGAAGGACGGACAAGCAAAAGTGGAGAAAGAGGTGGGGGAAGCAATGTCCTAGGATTTGGGAAAGGGGAGGGAGGCCAGCACTGAGCGCCTTTTTCTTATTAAGGGGAGATGGCTGTCAAGAAACGTGGCTAAAAAAGGGAAGGGAAATCACTCTTCTTTCTGGTTCAGTTGGGTGGGAAAAGAGACACTTAGAAGCCATCCTCGACAACCTTCGAAAAAGACAAAGGAAGAGCGTAGAGAAAATTCCCGGATCAAAAAAGTTCTGCCATCCCACAAAAAAAAAAAAAAAAAAAAAAAACCCAAAAAAAAAACCCCATTTATACTCAAAAACAATAACCCCCCCACCAAAAGAAGACCCACCGCATACACTTTATTCTACCAACAAAACAAGGGAATATCAGACGTGTAGGTGGCGACCTGGTTTCTCGGAAGAATTAAGGAAGACTTCTCAGAAAGCCTTTTTCTCTTTCCTTTCTATCGAGAGAAAAAAAAGAAAGCACTAAACTTAAACAAAGAAGAGGGAGGGTCATTGTGCCTATTGATCAAGCCAAACATCAAAAAATATTTCATCCGAGGAAGAGAGACGATCTCAGAGGGGGAATAAAGAAGGGCCCTCCTGAAATGCAAAAAAAAAAAAAACCTGGGGGTGAAGGGGATGAGACACGGGAACAGAAATAGGTCTGCTAGAAAAGCCGAAAAAGTCCGGTGAAAAAAGGCTCATTAATCACCTCCGAAAAGGCTGCCAGGGTGAGGATCGACTAGAAGAAAGACTTTGGATGCCAAAAACAAAAAAGAGGGCGAAAAAGAAAAAAGGGGACCGCAAAAAAGGTAGATTATCTCGCTCTGGGAGGATAAATAGGGCTCAGCTAGGGAAAGAGAGCACACTCCTTCTCCCATGATGTGACGGGAAAGAATGTTGGCTATCTCAAGAAGGGCACGGACGATCGAACAGAGGGGAGAAAGACGTCGTTTCTGCCGGGGTAAAAGACCAAACTTCCGAAAAAGGCGGTAGGGGGGAGGCTGAGCGGGGGAGAGCTTCGGGGGGGAACAAAAAAACAAGCGCGAACTACGATTTCGGCTTAAAAGAAGAAATTGAAATTGAGGGGGACATGCTTGGGAGAAAGGCACCGATCTTGGCCCAAGTGGAAATCAAGGGGGGGCTCAGGCGTAGGGGGGCGTCGACGGTGTTCAACGATCTGTGAGAAGGAAGAAAAGACCGGGGGGAATCTTCGTTAAGGAGGGACAGATCGAGAAGGAAGTAACATCTGCGCCATTCGCGAATACGGGAGAAAGAGCCTTACGGAAGAAAAAGGAACCTTAGGCGGCACCGTTTTTCGGGTGGGGACGGGAAAAAAACGAAAAGGAGAGATTTCTTTTTGTCCGGGGAAGAAGGGGCTCAGGAAAAAGGGAAGCCGACGAGAAAAACCTCTATTTAAAAGGAGACTCGAAGGAGAGATCGGCACGAGGGAGATCGGTGGCAATACTCAACGACAGGGGGGGAGGCCTCTCAAAAAAGGAGATGGTTACATCTTAAAGGAGGTGCAAAATGAAATCTGTACTGGGGCTTCACTGTCCTAGCCAGATCAAAGAAATACGAAAATCAGAAAGGAAGGACGAAGCCAAGAAAGAGGAGGGGAGAGAATCCTTCAATCCAGATGGGACGTATAAAAAGGATCCCGGGGAGAGACGGACTACTGCGGCCGAGGGCTCTTGAAAAAACCTCTTCAGGGTAGGCAGGATTATTCAAGGACCTTCCAAGCGAAAATGAAGAGTTTCATGAGCTGCTTGAAAGATTGATGGCCCGAATTCTTTTGGGAACAGCGTGTTAATGGAAGAAGGCGGGGGGAAGAGGAAATTCTCAAGATAGGGGCACTTTTGTGTCTGAAGACGAAAAAGGGAGAGTCCCGGGGGGGTAAGAAGACGATCGAGGGAGGGGAAATCTCTTTCGAATCCTAACGGAAAGAAAATTTGATGGGAAAAAAACATTGTCCGACGAAAAAGGGAACCAAGGGGTCTTGAGATAACATTGAGGGGGAAAGGGGAGCAGGAGGGAAGATCGGAGATTATTGGGACTGGAGATGAGAGCATGCCCTCGTGCTCACGGGGAAAGAAAAAAATATTGGGAGTGGTCCTACATGCAAACCGCAGTTGCCATGTAAGGACGAGAGGTCTTGCGGGAAAACGGTGCAGGAAAATCAACATTCGCCTTGGTTTCAGGTTGGCTAGAAAAGGAAGCTCTGAATCTATATCGATGGGAAGGGGAATGAAAAAAATTCAGGGGAGATAGAGATCAACAACACCAGAGAAGAAGAGAGCGCCACTTCATGCGGGGGGGGTATCTTCCTTCAAGGCTGGCTCACAAAGAGGGGATTCAACCATCGGGGTATTTGGGGAAAAACTCATTACACAGCAATTCTTGTAATCTCCTGAAACACTCCGATTGGGAGGAGGGGGACAATACCTCGCGTACAGGGAACCATGGAAAAGTCGGGGGGGAAATTTCTTCAAGAGGAGAATTAAAAAAGGATCGAACGCAGGGCCCTATTTCAGGGAATAAAAGGATGCAGAAGCATCTTCCTCTGGATGCATTAGTTACGGAGCGCTCAAAAGGAAAGCTCCGTGGTAATCTGAAAAAAAAAGAATTTGGAGTCAGGAGGGGGAGGAAAACGTCTCCTTTACAAGGGCTGATCCGTCTTTCCGGATTGTTATTATCACTAAGAAACTCCGAGGGGGAAGAATCTGTCTCGCAGAAAGGGGGGAAGGTAGCGGTCGTGAAAACACAAAGGCCGAGCTAGGTCGGAAGGATCAGGAAGAAAGGAGAAAAATACGGGGGGGGGGGGGGAAAGCTTCCCTGCCTCCAACAGGAGCAGGAAAGGCCGGGGGTCCGCCCTATGGCAAATAACATCGGACTTTTTTTAGAGGGGGAACGTGGAGCCACGCTCAAACACGCCACCCAGCTTTCAAGATCAAAACAAACCTGTGGAAAAGGAATTCGGAACATCGCGAAAAGACGCGTATAATCGGGAAGTATCCAAGGGGCGCAAGGTCTGAATAGAAGGGAGCTCGCGCAAATACTGTATTGGAAAGACCAGGGCAGAAGGTTATGAGGACGAATATTACGGATTATCCTGGAAAAAAAGGACAGCATCGCCGGCAAAAACCGATCGCTAGAGGAACAAGAAGTATTACTCGCCTTTGAGAGCCAAAAAAGCGTTGATACGGGGGAAAGAGCATGCCCCTCTTAAGGGGACTTTGGGGATGAGAGGGGATGAACATCTGGGCGTTGGGCTGAGGAAAGGACTCTCCCCTATCCTGGGGGGGAAAGAAGGACAAAGAAAACTTTTGGAAAAAGCGCTTCTCCGTCAAAACCAGGGGGGGGCCAAAAGAATAAAGCAATGCAGAGGAAGAAAGGCCAATGCTTCGTCTTAAAAGGAGAGTGGTGGACTGCTGAAAAACTCGGTGGAAAAAGCCTTCCGTCGTAAACTCAGAAAGGAAAGGCTTCAAGAAGGGAGCACCGTCTTCTACGAAAAAAAAAGAGACAGGACAAAAAAAGGTGCCGCCGGGGATAAAAAGATGCAAATTCTTCCCAAGTTAAAGGGGCGAGGAAGAAACCAGGAGGACGAGGAAATGTATTTAGGAAGCTCCTCACCAAAACCCCCTCAGGACAAGAAACCGTCATGCCGGCCTTAATTTCACCTAATAAATAGGGAGGCAAGGAGAACTGCTTGAGCAGAAAGAGAGGGGAAGATTCTCCTGAGGGGAGGAAAACATCGTATGAGATCCGGAGTTTTGGCACCACACCCGCCGGGTTCTCGGAGGGATCTTCATCTAACGAACCTATAAGTGATCTCTCCTATATAGAAGCCAAAGCCTATCTATCGGTGAAATAAAAGCTGAAGGTCAGGAGAAAAGATGGATCACACCCTTCTATTTCCAAGGTCAGGAAGGACGACGGAAAAAAGAATTTCCACCACTAGAAAGGCGTCACGGCAAGCCCTTTGGAGCTCTGGGGGGGGTAGCGAAAAAGGGGGGAGGGTTTATGCCCCTTTGGAGAAATCATGCCTAAGACCTTTGTAGGAACTGGTGGAGGTCGGGGTAGAAAAGTTGAGAAAAAAGGAAAAAATCACTCGTCGTCGTTGGAGAGGGAAGGGGAAATCGCAAAAGAAATATCCAGCCAGAAGAAGGGGGCGATGCATACACTACTACTCGGCTTAGGAAACTAGAAAAGAAAAAGCCGTTTAGACCAAAAGGGCGG
>Ga0179593_1812859_pt1 | contig 12035 bp, 16 predicted proteins | sample CZODoug2_1_08_16_FD_185931 | JGI IMG/M metagenome (GOLD analysis project Ga0179593, IMG submission 185931) | Vadose zone soil fungal communities from Angelo Coast Range Reserve, California, USA - CZODoug2_1_08_16fungal (PacBio error correction) | ecosystem: Environmental > Terrestrial > Soil >...
TCAGATTGCAGAGGGTGGAACCTCTGACTGGGAGCACGCTCAGAAAGGGTTTTGGTTCCTTTGCGTCGCTCCGAATGACATCGCGTTCGAGAATTTGGAGAGATATGCGGAAGGGGCGCCGCTCAAGGAGCAGCTTTTTATTGGCCGTCGCGAGCGCTGGTGGTTTATTTTCGCGGCGGATGGCGATGCGGCGGCTTGGGCGCATGTTCCTGCGCGGACTACGATCAGCGACACGGTGTTCGGGCGGATGGGACGGTGGCTGCGGGCACGGCCTGCTTTTCCTGGCCGCCGTTTCCAGACTGCTGACGGCAACGCGGTCGCAGCGGGCACGAAACCGCAACGATCGGAGCGGTGGGGCGTTCACGACCAACGGTTCCCACGTGGGAGCGGCTCCACGGGGACGTATTACACGGTGGTTTTCAACTGACGATGGAACCGTTCACCGCTAATATTGGCAGTGCGACGACCTCTCCGCGACGATTGCGTTCGGTGCGGCCGGACCCCTGGGCGAGTGGCGAACGGACCTGGTATCGAACAGTAGGCGTGGATCGGGCGGTGGCGAGTCGAGCGGCAGATGCGGTGGTCGTGCATCTGCATGAGCGAGGTGATTCCCGGGGACGAAGCCGTTTGCGGGCCGCCTGCGTGTCCGGCGCCAACGGCGGCGAGCATCGCTGCGAACAAGGCGTATGGTGGAATGCGGCGGTGGCGAACGTGGCCGGGGCAACTTTTGTACGAGGCGGTGTACTCATTAAGGTTCCCGCTGACGTTGGCGGAGATCCGACGGCATAGCCAGCGCCGCGACCGACACTACGTGGACACCGGCTAACGGCAAGGCAAACCTGGTAAACGGGGTGTTGCCGACCAATCCCTCTGGGATCGGGCGCGGCGACGGGACCTGTGTCTAAAGGGGAGCTCTTCGTGGGAGCCTGTGGGATCGAGCGCGGACGCGGTTTCGATCGTGAACGCGGTGTCGGCGCTTCACCGGGGACGGACAGTGATCATACGAATCGCTTCGAATCCTACAAGCCGAAGCCCGGGCTAGCGCTTGATCGTATATCAACACGATTAGCGGCGATTTTCAGTTTTCCGCGACTCCGACGGCCGATCTGCTCTCTCCGTGGGGCGAAGACGGTGAGCCCTTGCTTCGGTACGCCCGGCGTGCGCGAGTGACGCGGACTACTGGTTCTACGTATCGGCACGGGACCTGCGAGGCGTGAAAGGTCACGGGGGGAACGTGCGCGGGATCTGAATCGGAACGCTGGCAGTTCACGACAGCGACCGCATGCCCACGGGATACCATCCACTTCGGCTTTCGGCGGGAATTGCGGATGCTTCGATTGCGGCGCGCTATCGCCCCACGAGGATGGGTTTTCCTTCGGATTACAATCACTGCTCCCATGGGGGACATTTCGATCTTCGACAGCTGACGCAGCAATCGTAATGGCCAGACATTCAATTCAATGGCGGGACGCAGCATGCTTCTCGTGCGACGACTCCCTCGTATTTACGGAGACAAAACGCTTCCAATAACGTTGTCGATGTGACGGTGTTGTTGCCGGGGCGCCCAATGGTTGGTGGCGCCGCATCCGATGATTGAAGTGAACGCGCAACAGCCCTCATTCCGAATCTGCAGGGTCCTGTACGGCCGACACGGGGGACGGTTTGCGAGCTGGTGAAGGTTGATGACTACCAGGCATTCCTGTGTATGGATTGGCACTTCGCGGACTGGTGACGATACGGTTTGTCGCCACGGCAAACCCGACTTCAACATCGCCAGGTCTCCTGTTCTTTATACCGATCGCTGATGCTTCCGTCCCTATATTCGGTCAGCTGGGAGAGTGTTTCCGCATGTTCGCTCTGCACGTAGGTTTGCCTGGAAGACCGGTCGTGTGATTTTTGATTCTGCTGATTGGCGTCACCCGCGGGGGCGAGCCTTGAGATTGGCCTCCGCGATCTTCACTCGCCGCACCATTCCTATGCGACTTCAATTCCAGTTCCACCACTTCCGCTGCGCATCAGCACCGCCCTAGGGATTAGCTTGACTGCTGAATCCGCCCCGCTCTTAGCCAGCATCGTAACTAGCCGTTCTCACCCCGGGCGAATCCGAAGGAACCCGCGGATGTGGCCTCTCCACGCACTGTCACCGATGCTCCTATCTCGTCCAACCGGGATCTGGCGGAGGAGAGCCAACGTCCCCTTCTTTCAGCAGGATAGTGTCGCTGGCGTTCCCGCTCATCGCCCGCGAGAGCTGATGGGATACTCTCGGTCGGGTCGCGGCAGGCTCGCCCTCCGCTAGCGCGTCAGGTCGGCTTTCACGGGTCGCATTCTTTGAGCGCCCCCCACGGCGAATCAATCCTCGACGTACATAGTGGGGTTGTTAGCGGGATAGCGGCCGTGCTTGGCCACTTCTCCGTCACTTACACTGTTTTCGGATCTAACTTGCGCATTGCGGTGTACCAGCCAGGCGGGTCGCGCGGCTCGAGCGCAGTTGTCCACCGGATTCCCTGCAGTGCCTTCCGCCAGATTCGCGCTGTAGAATTTTCCATCGTTCCATCGGCCTGGTTCGGAACATTTGCGCGGAATCGAGCGAAGCGGTCGGGCGCTACTCCTCCCGCCGAAAGATCGCGTCGCGCAGTTGTGCTTGCCCGGACGTACGATACTTGCCGGTGCGCCACCTCGCCGCCGATCCACCCGACGGTGGCGGTTCGAGAGTCATGCGGCTGAAGATGCGCACGGTTGCGATCTTGTGCAGCTTCGGCGCCGCCGCCCGGGGGGAAAAATTTGCAGCTCCAATACAAGGTCAAGCTTTCGACGCTGGGCCGTATCCGCGCATTGAGCCGCACAATCTCTGCGTAGTGCGTCCCCGGTTTGCCAGCCCAGATCCGTGGTACGACCCAGCATATCCGTCATCTTCATCCCTTCTCGTAGGAAAAACGGCCGCCGAAGCACATGTCCTTGCAGACAAATCGCGCTCTCGGTGTACGGAAGCAATGGGGAAATGTGGATCTTGTCGCCGTCTTGATCTTGCAGGCGCTGATCTGCTTTGCCGCGCTGTCTCGCAGGCCCATCCTACAAAGAGCGAGTGGTCAACATGTTGCGTTTTTGATGGGGCTTCGAGTCGCTCACTTGCCACATGTTGCAAAGCAGCGGCGCAGAATGCCGCCGGCCAATTCCAGCGATCCACGCCGTAGTCTCCCCCGCACGCGTAATGGCCGCCCCGCCGTACCATCCCTCAATCTCACTTGCGCCCCGAGTGGTTGCAACCATCGCGTGTCGTCCGTTCTCCAGCGCGCCATTCCTCTCGCTGGACGCCGTGCTCCGCAGGTCGTAGCGTCTTACTTCTGCGACCACTGTTTGCCGCGTAAGGCTTCAAGTCCCGCACCGAGCCGCGCGAGTGTAACCCCCCCGCCGCGACACGCGTTCATGCGGAGTTCGAAAGCGAACTGATGTCAATAAAAAAACTCTCCGGCTCGTGACATCGCCGAACCACGTATTCGGACGGTCCCTCAGCCGCGAACGCGAAACGTCCGCCGAACATCGCGGTACTGTGTGCGCATGAGTTGCTGAACGGTCCGTTTGCACATCGCCCAGCGAGGGCCGGCTCACCACATATGCCCCGCTTCCGGCAGGCGTGATGCCCCTTCGCTATCACAAGTCGAAACGATTCGCTGCGAAATGCCTCCCCAAACATTAATCGCCAGCCATCAACCGGCCCAACCCAATATTCAGACGCGACCTGCAGTCCATGGAGGATGGCACCGGTTCCAGACGTTGGGTTTGCGAAAAATCTTACCCAAAACGCTCCTGCGTACTCTCCCGTCCGGAGCTGGAACATACATTCGTAACGACGGAATATCGGCATACGGTATTTGGTCTGCGACATACTGCCGGGAGGAATGGTGCATTCTCTGTCCATCGGCAAATTACGCTCCGCTGGGGCCGCTCGCCCGCCCCAGCCCCTTTTCGTAGCGAAACCTCTCTCCCTCCATTTCGGTTTTGCAATGGGGGAAAGCGAAGAAAATTCTGCATCCATTGCCCCGGTCCTGATTCAGAAAGACCACCAAACGCACCACTGCGAGGATGATCCAAAACCGTCTGCAGACGCCGCATCCCTTCCATGCGGCTGCCACTATTTCAAACTCGGAGCCTCTTGAAATACGAGATCTCCCCGGCCTGCCTCGTTCTCAGCATCCGGCTCCGCTGGACGGGAGGCGTTTGACTTGGCACCGCAAGGCAGCAATTGGGTTCGCTGTCCCGGTGGCCTCTAGGCGGGAATGACTTTCGAACGCTTGCGACCGGACGAAGATTCCCGCATACCTTTCCCGCTGCGGATCGCACTCCTTCTCAGTTTTCCCGTTTACTGAATTCACAGGCCATACAATCACTGCGGCGACAACCTAATTCATAACAAGATTTGTAACAATGGGGAAAAAACAAAAAATAAACGTGTAGAGAACGTGGTTCTCGGAAGAAAAGAAAGATTCATCGGATTCACGCATCCGGAGGCTACAAAAGAAGGCCAGAGAAAACCCGAAGGTCACGCGTTAAAAGAAAGAGAACAGAACCAAACTCAGCTAAAGCCCACCTTTGCGCAAATCGCTTCGAGCATACTTCATTTCAGAACAGCGCGGACCAAGGTATCGCAGGCGACCACGAGTGATTGGTTCCGCGCCAGCGCGAGCTATGGAACGATCTTTTAGCGGAGATGTATCTCAGCTCCGATTGAAGTCGTTTGGCGGCTACCTCACCAACGCAGGGACCGCCGAGCTGTTTGTCCTCAGTAAGTTCATACGCTTGCCGACGGCTGCGTCAGCGAGCCTGAAACGCTGGTGGAAGTAACCTCGCTGGCTCTCGGCCGGCAAGCTCGTTAATAGCCGGGTGCGACGAACCCTTCCAATTCCGCCAAGAAGACGCGTCGACTACTAGAGGCGGTTCCGCCATTCCGCGTGTAGACACTCCTTGACCCAGCTTAAGCGCGACGCCATGGTCCCTGTTGCCCCTGGATGCAAAATATCGTCCGGTTGCGATTTGCACGAAAAATTGAGATCATCGCGAGGAGGCCCCAACCAACGTTGCGCGCAAACGCCGCCCTCCGCTCCACTCTCGGAAAGTGCACGTTCGAAATCGTCGTAGCGCCAGGATGATGTTTCTCGAACGCCTCTGCGCGGTCGCTGACCGAAGCGAATCGCGGAAACTCCATAGGGCTCCGCCTTGTTTTTTTCGACTAGAACGCACGCATAGCAGTCAATTGATGGCCAACGCAATTAGGTGGGGGTTCTGGTCTACTCTGTGTGTGTGAGAGAGGTGGTGATACTTCTTACCTCTACTCTCTTTCGGGCTTTCTGCTGTTCTTTGTTGGGGGGCCGCGGCCCCATTTTTCAATAGGCGTTACGGGACGCAGCGCTGTTCGGTAAAAAAAAAACAACGAAAGAAGCGCTCGTAATTGCGGAACAGGGTGATGGCCAACAAAATCGAAGAAACGTCCCGCGCCGTTTGGCGGGCGGTGGGGAAGCGCGCGGGTTATAGCGAGCGAGGGCGGGAGTGGGCCAACAACGATGCTTGCCACCGGGGGGCAGTGGGGGGAATGTGGTGACGGATCGTTCGGCGCAACCGATCGACCGAACGGGCGGCGGCCTGGCGGCGGGGGACAGTGGCAATATAGGGGCGGGGACAAGTCCATCGACGCTAGTCCCCGAGCGCCGCTTCGGATGAACCGATTGCAGCAAAGGGGTGACGGGGGGCGATTGCAGCGCAGCAGCACGGCCAAGCCGCAGCCAAGAAGTGGTGTTGTGGGCGTGTTGTAGTCATTCTGGTGAGCCAACCACACAGTGAAAAGGCGGAGGAGGTCGAGGGGCCGCGCTCTGTCTTAGCATGCAGTCGAGACTCGTTAGGGAGTGGTGAAAAAGAGAGACGCGGACCGCCTCCCCTTTGACCGGGGTGGGGGGGAACGAATGCCGGGGAAAAACTGCGCGGCGTGAGCGTGGCCGGCGCGGCGCGGGCAAAGCGCCCCGTACCAAGTCGCTGCAACCGGTCATCCGAAGCGGCGGCGCGCGCGGACTAGTCGTCGATGAGTGGCCGCCACCGAATCATCTGCCAATGCAACTCTACGCGCCACCGCCGCAGTTACGATCGATGCGGGTGAGCAGAAAGGCCAACCGAGGATTCTCAATGTCGGTCGGGTTGGTTTTGCTTTGGCAAACTTCCGATAATCGATCTGATCCCGCGGTTGCCAGCGAAGACGGCGCACGGTTCCTGGGCGGCGATGGGGGGGGCACTCAACGGTTCCCAATTTCGAGAGATGCTCGTTCGTGTACGAAAAAGCGCGCGCTCCCGTAACGCCTATTTGAAATGGTGCCGGCCCGGCCAAAAGGTCGCGGCCTAACCAAACCCCTAGTGAAGGGGGGGCCACAATTGACTGCTCTGCGTGCGTTTTCTAGTCGAAAGCGGGAGCCCTATGTATTTCCGGCGTTTGTCGCTTCGGTCACGACCGCGCAGAGCTTCTCCGATCAACTATCAGCCTGCGCTACCGACCGGATTTCGAACGTGCCCTGTGCGAAGGGCGCGGAGGATCGGGCGTTTGCGCGCAACGTTTGGTTGGGCCGCATCGCGAGATCCCTCATTTTTTGTCGTGCAATCGCAACCGCCGATCTATTGCACCGAGGGCACAGCGGACCATGGCCGATCGCGCTGAAGCTGGGTCACGCGCGTGTCCTACAAAGCGGGAATGGCGGCCAACCCGCCTCTTCTGCTAGTCTACGACGTTTTTGGCGAATTTGGACGGCTCGTCGCAACCACGCCTATTGAACGAGCTTGCCGGCCGCGAGCCAGCGATTGTTACTTTTTCACACGTGTCATGGCTCGCGACGCGCCGCTCGGCAAGCTGGAATGAAATTACTGAGACCAACACTCGGGCCGTCCGCGTTTGGTGAGGGTCAAGCCCCGCCAAACACCTTCAACCAATGTGCGAGCTGAGACCCCTCCGCTAAAGAAGCTCGTTCCATACTCGCGCTCGGCGGCGGACCCAATCATCTGCTGGTCGCCTGCATACTTGGGCCCGCCGCTGTGTTCTGAAATGAGAGTATGCTCGAAGCTGGATTTGCGCAAAGTGGCTTAGCGGAGTTGGGTTGCGGTTGTCTCTGCGTCCTTTGTAACGCATGACGGCGGTGGTCGCGTGGCCTCGGGGTCGTGCCGCCGGATGCGCTGACCGCGGATGGAATGAATCGGCGGGTCCAGCCAACGGGTTCGCGACAACGTTGATGTTGTGGGGGTTGTCTCCCGGGTTACAAACGCGGGTAGGAGCTAGGGGGTCCGGGGCCGCCAGGGATTGTAGCGGCTTGTGAAGCTCAGTAAACGGGAAACCCCCGTTTGGGGGAGAAAGAGTGCGATCACCGCGGGAAAGTTCCTGCTGGCGAATCCCGGTGTCCGTCGCACGCTTTCGAAAGTCCATTCCCGCTAAGACAACAACCGGAAGCGAACCCAATTTGGGCTGCCTGCGGTGCCGAAGTCAAACGCCCGCCTCCAGCGGAGCCCGCTCTTCCTAACGAGCGCAGGCCGGGGAGATTCGTATTTGCAAGTAGGGGCCCGAGTTTTGAACTCATCAGCAGCCGCATGGAAGGATTCGGCGTTTCCCTGCAACGTTTTTGGATCATCCTCGTCCGCAGCTGGGTTCGTTAGATGTCTTCTGAATCAGGCCCGGGCAATGGAGCAGAATCTTTCTTTCTTCGCTTCCCCATTGCAAAACCGAATGAGGAGGAGAGGTTTTCCGCTACCGAAAAGTGGATGGGGCGCGGCGAGCGTCTCCCAGCGGAGCGTAATTTGCGATGGACAAAATGTTCCTTCCCGTCAGCATGGTCCTCAACCAACCTCTTATGTGCCAGATGATTCCGTCGCTTTACGACTGTTATGTTCAAGCTTCCGGACTGGAGAGTACGCAGGTAGCGTTTTGGGGCTAAAGATTTTCGCCACAACAGTCTGGAACCGGATGCCATTCCCATGACCTGCCGGGCGGGCGGCGTGAATGATGTGGTTGGCCGGGTGATGGCTTGGCGATTCATGTTTCGGAGGCATTTCGCAGCGCATTTGCGAATGTGGATCGCGAGGGCGCATCACGCTGGCGGATGCGGGCCTTTGCTGGTGAGCGGGAGCCGCTCGTGCGTTGCGATGGTTCGAGACGGAACCGTTCAGCAACTCCTGCGCACACAGTACCCGGTTCCAGGCGATTTTTCGGCGGACGTTTCGCTTTTCCGCGCTGAGACCGTCCGATCAACGTGTTTGGCGATGCGCCGAGCCTGTACCGTAAAAAATCAGTTTCGCTTTCGACTCCGCGAACGCGTTGTTTCGCTGGCGTGGGTCCTCGCGCGCTCGTTTCGGGCCTTGAAGGCATTACGCGGCAAACAGTTGTCGAAGAAGTCGCGCCTCCGACCTGCTGCTGCAACCGCGTCCGCGGAGACCTTGCGCGGCTGGAGAACGGCGACACGCTTGATGTGTGCACCCATCGGGGCGCAAGACGATTGAGGGCATGGTACGGCGGCCGCCATTTACGGAGCTGCGTGGGGAACTACTCTCGCGGATGCGCTGAATTGGTCCGCGGCATTCTGCGGCCGCTGCTTTGAACATTTGGGAAGTTCATCCGACTCGAAGCCCTCAAAACGGCCCATGTTTCCATCTATCTTTCTTCGGATGGCAAATGCTGGACATCGCGGCCAAGCAGCTACGCCTTCAAGATTCAAGACGGCGACCAGATCCACTTTTCCCCATTGCTCCGTACAACGAAGCGCGATTTATCTCCAAGGACATGTGCTTCGGCCGGGCCGTTATCCTAGTCGAGAAGGATGAAGCTGACGATTCTGTCTGGCGTCGTACAACACGATCGCTGGCCGGAACCGGCGCGCACTACGCAGAGATTGTGCGTCAATGCGCCGGACTACCGTCCCAATGCCCCCCCGGGTCGAAAGCTTTTGACTGCTTTGGCGCTGGCAAAATCCGGCGGCGCGCCGAAGCGCAGCAACTAACTGACACGTGCGCGATCTCATCAGCCGCTATTACTTCGAACCGGCACCGTCGTGTGAAATCGGCGGCGAGGTGCCGCGCACCGGGCAAGTAACGTACTCCGGGCAAGCAGCCCTCTCGAACGCGATCTCGGTCTGCGGCTTAGTAGCGGCCCGACGCGTCGCTCGATTCCGCGGGCACTGTTCCGTACCCGGCCGATGAACATTACATCTAGCGTGCAAAGTCTGCGTGAAGCCTGGCAGGGAATCCGGTGGACAACCTTCTGCTCGAAGCCGCCCGAAACGCCTTCTGGTCATACCGCAATGGCCGCCAATTAGTATCCCTCAACGGTCCGTGAAGGGAGAATGGCCAAGCCCGTGCGCTATCCTCTCACAAGCAATATGTACGTCGAGGATCTGATTCGCGTGGGGGGCGGCTCAAAGAAGTTCCGACACCAGTGAACGCCGACCTGACGCGCTATGCGAGGGCGCCCTGCCGCGCACCGCGACCGAGAGTATTTACCATCGAGCTCTCGGTCGGCGCATAGCGGGAACGCCAGCGAAAAATATCCTGCTGAAGACGGGGACGTGCTCTCCATCGCCAGAGTCCCCGGTTGCACGATATCGGAGCATCGGTTGACAGTCGTGAGAGTTCAACAATCCGGGTCCTTCCGGGATCGCCCCTGGAGAACGGCGGAGTTCCGTGCTGGCAAGAGCTGGTCGTATTCATCAGTCAAGCCTACCCTATTGGGCGGTGCTGACGCGCCGCGAGTGCGTGAACGTAATTGAAGTCGCATATGGAACGGGGCGGCGAGTGAGGATCGAGGAGGCCACTCCTTTCAAGGCTCGCCCCGCGGTGTTCGCCATCACAGCAAACTCAAATCACACGTATCCGGTTTTTTCCAGGCAAACCTTGACGTTGCAGACGGACACTTCGGAAACCACTCTCCCAGCCGCCATTATACGGGACGAAAGCACTCCGGCAATCGGTATAAAGAACAGATACTGGCGATGTGAAGTCGTGGAGTTTGCCGTTGGCGACAATCGTAATCGTCCCCAGTGCCGCCTGAAGTGGTCCCATCCTCAGCAGGAAGGCCCTTCGTGCATCAACCTTCACCCAGCTGCTTCCACCTTCCCCCTTTCGGTCGTTACAGCCCTGGCAGATTCCGAAGGAGGTGTGGTCGCGTCCTCAATCATCGGTTGCTTGCGGGCCCACCACCATTGGTCGCCCTCCGAAACCATCACCGGCACTCGACAACGTTATTTGAACGTGTTTGTCTTCTCCGGATAAATACCAGGGCGTCGTCCGCCGAGAATCATGCCTGCGTCCCGCCATTTGGAATTGACGTCTGGCCATACTCCTTGAGGGTCAGCTGTCCGAAATCGAAATGTTGTCCCCCCATGGGCGCGGTAATTTTCCTCCCGAAGGAAACGCCACTCCTCGTGGCCGATAGCGCGCCCGCAATCGACGCCTCCGCAATTCCCTCCTCCCCCCGAAGCAGACGGATCTGTATCCCGTGCATGCCGCGGTCGGCCGTCGTGAACGCAGCGTTCCAGATTCAGATCTCCCGCGCACAGTCCCCCCGTGACCTTCACCGCCTCCGCAGTTCCCTTCCCGATAACTAGACCCATAGTCCCCGTGCATCTCCGCGCCACTGCCCGCGGACACGAAGCAAGTCGTCACCGTCTTCGCGCCCCCGGAGAGAGCATATCGCCCGTCGGAGTCCGCGGAAAAACTGAAATCCGCCGCGAAATTCGGCTTCTGATATACATCCCGCCTACCCCGGGCTTCGGCTTGTAATATTCGAGCGGATTGTACGTACTGATCACCTTTCCGTCCCCCGGTGCAGCGCTTGCGTGTCGCGTCATTGTGGTCTTGGCATGTGTTGCTCTGTTGTCTCCCCTTTCTGTTGGGATCAAACTCGTCTGTTCCTGGCCGCTGTAGTGCTGTTCGCCACATTTCCCTGGGGGGTCCGGCCACGTATTTTGACTCGCCCGTAGACACCATTTGTGTGGCTTTTCCGTCGCCAGCTGCTCATGGCGTATCTGCTTTCTTCTCGGGCTTTTTGCTTCGCGGTGCGTGGCCGGTTATTTTCCCTTTGGGGTCTACTTGCGGGTTTTTGGGTCTGCGTGTGAGGGCGAAACCGTTTATACCAGGTTTTTGGGCTGTTGGCCGGTGTTACGTTTCTGTCTCGCCGGTGTCACGGTAGTGTCGGTTGTTCCGCGGCGGTGGTTGATTGCCCGTCGGATCTTCCCGCCAACGTCAGCTGACCCGCATCGAGTCCCCCCCCGCCTTCGCTAACACAGTTGCCCCGCGCCCACGTTCGCCACCGCCGCAGCCCATACGCCGTGTTCGCAGCGCTGCTCGCGCCGTTGGGCGCCGGCACCGCCGCGGCGCGCAAACTGCTTCGTCCACTGGATCACTTCCGCGCCTGGCCAGGCACGCCCACCGCAGCTGCCGCTCGACGCGCCACCGCCGCGTCCACGTAACTGCTGGTTGCGATACAGGCCGGCGCCACGCCGTCCCCGGGGTGTCCGTCCCACCGACTAATCGTCGCCGGAGAGGGCGTCGGCACGCCCAATTTCGCGGCGAACGGTCCACCGGCCAGTTGGAAAACCACCGGGTAATACGTCCCCCGTGGGAGGCCGCTCCCACGGTTGGGAACCATTGTCGTCTTGAACGCCCCGCACCCCGCTACGATCATTGCGTTTCTGGCCCGCGCTACCGCTTGCCTCCGCCGTCTGTAACCCCGGGCCAGAAATCAGGCCGTGCCCTCAGCCACGTCCCATCCGCCCGATACACCGTGTCGCTGATCGTTAGTCAGCGCAGGCCCCTGCGCCCAAGCCGCCGGCCTCGCCTCAGCCGCGGAATCAACCAACAGCGCTCGCGACGGCCATAAAAAAGCCGCGCCTTCCGAGCGGCGCCCCCTTCCGCATATCTCCTCCAACTTCGCGAACGCGATTTTTTTTGGTCATTCGGAGCGACCGCAGACCAACCCTTTCGCGTGCTTCCGCAGGTCAATGAGGTTCTCACCTCTGCAAATCTGA
>Ga0179593_1383968_pt1 | contig 12034 bp, 11 predicted proteins | sample CZODoug2_1_08_16_FD_185931 | JGI IMG/M metagenome (GOLD analysis project Ga0179593, IMG submission 185931) | Vadose zone soil fungal communities from Angelo Coast Range Reserve, California, USA - CZODoug2_1_08_16fungal (PacBio error correction) | ecosystem: Environmental > Terrestrial > Soil >...
ACCGAAACGATCTTCCAACGTGTGGCGATTTGATAGCTGACTTGCACGAGAACTTTGTCCTACCTCACTATATAAACAAACGCTAACCAAAATTTGAGAGATCTCATCGTGTGGGACCACCTGCCTCGAATGCCTCCGCGACCGTCCGAAGAACCAACGAGGTAGAATGCTAAGGCTGGTGCGTAACCGTACGACGGGAGAGCCAAGGTACGCTCACAAGTTTGTGGGGGACCTGTCATAGGCGCAAGGCTAAGCCCGACGCGAAGCAGCACTATCGACGAGCACGAACCGGACTGACTTATGTCGCCTCTTTCAGGACGGGGGCCGCAAGGGGTGCTTAAGAAACAGGTCTGCGAACGACAACGGATCCGGGGCAGATCAAGGACGGGATCGAGACCTGGTTTAGGCGACTTCTCGACTGGCCGCAGAATTTGCTTTCCTATAGAGCGAGAGCGCGAAGAAATCGCCGAGACAAACAAACGCGACGACGATGGTGTCCCGGGAAAGGTGGCGAATCCAGTCCTCAAACGCACACAGAAAAAGCGATTTACCGGGGAAAGCGACATCGTCAGATCGTCAAAACTCCTTGCCGCGCGACCGGAGCAGTTGCCCAACAAAAGCGCAGACAGCGAAACAAGTCTAGCCCTACCGGGCAAAGATCCAAACGACTCGACAGCACACATAAAAGTCTTTCCGGAATAGAGTTAAAAAGGGAAAAGGACACACCACGAGGACTCGGGCGTCCAGAACCTTGACACGCATTCGGTTGGCAGGGGAAAAACATCTGATCGGTCAGGGTTAAGGAACTGGGCTCCAAAGAGTTAGTCAGACAGAGTAACCTGACTAGAGTGTTCCATCCGGAAAAAGCAAGAGGGTCGGCGGAGGAGTATTATTCAAAGATCTTCCTAAGAAGAAAAATAAGATAAAAATTGCGGTGACAACAGTTGGGTGGCGCGCCGGAGTGACCACCGACGAAGCACATGATTCAGGTTAGATGCGTCATGTTAGTGACCAACGTTCGGGGGCAATGGACCCGAGAGCGACGAACCAACGATCATCCCCCAGACAGAACGAGAGCACAAGGAAAAATCAGAAAAATGAATAGGATAATTAAGTCCTTGCCTCCGTCTATGCTCCGTCGTCGGTAGTGATCTTCGCTAACGTTGGAGACGGGGTTAATATCTCGACTCAAATCGTGGGGAAATGACCTGGGTTGAGAAGAGAAGGATTGAATGGAAGGCAGGCATCGTCCAGTTAGATGGTATTGTCCGCAGGAAAAAAACGGGGACGGTTGAAGGACATCGCATCCGAAAAGGCGAGAACATCAGTCATCCAAGGGGCTAGACACTAACGCAAAAGCACGGAGCAGGAACCGCGGAAGAGCACTACCTACTGCGGGTTACTTTTTTGATTTCACCAAAAAACACGATGGTCGGAGACTCACCCTGGCGAATCTAAAGCGGGGGGCAGGATCAGCGGCAGAAAATTAATGAGCAAAGAGAGAGAGGGGATCTGCCCTCCAACGCCAACCACTCAATCGAGCTCAGGAAAGGGTTCGCTGGACCGAGGGGAACCAACAAGTCCTGGCGTAAGCGGGTTGCGAGACGGGCGTTCTCTGTCCAGGCAGAGTCGATGCGGGAGTAGGGCGAAGAAAACACGATAATGAAGATCGGAGCGGTGCGGCTACTATCTGTGATTTCACCACCCTGTCAGCTGTAAAGTCGATCGGCATTCCCTTAGTGGTCAGAATTCGACCAATACGGGATGGAGACGAAAAATGACGCAGCGGATCATCCTAGAATAGGGGGAGGTAAGAAGGAAGCGAACTCCTCTCTCGCACAAAGAAGTTCTCAGAGAGACCATGAAAGCCAGTCGATATCCAATGGGGCCCACGCCGAGAGAAAGGAGAAGATGGCGTTTCGGTGGGAGCAAACGAGGCTTTGAAAAGCTAGCCTCTCTAAACAACTTTCAAGACGCGACGAACAAACGAGGAATGCGCTGAGTGACATCGACTAAAAACAACAGGAAGGAGGAGTAACAGGGGAAGGAAAAGGGAGGTGTGGTAGAGAGATAAGGAAAGCTAACTTTTAGAAGAAGGCTAACATGCTTTCGTTGTCATCAGAGCAAGAAAACTACCCTGCCCTCATAAGGTGCGAGGACTGATTTCGAGGAAATTAAGGCTAGCAGGAGGAAGTACATAAAAATCATACGTTATAAACTTAGGTGAAGGACGAGAGCGACCGACTAAGAGTCGAAACAAAGTGATCGACGAGATGATCAGAGGCGCCGTCAGTAAATATGAACAGAAAGGCTGGTAGCTGACCACATCCGCATAAGAAATACCAGACACCCGGACATTTCCCCACCCGCTCGTCGGCCCCCAACAAGCGCGATATCATGAGCGAGTTCGGATAAACTAAGACGAAGAAAAAGAGGAAAAAGAGTATACTCCGAGAATGCCGTAGGTCACGAAAAATGGAAGAAAATACTTACACCGCAATGGCGAACAGGGGTACGACTCGTATTGAGAAAACTTGCCGGGTGGACGGGGAGGCACGGGAAGAAAAAGGATCAGAAGTTTTCTGACAGCATTAGCAATGGCCTAAAAACTCTTTGGAGTCGGACAGTGTGATGGGGACGCGACCAGCGGGCAGGTCCACAGATCACACAAAGTTAAAAAAAAAAGTAAGGAGGAGGTATGCACACGGCTTCCCGATGGGAGGGATGGCGGGAAGCAAGGAGCGACCTTCCTTTTACATTGAGAAAAAGTGTGAGAGGCTGTCCTGCACGTAATAACTACGACATAACTCCATCTGACAGACTGTCTCCTGAATCAAGGAGGCTAACTCTGGGGAAACGGTACACGCTAGGTCGAAGAAAAACCGCTAGAACACTGATTCAATCACAATCAGAAACACTCCGAACGCATATAAGCGCGTCGCCATCGACAAACTGAGACCGAGGCCTGGGCGCACGAATGTCAGAGGTGGAAAAAGAAGTTTAGCCCGCGGAGAGTTGATGGAGGGCGCAATCTCGTCAGACCCCAGCCTTCAAATACAAAGGACCTCACGCCAGGAACCTCAAATGGCAGTCAGGGGGGGGAAAGAGGGCTCGAAAAAAAGTGGCATGGACCGGCAATCGGGCAGGAGAGTGGCCCGGTTGCTGGATATGCTCGTTCTGAAGAAATCGATCCGAACCGAAAAAGGGGGCATCCGGGGAAGGACGAAGAAAACCTTCAACGCCTGCTACCTTACGTTCTGAAACTCGGTGAGCAACAACTGAACCCGGCTTGTAGCAACTCTCAAGTTTTCCCAGAAAACCTGGGGGCATGCGGAAGGGGAGGCAGATCCGAGCAGGGATCGTAGGGAGGGAAGGGTGAAAAGGGGAAAGAGGCCGCTCATCAACGTATTTCGGTGAGGACGCTACCAGTTGGTATCTGAGGGTGTGAATAATGTAGAAAAACCCAGCGCCCGGTTCGGGACGCGTCGTCAACAGGTTTGACGCCGGACTACCCGGCCGGCAAAGGCGGGGAGCGAGGGCACTACGAAATTAAGATGCAATCAGCGTGAGACGATCCGATATCTAAAGAACTTAAAGATGAACGCGGGACCACATGCCCTGTGGAAAACAAGCGTCGTCCGAAATTCATGACGCAGCAGAAAGTAAGCGCGGTCGCTCAGAATTGAAGAACTCAAAATGGAGGAGACCGAAAGAGAAAGGAGCTCACACAACTCCTCTATCAAAAACGGGGAGCCGGTAAGAAACGGTGGCGCCACGTGAAATCAGGCAGAAGAACAAAGAGGCTGGCAAGAGAGCAAAGGACTGAGTCGGCGAAGGTCCAGGTCCTGGCTCGTCGATGAAGAATAGCACCGCCTTTCGGGAGTACTCCGCTTGACAAGCAGACTCGGCCAAAAACGGGGAGAGGTGATCTCTACCGGGGGGGTACACGGAGGGAATAGATTCAGCGAACGATGTTGGGTCTGAGTGAGTCGAGCAAAAAGAAAAGGTTTTTCAACACACGATGAGATGACGAAAAAGCCCAAGCAAGGTTTCGTAGCGCCTGGGAAAGAGAGATGGAGTACCAAAAGAGCGTGGCAAGAGATACTCAAGGAAAATCCGACTATCGGGAGGGCAAACGGTAGACGAGATAAGAAGATCAAAAAAAACAACCCCAGGAGGATGAAAATGGATGACCGACTAAGAAAGCGGGTCCGGACGTAGCCAAAAAAAAAAACTATGAGGAGAGACTTGCCAAGACGGGGGGCAGAACTCGAGAAGGAAGGAGCTACGACAACGCTGGTCAGATCAAAATCTCAGCGTTGGTAAACCTGGAGTGTCAAGAAAGGGACGCCGCGGTCTGCTCAGCAATCGTGGCTCTGGGAGAGAAATTCCAGATCGGGGGAGGAAACGAAGAAACAAAGACAATGGAGCAAAGGCACCGTCAAAAAAACTTGTGTTTCCAGAAGTCTAGGCGCGTGCCCGGCGAGCAACCGCTCGAGACATGCGCAGAGCGAGCACATGCTAGAAAGGAGACGAGCGCGGACCTTAGAAGTGCACGAGATGGGTCTGGTTCGCCCAGTTCCTGCGCAAGGCGCCACAAGTCAAAGTGGCGTATACCTACTTTGATCGAGTGAGCAGGGTGGTAGGTCATGGATCGCAATCTGTTTATCCAAGAAGTGGAGACTCTAGAGAATCAACGCAGATATTAATCATGCTCATACAAGAGAGACGAAGAGTGAGGCCGGCTTGGGAGCGAGTACGTCCTACGGAATAGAGCGCGATGAGCACAGAGATCATCTATCCGGGACAAGAGGAAGTTCGGAGAGAAAATCAGGGGCGGGCGTATTCTCAAGCACTCCAGAGGGGAAGCTGAGCGAAAAAAAGGAAAATGTGTCTAAAATATCCAACGCAGAGCCAAAAGGGAGATAAGAAAACACGACCATACTTATCTCTGCAGGAATAGGAGTTCAACGTGGAAAAACCCACGTAAACGACACTGTAGGGGACAAGTCGCCAGTGAACGAAGGTCGGGGGGGAATGTAAAAAACAGATGTTCTCAACTGCCGTTTCAGTCGGTGGCGACACAGGAATTGAATTGTCGAATCAGCCGGGATCGGTACGTGTCAGTGTGAAAAAGAATGACTAGGGGGGGGGGGAGAGGCGGAGAAGCTTCGGCAAGAATTAAAAAGCTACTAATCATCAAGCACCGGGAGACAAGACTGCCGAAGTTCGGGTGAAAATGACCGTGTAAGAACTATAAAACAGAACTCAATGAGGGCAAGGAGGGGGGATGGGCGGAAGGATTGCAAACGCAACCGAGAGCATGCATCAAATGCCAAGAAAAAAACGAAAAGAGACAATGAACAGATACGGTGGGGACCATTCCACTCGGTCGAGGGCAGGGTAAAGATTGGCCCGGAGGACTATGCAAAGTGTAGCTCAGCTAGACTGTTCAAGTTCTATCTCGGCAGCGGGGAAAGAGCAAAGTCGACGATTACGGATTCTGAAGGGAGAAAGACGAATATGCGACAGGATGTCGTCGTACGCGCGTTTGAGGGAAATCATCAGAAATTGGCTAGAACATCAGAAGCACAAGGGAAAAGGTCGAGATATCAGACCCAGAACAGCGCGACGAAGAGGGGATCGAAATACAAGAAATGGCAGGGGAGGGGGTTTAGAGTGTGGTCACAACTGCACGCGGGTCTAGAGAACTGGAACGGATCTCCGCTTACTTAAGGAATTACAGAAAGCGGCAGAAAATGATGAGATGAGATAGTGGGGAGGAAAAAAAAACGCAAAAGAAAAAGGAAAAAGGGACCACGGCAAGGAAGCGACTCCGTACCCATTCGCCCCGGTGGAAAGAGGAGGGGACTGAAAGCGTGTCAAGAAGCTGAGAGGCGAATAGCGGATGGGCTTCCGTCAGCGAATCACCAGCAGGAGATAAGAGAGTGATGGCACACGAACCGTGGGATGCCAAAACAGTACCGTGCGTGTAGGATTCTATCTTCATGCCGGTGTCAGAAGGGAAACAAAAGAGGGAATGGGAATATGTGAAGAAAAGCAAAACAGAGGACAGAGGAGAAAAGTGGGTAGAGAAAAGAGGATCGGAGATCGAAAGAAGAAGGTGCTCATCAAAAAGGTAAATCCATTCTCCCGACTCCGCTAAACCCGGTAGAGAAAAGAGAGTGAAAGGGAAGGGGAAAGTTTGAGGATAATCTTGAAAGGCAGAGAGGAGAGTACGAAGAGTGGAAGGGAGCAGGAGGAAACCAACCACAGCGTGAAGACGCTGAGGGGGAAAGATATACTCAAAACGGAGAGTATAAGCTCCACCGAAGCAAAGCACGAGTTGGGGGATGAGCGCTAGGCCCAACGCATTGGACGAGCAGTCTTGTCACAAAAGGCCTCTGTCAAATAGCAATAACGACACATGACAGTAAAGCGCGGCTACGGGTTCGCGGCCAATCGCGAGCGAACTGAAAGCTTGACAGGAAGATAAAGGCGTTCCAGGGGAGAAAGATCCGACGAATCCTAACGGATTACTATGCAGAGATCGGGAGGGGGGAAAGGGGTCACGTCAAAACCGGAAAGAAAGACTTTGGTCGCCTTAGAAACGCCTTCCTGAGAACTTCTCCTACACCCGGAAGGGTTGGAATCCCCACATCGGAGGGAAAAAATCAGATCAATCATTAGGGGAGGTCAGGGAAGTAAAAGACGACGCTACTCGAGGAAGAAAAGGGAATCGAAACCGTCACTAACATGTCAACCAGGACCCGCCGGGAGCGAAAAGGGTAAAGACTAGTGCTGTAAAACCTGCTGTCGGGAAGCAAAAAGAACCCGGTCGAGGAGAATAATTGTTCTCGTCATAGCCTGGCCAGAAAGGCAGGCGGGCGTGAGACCAGATGTCCATCAGTCAGGGTGCCACCAGAACCACTTCAACTGTCGCGGGAGGTTCGAAAACGATCAACCGGATGCGACGGCGATGTCGGTGGGGGAGTAGGAGAAAATTCGACTGAACTGACCTATTTCGAGCACCCTTGGGTGTCCCATTAAAAGAAAAGACAACAACCGTCGTCCACGGGGAACACTCTGACTCAAATGGACCGGGATGTCCTGGGCAGAAAAAAGACGGCATCGTCAGAAAGGGAGAGGTTCAAAGCCATAAGCCTTGAAACAAACCGACTCCCCATCGAACTACCAGAGGGGGGAAGAAGGCCGGAGCATAGAAGAAGCAAGACGAAAAACCTTCCTTCGAAAAAGAGGAATGTACCGTAACACTGTGAGAAGGGCAATGTGATCGGTAGGTGTCGAAAGCGGATAGGGGGGTGGGGGTATTGTGTGGGGTTCCGCTCTCTGGCATGAAAAAGAAGGTGCAAAGAAAAAGGAAGACCCAGGCTACACGAATAGTTAATTCGGGCCTCAGGGGGGTACAAAAAAGCCAAAGTGTAATGGAAACGCAAACTTCGGAAGATAGGGTGCGGCTGTGGAGAGGACCAAAGTAGGAGGAAAGGGATGATTGGAAAATAAGATATTAAGCCTCCACGGTGAATCAGTGAAACAAACAATTCCGTAACAGTAACGTCGGTATCTAAACAGGTGGAAACAAAAAAGACTGAAAAGGAGTTGGAAACCGACATTCAACAGCACAAAAGACAGCTTAAGGTTGAAGGAAAAGGTATCGGGAGGAGGGGTCTGTGGACTGTCACGGTTAAGAGGAGGAGACGCAGAGAAACGGAGGTCTGCGATCCAGGTTGGGATCTGATGGGGGCAAGGAATGGTAAACCCATCGCTCCGGTTAGTGGACGTCAGGACACGGAGGTGGGGTCAAAACAAACTTATCGCCCAGAACAAGGCGGAATCGAGACGAAAAGGTCCGACGTATCCAAACGAAAGACTTTCGACGCCAGAGAGAGGACTGTAGCGTACTCGATCCAAAAAATCCAAAATGTAAAAAATAATAGGGGTACGAGAATGGGAGAGGAAAGACGCAGAATCAGCTCGTAATTCGCTAATCTAGAAAGAGAACGGTGAAAAGTGACGAGAACAAACACGCAGATCGGGGAAGAAAAAAGCAACAAAAAGGAGAGAGTCCATCTGGTAACTCCAAAAAGTTGTTCGCCCCGTGGGATGACAGACAACGGGAAGAAGAAAAACGAGCTTCGGCAAGAGAGAAAAGCGGGAAATACTTAAGCTCATGTCAGCCGGCTAGAGATGAAAAAGCATGGACGCCGGGCGTCTCCGAGCAAAAAGCTAGTAGAGGAAAAAAAGGGGCGGGGGGAAAAAGGGGGCTCTAAAAGGCGGTTATCGGTTTACACCTAGGGGGACTACGCAAGAAAGTTTTGGCAGGCTGATCGAAGTCTATCCAAGAGGACAAAAGCCAGGGGGGCCCACAAGAAAAGAAAGAGAGCAAACTAAACCCTGCGTTTCGTCATCTGGGCCGGAGAGGACGTAGGAGCCGAGATTCAATAGATCCGACACGAGAACCAAAGAGAAAAAAAACACGTCTCATTATCCGCACAGGAAGATTTGAAAGAGAAGGAGAACGAAATCGATGAAAGGGAGTGAGAGGGGCCGATGTAAAAATATTGTCGGTCTCTTGCACGATCGGTTGGGCCGACAATAGACGGGAGAGACAGGTGCGCAGAAAAACATCTGCGAGAGAAGAGTTGGACAACCGGTTCAAAGAAAAGGGCCGCAGGAGGAACTTAGGGGTAAAAACAAGGGGGAGCTGCCCAAACACGTTAGAAAGAAAAGAAAAAGGGAAAAGGCCAGGTAACCGCGACCACTTGTGGGGGACAAAGTCCGAGGCAGTAAAGCGGCGAAGAAAAAACGATTAAATCATCGACTACCTACGTCTATAGGAAACGTCGCCGAGGAAGCGCGCATTGCGAGCGGGGTTGCTGGGAAGAGGGGGGCGTGGTATAAAGGTGGAGAGCAAGCGCCACGAGGGAAATCCCCCTATTGTCAGACGGGGGGGGGGAGGGCCTTCAGACTCTCGCGTGGATCAGGAAATTTTCATTGGGATGAAGCTAGGAAGAGAGCAGAAAGAGAGGAGAATTCGTCAACAAGAGAGAATACGCTGTTTTAGGCGGGAATTTAGGACGAGAACACTAAGGAGAGTAAGTCGCCGGGAGAAGAAAGAGAAGCGAATCGGCGTAAAAAAACAGTAAGGCAGATCACTACGCCGGATTTAGAAGGACGCAGTTGCCAAACAAGTCACTGGAAACGAATCTAAACGAAAAGAGAAGGGGGGGTACTACACAGGGCGGGGGAAAAACTCAATCAAGGGCGCTCAACACAAAACATAAGGGAAATCTCGTAAGGAAGAAGTTCCCGGGAAAAAGGCACCGACCCGAAAACAAGAACGGAGGGCACCCCTGAAAGAAGGGAAACGGTGGGCAGGGGAAACTCTGGCGAAGTGAAAAAAAATCAAGCAGGGGTTAAGTCTGTTATCAAATAAAGTTAAATGCCTCAGGTTCATCGGGGAAGGTGTGAAGGATTTCACACTTGGGTCTTCCTGATGAGATTACTGAAGAATGACGAGACGAGTGCAAACTTCAATCAACAAACATCATTCAGGGGAAGTTCGGGGTAAGGACGGTGGGGGCGAAAGAGAAACCAAGGGAAAGGGTCGGTCAGCGAGGGCGCAGTTGGGAAAAAAATTCGGGGCAGAGAAAAGGAAAGCTGCAACAAAATACCCGCACCCTAAGAGAATCCCCCAGCGTCGGGGAGAAAGGACCCAAAACGTACTGACGGTCTGTAATTTAAGAAGTCGCCAAAGGCGCAGGAAGAAGTGGGGAAACTACCAGGTGGCGAGAGTGTTCAGGGGAGTCCGACAAAAAACGTTGAACACCGGTAAAAGAAAAAAGAGTTCTACAAGGCTACATAAGGCAAATCTGACGACCGAGTATGTGCGTCGGTCAGGGGAAGGGTTAGAAAATCAGCAGAAAAGGGGCGAGAAACAGAAGAGAAAAGGAAGTCAAGATTCGTCGACGCCCATCCCGACGGGCGCAGAGGGAGGCTGCAACCCACCACCTTTGGGACGTGGGGGAGGGGAAAAAGGCACGCGGAAGAAAGAAAAGGGCCGAATCAAAAGGTAATCGCAGGATCATTCGAAACAGAAATGAATAAAAAAGGGGATCTTGGATGCCTAACTCCAAACGCAGGTGGCTTCAAGACAAGAACTCCGTACAAAGGTTAGGATTGAAAGGGGGAAGGACACTAGACCTTGAAAAGAGTAGAAGAAAAAGGAGATTAGCGGTCGATGTCGTGAAAAAAAGCGAAGAAGGGAAAGAGAGAAGATCGCGCTCCGTGTGCGTGGGGGAAAAGAAGAGGTGGGTCCCACACGCTTATAAAAGAGGAGAGAGGCGGCTTGGGTAGAACGACAAAAAAAAGGGCTCGGGAGAAGAAGGGGGGGAAAGAACCCGTCGATAAAAGATCACGCGCACGAACGAAGTTTGCGTCGAAGAGTCCTTCTGATCTCGAACGGCACGAAGTGCTCAAAGACAAAATGACAGAACGCGTAAAGTAACACCTGCGCGAAAAAAGGATAGAGGGAGGAGGAGATCGTCTAAAGGAGGGGAAACATCGAGAAGAAAGAAAGCTCTTCTCCTATAAAAACCTAAAAAGTGACTCAGTTCGAGAGGTGAAAATCTAGGAGAAACCAAACCGAAAGAGAAAGATTGACAAAGCCTCAGGGGAAAGGAAAGCGTGTTTAACGAGAGAGGGGAAACGCCAGGAGAGGAGGAAGATGCTACGTTAAAAAAAAATCTTTAGGAAAAGAGAAAACCCCTGGCCCGCATCGAGGTACTCTAGGGGAGTGGGGTCGCGGCCCATTCGGACTAAAAGGCATCTCGGAAAGAATGCCGTGCAGAGATTACCGACTAATATTTCACCAATCTTGGAGAGGAAATTATCGTAAGGATCGCTGGGAGGAGAAGCACAAAGGGGAAAAAAAATCCCGATAGGGTGGAGAGAGGGGGGAAAAAAACGGGCCGAAGAAAAAGAAGACGACTAAAGCCCAAATGTTTTGAAAAAACCAGAGAGACAACACGCGAAGAAGAAAGGGGAGATGAGTGTGAACCCGAGAAATAGAAGAGCCTATGCAACGATAGGGAAGGAGGAGAAACTATGTCCGTAAAGAAACACGCCGTTCAAGCGAAAAAGAGTACTGATCGCTTCGGAGTGAGCAAACCTTGCCGTGGCGAGTCAGCGGGATCAACGATAGTCAAATTTTGTCAGCAGAAGGGGGAGGGGCTGCCAAGAAGCCTCCCTTCTTACAACGGAGTGAGAATCGAAGTTAGTAACGAAAGAAAAATACGGGGCAAAAGGTTAAAAAAAAAGCGAAACACGTGAAAAATTGTCGGTCGGGGTAAAGGCCGATCCCCGGGATCCGCGTTCGGGGAGGGGGGAGGAGCAGATCAAGAGGAACTTCAAATTCACGGATTGGTACGTAACTTGGGAGGATGGGAAAAGGAACGGGAAACAACGTAAGGCACGACGAACCCATCGGGGAAAAAGTGGGGGACGAGTCAAGGGGAGAGAACCAGAAAAAAAACGCTTCCCGAATCATGGGGCGGATTCGAGAGGGAAAGGGAACTCTCGACAGATAGTCGAACCATCCAAGCCACGTATCATGAACGACCGGAGGCCAAGAAGACCATGAAATTCGACAAGGGAGGCCCGCTTCGGGAGGTGCTCATAGGAGGTAGGGGTCTATCAGGTAGATGTGATTGGACAAGCAGAGGAAGCAAGAAGGTTGATGCCCAGCAGGGAACATCTCAAAGCTTGAAAGAAGTGGGCAGTTAATTAAAAAAGACTAAGCCAAAGAAAGGGTCTGAAAAAAACTTCAGAGGACGGGGAATGCCCGTTGGCTGGGAGGCGGGCTCGGCAGGACAGATCCTTGAAAAAGATCGAATCCGAAGAAAAAAGAGGGGAGCAATGACGGCAGAACAATTCTAAATACGAGAACACGGCGGTCAAGGGAGAACATAGGGACAAAGACGGGGGAAACACGGCTTAGCACCGCGCTCAAGGG
>Ga0179593_1429093_pt1 | contig 12034 bp, 13 predicted proteins | sample CZODoug2_1_08_16_FD_185931 | JGI IMG/M metagenome (GOLD analysis project Ga0179593, IMG submission 185931) | Vadose zone soil fungal communities from Angelo Coast Range Reserve, California, USA - CZODoug2_1_08_16fungal (PacBio error correction) | ecosystem: Environmental > Terrestrial > Soil >...
AGTGTCGGGAAACCGAGTTTTTCCTCTGGCGATAATATCAGTCGCACTATAAACTTCGGGTCTGGAACATGTTCCAAGGGGAAGGACTACATCAAGGTTATTCATCAGGAGAGCGGAAAAAGAAAAGATACAAAGTCGTCGGGCTAGCGGGAAAGGGTTTTCATTTTTCAGCAGATGGGGAGAAGACGCGGGCTTGAAACTGGACGGAAAAAGTTCCGGAAGATGACGTCTTTGGCGTCCATTCCGCGCAGGTACATTCACACAAAAAAAAGCTGGTACGGGCTCGTGAATCCTTAAGACGGCATCTATGCTGCCAATCCGGGAAGTGGTTAAAAACAGGGATTGCGCCAGTTCGAAGTCGCGTGGGACTTGTCACCACTCAGATCGACAACAATGAAGGAAGTGCAGTCAAAAATCGCCGCGAGTGGGTACGAGACTTATTTCCATGAAAAAAAGACAATCCTGGAGACAATTATCGCGCAACCAAACAAGGGGGGAAATATTTAACGTTTGGGGCGGGGAACAGTTCAAGGGCCCGAAGGTCGCAACCTACGGGAGAAAGAAAAATTCACAGCCGCTCAAAAAAAGGGGGAAATATTCGGGACAAAGTATTTACCCCGGAGAAAAAAACGGGCGGCGGACCCGAGGTTGGATAGGGTACCAGGGGGTTTCAATGAACGGGACTGGAGCGAAAGGTCAGGACGGGACCGCGAAAGAGAAAACCAAAGGGTCAACCAGAGAACCGATAACTAGGGTGGAAAAAAACAGCCGGGAGGGAAGCAAAAAAAAAAAGTAAAGGATGAAAGGTAGATGAAAGCAGGAGAGATCTGACTGCTAAAATCAGCAACTCGGGATTCCACGTCGCGGGAAGGATAGAGGCTGCGGAAATAGTTGGCTCAAAACAAGTTCGGCAAGGTGAATGGTAAAAAAAGGCAAAGGGATGTGCAGCAAGGTGGTTTTTCCTTGGGCGCCGGGGATGGCGTGATAATCTCGGAAAAAGTTCTCCACGGCAAGGACGTCTCATAGAAGATCCGGGGGGGGCGCTAGCCGGGGAGTGGGGGAAAGATTCGAATGGACTGGCGCTTAAACCTTCCAGAAAGGGAAGCTATCAGAAGGGCCTATTGGGGGCTTGAAAATATCATCTGGGGGGGCCGAAGCAGGGGGTAAAGCCCAGGAAGCGCTGCGGAAAGGAACCCGGAGGAAGGGGGGGGAGGTTGTAAAATTCCGAATGGGAACACTATTCAAGAATCTAATCATCAAATTATAAAACAACTTTACAAATCCAGTAAATAACGAAGAGAACGAGTCTGTCGGTTGGGGGGGGGGGGAAAGGGAGAAAGGGAAAAAAGAAACCTCGAGGCCGGAGGACCAAAAGGGAAGGGGAATGACCAAACAAGACTTGGCAGGAGGATGCAAGAAAAGAAACGGAAAGAAGATATCGGGAGATATTCTGAAACGAAAACGTAGTCATTGGGAGAGGGGAGCGCGGCACAACCGCGGGTTTGTATTTCCAGGGGGGTAACCCGGGAGAAAAAGAAGAGACTCAAGGGGATAAGGTACGGCAGCGGAATGCCGAAGGGGCTCACGGCAAAAGCCCGCCATAGATAGGAAGCAGACGGGAGGAGCGAAAGCAATAAGTTAAACGGGGATGTTGTTTAACTTGTGGATAAAACTCCGAAACGGGGGAATGAACCTGAGCAAAAAGAAGTCGTAAACTTAAGCAAATCAATCGTACCGAAGGGAAGTGGCCGCAAAACGCCAGTAGCTCCGGTAGAAGAGGGGGAGACGTGTCGCTCAACGCTTAAGCCGAATCTGACGCGGGAAGAAAAAAGCTGAAGGAAGAACCGTACCCGAATAATAAGGCAAGCTTCAGGGGGGGGGTGAATGCATCGTCCAATAAATCTTCAAAGTGTGTAACAATGCAATCCGCACTGCAGTGAAGGCGGGTAAGCTTGGTCAATCCAAGAGAGTCATTGACTCCGGACATATACGAAAAAACCCAGGAGAGCATTGATGCTTCCAATACGAGGAATAACTAGAAAACGGGGGATCCTAAAAATCGAAGTCGCGGTGATTAAGAACGTTAGTATGAATCAGAACGTTTTTGTGCATCCTGCACCGAGAGCATCGACTCAGGCAGCTGGGCAACAAAAGAAGGCAAGCCCCAAAGGGCGAAAGCGTGTGGGAAATAAGGGAGCACAATCGGAAAAGGTTTAAACACTCACCCAAAACAAAAAAAACACCCCACAACCGGATGAAAGCGGCTCGCGATGAGCGAAAAAAAAGGAAGCTCTGGGACGGCGCGACAAAAAAACGAACTTTCTTTGGAAAAAAGGGGTCGAGATATAGAGTTCGGACCAGGGAGATCAACTAAAAGGGCGGGCGAAAGTGCGCAAGCCAACTAAAGCTACATGGAGCAAGAACAAGGCTCAAAACCAGGTGCAAACAAAAGGTCGAAGAGCAAAAAAGCAGGGCCTCCGATGAACTTCATTCGCTGCCATGGACGACATGGGTCCCGAAAGTCAGCGGTCCGCGATGGAATCAACGAAAGGGGGAGTTCATCAAAGCGGAAACCGGTAAAAAAAGGCAACATTAACATGCAGACCGAGCCGAAAAAGCTCGAGTGGCTTTCTTCCTATAAGCCAGCGAAGAAAGAATGGGTTGGGGGACAGCAAAGAAAGAGAAACCTTCGTTCAACAAAGTCAATTCCGCTTGGAGGTAGAGGACAGTTTTCTGAGTTCCTCCACATGCGGAGAACTCACGGGGGCCGGGAAGAAGCTGCGTGGGGGAAACAGATCCACGGAGCCATGGGGTTAAAAAATGGGTCTCGGGAAACAAAACGAGAGAGGGGTATCGGTGGAAAGGCGACGAGATCTGGAAAGAAAGAAGCTGAGCAAAAAGTTCGCCGCAGGGGCGAAAGATGAGCAGAAACTCAAAGCGCTGAGGGACAACAAGACCGGAATCTAAAGGGATCATAAGGGAAACGAAAATGGGAGTGAGAAATGACGGGAAGTCTGGGCGAACGAACCACCGGGATGAAGGGTGCTTTCCTCTCAAAAGGAACGCATTGGAAGGTTTGTTGACTCCTTTTGTTGTTCCGGGAAAGACAGCAGGCTAAAATCAGAGGTGGAACATCGACGACAAAGGAAGTCGTGTCAAAAGGAAGAAACAGCAAAACGAGTATGATTCAGAATGACAGGGTTTGCAAAGGGGGGTAAAGGGTGGTCGGCACGTGTTTCACCTTGCCGTTCCCGATACCGGAGATTATTGAAGGTTGGGGCGCAGCGTGAAGCCCCGCAATGCTTCAATCGGAAAAGGAACAGGGCCTAGTTGAGAAAAAGGGAGGGGTGCTGGCAAGCGATAGCCATCGTCTGGGAGGGGTGAAAACGAATGATCGATGACGAATCGCTCCGCAAGAACGGTTTCGCGGGAATCGCGATCCTGATGCGAATGCGCCCATAAGGAAACGGGGGCGAACAGGGGAATGAGGTTTATAACGAAAAATGGGAAAAAAAACATACGAGAGGTTATGAGTGCCGTGACGGTGGGTGCAAATGAAACTGTGATCGGAACTTGAGAAAAAAAAAAAAAAAAAAACTTGTCAAGGTGGGTGGGGAGCACAAAGACAAGGGGGGCTACAAAGATAAAAGAACTTCCGGGATCTTCGAGAAGAGTGAGTAGAGGGTCCGCCGGAAAGACAAAGACAGGGCATAAGGTTTCATTGAGATATGTGGATGCTCACGAAGGGAGATTTTCGGAAATGAAACGGCATGCACTCTTAAGTTGAAAAGAGGGGATTGGGATAGATTCGAAATGATCAAACAACCGAAAAAGGATTATGAGGTAGCGCAGTAAAAAAAGGAGACTCGTCTGCAGAGACACGAATTCGCTTAGCAGGCGAGCGACCTCTACGCGTTCATGACAAATTACCCTCCAAAAGGGAGGGAACGCAAGGAAAGCGACGGGATTGGAAAAGGTTACTGGGGATCTGAAGAAAAAAAAGCCTGTCGTCGTGTTTGGCTGAAATCTAAACTTTAGGGAAGAAACTGGTCCAAGGCAATGGTTCGCGATTATTGGGGACAGCGAGGGGGGGGGTTGTCTTAAAACATTCGTTTGAAAGGGTTGAGTCCCTGCCTCTTAATGCGAGATGAAGGAATTCCACTCGAAAGGAAATGCAGAGCAGAACAAAAGGAAATAAAACACCAAGGGCCGTCGAGAAATTCCTCTAAGATGGCGTTACAATTGAACTCTCCCAACTGATCAATCAAAGTGAAGATCAAAGGAAAAAAGCCCGCGTTGCGCGCATCAGCCGGGCAAATGTCAAGCCGCTGTCAAAACAAAGTGAATTTCCTTCCGGACAGATAGGGATTGGCACGAGAACACCTTACCAACAAAAGAAGCTCAAGTTATGAGGGTATTGTACAGTTGGGCGATACCTGGAAGGGAGGGGGACATTAGGCTTGGACAAAGGGTTTAACAACTCCATATGGAAAGAAGAGGTCCGCAAAACGGTCCGCCGCGGAGAAACTTGGAAAAAGAATATTACGAGGAAAATGGAAAGAGAACGCATGGCTAAAAAGGCATGGGGAAAAAACGCGGCCAGCAAATTGACTAATCAGGACAAACACAAGGCGGTTATCGGCAGACGGCTTCAGTTTAAACAATATCACTGCAAAGGGGGGAAGATGGCCCTCGGGGGGGACGAGGGGACCGCAAGGAACCCGAGAAAAGAAAAAAAAGCAGTCAACCTCTCTCCGGCAGGGATACATTCACTGGACCGAACTATGTTGCTTGTAGCACAACGAATTTCAAAAAGGGCCGCAGAAGACGGCGATGCAGCAGCAGTCAAGTGCTGGAAGGAAAAGAAGTCCATACCAGTACAGTTTCGGGGGCCACGTTTCAATTTATTATCGAAGAGAGAATGGTCCCTGTTGTGGGGGGAACATACTTCAGATAAGTAAAAGTCGGAGAAAAGGTGGGGCGGCTACGATGGAAACGTGGAGGGGACATTGACTAGCCGTGGTCCATTCGCGAAAGTCGGTAACTCAATCCGAAAAAGGCGGTCCGCACCAGAAGAAGCAAAATACTTTGCGGAATAGGGGAGACAACACTTTTAAATGTGAGGGGAGGGTACATTTGATGCGAAGAAGTGAAAGGGGGAACCCCGGGGGGACACCCAACGTTACCTATTGAAGTGGGGCGAAGGACTTGCAGGGAAGGCGTTCTTACAGACTGGGTGGGGGCATAAGGGGAAGAGAGAAAACGACCACATCTAGAAAAAAGTGACCCTGGACGAAGAAGAGGGGAAACTATATGGGAGAAGAGATACATGAGGAAAATGGAGGAAGAACGGAGACCGGGGAAGGGGGAAGTGGTTGGTATAAGGTAGGAGAAGGAGGGGAGAAGGGAGGGGAAGCGGGGAAAGTAGACGTGGGGGGGAGTGAGATAAAGAGGAAGGTGAGCGGGAGGGGAGGGAGCGAAAGGGTGTGGAAAAGAGAGAATGGATGGAGCGGAAAGGGGAGAAGGGGGAGAGGAAATAGACACGACGGGATCATGGTGAACCCTAATTCAGCGACATGTTGAGCGGCACCGGCTCACTAGGGAAAGTGGAACGCGAGTACAAGCACATGAGGAGGGGGAAGCTGAGAAAGGAGTAAATATGAGAGTACAATCTGGGGATGTTGACGATACGCTGCTCAATTTAAAGAAAAAGAAAGGTGAAACTTAAATTGTGACTAATGGAAGCCGGCTCTCAAAGGAATCACAGCTGCGGGAAGGAAAAAAAAACATTTGGGTGCCGCAGCAGGATAAACAATTTCATAGGGGTACCTGGTAAGTTAACTAAATATTCAAAATGACTAAACTTCCTTTATTTCTCAGGAAGGGGAAAGGGGAGAGAATTAACAAGAAAAGGAGGGAGACTAAATTAGGAAAAAAAGAGGTAGAAGAAAAAGGAGATCTAAAACAACCAAAAAAGGGGTATTAAGTATCGTTGTAGTCTATTTTTTTTTCAGGAAGGGATATAAGAAGGACAAGATCAGTAGGGTAAAAGGATCTCGAAACGTGAAAGAATAAAAGTAATAAGTGGAAGAATGGAGTACTGAGTTAAGGAAAGCAATAAATTGAGAGGGGGGAGGAGAAGATCTGTGGTTTGAAAGGTGGTCAAGCGGTAGGGAGTAGAGGAGAGGGAGGTCCTCTGGGAGGAAGGAGAGAGGTATACAAATAAAGGGAGGGGAGTACAATGAGGGGGGAGAGAAAAAAAGAAAAAAGGGTAAGGGAAAAAGAAGGAGAGAGGAATCATCTAGGAATGGAAGATTGCTCATTTCTATCAACAGGACAGAGGAAATATGGTAGTAGCTTGGAAAAAAGGCTAAGATAGAAAACGGAAAAGAGGAGGGAAAGGAGAGGGGGATTCCAGAGAGCTATGTGGGGTGAAGAAAAGTCCTTTGTGTGAATAGGAAAAAAAAGAAGAAAAAAAATCCCAGCACAGGGGAAACATTCAAAGAGGAAAAGTTGAGGGAACAGTTGGGCAAGGGAATTCTATCAGGAAAAAAGGAAAGGTTGGGATCAAAGAAGAGGAAAAGGGGGTAACTTTAAGAAAAGGGATTTCTATGAGCGAGGTCTTAGGTAAAAGACAGTTGTGAGATCTGGAACAGAAAGGAGGGGGTTTTAAAGGAGCGAAAAAAAAAAAAGGAGGTCGGGAGAGGGGAGGAAGCCCAGGAAAGAGAAAAGAGAACACCATCAAAGGGAGCAACTAGTTAGCAAGGATGGCCAGCCCACAAACTTTCCTAAGAGAATGAACTAAGGAGGAATCACCAGGGAGAAAGGGAAAGTGTGATGACGTGGAGGGGGAATTGAAGATGAGATCGATTGAAGAGAAAGAGAGAGGATTAGTATGAAAGGAGAGGCTAAAAGATAGGATCTTAATTGGGATAACAAGAAAAAAAGGGTCTTCAAGTGAGGGGAATTCCGGAGAAGAGGGATGGGTTAGGTGAATATGAGGGGGTCCTGATAATATAGTGAAAATGGTGGGCATTCCAATTACGTGGATGATTCGAAAGAAATAGAAAAAAGAATTGGGGGAGTTTTACAGAAGTAGAAAAAAGGGGGGGGGAAGAGTAAGTCAAAAGGAAAAGTTCAAAAGAGGAGTACATCTTCCTATTTTTAGGTAACGGAAAGAGGGAAGGTCCTTTTTGAAACTAAGGAGAGGAAAAAAGAAGGAGGGCTGAAAAATCAGGGAAGGAGTTGAGTGTGTAAAAAAAATGAACTAAAAAAATAGGGCAAGAAAGAGGAACGTTTAGAAAAAAAAAATGTAAAGAAAGAAAGTGAATAGCCAAGATTCTTTGGGGGGGGGGTTTTTACAGGTTGACTCCTTAAAAGAATCATAACTCCTTTATTGAACGATGGGAAAAAAAACTGGGGGGAGGGAATCACTCAGGGCAATGGGAAAGGAAAAGGAACGGAAAAAGAGCGATAAGGAGGCTATAGTTCACTGGGGGGAGGGAGTAAATGTAAGCCAAGATGAGGAGGAATAAGGGCGGTCTCAGAAATGGTAGGACTTTGTGGAAAATAAGGATCCAGAAATAGGAAAGGATAGAAAAGTGGGTAACTTTGAGAAATGACTTTCATTTTCAAAGAGGTAAAGATGCTCCTCATATAAAGATAATTTAAAGGTTAGGAATAAAAAAGAAAAGATAGAGAAATAATGGGGCAAGCGGTCCTTGGGAGACAAAAAAGATTTAAGGGGGCTGAACACTAACTAAGAGGTATCACTACTCTTGGAAAATAAAATAAAGGAGAAGTAGAGAGTTTAATTTTTAACGAGGAGTATGAGTAGACCGGTCTGAGAGGAATCGATTAATGTGTGGATAGACGGATTGAAGAATAAGTCGAGTACTGGAGGAAAAAAAAAAGAACACTCGCAAGGACGATACCCTAAATCTCTCTACAGGGGGTTATCTATTCCTAAAGTTGGTGAAAAGAACTCAAAATTGGGTTAAAAAATGAGAAAAGAAGAGGGACTGCGAGAGGGATCAAAAAGAAAGGGGGAGGTCGAGGAATGGAAGGAGACCCAAGCTTAAAAAAAGAGAAAAACAAGTAGAGAATTTATTGATTAAAAGTACGTCAGTCACTCTTAAACGAGTGATCCTCAGAATAAAGAGTAGGCGGGGAAGGAAGAAGTGGATCCAATAGTGAATCAATAGGGGAAAGGGTGGGGAAGAAAGGAAGAAGGGGGATGATAAGGCATTCAAAAAGGAAAGAGGATTCCCAAAAAATTCAGGGAAAGGATGGATAGAGGGGGGGGGGTAAAGAAAAGATTCACAGGGTACTTCCCAATGGGAGTGAGAAAAGAGAGAGAGACGAGAAAGAGGAAAGGGGGGGAGGCGTTGAAGAAAGAGCACATGAGGAAAAAAAGAAAGAAGCTTGCTATCTAGCAGAAAGAAAAGGTTCAGGAGAGAAGGTCAATACGGCTAGCGAGCTAAGAATTCATTTGAGTAAAGGAAAAAAGGAGAAGCCAACCATGGAAGGAAGAAAATAAGGGAGACTTCACGTGGAAAAGAAAGTGAAAAAAATTCGAACACGAAGGAAAAATCGTAGGAAATTAATAAGAGGAAAGTCTTAAAAACAAAGGGGGGGAAGGAGAAAAAAAAGGATCGCCGGTCGATCAAAGAGGAGGGGGGAAAGGGTTCACCGGTGGGAGGGCGGAATCTCCAAAAAGGAAAAATGCGGCAGGGGGTACGAGAAGAAGACCCTTCAAGTCGAGTGGTTAGGCAAAAGATAAAACCGTCTAAGACCAACTGAAAGGGTTGATCAGCCGAGTAGAGAGAAAAAAAGGATGGTAATATTACAGTCGGTGGGGAGGGAGGAGTTGAAAGGGAAGAGAAAAAAGCCGGGGAGGAGTGACGAATATTGGGAAAAAAGGAGGTAAACCTCCCTTGAGAACAGAGACAGAGTTGAAATTTCCTAGATAGATAAACAACAAACAAGGCAAAGAAAAGAAGAGATATAAGCGGTGGAAAATTGGGAAGAGAAGGGGAAAGAGAGAGTAGGGAAAGTCAGGAAAAAGGGGAGGAAATAAGCAAAACTGAGGATCATCAAATGAAGGGGAAAAAAAACTAAAGAAAAATTGGATATAACTCTTGGAATGAGGGAATAAAAAATTTGGAATGGAAGGGAGGTCGGGATGAGAAAAGAATATGAAGGGGTCGGAAAGGAACGTAAGTGCACGAAGTTTAGAAGGGGGGGGTCATTCTTTCCTTCAGATGAAAAAAAAACCCCTTACAAATTTCCATAATAGAGAAAGAGAAAGACTACGCATTGCTCACAATTGGTGGGGGGGGAAACGGGATGGAAGAGTAGGGAAGAGGGGGGAGGGGGGGAAAGGGATGGAAGGTGGGGCAAAGGGGGGGGAAATGGGAAATTGGGACATGGAAAGATCCAGGAGGGTTACGGATGGGAGAAGAAAAACTCAATTCGCATTCCCAGGAGTAAGGAAGAGGTAAGATAACCGTCTTAGAAAAGGTGAGGGATTCTGGCAGAGGAGAAAGAGGATTTGAGAGGGGGGAGGAGAGCGATTAGGGTCATCACCTAAATTTAGGAGTGGAGAGTCAGATCTCTTAAGTGATTCTCAATGAGACTATTTTTTTTCGAAAAAAAAGGGGGAAGTATGGGATATCTGAGGGAAAAGAAAAAAGGAGGCCAAAAAAGTAAAACTGGAGAGAGTGCGGTTACTGGGTGGGAAAAAAATCTTCATGAGAACTTTAGATAGGGGGGTAATGTTATCACAAAAACGGGGGAGAAAGGGGTCAGAGTTGTACAGGATTAATGGAAAAGAGAATGAGGGTACAGGAATTTTAAGCGGGAGCATGGTCAAGAAGGGAAGGGAGCCCGTCAAGGGGGGGGCTAGTTTTGGATTTAATGAAGAATTCATGAAAAAGAAAAATGAGGGAGGAGGGGAAAAATCTTAAAAGGGAGAGGGGGAGTGGATGAGAAGGGGGAAAAAGGGTTAATAATGGAAATTCTAATATAAAAAAGGAACGAGATATATGACTGGTAGAGAGGAATCTGGCAAAGAGTCAGGGGGAAGGGTAGTAGTCATATAAGAGAGAAGATTCAGGGTTGAGAAAGAGAAAAAAAGTAGTATCAACAAATTCAACTACCTTAATTAAGATAGAGAAGAGGGAATTAAAAGACTACGGAGAAGGAAAAGTTGATTGTGTCTGAAAAGATATAAAAGAAAAGAGGATTGGAGAGTGGGTGGGAGAAGTCAGGGAAAAGTATGGAGGTGGAATACACTACGAGTGTCAAAACAGGGATTTATTTATCTGTTTAGACGAAAGGATTTGCTGACTATGGAGGGTAGAAATTCTTAGCGTGAGGGGGAGGGTGATAAAAAGCGGAATGAGATTATGACCTAAAGTATAAAAAAAGGTAGGAAAACTATCCCTATGATCATCAATGGTTGGCTGGAAATAAAAACGCAGGGAGACGACTCAGGAAAATGGACGGCGGAGGTAGAAAAAACCAGGAAAATAAAACTGAGCCGCTGCAACTTCCGGTTGATAGATAGCAGTAGTGAAGGGTTTTTCTATTCATCAATGGCCTGAAAATTCTTTCATCTGGAAGAAGAAAAAAAAAGGGGGGGAGATAGGAATACAAGGGGGGAGAAAAAGGAGAAAACCCGTGGAAACAACCCAAAAGACTTGATCATTTTTCGTGGCTATTTGACGAGTTTTTTGGCGATACCTAGGCCGATGAGGACCAAAGGCTTTAATATGTTGAAAATCCATTGATTGTAAAAAGGAATATGACTCCTGAATTTACCCAAGAAAGAGATTTCAGTCGAGGACGTGGAAAAGGACTCTTCAGATGAAGATGAAATAAAAAAATCTGCCAATACAAAGAGGGGAAAGGGTGCATTCAAAGAAGGAGAGGCCATTAATCGGAAAGAAAAACTCCAAAAGGAGGTTACATATGCTTTAGGTTCACAATACACCGATTATGACAAGCCTATGAAGCGTTTGTTCACGAAGAGATTCTACGCTCAAGGAAGGGAAAGAAAAAAAAAAAGGCTGGAATCAAAGGGAGAGACGAACATGCAAGGGCACGAAAAAAGGTTGCTGGATCAAAGTGGCCAGCCTTGGGAAGAGAAGGGGGGGACGAGGGTCTGAAAGGCAAGGTCCAAATGTCGAAGAAGGAGGAGCCGTAAAAGAAGAATAAGGAAAATGGGTGGAGTGACCGCCGGAAGAAAGTATCTCCAGGGTGGTTATACCTGAGATGATCCTAAGTCGGGGCTGAGGGAGTGGATAACCCATTCGCGGTTGAAGAAAAGGTCAGGGAAAAAAAAGTGACGAGACCCCTTGTCAAGGTAATGGAACACTAAAGTACTTAATCCTGAGACGTCTTACAGCCAAGCTCTCAGAAGGGAAAGAATATTGGGAAGGTTTATAAAGGTCGCGGATGTGAAGGCGGCAGCACGGTATGGGGGGAGAGAGGGAAATTGGCCCAAAACATTTTTCCAAAAGGTGAAATTGAAAAATGTGGGGAGAGAAGAAAGGTGACATGGAAGATGGATTCAGGGGAGTGGAAGAAAAGAAGAGTCTAACACTCAGGAGGGGGGAAGGGGGAAAAGTGAAAAAATTAACGAAACGGGGGCCGTAAATTCTATATGGGAAAGGGTGCCACTACAGAGTAAAAAAAAAGTTTGAGAGGAAGAAAAAAATTGGCAGGCGAGACTCAGTTGGACGCGAAGGATTCTCAATTCATATTGGGCTGGTTTGGACGATCCGCTAGGAGGAGGAGAGGACGCCAAGGGTAACGAGAAAACCAAATCGCGGCGGAAGTTAAGAGCGCGAAATCCATAAGAGCTGTCAAACCTACAGGGGGCCCGCTAAAAGTCGTAGTACCTGGTCCGAAAGACAGACTCACCGATGAAATGAATAATTCTGGAAGTTATAAAATGGGAAGTTGGGAGGAGAAGGTAAAAGAAGATAGTTTCTGACTTAGAGAAATTCATGAAAAATACTGATCCTAG
>Ga0179593_1648413_pt1 | contig 12034 bp, 17 predicted proteins | sample CZODoug2_1_08_16_FD_185931 | JGI IMG/M metagenome (GOLD analysis project Ga0179593, IMG submission 185931) | Vadose zone soil fungal communities from Angelo Coast Range Reserve, California, USA - CZODoug2_1_08_16fungal (PacBio error correction) | ecosystem: Environmental > Terrestrial > Soil >...
CATCGCAGATAAAATAAAGAAAAAGATTCGCGGAAGTGCTGTTTCAACGGAAGGGAACCAGCCCCATGTTTCAGGGACGATTGGAAAGTGCAACCGGACGATCGAAGAAGGGAAAAAACGTGGATGGCTGTACATGGGAAAAGCCATTATGCTTCGAGAGGGGAGAAAGGGGTTGAGTCGCGAGCCACATGAGGCAAGCCCAGCCACACCGAAACAGCATAAAGAAGCAGCAGGCCATCGAGGAGGGGGGGAAATAAAAAGCTCTCCTGTTTACTCAAAAAAAAAAAAAAAGGCCATTTTCCTGATTCCGCATCTCCAGGGGGAAGGGAAAGGAATCTCATGCTGCGACTTGCCGCGAGGAGCGAAAAAAGGCAGCCTATTTTCTAGTAGGCGGGAAAAAAAAAAAGATTGTCTTCGCCCCTCCTTCCAACAAAAAAGGGGCCCAGTTAATCTCTAGGTGGCAGATCGAGAAGGGGGAAAAAGGGGGTTTGGTTATGCTCAACCTTGAAAAAAAAGGGACGCTCTTTTATTCGCAGAAAAGAGGTCCAGGTAACACGGCAGCATGTGGTAGCAAAGGAATTCAGCAGCGTGGAATCTATCCTATCAAAAGAGGGGGGGGGGCTCGTAGTATACTCCCTGGAAAATTTACCTTCGCCATTTTGATGTTGAGCCGTAGAAGGAGGAGAGCTGACTATGGGCGCTGTCTGTCAAGAGGTGGAGAATCCTGTGCCCTTCATAAGCGCAGCAGAAAACCTCCAAGGTTGCCCGCGCCCAGCGTGGAGGCCGCGGTAGTGGATGACAAGGGGAAAAGGAGCCTTTATGTCCGGAGAAAATGGGCGGCCAGATGTCTTCTGATGAAAAAAAGGAAAAAGGCAGCCGAGCCCTAATAGGGGGAAGGTGTCCATCCACCTCTCAAAGGGAAAAAAAAGGATCCTACACTAGAAATGCACGGCCAGCGCCAAGAAACGAACTACCCGCAAGGGTGAGCGAAAATGATCCTTGAGGCTTAGGAAAAAAAAAAGGCCACTCGGCGTCACGGGTACTGGGGAGAGGTTTAACAAGGAATCAGGCGCAGCCAGGGTTCGTCTCACGGAGGGGGGGAGTTCCCCGGGAGGGCCTATTTTTATAAGGCGTTTTTCTTTCTAAAAATCTTCCCTTCTAGAGAAACGCCGGCAGAAAAAAGAAAACCTTCTCTCCAGCAGGGGAGAAAAAAATAAGGGGCGCCGCTTCCTCATTTGGGGGCGCACCTTCAAAAAAGTTTCTTGACACCCCAGAGGGGGGGGAGGATAATATCGCTACTACTTCAGCTCCGTCGACCTACTCTCTCGAAAAAAAGAGAGAGATTTGCTCGGCAATGAGCGCTGCCTTAAGAGAAAAAAAAGCGGAACCTCCCTACCCAGTGGAAAAAAGAATACCGCTTCTCCATTATCATCGGGAAAATTCTTCTCTGAACGGAAGAGGAGTCTTTTTACGAGGGGGAAGACGCTTCATCTCAGGAAACCCGCAAACTCTCGTTCAAAAGAGGGCCTTCTCTGGGGAAAAAAGGGATCCTCCTCCATTTCTGTTTATTTTGGGTAAAAGCTTGAAAAAAAAAGGAGGAAAGCAATCTTCCTCCAACTGCTTTCTTCCAAAGAAAAGAGAGGGGGTTCTATCAGGAGGGGTAGCTTCTCTTGGCCCACCGCAAGGTCGTTTAAATTGAAAAAGAGGGTCTCTTTTTTCTGAAACAAAGGCGGGACCTACCTCTATAGGACACGCGTTCTTCGGAAAAAGTTCATAAGAAGGGAAGACCAGGTGCCGCCCATCCTGAAAGGTGGTCGAAGCGGAAGACGGTCTTTCATTTCTGTAATTCCAGAAAAGGAGGGAGGAGAGGGATGGGGGGGGACGGGGCAACCTTTATTTTGTCCAGAAGGGATGCGCTTTCTGCCTTACATAAAAAAGTAAAAATTACCCTTCCATGACCGCAAAAAGGAAGAGAGGAGACCAAATCAAAAGGCGACTCTGCTCAAAGCAGGAAGGTAAACTTCGTCTCACGAAAGGGGGGGAAGGGGGAAAGGGAGGGGCCACATCCATGTCGAAAAAAGACCGCTCCACGCACTGGAAAAACGGAAAAATTCTTGCCAGGGTGGTTTTGGTTGGGGGGGGGTACCTGGACCGCGTCTAAAAAAGCGAGCAGCTTCTTACCTGCGGCCAGAAGGGGGGGGGGAAGGAAACCTAACCAAACCCTTCGGAAATCTTCGATCTCACGTCAAAGGGAAAGGGCCATCGTGTGGGGGAAAGGAAAGAAAGTCTTTGAAGGGTGCGGCCCGCCGCCGTAAGAAAAAGGAAGGAGCCTTCCGCCCAACCAAAAAAAAAAAAGGAAGACGCAGGATCCCTCCACCTAAGAAGGGCCAGGCGCCTGCGAGCTGAGAATTCGCTCTCTCCCTGGGGGGAGGGAAGGGAAGGGGGGAAAAAGCAGAGCTTTGGATGTACCATAAAAAGAGGGCTCCGCATGCGGGGGAACGAAAGTCACGTGCTTGCCTTGGCGGGGAAAGGGGGGGGTCCTCTCTCCTCAACCCAGGGGAGGCCCTCTACTTTCATTCTAGGGGAAAAGGGGGAGGGGACGGCTTCGATCATCCGTTTCACGGAAAGAGGAAAGGGAGAAAAGGAAAGGGTTGCTTGCATCTCGTATAAGGGAAGGGAACCAGCAATTCCTGCGAATTGGGGAAAAAAGGGGCCATAGAGACTCAAACAACAACAACGGAAAAAAGGGGGGGAAAAGGGATAGTCCCTCTCTAAGAGAAAAAAATTCCGCAGGAAGTACTGGGGTCAAAGAAAGGGAAGCCACCATGTTTCCCGGGGGAAAGAAAAAGGGAAAAAGGGGACCTTCTTATCGTAATGAAAGGGGGCTTGGCCTTTCGATTCGAAAGGGGGAAAAGGAAAAAAAAAGGTCGATTTGTTGTTTATTCGCGAGTCAAGGAAAGGGAAAAAGAAAAAAGGGAAAGCACCATACCCTCCTTAATCTCAGCAGCAGATCAACGGAGGGAGAACATCCAATCTCTTCTTTTTTGAAAAAAAGGGATATCTCTAAACCAAGAAGGAACGACCATGGCTCCGGTAGAAGAAAGGGGATTGAAAGAGGAATTGCCTCTCGGAAAAAAGGAAACTTCACATTCAGGGGGGGGACGGTCATCACCAGAGAAGGGCTTCGCCCATCATGTCCAAAAGGGGGAGGGGAGGCTAGTTCCCATTTAATCGCTAGGGGGGAGATTTTCTTGGAGGAGAAAAAGGGGGGTTATAGGGGGTGGTGTGGTGGGGTGGGGGGGGGTGGTGGGTTGGGTTGTTTGTTTATTTTTTTTTTGTGGTGGGGGGGGGGGGGGGGGGGGGAGGGGGGGGGGGGGGGTGGGGGGGGGGGGGGGGGGTGGGGGAGGGGGGGGGGGGGAGGTGGACGGGGGGGGTGGGGGGGTGGTGGTGGGGGGGGGGGCCCCTTTCCCCCGTCTTAAGGGAAGAGGAATTTCTCTCTGGAGGAAAGGGGGGGGATCCTCTCCGGGAGGGTACAAGGTGGTTATCTGATGACAGGAAGAGTCATCCTGCGGGGGAATCCGAACGATACACGGTAGATTTAATACTCTTATTGAAGAAGGAAATGAAGGGACCTTCTCCTCTTGGGAGAAAGGAGACGGCGTGGAGTTGGAAAATTTGGAGAGCTGACTATGTCTCTTTACAACGGAAGGTAAAAGAGAGAAAAAAAAGGGGAGGGGGAGCGATCCTTTCCCTAGAGAAGAGGCGTAAATCCGGGACAGGAGGGGGGGCGTCCTCTCCAGAGGTAGTGGGGAAAGAGAAAGGGAAATACTTTACCGGGAGGGAAAAAAAGGGATGGAAGCGGTGTCAAACCTGGGAGATCTTCTTATTAATTCCGCGGAAGGGAAAGAGAACGACCTCCTCTCTCAGGGAGGGAGTCCATCCAAGGTTTCGAGGAAAAGGAAAAGAAACTAGCATCATAAAGAAGCGACAAACAAAAGACGTGGGAGAAAGAAAGGAGTGCTTTCCGCAAAGCACCTGAAAAGAAAGATGACTGAGTCGGGTACCCGCGGTTTATACCGAAATCAGTTTAGAGGAGGGGAGGCGGGCTCCGAAAAGCGGAGGGAACTTATCCGCGAAGGGGGGGGATCCCGATGGAGGGGAGGAAAGCTTCTTCGGAGTCCTCGTCCTTCAAAAAGAACCCCGACCAATCTCCCCCCTCCGACAAAAAGAAAAATACCTCTTCTTCCATCAAAAGGAAAGATGATAATGGTCAAAGGAAAGAAAAAAAAAATGGCCATCAGTGTTCTCAAAAAAAGGTCTTCTAGGAAACCGATGGCTGATCCATGAGAGAAAAAAGGAAGGGCAAAATTTCCGGGGAAGATCCACCACCACCAAGGGGGGAGGGATATTCTGGCGGAAGGGGAATGGGGAAGGCTCTGCCGGAGGTTTCTCCTCCTCCGGGAAGGAAGCGCATCAATAAAAAAATTTTTGCGGGCCATTAGCCTCTTCAAAAAAAGTGAACGGCTGCGAAGGGAGAGGTCTGTATGGGAGGGGTTTTCTCAAAGGGGCATTCGAGGGTGGAGGGGAAGGAATACCCTCAACTCATCGGCTGGGGGGAGGCTCCTGGGGAACGCGTCTTGATGCCGTGGAGGACTCCTCCCTTTCATTGCGAAGGCTTTCTTTCGGGGCAAAAAAGGGCGGTCCAAACCGCAGAGGCCGCCTCTTGAGGGCTTTGGAGGCCTCCTCAAAAAATGGTCGCGCCCAGGTAGTGGGGAGAGCTTTGCCACCACCGAAAGAAGGGAAGGGCTATTGTTCTTGAAGAGAAAGCTTCCCAGAACACTTGGAGGATGGACGATCACCTTCGTGCAGGAGGGGAGGGGGGTGCGTTTTCTTCTTGCCAAGAAAAGAGTTCATCGCAACCTCACAAAGCAAAAAAAATTGCGGCCATCCCCTTTGTCAGGAAAAGGAAAAGGGTCCTTTAATTAAAAAGAGCTCCACTCTGGGAGGAGGGAGGGGGTCATCCTCTATTTCCTGGCACTGCGCAGAGAGGACTTTACCTTCTAGGAAGGGGGGAGCCGCGGCTTCAAGGAAAATCAAGCGAGCCCTCGCCCCCAAAGAACGTCCACTCTTCTACCGGAGAAAGAAGAAATGTAAGGGAGATAAAAAGGGGCTCTACTACGAAAAAGTATTAAAAAAAACATTTCTCCTTTCTAAAGGAGCTCCAGGATGGGAAAAAGTCTCCCCGGTCCTAAAACGCTCCCGTTTCACGGGGTGAAAGGGCGGGACTTCTCTAATCCAGAGATCTTCTTCCGCAACGGTGTCCCTGGGGACGAAGAAACCTGCGCAGCGCAAAAGAAAATCTATCTAAAAGAGGGGCGAGAACAAGGGGAAAAAGTCGCCATCTTGGTGGGGATGGGCTCCGCCACTAAGGGCTCATGGGGGCAATCGTCCGCGAACTCGGGAGGGGAGTTATCTGTTCTCTAAAGGGGGGAAGTACGGAAGGATAAAGAAGCCTCGTGAGGGGGGCTGCTTCGAGGAAGGGGGGGGGTTAGCATAAACAGAGGCGGGGTGTTCTTTTTCAAAAGAAAGGGGGGTTATTGAGGGAATACAGATGAGAGGGGGGCAATTCCTGCTGGGCTGGTGCGTGGAGGGATGTAAACCTGGTGGCTAAAAGATCGAAGTGGATTCACTATGAATAGGGGGAGTTTCTATGGGAGGAAAAGACATCCCAGGGTGAAAAAAGACCGGTTCACACTTTCAATCGGAAAAAAAGCTCGTCAACCCTTTTTTCTTTCATCGCAGGATAAAGGGAGGGGGGGAAGGGGACCAGCATTCAAGAAGCGGGTGGAAAAGGAGGGGGGGAGAGGAGATGATATCTCTCAAAAGGGAGTAAAGAGAGTAGACATCGACAAGAAAAAAAAAGAACAAGAGGCCCATAAAGTTCTGAAACACGAGGGCAAAGGAGGAAAATGCACAGCCACCAGGTTTCCTATATCAACGTAGGAGGGGGAACGCTTCTTCTCGGAAAAGGGGAGGGGGAAGCTAAAGAAAGAGCCAATGAAAGAAAAAGAGGACTCGTGAAATCACGGCGATGGGGTTGAGGGCCACATGCTCCTTTTCATCCAGAAAAAAGGAACCAAAAAAGAAAGAAGGAGACAGAAAAATCTAGGGGTGTGTCCATCAAGATAAGGGGGAGAGAAACAGCAGCGGATAGAGAAAAAGAAGGCAGAAGACCGATAAACTCTTCTGAGAAAAGATGCTGGTTAAACGAAAGCGCCCAGATCCCGCATCAGGCCGAGAAAGGTCCCGCAAAAAAAAGAAAAGGGGGAGGGCCCCAGCAGGGAAAAAAGGGCGACGGCTTCTATGGCCAGGTAATGTTCTATCTATAGGGGAAAGGAAGTTGTGTGCCAGCAACAGGGGAAAAGGTGAGAAGAGGAATTTCGCGCTGGGGGAAAAAAGGTCCTCTCCTCTTAAAAGGGGAAAAAAAAAAAAGTTTGTAACGGGGAGAAAAAAGAAGTCAGCAAGCGTGTAGCGATCGACGATAGGACTTGAATACCTCTTATTATTCGGAAAGGAAAAAGAGAATTCGCAAGGGGAATGGGGGAAAGGCGTGGACTTTTTGCTCTGGGGGGGGATGACTATGTCTCTTTCCCGGGGGGGGGGGAAAAAAGGGCCGTCGCGATCCGGGAAAGGCAGAAATCGAAAGAAAGAGGACCACCTCCTTTTTGCCCGGTCCCCTCTTGTCAGAGAGAAGGGGGAAAGGCAAAAATACCGGGAAATACTGGAAGGGGAAAGGGTACTACACCGTTTTCTTTCCTCAAGGAAGACAGGGCTCTTCTCTCTTCTGAAATAAAAGTGCGTGCCCATAGGCCCCTAAGAGGGGGTAGCACTAATTTGAGTGGAAAAAGCCACTTTTTTTCTCGGAAGAAAAAAAAGGAGAAAGGTCCGAGCCCTCAGGGGGAGGGGGAGGGGGAAAAGAGAGCAACCTAAAAAGTGCGCTCAACAGACGTCCCGTGAAGGAGGGGGACAGCCCAGCAGACCTTCCACGAAAGGATGACTTCTGCTTTTACCGGGGGGGACAGAACTAAACCAAGGAGAGAAAGGGCTGCTGTTCCCACTCAAACAAGTTATCCTCCTATGGGGGAAAGAGGGGGCGGGGCTGAAGTCGGAAAAGAGATGCCGAGCCTAGAGAAGGCTCACAAACCCCGCTGCAAAAGGCTTCTCCATCTCAGCAGGGGGAAGAGATTCTTTGGGCTCCTCTGCAGAAAGGGAGAGAGGGACACACTGCATGGCTTTCGCGAAAGAGTTCTTCTATATCGCTAAAGGGGCGTAAGGGCACCAACGATCCAAGAAGAGAGGAAACAACAACAACGGAGGAGTCTTCCCCAATCGCTAGCTTGGAGTTTTTCCCTCATAACGAAGATAAGTCGAATATCTACCCGAAGCCCATGAAAAACTGAGGCCCTTCAGCAAAAGGGGAAGGAAGCCTCTGCACGGAGAGGCGACCCGCTGTCTGGGAGCTTCTTTTTTCTGAAGGGGGGGGGGCGCGGGAAGCAGGAAAGAAGAAAACGCATCTTTCTATCCAAGGTTTCCTCTCTGGGGGAAGGGGGTAAAGCCAAAGGAAAAAAAGGTAGTTCTTTCTCTTAAACCGCGCCGAGAGGAAAGAAAGAAATCGTGGGTGAGAAGGGACGCCGCATCCTCACGGGTTTCTCTCAAGGAAGGGGGAGCGGCGCATGGGGTCACGAATCTCCGAAAAAAGAGGGTAGGATCATGTTTTTCAGCTTCCGAGAAAAAGCGAGAAATTAGGGGGGGATCCTATATTAAGGGGGAGGGATGCCTCCACCCGGGGGTTTCCTAAAAAGGAAGGAAGGAAAACAGGTGCCTCACAAGAAGAGAAACGGTGTTCTGCCGGGGGAGAAAGGGGTCTGTAATTCCCTACCAAAGAAAAAAAGGGAGAAGGGGCCCTGGAGGTGGGGGGGAAAGGGAGATAATGGGCCGTGTGCCTTAAGGGATCGCTGCTCCATTTGCGAGGAGGGGAGGGGACGGACCTAACGAGCCAAGAAGAAAGAACAACGTCCACGCCGGCGACAAAGGAGGGTAACTTTCATTCTCCCGGAAGGGGAGGTAGACACGGTATTCCAGAGAAAGAGGATCTTCGATAGTAGGAAGGAAATTATCTCCCCGGAAAAAGATGAGTGTACTTGGGGGGGGCGAGTACGAGGAAAAAAGAGAGAGAGAATTCATCTTCGACCGGAGGAGGGGTCACTTTTTCTCCTAAAAAGGAAAAAAAAAAGCGCGTCTGCGGAAAAAAGGAGAGATTACCTGGGAAGCGCCATCGGGGAGGGAATGGCGCCGCATTCTGGGAATATGGGGCTTTACCGAAAAAGAATGCTTCTTTAGGGAAAGGAGGGCAGAAGCTTCAGGAAGCCGCATGAGAAGAAAGGGGGGAAAAAGGAGAGGAGCCCATTTCTGCTGCGCTAAAAAGGGTTCTCTCTATCCAAAAAGGGGGGGGGGGGTTAAGTGTGGTCAAAGAGCTTTGGGGGGAGAAAATTTTCATCCGAAAGGACGGGCTCATGAAGGGGGAGTCCAGTGCTTTCTGGGGGGAAGAAGGCCGCATTTGGCCTCGCCGCAGAAGAGTCCACGATTCTGAGGAAGAAAGAGGGGCTATTTCGGAAGCCAAGAGGGGGGGGGGACTGGTCCTGGCTTCCGATCATGATTTCCAATCGGGAGGAAGGGACAAACCGGGGGGAGGGACAGGGGGGGCTACTTTGACAAAAAAAAAAAAGACAAAGGCACTTTCCTGCGGCATCTGGGAAGTTCGAGATTGCGATATCTCTCAGAAAAAAAAAAAGAAAAGAGGAAGGAAAAGAGATCGCCACGAGGGAAAGAAAGGGACAAAAAGATTCCCGCAGGAAGGGGGAGGGAGGGTCAATTACCCATTTATCCGGAGAAAAAAGCAAAAAAAAAAAAAAAAAGGGTGCCGGATCAAAGGGTCGCCGAATTGGGAAAAAAAAGAAAGGAGAACCGGAACTACCGTGGATGGGAAGCTAATTCGAAATAGAAAGGGGGAGGGCAGGGGTTCCTCGAAGAAGGAGATGGGTTTTGAAAGGCTCGAGGGAAAAGTACTCGCAAGAAAAAAGAGGGGAGCCGGCCCCAGAAAGGAACAGAAAGAAGGAAAGCATCTGCTATGAAATGGGGTCCAATCTCTGTCTATGGGGGGGAGAAACAACAATCAAAGGATAAAAGGAAAAAAAAGGAAATCTATCAGTCATCGCCAGGGGAACTTCTTTTAGGGGGGGGGGTGGAAAATGGGGCCTGAGAGGAGGGGGAAAGAAAGCAGATGCCTATTTCGCGGGAGCACCATTAAGAAAAGGGGGCGAAATCATTGCAAAAGGAGAAGGCTTCGAGGGCAAAAAAATTTACATCTCTAATTTGAGTAGAGGGGGGGAGAGTGGGGGCGAGGGGAAGGCAGGGGGGTGGGGAGAGGCGAAAAAAAAAACCGGGGGGGGGGAGAAAAGAAATACAAGCTCTGGAGGAAAAGATCCCGCTCCTAAATGACATTTCCCCGGCAGAAGGGGGAACCTTGGCAAGGGAAAGACTTCAGCCTTCTTTTAGGGCCTCTCCCGGGAGAATTAATGAATAGTCTTCATACTGACCAAGGGCTCCTTCAAAAAGCTTCGCGGGGGGGGGAACGGTCCCTGAACGTTGTTGCTTGTGGAGAGAGAGCTACTATGGCCTTCCTTTACTCCGAGACACGGGGAAGAACGATCCATGGTAAGGCAGAAAGAGAAAAAAGGAAGAGGGAGGCCACCTCAAGGAACCTCCCCTCGTTTCTCCGCAAAGAGGTAGTGGAGGAAAAGACCCTTTAAAGAAAGAGACGGGAGGAGAACACCTTTTATGGCCGCAAGGAGGGAAGGGCGATCTTCTCGGATGAGAAAGGGAAAAAGGGAAGACGAAGACAAAGCGGGATTTGGGGGCAGAAGAAAAGGGAAAAGTGTAAATCCCCAGCGTCCAAGACCACGCATTCACTCCCGACCGAGACAAGAGGAGGTGGGAAGCGCCACGTCTGAAAAAACGAAAAAAAGCCGTTGCCTCTACCATAAGAAAAGGGGGAGGGCGGTCCGCCAAGAAGAAAAGAAAAAGAGGGAAGGGTCCTGCGCGGGGGGAGGAAAGGCAGACGAAGTAACTTCCTGGAGGGCGTCTTCCACCTGTCCAAACACAGAGGCAACTTAAAAGTGGGATAGCCCTCTTCTTTTTGAAGGCTTCCTTAGAAGGAAAGCAGAACCCACCGAGAAAAAAAGGGAAAAAGAAAAAATACCAAAATCATCCTTTGCCAGAATGGAGAGGGGGAAAAAAAGGGGGCGGATCATGGCCTCAGGGGGGGGAAAAAAGGACATTTCTTCGCGACCAGGTCTTACTATAGGGAGAAAAAAAGGGGAAATAAGGAACAGAATCGACGAAGAAAAACACTGATTAGTGAGTAAAAGAGAGAGGGAAAGTCTTTCTCTTCCTTGGGGGGGGGAAGGGTATCTTCGCATGAAGCCCATCTTGCAAAAAAAGAAAAGGAATGCCTGTGTTGCGCAAAGAACTCTTCGGACCCTGGAGAGGGGGAAACGGCTTTCTGGGGACCTGTCTTTCGGGGAGGGGAGTGTTCTCTTTGTGCAGCCGAAAGGACTCCTAGAAGGGAACTCCACTCTCTTCTAAGAAAAGGGGGGTACGGGGCGGCTCTGTGGGAAGGGAAGGGGAAAAGAAATTTCTTCTCCTTCGGTGGCTTTAAACCTGGTAAGGAGGATCTGAAGGAGTGGGGGTCTTCTTGGGGGAAACCTCACTCGTAGGGGGGAAAGGAGGGAGTGTTCCAAGCGTTTTCCCACAGGAAAGGGGTGGGAGATGTCGGGATCTGGGTGTGTCATCTTTTTCAAAGGAAGGGGGGGAAGGGGGGGAAGGGGGTGACAAGAAGTGCACACCTCTATATTCAAAGCTCGTCTTCCCGGGGAAAAAAAGGGGGAGGAGCCACTCGGCCGGGAAAAAAAGAAAGACTTGCGTCCCTCCCCGGTGGAGGAAAAAAAAGGCTGGAACGTCTGGACTTCCACTCCCGCGGAGAGAAGGAGGAGGAAAAAGGGGGGGGAAGAAAGAAAATGGGAAGGACTTCTCTTTTCTGCAGGGAAATGAGCCGGCTTACCCTTCCATTACGCGAGAAGGGAGAAAAAAACGAAAGAAAGGAAAAGAAAAAATAGGCTAATTTCACTTCAGTCTCAGGGGGATAACTACTATTATTTAAAGGGGAAAAGGAAAAAAGTGATTCTAGAGGGGAGAAAAGAGGGGACTGGGGAGTCTCTCCCCGGGACTACCAATTATGAACGGGTGGAACGGGGACAGATAATCAAAACGCGGCGCGAAGACAAGCGGAAGGGGAGGAGAAAGAAAGCGGCCTCGGTGTAAAGAAAACCCTTCTCTCAGAGAAAAGAGGGGGGGAAGAGAGAGGTGAACAGTCTCAAGGAGGAAGAAGGGAGCACATCTTGTGGCCAGGGGCTCCTCCCATGGGGTATTGTCCGAGGGGGGGAAAACCTTCCTCCGCGAAGGCTGCTTTCTCGGGGGGAGAGGAGAAAGGGAAAGTCCGAACGCATTATCCGAAAAGAAAGAAAAGAAGAAAGCAAAAAAATGGCGCTTTCTGCTCGGAAAGTTCTCTCTATCCAGGGGAGGGGGGGGGAGGGTCACACAGAGCGGGGGGGGGGGAGAAGGTTCAATCGGGCCTCTGCTGGCGAGAAGGAAAAAAAAGGGAGGGGGACGTCGGGGCTGGCTGGAAAAAGAGCATTTGCCTCGGAAAAAGAAAAGACGTTATTTCAGAGGAGGGGAGAGAAGAGGCATTGCGAGTGAAGGGAATCCCCGGACAAAAAAGGGGACCGGCTTCTATCAAGAAGGGAAAAAGAGGCGATGATCTCGGCAAAAAGGGGGGAAGGGAAAGGAACGCATTATACATGATCGGGACTTACCATTCCTTCACTGAGGAATCATATAGAAGGTAATGACTAGGGAG
>Ga0179593_1811206_pt1 | contig 12034 bp, 19 predicted proteins | sample CZODoug2_1_08_16_FD_185931 | JGI IMG/M metagenome (GOLD analysis project Ga0179593, IMG submission 185931) | Vadose zone soil fungal communities from Angelo Coast Range Reserve, California, USA - CZODoug2_1_08_16fungal (PacBio error correction) | ecosystem: Environmental > Terrestrial > Soil >...
AAGAGGCTGAGAGTCTGCGAATTCATTTAGGAACCTAACAATCAGTGAGGATCGCAAACGAAAGGGAAAATGGTCCCGATCAGTAGCAGCTTCATCGCGAACAAAAAGGAAAAAGTGCAAGAACAACTTTTCCTTAGTTCCGGGGGGAAAAAGAAAGGGAACAGAGGGACGCTCTCCTGAGATTCTGAACAGGATCCAGAGGCACCCAGCACTCAAAAAAAAGGAGGATGGTCCATCGGCTAAGGAAACTGGGGAGAAGATCTATCTCTCCAGCGCTGGGAGTTCTGGCGAAGAAGACCTTCTTCACAGTGTGCCGGGTGGCGTTCAAGGGAATTAAAAAGGAGTGCGTGATTTAGTCCTTTGAGGGGAGAGGGGGAAAAAGTAGGAGGTGCTTGGCCTCTTCGAATTGTGGAAACTAGCAAGAAAGAAGAACAGGAAAGAAGACCGCAGATCCCTGGCCTCGTGCGTGTTTACATTTGAGAAAAACCTCTTTTTCGAAAAAAAAAAAAAGAGAGAGATGCTTGTTGCTAACTCACCCACGTCGAAGGGGGAAGGGGGAAAAGAGGGTCTATGTCACTGGCGCCGAGCCGTCAAAATGGAAAAAAGTTTCACCCGCCAGCATCGAATTGTGGAAATGGGTCGAGATCCGGTCAAGGAAAGAAAAGGGAACGCTCTTTTTGCGAAAAAAAAAAAGAGAAATCGCGAAGAGGCCTTCCTACAAACAAAGAGGTCAGACTGGGTCGACGGGGAAGAAGCTCCAAATTAACGTTTCCTGAAGGGAGATGTTTGAGCGAAAAGGAAGTGGTCTTCACCCGGGGAGAAAAGCGAAGCGGGTTCAGCCTTACAGCGCAGCACCAAGCGAGCTCCCGCCGAGGAAAAAAGAGAGGTTCACAAAGGGTTGGTCGTATAAGGGGGAAAATAGGAAGAAGAGAAGAGAATGTTCGCTGAGTATTTACAAGCGACCGGAAACAACGGAGAGCTTTGTGCTGCGTTGGCGACGGAAGCAAGAGGCCGAAGGAAAAGAGAGGCGCAATATTGGAAACCAGTGGGGGGGAAAGAAGGTATTGGAGCTCCAGTGTGCGGAAAGGAAGGACACCTCCGTAAGTCGGGGTACGGATGCATCTGGCAAAAAAAGAAAGGATGCGGCGCTTACGAAAAGGGGAGAGAAAATGCAAAAAGCCTTCCAGGGGAGAAAGGGGACCTTTTCTTGGGAGATGATCCCGAAAAAGGAGGACTCGTGTACACAGAAACTAACCAAACGAAGGACAAGGCAACTGTCTCGCCACACCTTGTCATTGCTCAGAGAGGGGGGTGCCGGAAGCATTTGACGCGTCCCTGGAAAAAAAGAGACAAAGATGCGTTGATGTTGGCGACTTGAGGCGCTGAGGGGATTTGAGCCTCAGCCAAGAAAGAAGGCAGCCACCTGCTTCGTCAATCTTGTCGGCGTGAAAAAAAAGAAAGGAGAAGGACCGGTGTCTGTTGACTTTCGATGGTCCCAAACACGGCGAAGAGGGGGAGGGGACTTCTTGAAAAAAAAAGGCGACCTCTGCTTCATTAGGTGGACGTGAGGGGGGGGAAAAAAGAAAGGGACCAGGGGAACTCCCGGCAAAAGGTGACAAAGAAATATGCGGAGTACTCCGGGCCTTCCGAGGGTAAGTGTTTTAATCTCTCGACAAAAAAGAGATATATTACCCCTGGGAAAGAGGGAAAAAGAAGAGACTCACAGAAGACTTTTAGAGGGTCACCTGGGAGGGGGAAGGACATGTCGGGGGGGGTACCCACAGCACTTCCACTCATGTCGGGGGGGCAGGGAGAAATCATCGGGGAGAGAAAAAAGAGCCAACGGTCGGACGCATCGAAGTCCCGGAAACCGAGAGGGGGAGAAAAAGGGGGCGGGGAAAGAAAAGACACTATTTACGAAGCAGGCGGGGAAGCAGCGCGGCCTAAAGGAAAACTCTCCTACGAAGAAGTCGCCCAAAAAACGCCTCTTTGGGGGAAAGGAGAGTCAAGCGCCTTCACCACATAGAAAAGGAAAAAAGGGAAGAAGCGGACAAGGGTTTGGCGAGAACCTTTGAAGGAGATGAAGTTCCAGATGTGTCCCGAAGCCCAAATTAGGAAGGGATCATAATCACCAAGAAAAGGAAAAAGAAGAAAAGGGGGACGGAATCGACGAAATCTCTCTTTCTTACGAGGAAGGGGAAAGAGGAGGGAGAGTGTGCCATATCAGAGGAAGAAGGCAGGGGAGACTGCTTCATTCTTCGAAAAAAGATAAGGAAATACCGTTCCTTCTCCCAAAAAGGGGGGAAAAGGGGGAAGAATGAAGACGTCTCGCCCTTGCGCGAACGAGGAAAAAAAAAAAGAGGAAAAGTGGTTCAGGTATCTTTTAAACATCCTAAGCGCAAGAAGAGTCGCTTTCGGGGGAAAAAATACGCCAGCACCTTTTTTGGGAAGAAAAAGAGTCCGTAGGACATAGTTTCGACGGCCGAGGGGGGCTGCGAGAGCTTAACCAGATTCCGCGGCTCCGACTGTGTTGGGGGCCCCCCCAGTTGAAGGAAAGGAAGAAAAGGGATTCGCTCAAAACAAAAAAAAGAGAAAGGAACGGTATTATGACTTGGAGACGATCATTCCCGAAGAAAAGAAGGATAGTCGAAGGGGAAAAAAAGAGAGTCGCAAAGAAGGTTTTTCGCCAAAAAAAAGAGTTGTCAAGCGGTCCTTGACCCGTATCAAGGAAGAAGGGAGAGAAGGAGGCGTGCAAGTTTCCTATAAGCTCGAGACGAGAGCGAATGGGGGCACGCCGTGACAGGGAAGGGAAGAGAGTGGTTATTTAGCAACAGCATCTATGAAGCGGGGAGAAAAAAAAGAGAGAAAAAAAAAAGAGGGTGCATCCCCCGGAACAGCAAGAGGCAGAGATGAAGAGAAAAGGGGTAGGGCGTGCTATCCTCACACGGTCGACGAGGCAAACTAAAGCCCGAAACAGAATCCAAAGGAAAAAGAGAGATGGTATTCCGCGGATGGAAAAAGGGGAAAAGGAAACAACTGTTAAGCAGGTCATCGAAGAAAGAGCGGGATAACGATAGTTCGTCGTCAAGGGGAACCCTGTAGACCGATGGGGACGAAAAAAGGGTGAGGCAGATCTTCATAATCTCAGGAGGGAGATGGCACTTCGCCAAGAGAAAGGGGGCACTTAGCACCTTCTTCCTCGGCCACTTGGTGTTAGGTGAGAGACGTATCGGGAAAAGGGGGCAATGCGGCCCCGATCTCTTGGTTCAGGAAAAAGGAGGAGAAAAAGAGAGCTCTCAACAACCACACGGATTATTATGAAAAAAAGAAGAAACGATGCGCGAAAAAGGGAGACCGAATACCAAAGATCGTGGGCCTCCGGCATCGCCAAACCGAGATCTGGAAACTTTTTCAGTTCTGAGGAAACACCAGTGTCCGAGTCAGCAGGGAGAAAAGGGAGGGAACACTTGCCATCGCAACTGCTGCTGGTGAGAAAAAGGGAACGAAGGAAAGATGCCTCACCCCTCCCTCGCAGCGTCGGGGTACTCTGTAGCCATCGGTCTATCAGAAGGGCCCGACGCTCTATCGTAATCCAATCTCTGGAGTAGGGAAGGAGAAAGGGGGGCCGGGGTGCGTTTCCATTCCGGAAGGAAAAGGGAGGTGATGGGAAGGGATTTAGTCTCCTTTGGATTGCTGGCGTCCGAGGACTTGGGGCTTGAAGGAGAAAGGAAGAACCCGTTATCCCGATGCCCGGCCTAAAGCCAGGGAAAAGGGAGGGGAGGCAAAAGAGGGTTCTCTAACAGCGGGAGCGGTTTCGCGAAAAAAAGAAGAAAAAAGATGGGGACTATCACCCACGCTCGTACACTGGGTGTAATCGCGGGGAACAGAAGAGGGGAGATGTCCCTAGAAAAAAGTCATCCTAGCTTGATGCCACTCTTGCACGAAGGAAAAGAAGTGGGAGGGTGGCATATCTGAAGGCTCCGGCAAAAAGGAGAAGGAGAAGCGTTTCACAAAGGTGCGACAAAAAGGAATACCTTGCGACGCATCCTGGCAGACAGGGGAGGAGAGAGAAGTCCGAATTAACTTCCGTTCTATCTGGAGGAAAGAAAAAAGGGGGGGGAAAAAGAAAATTGCCTTCTTTTTCTTCCCCTGGGGAACAGAAGAGCCCGCGACTCTTGGGAGATGGAAAAAAAGCTCACGCTCCCGTCCAGGAGGATAAGGGGAAAGAGGGAAGAGGGGGTTCACAAAAGGTAGGGGAGTGGGAAAAGGGGGAAAATCTAAATCGAATAGCATTTGAGTGAGGGGAAACAGCTAAAGGAGGAGATGCTCGTTCTCGGGAAGAAAGAAAGGAGGAAGTTATTCCGGAGGCGCATTGGAAAAAAGGTGGGGAGCCTGTACCTGTATTTGTTAAGAACGATTGAAAAAAGAAGCGAGAAGTAAAGCCGTAATTCGTGAAAGATGGGAAAACACTCCTTCCAATAGACGGGAAGGGCCGAGACTAAAGAGAGATGCCGATGAAGGGAGGGGGCCGTAATGTTCTTTGGGGGAGGGGGGAAGAAAAGAAAAAAATGCTGGGTCTCTCGGGACACATCTGGGAAAAATAGAAAGGCAAATGTCTCTCCAACAACCGTTTTCGGCTGAGTTCCAAGGAGGGGGTGCAACTGAGGGAAAGGAAGAGAGTGGGCAAGACTCTCCAAAGAGGGCGGGGTGATGTGAAAAAGAGTCAGAGAAGGGGTTTTTCTTTGATCCGCGCCTCGCGCAATCAAGGAATCCAGCCTTGGCTTCGGAAGAGAAGAGGAAAGGAGCGTCGACTCCTGGTGGAGGGAGGGAAGAAAAAAAGGGAAGAAAGAAAGTGTCGTTTCTTCTTTAACGACACGAGGGAGGGGGCGAAATAGGAGTAAATTTGTTGCTTTCTGTGGGGAACCCCGGGAAGTCCACGCCCTTCAAGGAGAAAGAGGAGGAGTAACGCCGGGCCTTCCTCGGTGAAAGGGGAAAGAGAAGCTAGCACAACACACGGGGGAGGATTATGAAAAGAGGGAAAGAGGAGGAAAAAAAGAGGGTAAAGTCTGAATGCCCGGCTTACAACCGGAATAAGGGGAGATGGGAAAAGGAAAAAGTTCGGGTTTTACCCACAGCCCGGAAAATAAAAGGACGGGCGAATCATCGTGCGTAAAGAAGGAAGAAAGGGGAAAAAAGTCGGGACTCATCGAAGTCCACCGCCACCGGAGGGCTGAATCAGAGAGATGAGGTTCAAGCCGAAAGGGAAAAAAGGGAGGGGAAGCCGAGGCGGGTCTCAAGAAACACTCTCCGGACAAAAAAAAAGAAAAAAAAACCAAAAACCCTCTTTGGCGAGGGGAACGAGAGAGTAAGAGCCGTCACCACAAATGAAGGTACCATTGATGGAAACATAGAAAGGTTGTGCGAGACCGGAAGGTTCCAGATTTGTCCCCGAAGGAAAGGGGGGAAAAAAAAAAAACATGACCCGTCAACCTTCGCCTCTCAGGGAAGGACGGGGAGGAAAGAAAGAGGAGTCCGCGCCGCCAACGCGATTGGACAGGAGGTGTGCAGAAAGAAAAACTGCGTGCTCCTTCTCGAGAGGGAAAGGAAAAATAAAAGTTCCAGTGATCCCCAAAGGGGGGGGGAGAAAGGAGCTCCATTACTACTTCTTCGGGCCTCGGTTAACTCGGGAGGGCCACCAGACAAGGGGGGGGCTTTTAAACCTCCTCCCGAAAAGGGAAGCGAAGAGTTCACCGTCGGGGGAAAAAAGAAAGAAAAAAAAAAAAAACCGGGGGGGGGTGCACTCGATGCCCGCTAAATCCTTAGGGGAGAGTTTCCTCCGGGGAAGGAGGAGGCGATTAGCTTTACACGAAAGAAAGAGAAAACAAGGGAGACAACCTCCCCGCAGGGAGAGGCAAACACGCACGCTCCGGATCAGACGATGGGGGACTGAAGAGTAGACTTGGAGAAAAAGAAGGAGGCGACGCAAGGTAGCTTCACCGGGAGGAGGAGGAGAGGTTGGTTTCGCCAAACGCGTGAAAAGGAAGAGGGGCCTTGACCGTATCCTTCATCGCTGAAGAAAGTCGAATGCTGGCGGGAGGGGGGAAAAAAAAAGGAATCGGGCGCAGTGACATCGACACTGTAAAAAAAAGGGGGAGAAAAACCAGGGGAAGGATCGGGTGATTTACCAAAAGCATCAAGAGGGGGGAAAAAAGCTCGGGCGTTTCGCGAAAAAAGGGGATTCAGACAAGCACGAAGGCCAGGGGAGAGAAAAAGGTTATGTCTTGATAGCCTTCACACGTTCGAAGGAGGGGGGGAGCAAAGGAAGGGAGGAAGACAGCCCAGATTCCCAATTAACTCAGAAAAGGGGAAAGAGAGCATTGTAATGCCCTGAATGGCAAAAAACTGGTGGGAAAAAAAAAGAGGAACGAATCCAAACTCCCACGCTGGATAAGGGGGGAAAAAGGAGGAACAAAGCGTAATATACCGATGGAAGAAGGGAAAGAACAGGGAGGGAGGGTTCTTCATATCCTGTCTAATCCAGGAGCGAGAAAAAAGAAAGTGCTATGGAAAAAAAGAAAAAGAGGAGAGCACCTGCTTGCCTCGGGGGAAAGGGGGAAGAAGAAGAGGGAAAGACCTGAAAGAAATCCGCGGAGAAGGGGGAGGGAAGGAAAAAGGTGGACGGCTAAAGGCATTCCAGAACGCGCAGCATAGTTTCTCTCTCAAAAACACAATCCAGAAAAAGAAGAGAATAACCTAATAAGGAAAAAAAAAAAAAGAATCTTGGCCTCTTCCCGCCAAACTAAAAAAGGGGAAGGGGATGGACAGTTCTTCCCGATCAGGAGAGGAGAAAAAAAAAAAAAAGGGGGAATATCATCAGGTTCTAAGAAAACGTGGACGGGGTCTGTGGCACTGCCAGAAAAGGAGGAAGGATATTTCTGCAGTATCGGCCGCACCAGAAAGAAGAAAAGGGAAAGGAAGAGACGGGCCATTCTTTCTATGAGGAAAAAGGGGGGAAATCCCAGACTTGGTCCGCAACTAGAGGGAACCACTCTGGGAGGGGAAAAGCAGTCACAGTGTGGCCGTTTTTCGGTGCAAGAAGAGGAAAAGATCGATCGTGAGGGGGGGGAGGAAAGGAAGGGGGGGGGGATCTTCTTCCTCATTCGGCAGTGCTTGGCCGTCGGTGTGAAGGGCCTATCAAGAAAGGAAAAAAAAGAAGGGCCTCGTGCTGTTCCTTTGGATGCAAAAAGAGGGGAAAAAGACAGAGACTGGGTCGCGAACTCTCCTAGATTTCGGGGGAGAAAGGAAAAAAAATAAAAAAGGGGGGGGGAATAGCTTTAACCTGTAGGGACACGAGTGGAGATGGGACGAGGCCAGAGGCCTCTCCGAGCTAGAGGAAAAAATTCCGCCGCCCTCTCGAATTGTGATTTGGCAGAAGGGAGAAAGGGGAAAGCTAACTCTGTCGGACTCTTCACGAGTTGGCGAACAAAAAAGAGGGAAAGAAAAAAAGGGGAAATAATACCTTGCGACGCATCCTTCAGGAGGAATTGGGAAGATCGCTCCATTCCGTAAAAAAGGGGAAAAAGGATGAGAGAGTTCTTTTTTGAGCGTAATAATTGGGGGGGAAAAAGGGCCGTTTGTCTGAAAAAAAAAAGAGGGCCCGACTCTGGTTTAACGAGAGAAAGAAAGAAGACCAAAGACAGGCCAGGAGGAAACTACTTTCCTACGATATAGAGGGGGGAGAAGAAAAAAGTGAGGGCTGTAGTCGTTGTCCGGACGTTGAAAGCGACTAATAAAAAAGTTGAGCGGGGAAAAAAAAGAGCGATCGTTGGCTTCGTGGCTAGAAGAAGAGAAGTAGTACTTTGAAGACGGGGAAAAAGGGAAAGGGGGGGGAGCACTGGAAAGTTATTTGAAGAAGCCGAGGTAATAAAAAAAGGCGCAAGAGGGAAAAAAAGGGAAATAGGGCACCCTCGCAGGAAAGGGAAGAAAGAAAAAGATATATTTCTTCTGTATTCCGAAACGCAGAGGATAGTCTAAGGGGAAAAGAGTGGTGCTTATGTCCCTGGAACAAAGAAAAAGGGGAAAGGGGACAAAGCTTGCACCCTACCGAATCAGCAACGGAAGACGCCAACCTTTTTACGCAGATTCGGGGGGACCAGCCATGAGGAAGGGGAACGGATTCCTCTTGGAACGTAACTGGGAAAAAAATGCACGTTGATGTTGGCGACTTCGGAAAAAGGGGGAGTTTTTCTTTGACCACGAAGAGAGGCGAAGGAGGCAATCAGCCTGCTTCGCACTTGTCGAGGGAACCGAAAATCGTGATGAGAGAGGGAAGGAGGCAAAAGGAAAGGCTATTATCCCGACCAATTAAAGGGGTCGTGTTCCGGGAAAAGATTTGCGCCCTCTGCTGCCCGAAAGGTGAAGTGCTGTTTTACCAAAAAACCAAAATTTGCCGTCCACGTCCTACATGGGAAACTCCACGAGAAAAAAACGCCGGCCTGAAGGGAAGGCAAGTTTACCTCCTCTCAACAACAAAAAAGAAAGGGGGGAACATATAGATTAAAATGAAAAAAAAGAAGGCGGAAGGCCAGCGTCCTCCGAGAAAAGGGGGGGGAACCTTTCGTGCTTTTACTCAAGGGGTGTACCCACAGAGGGGGGAAGATGTATCCGCCAGGGAAGAGAAGGTTCGTAAGGGGGGGAGAAAAAAAAAAAGGCGGAGAAAATTTTCGTTCACCTCATCGAAGTCAAAGGGGAACCGTCTTAGAGAGAAGAAAGGTAAAGCCGTACAATAGTGAAGAGGGGAAGCGAGGCACGTAGCCGAGAGAAAAAAAAAAAAGAAAAGAGTCTCCTAAGAAGTCGAATCACGCCAAAGGGTAACTGCCCTTTTCCCGAGGAGGAAGACAAACAAATGCCTTAATCAGGGCGGCAAAAAAGGGAAAAAAGGGGGTGCTATACCTTTTGCCGTGGGCGGTAAGTTAGGGGGGAAAAGAAAGGCACACAAGCCTCCAAGCATGGAGGGTGGGGGAGAGAATCACCTACAAATCCCCCGCAAAAATGAGGCGAGGAGGGAGGCATCTACGAAATCTCTCTTGACGTCAGCCCCGATGGAAGGAGCGGGAAAGACCTTACTTCGTCGAAGGAGAAAGGCGGAGGCCCAATACTTTCCAGGGGGGAAAAAAAGGGGAGAGCCGTCTACTTCCATGACTACTGCAAATTCGAAATTGCTCGAAAGGAGGGGGTGTCAGGTAGCTGTTCCCCCTCCTAAGGAAGGGGAGAGGGAGGGGAAACGGCGGAAAACGACTACGCAAATAAACCGGGGGGGGAGAGAAAAAAGATCGTATACATAGTTCCTCCTGGACTGAGCGGGACTGGATTAGAGGAAAGGAGGAGAGTGCTCCCCCCAGGTACTACAAAGGAAGGAAAGGGGGAGAAAAAAAAAAGACAACGCTCCGGATCAGACCTATCGAAAGGAAAGGAAAAGAATGGGGAGGCTTCCCATTCGACCCATTCTGCAAGTATGAGGTCAGCAAAAGGCACCGCTTCGAAGGAAAAAAGGGAGCGGAAGAGTCCAATCTTTTATGTACTTGGGGAAGGGAAAAGAAGAGAGATGTTCAAAGCACAAATGGAGAGGAGGGGGAAGGGGGAAAAGAGAGCTCTGATACGCAATCGGCCGTCAGTGACCGTACACTCAAACCGGTTCCGCCGCGAAAGGAAAAAAAGGGAGTGATTTTAGCACAGCATCGGGGAAAAAGGGGAGAAGAAAAACTCGTCAGTTCTCGAAAAAGAGGGGGGGGAATCCCAAAAGGGAAAAGGAGGAAGGGAACGTTATAGTATGTCGTTGAGAAGGAAAGGAAAGGAAAAGAAAATGCCGAAGCTGACCTCCAGCCAGAAAGGGAAGAGAAAAGCAAGGAGCTCTGGTAAGGAAAGGGGAACCGGAAAAACCCACTTTTGAAGCAGGTCATCGAAAGAACTAAAATCAGGATCGATTATGGGAAAGGAGGAAAAAGCCGCAGAGATGACCCTGCTGGGGGGAGGGAAAGGGAAAAAAGACGACGAAAGCCTTCTCGAAACAAGCAGAAAAAAGGAGAGGAAACGAAGACCATTCCAACTTTTCGGGCACTGATCGGCACTTGGGGTAGAAGGGGGAAGAATGATAAGCCGAGGCTTGTTGTCTATTTGCAGGAGAAAAAGAGAAGGGAGAGAAACAGGCATTCGCAGACAGCTCAGCATAGTATAGAGACTCAACAAAAAAGAGAAAAGAAAAGAAAATAACCGGGCGCCGCGTCTGCGAATGCGGTTGAAACTCAACCATAGGAGGCCTCGGCATCGCCACCCTCAGCAGAGGCGGAGGAAAAAAGAAAAAAAAAGAAGCTCATCGCGAACACCAGTGTCCTATGCAAGACGGGGGAGAAAAGGTGGGATGGGGGGGAGAACTTTTCTCCCTTGCTCATCGGAAAGTGAAGAGGAAGGAAAGACTTTCAGATCTGCTCACCCCGCCCTTCAAAGCATCGCCTGCGTGACAGAAGGGACGACTTTCGCCGCCTCTATCGGGAAAGGAGGGGGATGTCGATGACCTTCTTCACAGTGTGAAGGGGGAGGGGAAAGAAGGGATCTGTGCTTGCAGTGATGTAGTTCCTTGGGGATTTCGAAAAGGAGCAGTGGGAATGGGGGAGGGGGAGGCACGACATAACCCGTTATCCCTAGGCCCGCAGGGGAGAAGGAAAGAGAAGGGGGGGGAGGACCCAGATTTTTTCGTTCGCGAAGAAGAAGAGGGGAGGGGAAGAGATTCTGTTGCTAAATCAACCCACGCTAGGAACTGGGAAAGCGCGGCGGAACCGGTCACAAGGGGAAAAAAAGGAAAGCTTCGATGCGGAAGAAAGAGAAAAAAGATTGAAAGAGGGCCATCACATCGGAAGTGGGGGAGGGAACCGAAGTACCATCTGAAACCTAGGATCTTCAAAAGGTTGGCTAACCAGAAAGGAAAGGGTGCTACTCTCGGCGAAGCCTGTTAATGCCGAAAAGGGAGAAAAAAGAAAGGAGGACGGGGTCGACTGGTTAAGATCGCTGCAAAGAAGAGGGGAGGAGATCGGTGTGCTGATCCGTAACGCGTGCGTGGGTTGGAAAGGAGAATAAATTGGGGAAGGAGGGGAAAGAGCATCGATAGCCGCGACTCTGTTAAGAGAGAGGGGGGGGAAAAAAGAGAAGGAGAAGGAAAGGGAACTCTGTAAGACGAGATAAGGGAATCGATAGTGAGGGGGGGGAAGGGGGAGTCTTTCCGCCGTTGAAATAGGGGGAAAAAGAGATTCAATTGGAGCGGAGATGGGGAAGGGAAATCGGTGGCTCTTTTCTATCGAAAGGGAGGGGGGAGAGTCGACGGTCTCAATATTTGGGGGAGAAAGTGGGCAGGGGGGGAAAGGGGAAGGGGAATCCTATGTTCTTATAGGCCTAAAAGTGAAAACGCCTTACGGAGGGGCAGACTGCACAAGCTCATTCCAATAGGGGGAGGGAAAAGAGAAAGAGAAAATTTTCGTCTATTCCTGAAACAGTGAAAAGGAAAAAGGGGGGACGGGGAATTTTCTTGGTGCTTATAAAACGGCCACTCATATTGGGAAAAAAAAAAGATGGAAACCCTACCGATCCGGGGGAAAGGGGGGGGCATAGGAAAAAAACCTTTGTCAAGCGGAGTGGAAAGCTGAAGGGGGGTTCCCCCTACGCTAACTGTTCCAGGGGAGGGAAAAGAGTTGATGTTGGCGACTTCTGAGGAGAAAAAAGGGGGAAGGAACCTCGAGCGTCGCCTCTCTTCCGAAGAAAAGAAAAGAGGAAGGGAACCGCCAGAATCGGTGAGGATCAGCAGTCCGGGGCTTTGACGAAAAAAAAAAAAGGGAGAAGAACTTTTCTGGGGGAAGAAGGGGAGAGGGTAGGGCCCGGCTCCGCCTCTGCGTCATGGAGGTGGAAAAGGAAAAAAGGCCTTCCACGCCCGGCAAGGGGAAGACAGTAAACTTCGGATTACGACGGGAAGGAGAAAGGGGCAAGTTTA
>Ga0179593_1490743_pt1 | contig 12033 bp, 16 predicted proteins | sample CZODoug2_1_08_16_FD_185931 | JGI IMG/M metagenome (GOLD analysis project Ga0179593, IMG submission 185931) | Vadose zone soil fungal communities from Angelo Coast Range Reserve, California, USA - CZODoug2_1_08_16fungal (PacBio error correction) | ecosystem: Environmental > Terrestrial > Soil >...
GAATGGACGGGGGTTCTGGGAACAACAGAGTACATTAAGGAAAAAAAAGAGCGACGTCAGGGACCGAAAGAAATATTCCTTGCCTAAATGAGGGGGGTAACGTAGCAAGAAAGATCCCAAGACAACGCGTAAAATGCCAATCCTAGCCGAACATTCTTCTAAAAACAATCATAAGCCGAGGGCCAAAATAGGTGAAATCAAACTGACAAAACTGCGGATAGGCCTCAAAATAACGGCTTGAGAAAACAAAAAAGCTAAAGTGCAGAATCCAACATACACATTAGGGCAGTGAACCCAAAACAACTTGGTCAAATGGCAATTGACCAACGGAATGATCCGTGCTAGTAGAGAAGAATCCGGAAACGTCAGGGCAGGGGAAAAATACAATACACTGGGGTAGGAGTTCTCTGGGCTTCGGGCGCACCAACACCAAAGGAGGCTTGTTCCAGAATACATCAGGGAATTCACGAGAACGGAGGTCTGGCTCATAGGGGAGGGGGGCACTTTAGTGAAAGTCAAATAGAGAGTGAAAAGAATGATATTAGTGGACAAGTTGCCCGGTCTACGAAAGTCAGCGGTCGATTTAAGAGAAAGGGGGGTCTTATGTCTGGCATTTCTTGGTCGGAAAATAAAAGACGGGGGCTTGGTGTAGGGGAGGGGGGAGATGGGGCGTAGAAGAAAGGGGAGGTCAAAGCATTGGAATGGCGGGAGTTAGTGCGCTACTCGTGGGGGGCTTCAAGGGAGGGGAATTGACTCACGGGTGCTGGGGAGTTGCCTAGGGGGAGAAAAAGCCCGGAGGAGTGTTTTCGGGCGACGGAAGCCAGGAAGACGGGGTGTTATTTGGTCTCTTTCTTCAGGGAAGAGGAGAGTGAGGGGAGAAAATGAGGGGAGACTCGGGCGACTTAGTGCTGCGGTGGGGGTTTTGTGCCGTTCGGAAGCCTTCGTGGACGGTCGCCGGGTGAAACGGGGTCGGAGGTAGGTTGGGACGGGGGAGGAAAAGAGTTGGTGCGGAGGTAGTCTTGAAATTCTTAGAGGAACGGAAGGGGAGGTAGGGGATTCTGGCCCGGAGGGACGCAACTTGAAAGATCTGGGGAGCAAGGACTCAAAGAGCAGTAAGTGAGTGGGTGTAAAGTCAGGAGTCTGAAAAGAGGAATCGTCTCGAGGAGGGTACCAGACTTACGAATCATTGTCGACTGGTGACTTTTCTTGGCAAGCTCTGTTCCGAGACGCGGAAAGAGGGTGTCAACGGCGCTGTACAGACGGAGCACGCCCGACTCTTGCAGCCGGGATCCAGGAAAGGGAACCTTTCTATGACTTTGGCGGAATGGGACTGGGTCAAGTTGTTGTCGTTATCAGAGACAATCTTTTGCAGGAAAGGTTCGATGTTGAGAGAGGTATTTTTGGGGGGGGGGGGATTGTTTTTGGTCCCTCGTTTTCTCAGAGCCATTCAAGGGGGGTTGAGGGCGGGTGAATTATTCGGTAGGGGTGAAAATTTCTGCAGGTCCGTTGATGTCCTCATATGAAATGCAAAGTAGGGGGAGGTTAAAAAAAGTAATAGGGAAAAGAATCGGAGTATCTAACGAAGAAGATGGTGGTTATAATTTGGACAGAGTCATTGTAAGGGTTCTTACTGTCCGGGGGGAACGTTTGGACCAAAGAAAAATATACATGAAACCGATAGGGACAGGAAAAAGAAATAAAACAGAGAAACTGTGAGAAATGAACTAGGATGAGGGCCATAATTCCAAAGGTGGTGCAGAAGCCGAGGGAGGATGGTACCGGACTAAATTAATTTGAAAAGAGACTCAAGATTTTGTTGAAGCTGGCAGGCGTCCTCGTGATTGTGGGAAGCGGGTGGCCACTTGGACGGTTGAAGGGGGGTTAATGCAACTTTGAGAAAGAAGTGAGAAGGGGCGGGACTCGTTGAAGATTGTCCCGGGGGAGAAGAGGAATGTAAACCGGCAAAGGACACGGGATTGGAAGTGAAAAAAATGAGGATGGGAAGGGGGGAAAGGACTACGGTGAAGAGAGGAAAAAGTTCTTGTCAGGCAATTGTGATGAGAAGAAAAAGAGGGTAAAGTGGACAAGTACGACTGAATAAAAAACTGCAAAAGGAAATATGGGGGAAAATAAAAGATAACCATTTAAACCCGAGATCGCTTGTCCTAGTACAAGCATGGAAAAGTCAACTGAAGTCGGATACTTTCGTGAAAATGCACCAACTAAGGAGCGCGTAAGGGGGACTTTCGGGAGTGCTTGGTGAGATCGAGACTAAAAAAAGGGAGACTCTACCAGTTCCCTATCTCTCGAAACACAACGGAGATCAACTATAGCATCGGGGCCACCCAACGTCAGGGCTCCGAGAGGGCGGAGATCGCACGCGAAAAACATGAACCCTGCAGAGGCGAGGGGGTTTGGGGATTTAAACCGACGAAGAAAGAAGAGTCAGGGGAAAGGGGGAAGGTTGTAAAAAAAAACCCTTTAAATGACGATATTGGGTGGTCCTTTGTACAGCTCGCACGCGCAAGGAAAAAACGAGGAAAAGGAGGGACGCGACGTTATGAACAGGAGAGCTTCAGCAGAACCCGCCGATTCAGGAGGAAGGAAAGAAAAAAACGGTCAGTCAAATCCCATCAAGAAATGGGAACTGGGGGGTGGAACAGGGAAGGCCGGACTGTTAAGGAGGGCCCGCAGAATGGGACAAACTCTTTCAAAGGAGAAAAAACCACCGGGATACGGGTTCTGGGGGGGAAAACTCAGTTTAGGTGCAAGATTTCAAAAACTCATACTAGTACATTCACAGGGAAGGTCCTACCAATTAACGCTGAAGGGGGACCCGGATACAACGCGCGGGAAAAATTTGCAAACTTTGGAAGCCGAGTGGGGGAAAAACTGCCAAGAAGTCCACGACGGAGAGACCAGCGTTGTGGCGCCGAAAAGTTCATAGGGGTCTCCGTGTGAGAGGGGGCTAGGGTCGGAAATTTTCAATCTTTGAATACGGGATAGGGGGACTTGCTTGGGAAGGAGAAACAACACCGTCAGGAAATACCAAACAGGGAGAAAAGAACTGGGGGCATCGGAACCATTCGAAACACTAAAAAACCAAAATGCGCGCGAAAGAAACGGACAGCTTGCCAGCTGAGGCCGCGACCTGTTTTTGCAAGAAAACAGCGGCAAGCGAAATCAGATAAAAAAAACCAGCCCAAACACGAAAAATAAAATAATCCGACCCAAATCTCCGGACGAAGAAAAATCTAACAACCCCCACAAAAAACCCCAGCACTCTCCACCGTCAGAATACAACCATGGGCGAAAAGGAAAAAACGAAATGACCCAAGCCGCAACAAAATGGATAGGATGGAGGAAGAGAACAAAATCGACGCCGGGTGGGGAACTCAAAGGCATAAAACGCGGCCGATAAAAAAGAAGAAGAAAGATACTCCGACGTAAAAAGACCGGAAACAGACCAGAAAAGGGCAGGACAGTTGACGAGGAAGAAAACCCTAAGCGCACTCCTCTCGGTAGCGGCCGTCCCAGACGAGAAAAAAAGGTATATCTTCTGGAGGTCTACCAATAGACAGCGAACGAGCTCCTCAGAATGAATTACTCATCGAAGAAAAATAGGTATAAGAAGCTCAAAACACAGAAACAGCGTAAACAAAAACAGCTCACGGAAAAACAATAGAACTCTTCTACCAACCTCTGTAAAAAAACTCGACATCTAATGCAAAAAAAAATCAAGAAAAATGGCTGGGGCCTGAATCAGATCCGAAATAGTCCCTAGAAAGCCCTCGAAGAAACACTTCCGATCACCGCGAGGAAGGCAGTCTTGCCACCGGGGGGGGGCCCTCCCTTTGGAAGATCCAAGGTACACCAGGGAACTTTCCCAACTCGCCGACCTCTTCGACGAACAAGTCAGTTCCGAAAGGAACCGCAGAAAGGACCACATCCGAAAAAGAACGATTTCTCAACTTCAAAGAAGCCGAGAAACCAAATCTTAGGCACTTCCCAAGTACCGCGGAGGGAATTCCTAAGAACGGTAATTTCTCACGATAAGCTGGTAGTAGGGAACGACCATTCACCGGCAGGGGGAAAATTCGCCCAGACAAACAGTCTCGAAACTCCTCTGATGGGGCAGTAAACAACAACAAAGGAGTAGGGGAATATATAACATAAAAGGAGAACATACCTTGAGGGCGTTTCAGAAAATCAATGCCGTTAGGCCGTGGGCTAATAAGCCGAAAACGGATAGTAGGGAAATTGGGGTCGGACGAAAGATAAGAGGCTTTTACGCTACATTTTTAGGGATGCGGGCTCTTTGTAAAGGGCTGGCTTTTTCAGGCGGATCTTGGTTCGGGGAGGGGAAAGCTTTCAAAATGGGGGCGATTAGTGTTCGGGTACTACCGCGAAAAATAGAGTTAGTGTCAGCCGGGGGTCGTGGAAATTTTCCATTTAGTTGACAACAGAAGGTAGCGGAGCGTGGCCCCGTGTTGCGGGCTGGGGGGGGGAGAGTGGAAGTGGCGAAGAGAAACCACTTAAAGGGCTTCGTGGAGTGGGTCATCGAAAAAGGAGGAAAGACTGTGAGAAAGGGATTTAGCGGGATGGTAAGCTGGTTTCAGGTTCTACACGACCGTGTGTGTGCTGGGGCCGTAACTACGAAGGTGGCGGTCGTACGAGGCAAAAGGCACATGCAGGGGGTCGCGGCTCTGCAATGTTTGGGGAAAAACACTCATACATCTGATAGCTCGGCGAGCTATAATAGAGTCGCGGGGCTTGGGGTAAGTGTCAGAGGACAGTATGCAGTAAACGGAGTAGGATCGCTGTAGGGGCCTACTGCTAAGGGTAGTGAAATGTATTTGGATGGCTCTTCGTTTTCTCCGTCAGCGCCTCTGCTCCTTCGGGGACCGTCTCTCGGCAAGTTGGGCGGGCCCTGGGGAGATAGAGGCAAATTTTTCACGCTTACTTTGAAAGAGGAAGCCTCTTCAAAGTCCTGTCTCGTGAACTTCCTGTCTACATCGGGGGGCGAAGGCTTTAAATGTTGTAGGTAAAAGAAAGTTGACTGGCTGCTTCTTGTGGATAGGGAGATTACGTCCTACTTTATCTTTCTATTCGGTGGGGGTTAGAGTCTGCGCTTGTAAAGGATTTACACTTCCCTGCTCCCACTTTTAAGCTGGTTTCCGTGGCTTTTGGAGTATCAGGCTAACTTCCTGCTTCCCTTTGTCTTCTGTTTTATTAGCGGAAGGAGTTCGAGAGAAGCTCTCTTCCTTTTACTCTGGTGAGGGGCGACTTAAGAGAAGAGGAGATTCCCCTCCACTGAAATCGTGTCGGAGCTAGGAGGATACGTGGTCTCGTGGAACCCTCCCAGCGCGCGACGGGTTTTATCTCCGAGTCCCCGGGGCATCGTCGTTTCAACTCGCCTAGGTCCCTTCGCACCGAGGGGGGAGTTTTTCTTCCTGAAGGGGCAGAGTATCTGCCGAAAAAGGTCGGGCTAGGAGTTCGTTTCTTTCCTCCTTCCCTTTTTGTTACCCTCCTAGTCGAAAACCGGATGACGGGACCGTACCTGTTTTCGGCAGGGGTATTTCTAGCTATGAGTGGGGCCCCGCTCGTGGGGTTCTCTTCGGGGGGCGAAATCTCGTCCTGAGCTCCGAAAAAAAACAGCCCTTCTTCTCGAGGGGTTGATTCCTCATCTTTTGCCAAGTGAGGAAAAAAAAAAGGGCCGGCTACTGTTGGTGGAGAATGGCAGAGTTCGAGGGTTTCTTTCACTACTTTGAGAGTGGGAGAGGCCCCCCTTCAACCCGAGGAAGAGAAGTTAGAACTCGAGGTCCTGTACTGGGCCAAGATAGGAAGGGGAGGGTGTCGCCTTCCCTTGATACTCCCTCTAAGGAAGCAGAGAGTTGGGCGGACTTTAGGATTAAAGGGAGTTCGCATATGGTTCTGGGGGCCGAAGCGAGTGTGTCCGATGGATTTAAACCGCAGGTATAAGCCTCAGTACTTGGCCTCGTCAAGTAACGACTAATTTGGGGGCGTTGCTTAAGCCGGCTGGCCCGAGAATAGGATGGGGGCGCCTTTCTCTTCCTGGAAGGGTAGACCGCGTTTCGAAGAACCAAGAGACAGCTGCAAACACAGATGGCAAACTCTGAAGGACATCCCCTCCCAACGAGAACACGTAAAGGTCAGGAAAAGAAGGACAAAAGGGACTAAAAAGCATAAGTGGACTCGAAAGCGAAAGCCTTTGCAAAGGACAGAAAAATAAAACGAGTTTTAGACGCGGTGCCTCGTGGAGGGGGGTCGGGATATCGGGTGCACCAACCGGGACTATTTATGATGTGCAATAAGTAGAACCGAGAAAAGTGAAAGATGTGAACATATCTTCTCTTCGAGCAATGGACAGTAGATCAAGGGGTACGCCAAATGCATGCAAATAAATCGAGGGATGGTAGTAAGATGCTGGAAGAGTCTGCGAGGTATTCGGCGGGTGCTTCTCCTCTAAAATTGGGGGGTGAACAGAAAGGGGAAAAAAGAAGCTAAACTAAAAAAGAACAAGGCGTGCATGAGGTCCCTAACAAAAAGTAAACCGCCAAAGTGGGGAGTCGGAACAAGTCACTACGAATAGGGATTCAGTATTAACGACCAAAAACTCTCTTCTCCGGTAAGGTATATTTGTTGAAATTGGGGGGGGCGATTGAATAGGTTCTAGAGCAAACTCCTGGGTACAAAAAGAGAACAACTCACCAACAAGAGGAGGCCATTAAACAGAGAGAAGTTCCACGTAGAGAACTCCTCGAGGAGAGCGGAACACCAAACCCGTAAACGATCCCACTTCGACTCGAGGTTGTGGTAGAATCCTAACGAGATTCATTCCGTAAGGATTTGCCAATATAAAAAATTCGTAGGAGTGTGGATTTTTATTGAGGTTAAAACTTAAAGCGCGCCAGTCTTTCAAAAAGACCTCGGAATTCTATGAGCACCTGCATTTCTTACCCGTCGAGAGGAACTCCTCCCCAAACAAAAACGTAAATCAACGTCGCCTACTATTTCCCCGAAAGAAAGGGATCACAAAAATCAGATAAATTTATGGAAATCGCTGGGGCGCCGGGGGGGATCGCATGTCCACTTGTAAATTTCCAGAAGACTCCTCCACCACCCGACGCAAATGAGGAACTTCTTAACAAGGAAAGAAACCCACCGCCAAACCGGATCAATTGTACCACCATTCGGAACTTTCTTCTCACCGGGAAACCACTCCGCAAATATTACCATGGTTGGGAAAAATCAGACAAGCCCAACCCCTGGTGCGCTCTTTCAGTCCCCCATCAAAACTCGACGGATCTTGACATAAAGAATTATAAAAGCGCTGGGGGGACTTCTTTGTTTCATAAGGAAGGGTCTTCCTTCTGGCACGATAAATCGGAGAACGGGCCAGACTTGGAACCGGATGCCGCATTTCATAGTTCTTTCAGTTTCTAGGGAACTCAGGTACGTCTTTCGGACATCTGTGGGGCCATCGGCGAGGTCGATTTGGGGGGTTCTTCTTGAACCACTCGGGTCATACAACAAAAGCAGAAAAACACCCTAGCCACTCATGAGAACTCCCAAACAATGACAAGTACGCTATTCCGCTTTCACAAAAGGGAGAACGGGTGGCAAAAAGCAACAGCGGAATCGAGGGGAACTCCGAACACGCTCAGCTAAAAAGAAAAAAAAATCGAAAGGGCGAAGAAACCCAGCCAAGCACAGCCTCGCACGCCAACACACCTACACAACATCGCTCGAAAAGGCAAATAACTGGCAAGTCAAAGCCTTGTGTTCCTGCGGGACCGACGTCAAAAACGGGTCGCGCTGCTCCGGGCCATAAGACGGAGTCGAACGCCGCAAACCCAGGAGAAGGGAAAGCCCGCCAATACTCCGCTCCCAGAATCCTACAGGGGTCTGGCGTGCCATGTAGCCGATGCCAAAACTCGACTCGGAAGTAGAAAGAGGCCGCTCCCACCAAGGGACCACTCTTAACCCTCTGAGCGAGTCTAACATTCAACCGGCAGACCCGATCACCCGGCGCCAGGAGAGAGGAGAGACAGCTCGCCGATCTTTACCGACCGACGGCCTTTGCCAGCTAAGTTCGCGGAAGTAAGTTCTCTCCCCGCGCAAACGCGGAAGCCGAACGGCGGACAAATAGAATACAAGTAGCCATCGAAGACGCAAATTTATCCAATCTAAAAGAACCCCCATCAAAAAAATCTGAGCCTAACCAGAGGGTCCTGAGAATCAAAACCAGCGAAAGTCAGGCGGTGCGACGAGGACACACGACCTTAAAAAAAAACCCAAGGGGAACAAAAGACCACGAAGAAAGGTCGCAAAAAAAAGGAGTACTCTCTCCGACTACACCAGCTCTGTCCATCTTGCAAGAAATACCCAACAAGCAGTACGGGGACTAAAAAAATCACGCTACCTCAGGGAAGAAAGCCTCCCAGCACTGTACATCACAAACAGACATCCCCGAAAGTCGTGACCAAGCCTCTGCCCTAGAATACACGGGGAGGAACACCGCCGGTAATCCATGGAAACCGGGGGGGGCAAGGGAAGACTATCTCGAAGCCAAATGAAACGGGTTCTACGTAAACAACCAAGCCTCGCCTACGCTATCAGGGAGGAAAAAGAAAGAGAAGATTCCGGCGAGGCACAGGGGGGGGCAAATCGGAAACGCTCTGGGGACAAACACAACGAGGGGATAGAAAGGCCTTACTTCGGGCGAAGAAGACCACAATCGAGTTCTATTGCTCCGGTAGGTATAGAAACAACAACAAACAAACAAGTCTTATGGGAAAAATAGGGATAAGAAAGGAAAGGAAAACCGGATGGCTCAAATAAGGGCCTGGACTTAAGGGTCAAAAGAGGTTAAGGGGCAGTCGCGGGGACCCTACGGCTCAGGGGAAACTGGTGGGGGGCAGTCCTTTCGTGAGACATCTTTCGGTGGGAGGCGAAAGGGTGGGGAGTCAAGTAAAAAGCTTGGGAAGGGCATTCGGGTTGAGTCACGACGCTTGTCGAGTGGGGAGGATACAGAGGGGATTTTGTTGGGACATGAGGCCGGGCACCGAATGACTGCGTAGGGGGGGAGCCAATACGGGGTTTCTTCTCTGTCAAGAGCTGAGAACGGTGAAGACAAAAATTCACATAAAGGAGGTGGGGACTAGTATCGCTGCAGGCGGGGGCTTCGAAGGGGGGAGGGGGGTCGAGACTCTGCAGGGATGGTTTCCCACACAAAAAAAAAATAGAAGACGGGGGGGTGGGGGTGCTTCTGAAGAGTATAGCTGGGAGGGGGAGGAGAAATCTGCGATGTTCTCGGATCTTATCCGGTCCAATGGGGAAGAAAAAAATTCACTTCGTTGGCATCCTTAAAGGGCGGAAAATAGATCGGGGAAGATCGGGCGGATCAGGGATCGGTGATTAAGACGGGGGGGGTTTCTGGGGCGCGCGCAGAATTGGGGGGCAAAGTTCCCCCGAATCTCCCTGGGATCTCCTGAGCGAGAAAGGCTTAAACGAAGGGTGGCGCCGTGCGCCAAACGCGTTGCGCGTTTTCAGGTTCGTTGGGGGTTAGGTATACAGCAGGGGTGGGGGGGCTTGGGTCGGGGTTGAGAAGGGATTTTGGGGGGGGAAAACAGTGGGCGGGGGTCCAGGAGGAGGAGTTGTGGAAAACGTTATTCGGGTATGAGGAGGGAGGGCTAAAACGAAAGGGTGGAAAGGAGACTACTCGAGAAAAATGCGTCGTGGCCCCAACAGTAATTAGAAGCGGGGGAAAAGAGTACGGAAAGAGACTAGAAGGTTGGGGGGAAAGTTTAGAAGGGGGACAGGGAGTGTTGATTCCGAAACGGGAGGCCGTGGGTGAGGAATATGCCGAACTAAACGGAGAAAAAAGAAGCGAAAACATAGGCAATATTCAACAAGACCACAGAAGCACTAGTAATAGGATCCATACTACAAGAGGGGCCGTCTCGTAAAGTGACGTATGAGGGTAAAACACAAACGTTACTGTCAGAAAAGAAATTAACGTATCTCGGGTATAACTGGGAGGGGAGTCAGATGGCGGTTCTCAACTCACGGCTTGGAAACCTTGGACGAGGGCTGCCGGTTTTTGCACATGCAGGGCAGACACGGGAAAGCAAATTGAGAGAAACACTGGGTCTGGAGGCCGGGACAGCGGGAGCCGAAGGGCAGGGTCCGGGGGTCAGGAAAAAAAAACAGCTGGCCACCATGAAAGTTGGTGTGTACAGCATGATGGCTTGGTCAAGCGGCCAGGTCAATTATTATCCTTGAGGGAGGTACGACAGGGGAGGGTAATAATAAGGGTTGTTCTCGGAAGAGTAGACGGGAAAAGAAGGCGAGAAGAAAAGACGCAGCTTAGGACAAAAAGGGAGGGAGGACATCCCTGAACCAAGAATTAAAGGGATTAAGATTGACAAAAAGAGCCGGCACAAAGGGAAGGGTACGTCGGGAAAGGCAACACTCGAGTCAGGAAAGGTAACATAATTTGTACTGGGGTGGGAGCCGAAAAAATTAGGTATCGAAAAAAAAAGCTGACTGTGCAAGAGATCTCGAAGAAACAAACATAGGAGGAATGCACGGGGAAAACTCGGATAAGGGAAATCTCGGCGATCTGACTAAAAAAACGACCCCGATCCAGGAAATGACTCGCGTTTTGGGTAGGGGGAGAAACAAAAACGACTGCCTTCGATTCCCTTTTGGGCACCCGGAGAAAAGTGAGTCTTTGGGGGCTTTGTACGTGAGGGCAGAGCCAGTTCAGCAACCAAGTCGGAGGAGCTCTCTTGAGAAAACAACAGCTCGAGTCGAAGCCCCGCACGAGTCCTGCTAACGTACTCTTCCTCCTCAAGAAGGACACATTGCACAGCACGATAGGGGGGGGAAATGAATCGGGGATGGGTTCCGTGAGCGGAAGGGTGACACTTTCCCGCCGCTTTAGGACAGTGGGAAAATGCGGACCGGGACCAGTCTATAGGGGGGGGCATCGGGTCTTCGAGGTGTACCCCTCAGCCTTTCAACACACAACGCCACCTCATGGGACATTGTCAACCGAGGAATCTTTCAGTTAGCAGGGATCCTACACCCGGAAGGAGCTAGCTACCTCTTCTAGCAAAACCACTCAGATTCAGTATCACTTGCGGCTTCTTGCAGGGGTAAAAGGGCCTGTGGTTCTTGCCTGACAGCGTAAAAAAAAAAAGAGAAAAAACGGCACAGAGGGGGGGGGGGGGGGGGAAAAGGATACTGCAGCTGCAGAGTTCGAGTTCTTCGCGGGTAAAAAGTGTTCGCTGTCGAGGCATTTTCCCGAGGTTGGGGGGAAAAAAGGTCTGACTTGTGGAAGTTCTTTGAAACAAAATCGTCTACCCCAGGACTGTCAGAAACACACCTCAGAGGGAACAACAACTCCCCAAAAAGCCGTAAGGGAACCTAACAAAGTACGCTTCCGCATGGGGTCGGAAATCGCACATTGTTGAACGAAACCAAGATGAAAGCTATGAGGACATACAGCCTCCGATCCCGAAAGAATCCTAAAGAATCCAGACCAATCGACCGGCGGAATAAAGCACACACAAGAAAAAAAAAGTCCTCCCAACGAAATCATAAACCGCGGGTATAACTAGAAAACGAAACACACGAATCCCAAACCACCCCGAACTAGGGACGTCAGGAAAGGGAAAAACAACTCATATCGATCAGTGACTCCGGGAAGAAGGAAGCATAGACATTGGGGAGGGAACTTAAGACCCTCTGCAAGAGCGCCAGAAAAATCCGTCATCCCGATGCACGCCTTACGGGCAAACTCTTCCTGAAATAAAACCGCAACAGCAGATTAAACACACCACCAGGGGGGTCACCTTGGCTTAGCATTTCTCCCACGGTCGACAAGGAGGAAAAGAGGCTCGCCTAAACGCAGTTACGCATCATAACCGCACGCTTATCCGATAACGAGAAAACACACCAACCGAGGAGAAGGGGCAAAAAAATCCGACGACAACGTCCTGC
>Ga0179593_1491848_pt1 | contig 12033 bp, 12 predicted proteins | sample CZODoug2_1_08_16_FD_185931 | JGI IMG/M metagenome (GOLD analysis project Ga0179593, IMG submission 185931) | Vadose zone soil fungal communities from Angelo Coast Range Reserve, California, USA - CZODoug2_1_08_16fungal (PacBio error correction) | ecosystem: Environmental > Terrestrial > Soil >...
GGGTTCCGGGAATAAGGCCGGCCTCAAATAGGAGTCTGGCCGGAAAGAAAAAATAAAAAGGAATGAGGGGACTGAAATACAGCAACGCATGGTGAGAAAGAGAGAATGACAGAAAAAAAAGAGGGGGAGGGAGCGCCAAGCAAAGGACTGATCTCTTGACCTTCCAAATTACGGAGTGGAAACAGCCACTTGTGAGAAGAGAAAATGCCAGCGAAAAAGAGTTACCGGGAATCCGTGCGGCGCGAAGGAAGAGGGAAACCCTTGCAAACCCATCAAGGGAATGACTACTGGGGGTGGGAAAAAGTACTCCTCGTCACTCCGCCACTGCGCGGCTCTCGCGAAGAAGAGGGATAAAGCTTCCCGTGTTTTTTCAGCACTCAGGACGGGGACCAAACGCCTTGAGGAGGAATAAGCACGATGAATTTGTTAAGCCAGGGGATGGATGTCGGAGGGGAAGTTCTGTTAGGCCGATCAGGTGAGGGGGTACGGAAGAAGAGGCATGTGAAGGAGTGAAGTGATGGAGAAGCTTTGCAAAAAGACTCGAAGGGCAAATAAAAGACCTCGTCGCATAAAGTCGGGAATCAACCTCGAGATAAGGAGAAGTCAATGCTACCAAAACCCTGGTTGGGCGCAGAGAGGAAAGGAAGAAGAAGTCGCGTCGGAAAACGGGCTTGAAATAGCTCTTGGGGCAGCCGGGAGCCCGACTGGAGGGAAGCCAGGTAAACGAATCGAGGGATGTCGAGTGGTCATGAGGAAGTTGCCCAAAGCGAAAGGAAAAGCGGGAGTTGCCGCAATTCACTCGAAGTTTACGAGATCCAAAAAAAGCAGCTTTATCAAAGGAGAGGGGACGGGAGTCCGATGAAACAAGAGGACAGTGACCCAGGCAGGGAAAGGAGAATGAAAATGTCAGAGCGGGAAGCTGAAAGAGGGCTCGCGCCAGAACGGGGTAGGGGTCCAAGGGCCGCGGATCTCTCTTCTCCAAGATGGTCGTCTGCAAAGAAGAGGTGAAAACTACGAGGAGGGTTTTCTAGGAAAAGTGACGGGGGTGCAACGGGGAGACTACAAGCATTAGGGAAAGAATTCCTCTGACAGCAGAGAGGTCGAGAGAGAAGTCTTGGAACCATACGAGCCGGCATCAGAGAATCAACTGGGCATCGCGAACAAGAAAGCAATTCCTCGAATCGATGAGAGAGAGCGCCGAGACTTTCTCAGAAAAGTAGTCTCCGCCCATCCTCATGCCTTTCGTAGGGAAGAAGGAAAGAAAAGACACATCCCACGACTCGGGGAAAGGATGTAGCAAGCTCGGAACGGGGGGAGAAGAACCATTGATGAAGGGGGTGTTTCCCTGCGGTGAAAGGCCGGCTGCTTGAGGAAGGGGGGGATTAGGGAAACTCTGGAGGAAAAAACTATGAGGCGGGACGAAGGGAAACCTTGCCAAGCAGAACTCTAAGGTAGAATACGGCGGTGAAGAAAACGGAGGGGCACAGGGTGAATCAGGCTATTGGCTCACTTGGCCTATAGAAAGAAATGGGTCCGGGCGAGGGGGGAAGGGGGGGAAAGGGGGCTGAAAGTAAAGGAATCGACCACGTCAGTGGAGAAGGAAACGGGATGGAAAAATAGAGTAAAGAAAAAAAGAAACTGCCTGGAGCATCGTGGGCGGTAGAACGATTGTGCGATTCTCAATCAAGCTTCAGCGCTGGGAGCGTTATTTCAAAAAAAGGCCGAAGAGCCTCTAGAAACTAAACAGAAAAGTCCGAGTAGGTCAGGAGGTCGAAAAGGCTACTAAGTGGGAAGGCCAGGACAGTTCGGCCAGAAAAAAGAAATCCCCATTCCTCGAATAATCATACCGGAAAATGGAAAAAAAGGGGGAGGAATGAGACCGCCATCGGGTAGTCAATATTCCGGGAAGAAGGAGCCACAGACATTGTACGGCGGGTGGCCGGCCTAGGACTTTTTTCGAAATCGAGGAATTTTCACGTCAGGTGCTCGACCAAAGGGAAAAGGCAAGGGGGGTTATAATGTAGAAAAAAAAAGCCTCCACAAGAAGAAAAAAAGGAACGGGGCAGAGAGAAAAGGGGGAGAGGCTCAACTGTAAGCCAGAACGCTTCTACAGAAAAAATCCCCCCCCCAAAACGGAGGAGGAAAAAAAAAAATCAAAAGTTTATTGAGGAAAAAAGCCTTTCCGACATCGAAAAACAACATGGGAGAGAGATAGACGGAGGGAAAGATGGGGGAAGCCGTCGATAAAATATGAAATTGCAGAGGGAACCATTCTATCCAGACGGACCGTGAAAAATCCCGATGGTAGCCACGGGAACTCAAAGGCAAGCGAAATCAAGGTCTGAAATGCCTCAGACAACAGAGAAAAAACAGATGGCCGGTAAGAATCAAACCATTCAGCGCTTTCTTTCTTCGAGGGAAATTTGTCAGGGTCTGGAAAAAAAATGTCAGGGTCCTAAAAAGGGAGGCAAAAGTCCGTCGATCAACAAGAAAAAGGACGCTGGAAGTGCAGGGGGCTATTTTCAATAAGAGGGTAAAGAAGGGAAGAACAGTCAAAGCGACTCCTAACGATACATCTTCAACAATAAGGGAAAGGTCCCGAAACGAGGAAAGGTGAAGAGAGTTATAGAGGCGTCGGGACAGGCCAAGAAATACCGCACACTTGGTCAAAATAAGGGGAGGTAAAAGGGTACGCTCTCCAAACCTTCTTCAGCGACTGACTGATGTACAAACGTGAAAGTGGGGTGGTAGGCGAACGAGGGGAAGGGGAACGGAAGCCGACCTAAACTTGGCTGCCACACAAGATCTCAGGAATGTACGAAGGAGCGCGCAGGAAGGTCTGGAAAAAAAAGGCCGACAGGAATCAGTGGGTGAAGAAAAAACCTTAAAGTCTGAAGGAACGAAAAGAAAGACGGAGTGACGGAGGGAAAAAACGGAAAGGAAAGATGGCAAAGGCACGCAAAACCAACGCATTAAGCATTTCTGGGAAGGGAGATGGGAAGCGTCATCAGGGCGCCGGAACCTCCGATCAGTCATGGGGAGGGATGGCGTTGAGGGCTGAAGCGCGGGGGGAGAGGAGAAAGAAGAAGAGGGGGAGGCGAGGAATGGCTCAGGGCTTTCGCCTATGAAAGGAACTTTCTTTCCGTCGATGGGGGACAGACTGATCAACCTGTTGAGGAAAACATCAGATGGACTAGGAAAAGAAAGACTCCTCGTCAGGGTCAGAGCGCAGGAGGGCAAAAGGAAAGGAAAAGAAACGTGAGCCTAAGTAAAAAGAAACTGCGGCAGAAAAGAAGATGTGGATCAAGCTGGGCTAAAGCAAGAAACTGACCTACCGGTCTGAAACGCAAGATGCACTAATGTCATGGAGAGACAACCTCCCAGAAGGAGAGATAAAATGCCGTCCTGGGCGACCAAAAACGGGGTCGAAATAGACGTACAGCGTCCTGAAAACGGAAAGGGGGAATAGAGGTCAAAGGGGAGAAGGATGCCGGCGGGACATCAATTTTCGATCATTCGGGTGGGTGATTCAGCAGTACAACGCGCAGCACACCGCTATCGTGAAAAACGGAGGGAAGGAAGCGGATAGGAGAAATCAGAAGAGGAACGATGCTTGGCACTACGCCACTTTTCTTATCGCTAGGGCTCCTGCGCAAAACACGGTTTGAAAAGGGAAAGGCATATATCGAGGGGTCTAGCTGGAAACAAGAAGAGAATTAGAAGCGGAAGGTGACGCAAGTGGCAATCCTCCCTTCTTCATTCCCCAACCTCATTCCAGATTCCGGAGATCCGTCGAACCTGAGAGGCGGCAGGAAAGCAGAAGGAAATCCAGGAAACATTGCGAAACTCAGAAAAGAGAGCAGAAAGGGAAGACGACTCGGTCTGGTGCACTGCCCTTCAAGTAAGGGAAAAAAAAACGATGGCACGCGTATATGATATCGGAAAAAAAAAAAAAACCGGAGAAAGAAGCTGAAAGCTGGAAGTCCATCTTCGACCAAAAAGGGCTTCATCATCTTATGCAGATTATGGCGCTCACGCGCTAAAGCGCCTCACGAAAAGAAAGGTCCAATGCCGTGTCGCCTGGCCCGTTCAGTCAAAACGAAGAGGGGGAAGCACACCTTAACAGTGGACGGCATATAAGGTGAACAAAAAGCAATGGGTCTAGGAAAGAGGATCCAGAAACTGGCGGCAGGAAGGCACTAAAAGATGGGAGAAAAAAAATGCGGTAGGTAGGTAGGGCCCAGGTTAACCGCTTCACTGCTTAGTTAAAGACAAGGAAAATCATAGTGATGCGCTTCGAGGATTGCGCAAAAAAGGGGAGAAAGTCAACCCCCCCACGAGTAGGAAAGAAAAAAGTAGATAAGAAGGGGCTGCCTCAGACGAAAATTCAACATATAGCTGGGGGCCTGGGAAAGAATCCTAATAATGACAGGAGAAGAAAAAAGCACCGATGAACATCTTATGATGACGCCACCAGACAGGAATCGATAAAAAGAAATGCGCTGGTCTCGGAGAGATGAGCCGTTAAGGGGAGGGCGGAGGGGAAAAAGATTTGTGGGCCGGAATTGCAATAACTTCCACGGCATTGACCGGTGAGGGGCAAATTAGCTCAGAAAGCAGAGCGCCCATGGAAGCGCCATCAAACCGAGGGGAGGAAGAAAGGGGGTGAAGAATAGGCCGTCCTCGTCACAAAAAAGAGCGAGCGAAAAAAAAGAATCACTCAGTCCGTGGTTTTTTGCCGAAAATTCAGGCGGGGTAATCACCGCCTGATGAAGTCACGTGCGAGCCAGAAAGTGGAGTTTGAGCAAGGTCAGGATGGATGAGGAGTGAGGCAACGACGAGAAAGGGGCGACGGATAAATCCGGGCATTGGGTTACTTAATGGAATTAAGGAAGAAAGGCCACCTGATGGGAACTCAGGGAGAAAAGAGCCTCGTAGAATCCTCGTCGTAAACATATCACGAGGGGAGCATAGGCGCAGGGGAGGCAGCCCCAGTGGGGGGGCGCAGAGCTGGGGGAAAATCTCCGCTCATAGTCAAGGAGAGAGCAACAAAACGGAGAGTGCATATAGCGGAGCCTAAAGATGATTCCGCCGTTCAGATGGAAACTGCGAAGGGTGAGAGGCAATGGGGCACCAACCTGCATGCTACATGAAAAATATTTATGTTGCCGAGATGAGAATCGAGTTTACGCTATCCAACTCTCATCTGGATCAGGAAGGGTACAAGTTAGAACAAAGGGGGGGCGTAGTCCCCGTGAGGAAGAAAGAAAGATCCTCGGTGTCAAAAGGGGAATGTCCAGAAAAGGTGAATACTCGTCCAGACCTGGGGTTCCTGGCCGCGGTCGTCGCGAGAGAGGACTTTGAGGAGGAGAAAAGATGGCAGAGGAGAGAAAAAGGGTCTGGCAGAAATTTGGATGGGGAAAGTAAGCGCTCCGACCAGATACAGCTTCTTTTGACTCAGTACGAAGAACGAGGAGGCAACAAGGGATCATGCTTAAAACACTCGACCGCAAATCATAGAAGCCGTCCACTGGCGAACAGGAGAAAAATTACAAGACGAAGCGATTCTGAGGACGCGCTTCTCGGCACGACGAAAGAAATCACGGACTTTCGGAGTGAAACATGGAAAGAGCAAAGCGAAATCAAAGGAAGAAGGTATGAAAGGCGAGGAAACTGGTGCGCAATCTGCCAGTACTTTCCGTGGATCCGAACGGACACGTCGAGAGCGTCGTATATGGGGAGGAAGGAGGGGTAGGCTTCACCAGAAAAGAGAACTACGCGCACGGGGCAAAAAAAAATTACAGATCTGCTCTAGAAATTCGAGATCGGGCGAATCGCCGCAAAGGAGGCGGCGCGGGGAAAAAAAGAGGTGACAAAACGTGTGCGGGCGTCGAGAAAGGGCATTTCTGTCACACGGCGAAGCGATGGGGGGCGAAAGGGGGGCCGGTGGGGGGGTCTGTGTCCAGCGTGCTGTGTCAGCGCTATCGGCTAGACAGAAGAAGCTGAAATCTGCCTCTTTCATCGTGGCGGGAATGGCCGTAGGGAATGGCGAGGAGAGGAAAGAGAGGGCGCGCGTTAAAAATAACATAGGCAAGAGAAAAATAAGAGAGAAGAGCAAGAAAGGCAGTAGTCGGGGTGGTCTCAGAGGGGAAAATGGCCATGAAAAGGGTCTGAACAACGATCACCAATTCCAATAGAAGAAAGATACGGCGCATTAAGGCGTATCTCAGGACAGAAAGAGGTTTAGGCAGGATAAGTAGTCGAAAGGAGGCCAAAGAAGGAGGTGCCGGTCCGGACGCGGGCGTCCATCTTACATTGTCCAAATCGTTTTTCTCAAAAAGCATTTGACATTGCGGGGGGGCATGTACGCAAGACACGCAACGAAAGGCAATTCGCACCGGAGAAAAGAAAGAGGGACAAGTGTTGGTCGATGCTCAAAGACAAGGGTCGAGAAGGAAAAGAGAGAGAGAGATCAAACAACAACGGAGGGAAAGCGAGGAATCGAACGTTCTTCTTCAAAGGGGAAAGAAATCGACAAATGGTCGATAGCTAGCCTCAGCTTTAGGGAAAGGAGAGTGCCTGCGTCTACATGCAAAAATGAGGGGGGAGAAAGGAAGAAAGGCATCAGGATGGGACTGGCCCACGAAGGAGCGAAGAAAAGTCTTCCCTGACTTTATAAGGGAGGAATCCCGGATCGACTAAAACAGCGGTTCGAGTCTGAAAAAAGGGCTTGGCACGGAAAATTCGAGGAAATGGTGGGAGCAAAGGGACAGGGGCCGAACGGTCCCTGGGAGCAGAAAGAGGAAGCACTTCGCGGAAACCGAGACGCTCCGTCCAATCTTTCGGCTATGAGTGGGGAGAGGCCTAGGGGGAAAGAAACGCGCTAAATCGGAGAATAGAAGAGAATGGCGGGCAAAAAAAAAAAAAAGAAAAAAAAAAAAACAACAACAAAAAAAGAAAAAAAAAAAAAAAAAAAAGAAGGAAGAAAAAAAAAAAAAAAAAAAGAAAAAAAAAAAAAAAAAAAAAAAAAAAAAAAAACCAAAAAAAAAAAAAAAAAAAAAAAAAAAAAAACAAAAAAAAAAAAAAAACCCTACGGTCAGATTTCCCTAACCCTCTGAAAGGTCACAGAGGGACAAGCGTCGAAAGTGGGGCTTAAAGCCAGATCGACCGCCTACACTACCTTGGAGAAGCCTGGACGTCAAAACTGTGGCATAGAAACTAACTCTGTGAGAAAAAAAGTGGGATGCAAAAGAACGGATCAAACGCGCCGGACCTCACAGGGGGGGGAGGGGGGCCAAAAAAACGCGCGAAATGGCGATAGGCCGCAGAAAATGGTCTGCACGTGGACGAAAGAATACCGGGGGTGAATCTACACTGCTCTAGTCATCCGGACCTAAGAATGAAGGAAGGGAAGGAGGTCCAAACATAAAGGTGCAAGGAGGCGAAACAGTGAAGAGCAGGGAAAATTAAGAGATTCGATGAGCGTGATCATAGCGTCGCCTCCGATCAGGCCTTGATAGGGAGAGGGACGACGAAGCGCGCTGATCGATACGCTTCTGAGTAATGATAGGATGGGTCGACGAGTACGGCAAAGGGTATGGCCGGGAGAAGGGGGGACAGACCTGATCCCGGGACGAAAGAGGCGGAGGGGAGAAAAAAGAAGGGGAAGAAGAATGGAACTCCTTCATTTCAAAAGACACCTAAGCAGAAAAGGAAAGAACGACAGCACTGCTGCATACGGCAACTTTAGCAGAGAGAAGAATCGGCGAAAAAACTAAAACGGGTCCGGGAAAGGGGAGGGGCACACGTATGTCGAAAACGCCTAGAACACAGAATGAAATCGATTCCTACGGGGCTACGCACAAAAAGGGGGTGAGGAGAGACCGGTGTCAGAAGACGAGGAAGGCTGAACGGGTTGGAAGGAGAGACAACGCTCGATTGAATTAGATCCCAACGGGGCAGGGAGAGGATGTGGTAAAAGGAAGAAGGCCCGAAAGCAAATCAGGAGGAAGAGGGGAACGGCAGGGAACTGGGAAAGAAACTGGAGTCACGCGATCGCAATTCTTTGGCTCGCGCCGAATATGGGAGGGGGGAGTTCGCTACTAGAAAAACGCACAGGGTGGGCAGCAGACGGCTGGAAAAAACGAGGGAAGCATGGGGACCGGTAGCGGTGAACCGCAGATTTGCCGGGTAGGAGGGGTAAGAGCGACATGACACACCTGCATAAAAAGGGAAGTTGATTACAGACCCGACCGATCGAGAATGGAAATAAGACCGGAGAAAAATAAAACATACCTGGCGAAAAAAAATCTCGGACTCGAGACTCTTATAGATCGGTCTGGGGGGGAGGCACAAGCAAGGAAAAGGAAAAAACACGGGCAAAGGGACTCTCGTCGCGGAGACCAAGGGGAAAAGTGAAGCGTTAAACTCTAACTAAAATGCAAACACCAATGACGGCATCTCGGAGGGGCGCGACCTTTTTGGGGTCGCGAGAGATCGTAGAAGTCAACGGGACATCACACGTGAATGGACGTGGCGAGATGTCCGGTGGAATAAGCTCCACACGAGAGGGGCGAATACGGGAGGACTTGCCGTCAGCGGAAGGAAAAACGCTGGAGAATCACCGAATCCAATGGGCAAATCGAGGAAATGAGGAGGTCCCACTGCGTTCTTTTCGGCTCCAGACGCAAATTCCGCTGTGAGGAGTGAAAAGAAGCGCATGGACTGCGGCGGGTGACACGGAGAAACCAGAAAAAAAAGGGGGGGCTAAGCTCCAGAACACAACAACGTATTATGGAGAAATAGAAGGGGAAAAAGCGATGTCAAAAGCGAAGCCAGAAGGCATATAGATTCAGGAAGGGTAAAGACCGGAAGAGGAAGGAAGAAACCAAAAAAGGGGGTGGGGTCTGCATCTTTGAAGAACGCCTTCCCCATCTTTATATATCAAGAAAATGCCGTTTCCTGCAATCTTCCGGGCACGAAATGAAGGGCGTGAAACATCGGGCAGACAGGGGGGGGGGAAAAAAAACGGCATTGACAGGGTGGAAGCGCAGAATCGGGGATAAAGGGAAGAACGAAAGCAAGAAGATGGACCGTCCTTGGGAGAATAGCCGTACCGAAACCCGCCCTTGCGGCGATCGAACGAGAGAAGGATCACTCGCCGGGGCTATGAAGGCCAGGGCAGCCAACGCCGGAGCGTATCAGCTTGAGCGCAAAATGGAGTTTCACGACAGGTACTGGAAGGCTGAAGGGGAAAGGCTCCTCGAGCATGCAGGGAACGGGAAACGCCGGAAGGGGGTGATGTGAGGGAGGGAGAAAAGGGCTGCCACCAGCAGGCACTCGGGCTGCCGCGAAAAACATCCTCCTCTTTCAAGGAAATCGAGCTAGGAAAAACACCAAGGGAAGGCAGGAAAACACCGTTTGAGCAAGATACGAGAGGAAAGAAAGAGGTCGGCTCGAGCAACGCCTTGCATAGCGGAGCAGAAGAAATGCTGAGTGACGGAACGGAAAAGATACACCCAAAAGAAAAACGCTTCGCGCGGGTCCGCTTGAATGTCAAAAAAAGGTAAAAGCGGGGTGGGCGAAGAAGAAAAGACCTAGGGAAGGGAAAGAGCAACCGCTTACAAACAGACGGAATACCATTAAAGGACCGGGCAAAAATCCAGCACAAAGGGTTCGAAACCTCGCATAGAGCTCCTAGGGGTCGTAGACGGGAGAGAACATATGGAAAGATTCGGCGTCACAGAAAGGTTAGTTTTACGGGGAAATCGGGCGGACTCAGATATAATCTGAAATTCTCTTCATCAGATGAGCAGCGGAGATTCGGGTTTGACTTAGGAAAGGTTGAGTTGCCACCTTAAGGCAGAACACTGATACAGGAAAGGGAAAAGGTGGTCGCGTCAAAGAAGCAAGAGGGTCGTGCAAAAAAGGGCAAGTCTGGCCCCACTAGGGGGCCCATGAAGCAAGTCGAAGACCGGGGATCGGCTGACCCAGAAGACTATACTCTAATCAGGAGGCGGATAAAAAGAAGAGAGCTCACAAAGACAATCAAATCAGGCCGACGGCTTGCCCCTCCCATGATAATAACGCTCACTCGGGGGGGGGAATCAGTCATTATTGTCTTTCCACGGACGTGGGAGCATAGCAAAAAAAAGCGGGCGGGGGGTTCCTTGGGGGGAAACGCCGTCCGTCCGCTCTTGAATTAAGGGGAGAAGAGCCGAGGAGGATGACGCCAAAGTCAGCAAGGTCTACTGACATAACTCCTGCGGCGCGCATCGGGAAGGGGAGAGCGTCCGGGGTGGGGGGGAAATACACAAACAAACGTAGGCGCTTTGCTAAACAAGGATATTTGAACAATCAAAGATGGCTCTTAGAAAAATGGCGTGCAGAAGACAGGAGGAGAAGTCAAGGCGAAAAGAGTATGTCTGCGGAACTTCTGGGAAAGAATCGTAGGGATCTGAAAAAGAGCCAAAGGAGAAAAAGCGGGGGAGGGGAGGGGCAGGTACTGGGGGTTTTGAAATCTCGGTAGTCTGATCGCTTCCCGGAGGACGTTGGATGAAACCATAGGGGGGGAAGAGGGACAGAAAGAGAAGGAAAGTCCGGCAGGAGAGAGGTGGAGTCGGAAGGATGAAGACAGGGTAGGGGGCGAATGACCCCGGTCGGACAAAATGATCAAATTCCATAGAGAAGAAGAGGCGCAAGAAGGGAGTAAGAGTATGCGACGGCCATTGGGGGAGTCGAGGGCCGGGAAGGAATGCAATCTCCAGACATTCAAAAAGGAGGTTGCCGCCGAGTCCGAGGGTTCTACCATAGATGGAAAGGTTTCACAGTCCTGGTCAAACCAGCATGGAAAAACAAGGTAAGGGGTTCTTTCTTCGCAGAAAAGACCTGCTCCCTCACAGAGGGCCAGACACGGCTACGTAGAAATGGGGGTCGATGAAAAGAGGGGACGGAGGTCTCCTAGAAGAGGGAGATCGAAACGAACAAACACAAACAACGGAGTGAAGAAAATAAGAAGAGATTGAACGGGGAACTTCTTCGCAACTCCTGGAGAGGAGAAAACATGGGTCGAGCGAAACGGGAGGGGAAAAGAGGAATGGGGTCCACCGGCGGAGACTGGACGATAACAGGAAAATTGGCAAGGGGAAAATGCTGGAAACTGGAACAAAAAAAACATGAAGATGGGGGCTACCACGATCCTCAAAACGCAACGTCAAGTATGGAAGAATGAAAAAACTCCCGTATCAGGAGAAGGGACGTGAGGATCTAGCTGAAGCAACGGGTGAAGGGGCGCCGGTATGAGTGGAGACGGGAGGGGAAGGGGGATCCAGGGCTAAACCGAACGGGTTGAGAAAAGAAACCGCCCCACAGTCGACAAACGCAGACTACTCGGGGGGGAAGGCTATTGAGAGATGGAGGTCAGGAAACTAATGGGGGAAGAAAGAGGAGAAAAGAGAATCTACAGATAGCATCGTCAAACGGTAGAGTGCCCGAAAAAATAAAAAGGTTCACGATTAAAAAAAGGAGCTGAGACGGGAAATCCTGGGCTCCGCACAAGGACTTTGACGAAGAAACCTTGAAAGGGGAGGATCGCCCGAACAGGATGATAGAGCGCAAAAAAGGGGTGAACTAGGGAATTAATCCAAAAGACGACCTAACTAAGTGGTCGAAAATACCGCCGGGAAAGTAAAAGAGCGACTCAAAAAGGTAGGCATGCACGTGCAAGGAGTGCCTGGGGGGAATGGAGAAGAGATTCGATCTCCGGAAAAAGGCCGAAGCCGACCTTCCTATGTACACCAACGAACCGAAACAAAGAGGGAAGATGGCACAAATGAAGACCTGGGACAAGGAGAAGGGGTCGGGGGAGGTGACCTGTCGCTTAAAGATAGCAGGGGAAAGGGATTTCGAGGCAGAAAAAAAGAGAGGACTTATCGCGAACAGAGGAGGAAGGGGTAGGGGATCATCTGGGGTCTCACGATGACTGCGTTACTGGTGCCGGGGCGAGGGGGACAAACAGATCCGGGGGGGTTGTTT
>Ga0179593_1688412_pt1 | contig 12033 bp, 16 predicted proteins | sample CZODoug2_1_08_16_FD_185931 | JGI IMG/M metagenome (GOLD analysis project Ga0179593, IMG submission 185931) | Vadose zone soil fungal communities from Angelo Coast Range Reserve, California, USA - CZODoug2_1_08_16fungal (PacBio error correction) | ecosystem: Environmental > Terrestrial > Soil >...
GGGCCCACAGCCAGGAAGGTATCGGCTTACGGTTCCAAAAGGAAACGAACGAAAGACAGGGGGGAAATCCACGTTTGCGGGGAGCAGTGGAACACTGAAAAAGACCGAAGAGGGAAGGAAAGAGGCCATTTCCCCAGGAGAATTGAAGGGCTCCTTGCGTAAGCATGAAGTTCCCAGATGAGGAGAATCCACGGCCCAGGGGACGTAGGACCTTGGCCTTGTCCTGCCGAGGCTAAGAGACTCGCCGTTGAGTGGCAGTAAAAGGGGAAAGGGGATACTCGGGTAGAAAAAAACGTCTACAGGAATCTGGCTGTCGAGACGGTCAGGCGGTCTTTTTAAGGAAAGGGGAGGCATAGAGCTGCCTCAGGGAGGGGGAGACCCGGGTAACCGAAAGAGCCGGAGCGGTCCGATGCCCAGGGGGGAGATCCTCTTTCTTCCAGGGGCCGGCCGTGGCTGTGAGAAAGGGCTTCTCGGGGAGAAGAAGAAAATCGCCGGAGTCCTTCGGTGATAACGAAACAGCCCTAGTTGACGGGGGTGCCCCAGAGTTGGAGAAAACCGTTCGTAAGTCGGAAAGTTCTGGGGGGTGGTGGAGACCCCCAAGGGGGAAGGAGGGCCCGGAGACAGAATTTGAGAGGGTCCCCGGGGGGGTTGCTTCCTCAAAAAAAAACGTGGGAAAGTTTCCAGTAGGGAAAGAAGGAGTCACACGACCACCCGATCCGAAAACCTTCCGCCGAGCGCTTGGCCGTCAAGAAGGCGATCATCAGCACGCTAGACCCGGAGTGGAGAGCAGTCGACTCCTAGGGAAAGCCCCGAGACCTTACGGGCGTGAAATTCAGAGTCACGATTCTTGCAAAAGGACGATAGGAGACCGCGGGTCGAGATCCGCGGGGGGAGGATCAGGTCCGCGGAGAGGGAGACATACCGAAAGCCGCTTCGTCGCAGGGAAAGAGGAAACGAGATCGCCCTGTCGAGCAACACGTTCGAGGTCTTAAGCGAGGGGAGACCGTCTCAGCAGGGGAAGGCTCTGTGCGCAAAAAAGGAAATAGCGTCGTTTCCGTCGCCGGGGGCGACCACCCAGAAGGGACGAAACTTGGGGCTGAGACCGGAAATCTAGCACTAGGCCATTCAAGCGTCTCTCTGAAGCCAGGACCGACTAGGGAAGGATCACGCTCCCTCTGGGAGTAGGGCGGAGCGCCTCGTCAAGGACGAAAATCAGGCCTTTCCCGGAAAGAGATAGTGCACGACGAATACGCCCCCTGACCGGGGGTCTGGAGGCCGAATATTACTCTGGAAACTAGCCCCGCAGGGGAACTTTGCAAAGACCCGGCCATGCGGAAACGTGTGGCCAGTGGAGCGAAAGATTTTCCTGGACGGGGAGGACTCCGCGATATTCTAGACGGGGAGCTACTCCTCCAAGTCGGGAAGCTTAATCCATGCGCGATCTGAATGCAGCTCGAGGGACGAACGTAGGAGAGGGCTCCAGGCTTCGGAAGCCACGGGGGCCGCCCCATTAGGAGAATGCTCCGCGTTAAGTGGCGGTATGGGAGCCTAAGGAAAAGTGCGTTCGGCCAAAGTTCCTCTTAGCCGGAGAATTACAGAAAAGAAAAAAAAAAGAAGGAAAGAGGAAACGGAGGAGAAAGCAGACTCCGTGAACACCGGAAAAGAAACAGCTTCCTAGGAACCGGGGTATCAACTCGACTCGGGAAAGGGAATCGGAAGCGATAGGCGAAGAACGATCGAAACTCTAAAGGGGGGAGAGGAGAGATAAGGCGAGAAGGTCCGAGAAAAAAGGAGATTGATCGAAAGGCCGTCTCAGGCGGAAAGAGGGCCTCGAGGAAAAAAAAAAGAGCTTATGTTGAAAGGAGACCGGCTTTCTCCAGGACTACTACTCTAAGGGGAGGACGCGCTAAAAAAAAACGCGCAAAGGGCACCCGCCTAAGACCAGCCAAAAAACTTACGGTGGATGGAGTCAAGATACCCTCCTGGGAAAGGGGGGGAGGCCACGTAACCACACAGAAAAGAGATCGCGCAACCGAGGAAGGGGAAGGAATATGCGACGGGGCAGTTTTGGAGGAAGGGAGGATCTCGCCCGCCTTGCGTAGTCAGAAACGCATCAGGGCGAAGAGACAAAAACGTCCGTCCAGCCACCATCGAACGTGAAAAGGTCGGTTCCTTGTCAGAAGCACAGCTTAGAGATCACGCTGGCGAAGGGGTCGGAGGAGGCCGGGAAAAAAACTACCGATCTCGGTAACGGAGGACGGCAGCTAAATCGTGCCTATCTCGGGCTCTCAGCAGAATTGACTAGGCCGGGCTTCCTGCCCTCAAAGCGGGGATGAAAACCCCGCCTCTACGATTGATGAAAAAGAGGAAGGAAGTCCTGGGTGAAAGAAAAACCTCTCTGATGAGGCATCTCTCCACGTTCACGGATGGACCTTGACCTCTCAAGGGGAAGAAATGCCGAGGCAGACTGCCCTAAGGAGACGCCGCCTAGCATAATGGGGTCGTAGGAAACGCAGTTATAAAGGAGTAGTTCTTCGAGCCAAGTGGGGAGCTTCAACGAAAGCGGAAAAAACCGAGCGAACCTATCGCTCCTCGGGGAAGGAGACTACGGACTGTTCCGGTAAACGAACATCGCGATCTGAGAGAAGCATCTCGATGCCCGAAGAAGGATAGCGTCCACTTGGAAAAAGGACTCTCGAATTTGAGGACAGGTGTGACCTGACCCCGACGGTTACGTTCACTGGGGAGGGAATGATGAACCACGGGGAGGTGACTGTGTGACTGGGAATCGCAGTCGCTTTAACGAAGAGAAAGGAGCTGTCTTATCGGTGAAGGGCACTGGAGAAAAAGGAAGAAACGTTGAAAAGAGAAGGAGTGGAGGTGAGGCAAGGGGAAAGAACCTGAGAAAAGGGTCTCCGGGCCCTCAAAGTGGTGTTCCCAACAACCCAAAAGCGAACGACTCTACGAGAAGACTATATACGTGGTCAAAGCGCACCCACGGAGGTAGTCACAGCATTTTCGGGGAAAACTCGGGGGGAAATTCTCACAAAAGCGTCATCAGCGAAGGAACAAGGCCGTGCCGGGGAAGAAAGAGGGGAGATCTTAAGCCGGAAAAAGAGCGCGATCGCGTCAAACCCAGCTTCAAAGGACTTCCACAACGCCCTCGATTCTAAAAGCAGAGTCAACCGGGAAAGCGGGTGTCCAACGAATATTCCCGCAAGGAATCCAGAACATCAAGGAAAAAAAAAGTCCTTCGCGAGGCAGGACAGGAGTTTAACTACTTCCCCGGAGGAACGGGACTAACAGTGCGAAAAAAGGACGAGACGGGTCCAGCAAGGCTCACAAACGCTCTCGCCGGAAAAGGAGGGAGGTTCAGTGGCGATCTCAGGTGAACCTTCGTCAACGGTTTGAAAGAAGAAAGTCGAAAAAGGGATCCGAAGGGTGAAGGGCTCGAACAGAATCCAGGGAAGGAAGGGGGGTCCGCATCGAGAACAACAACTTAGGAAGGAGGGGGATTTTGTCCCCCATCCCTTCTGAGGCTGGAAAAAGGGGACGAGCAACAGAATTCACTCTCCGTTCTGGAGTGGTACATCAAGTTGCCGAAAGGAATCGTCCACTGAAGAGAAGGGCGCGAGCTCCATCCAAGGAGAGTGGCGCCCTTTCTTACGAAAAGGGAAGGGAAAGGCTCGGGAAAGGCCTGAAAGTGCAGGGGGAGTGACCTGGGCATTGGAAGGTGACGAAATCGAGGGAAAGGGAGCCGTTGGGGGCGCGGTAAAGTATCTTCTTTTAGAAAAAAAGGAGGACTCACCAGATGCTTAGAAGAAGAAGTGGTGGAAGTCGGCGGAAGAAAAGGGCCGCCGGGGGAAAATCTCGATACCCTTATACACCTCTCAGGAAGAGGTAAAAAGGGACCGGGTCGGTCCCGTGTGAAGTCCTTTTTCAAAAAGCCGGCACTAGAGAGGAGATGAACGTCGACGGGTGAAAAATCTTTGACAAAACACCTCTCCCTCCGTTTAATACTATTCAGGGGGCCCCTGCACTTGTGGGAATGGGGAATGAAAAAAGGGATCTGTACGTGTATACGACGTGTTCGGTGTTTAGAACCATTCGTTTGAGGTCAAGAAAGCCCCACCGTTTATCCCTTATTAAAAAAGGGGAGCCTCCCCCAAAAAAAAGACAAGGGACAGCTGGGAAGGGCGACTCATGGAAGAAAAAATCCACCCTATCCGAAAAAGAAAATCCGCCCAACGCCGCCTCCGTCATGAAATTGGGGGAAGTCAGCGCAGCAAGACAAGAAAAACAAGGATCACCCATGAAAAAAAAGAGAAAGGTGAAAGCTATCGTTTTCATCATTCGACTAAATAGGGGCTAGTGACCGTCCCAGAGAGAAACGGTCAAAACTGACTGACGAAAAATTCGAAGGAGGGACCGTGACGCGAGAAAAGGATGTCGAGGGAGCTCTATATCGCGAAGGAGGATTCTCTCTGTTCAAAAAAGGGAGGGCCAGAGGAACGTTATAATCGTAGAGTCGAAAAAAAGATCGGGGCAGAAGGAGAAGCATCTCTCTTAAGAAGGAAGAGAACTGCTCAAAGAGGCGCGTCAGGAAGAACCTCAAGGGGAAGGCTTCCTTCCAGCTGAAAGTCCCAAAAGAGGGAAATCTTCTCCCCAAAGAGGGCATTTCGGAGAAAAAGTGGCGAAGAGGGGCCCGTGGCTGAAAGAAAAAAGCTTCGAGAAAATGTCCTTTTTGCCTCCCCCAGTACTACGAAAGCATTAAGAGTCCACTGACGTGGGACAGAAGGCTGGAGGGAAAAGCCGAGGAAAAGCGTATATCGCCTTTCCGAATAGATAGGCCCGCAGTTAATAGGTTGCTCAGGAGAGATTGACATAGAGAAGGGGAGTCAGTCGGAAAAAAAAAATAAGAAGGAAACTCTCCCCGAGGAGTGAAGCTCTTCTCATGAAAGGGGGACAGCAAGCCAGGCGAAGGTATTTTGGAGTGACAGATGGATTGAAATCCTTCTATGGAGAAAAAAGAAAAAGCTATCGTTTGAGCGGATCCTCATTCTTTAGGGAGGAAGGCCTTCAAGAAAATAGCGACAGAGCGAAGCCGTTGGAAAGAAGGGAAATTAATCGTGCTAGGCCAGTTCTTCTATTCAAGGGAAGAGTCCTGAGGTGTAAATAAACGTCAGGAAGAAGTTGCGGGTAAGAGGTTATCTCGGCCTTTTCCCATCCAGCGATCGAGAAAAGTATATGTTGGGGGGAGTCCCGTCTGATGAAAAATAAATCCGCGGTGTCAGCCTCTCTCGAAGGTTCCTCGGAAAGTGGCGGCGAAGGACCACCAAAAAGTGCCGTGAAAACCGACCTAGGGAAAGAGAGGCATCGCATTAATATATCCGATCAACAAACACTGAGTAGAGAGAGATCGGAAGAGGAGCGCAGAACTTCAAAATAGGAAAGGTCGCGTTTAGAAGCAAGGGGTCTTTTTAAGGTTAGGAGAAGATCCGGAGGCGAAGCGATCGGAGACCCGGAAGGCAGGGGGAAGACTGTACCTGTCGTTCTGACCATTCCTAGCTCGAAAAGAAGCATAAGAAGCCCTCAATGCGAGAACCCTACCCCTCTTTAAGAGGGGACGGATGGATGGTAAGGAGCTAAATGTGAACGTGGAGGCCGCAGGATCGCCTGAAGCCAGAAAAAGAAAGAAAAAACAGGGGGATGGAGGGAGCAGAGGCGAAAAGAAGGGGGAAGGAGATAGGAAGAGGAGGGGAACCGACCGGAGCGGGGAAGGCTCCACAAAGAGGGGCGCAGGGGAGAAACGTCCGTCCAGAAAAAAAAAAAAATGGCCATCGGAAAGGGGCGGCCTCCTGGCGGGCGACCGCGCACAGCTTGATCCTGAAAAAGGAAGGGCGGGGAGGGCAGGGGGAGGAACGGGACTCAAGGCTCTTTGAAGATCTCCGGTCAGGAGGTCTTCTCCAAAGACGGAAGCGTGAAGGAAGTTGAGATAAAACGCGAGGAGCTCCTGGGACTGCCCGAAAAAAAAAAACCCGCGGGAGGCGTGGCTCCTTCGCTGATGATCGAGGGAGAAAGGATCAGGCCGAAGCGGGCATCGTGCTAAAAAGCGCCCAGGGGGTACCTGTACCGGGGCCCCTTGGAGAGAAATGGCCTCGGGGAGAAAGGCAGATCAGGAAGGCCGCCGAGCAGAGGCGTAGTAAAGAACGCTTTCCAGGGCTCGATCATGGAATAGAGGACCGAAGAGAGAAAAAAAAACAATGCTAAGAAAACGGCAAAGCGCTCCTCGACTAAGCGGCAGAATCACTACTTACGGTTCTGATGCGGAGAAAGAGCGGGAATGACCGAAAAAGGCTCGTCAAAGCTCCAAAAAAGAGGAGCGAAGGGGAGCGCGGGAGACTTGGGAGAGGAGGGGGGAACCCTTCATGTGGGAAAGTCGCCGCCTACGGGACGGTGAAAGGGGGAGGCCAGAAATGATGAAAAACGGATTCAACTTGCCTGGTCAGGCTGAAGAGCCGGGGGACCATCGCGGGCGTTCTTCGGTATGAGGAGGATCTGTTGAGGGGTCGCCGGGGGAAAACCGGGTAAAAAAAAAGTCAGCGGGGGGAAGAAATTGTGGGGAAAAATCTTTTGGAAGGAAAAGGCCCTCCACGCCTTGGTTGGAAACCCCACACTAACACGTGAAGAAAGGGGGGAAAACGCCGAAAACGTGAAGGGTACACTTCAGGCGGGAAATGAGAAAAAAAAAATCGGGGCCTGTTACGTTCATCTGAAAAAGAGATCTGGCGTCAGAGAAAAGGCCGGGGGGAAAACCTCTAAGCGAGCGAAGGAGAGTCGAGGGGGGGGGGAGAAATCGCGTCCACGAGTCCGTCGACAGCTCGAAGGAAAGAAAGGAAAACAACCCTAGAGGAAGAAAGAGCGGACAACCTGGTTCCCCCACCCACCCCGGGGGGAGTCGAACCCTAATCTCCCGAGGACAAAAAACTGCATAAGAAAGAGTCGAGCTTCGGAATCGAAAAGGAAAAGGGGAAAAAAAAAACGTCCAAGGGCCCTGTGAGCAGGTTCTCACGAACTCATTCGTCGCAGGAGAAAGAAATTCGCCATGGTGGGTCGAAAACGTCCGTGGAAAATGGAGAGACTGCTGGGAAGAAACTTTGATGAAAAAAAAGGGACAGTCGAACTGCCTCTGGAAGCGCACACGTCCGTTTATGGAAGGAAAGAAAGCAGAAAGAATCTACGGAGGGGGGGGAAAAGACGGACAAAACAACAAAGGGAAAAAAAGGAAAAGGGGCCCACAGCCGAGAAGTTCTAGACCGGAAGGGGGAAGGGGGCCGTTCTACTTCTTCTTATATGCGGGATCAATGTTGCCGTAAGTTGAAAAAAAAGGAGCCACTGAAAGAAAAAGGGGAGCGCGAGGGGTCAAACAGACCGGCTGAAGGACCTCAGCGGAAGAGGAAAGTTTCTAACATGTCTAGATAGTGCCCTGGGGGAAGGGAAACTTGGGTCGAGGACGGGACGGCGGAAGGGCCGTGGGGCAGCAGGAAGTCTTCATGGGAGAAAGGACACCCGGGTACTCAACCATGGGGGGAGCTGTCGAAGAGGTAGGGGTAAAAGGAAAGAGAGGAGGGTCAGCCGCAGCTCAGGGGAATACCTTTTTTAAAAAAGCCCTCGAGGAGCGGGTCTAGGGAAGAATGGAGGCAGGACAAGCGGGGTTCACCCGCTGAATGTAGGGGGAGAAGTTTTATAATATATGAGTAGGGCCCCAGGGAGGAGTGCCGGAGAAAGAAGGGGAAGACTATGAAACAGGCATTCGGTGACCCAAGGGGGGGAGGCCGTTTCCTGTCGGATCGACGTGTTTCGTGTGGGGGGGAAAAAAAAGGGGAGGTTGAAGGGAAGCAAAGATCAAGGGAGGACCAAAGAATCCCCGGACCAAAAGAGCTTTTCACCGTGTCGGGACAAAGCAGTGCAGGAAAACTAAAAAACCTAAATCAAAAGCCGGACGCTAAGAGGACGGCGATCAAAAACAAAAAAAAGAACCAGCACCGCGAAATAAAAAGGTGTTTTCACCATCATTCGCAAGGAGGAGGGACCGTCCGGAGGGGGGAACGGCCCCGAAGAAATGCGAGCGCACGAAAATTCACGAAAAAGGAGACCTCTTTCATGGACGAGATAAATCTCGGCAGCGAGAAGGGTACTCTCTGATGGGGGGAAAATAACCAGGGAGACAGCTTCGGTCTTCTAGGGGGAATCCTCCCGTTCTCAAGGGAAGCACGGTTCTTAAGAAGAAAATAGGAAGAGGAAAGAAATTCGAGGAAAGCGTCGTCCTGAGAACACCAAAGGAATTAGATAAGAAGGCAAGTCGAGAGAGGGAACAACACCCTCTTCCAAGACGAAAACGTGTTCGAGAAAGGTCCAGAACTTGCCCGTGTGGGAATCCAGAGTAGCCAGGAGGAAGAGGTAACCCAGGAAAAATAAAAAAGCTCTCTCATCAGGAGAAACCTGCTACCCGCGGTTGGGGAAGCCGGCGGATTCGAACGGCGCGAGAGCTGGCAAGGGATATAGGAAAGTAGTTCTCGGGGATGGCTCCCTGAAAAAAAAAAAGCTTCGGTGAAACGGGGGGGGGAGGACGTCCTGAAAAAGAAAGAAGGACGCAGATCCAAAAAGAAAAAGGAGGGTGAGTCTATTCGCAGCTGTGAACCAGACCCGCCAGTCGTCCAGTGGATGGGTAGCTGGGGAACTGGCGGACTCCGCGAGAAACCCGAAGAAGAAAGGGGGTGAGCTGAGCGACAGAGAGTCGGGCGATATCTACTGAAAAAAAAAAAAGGGAAGCCAGAGAGAATTAAACTCCAATCAAGTTGGAAGGGGAGGGGAGGCGGAAGGCTCGAGGCCTAACGGCGAAAGGGTCATTATCAACCAAAATGGAAACGCGGGAATCTCCGAAGGGGGGGAAAAGGCTTCGTCCAGCGAAGAAGATGCCTGATAAAAGTAGAAGAAAAGCAATTGTCCGAGGGTCAGGCCGACTCAGAAAGACAGGAGCGAGGGCCATCTCCGAAGGCTCCCTCGAACCAAGGACCTCAGGAAACGCTGAGGAGAGCAGAGGAAGGAGGATGGGAAAAGATCGAAGACTATCACAAAAAAGAAGAGATATATAAGGGAAAAAGCCTATCTCTTCCTCCTGCGGGAGCAAGTCGCTTGAAAAAGCGGAAAGGGGAGGGGGGGGGGAGGTACAGATTAGGGGGAGGCTGATTGAAAAGAGAACCCTTCTCTGATGGGCTTCCTGAGAAACATGTGGGAGGGATCCATTACGAAGGACTGCTAACAGCTGGGGAATCCAGGAGAAACACCCTAAGACATCTGTCTAAGGGAGGGAGAGAGTGGCACAAGAACTGGGGCAGAACTGTCGCAAAGCCGCTCACCTACGGAAAAAACGGAGGCGATTGGGCAGAGCAAAGAGACTGGATGCGGGGGGAAAAGAGGAAAGAAAGGGAGGAGGAAAAAAAGAAAAATCGACGCTGGAGAAAGAGGGGAGGTCCGCAACGTCCGTCTCAGCCGGTCCACTCCACTGGAGTAAAAGGGAAAACGCCGGAATGTCAGGGACACGCACAGCTGAATTCCTAAGGGGAGGGGACGCGTTCCTCACAGCAGACCGATCCTCGGGAGGAAGTCAGGGGAAAGAGAAAACGGAAAAGGAGAGGGCCTATCTCGGGGAAGCTCTCCAAAGAGAAAGGCGCGTGCGTCCTCGGACGCAGGGGCCCACCCCAAGGGAGAGTGCTCCGGGAGGGGCTGGTAACTTCGCCCAGGAGGAGCGGGGAAAAAGCACAAAGGCTCGACATAAAAAAAACGGTCTTTACGCTTTACAGCTCCCCGTTTGAAAAAAAAAAAAACCGGAAAAAAAAAAAGATGGCCAGGGAAAGACGCCGAGCAGAAAGGGGCTTCAGAGGAAGCCTACGCTTTCCGGCTGAGAGGTCCGAGAAGCCGTAAAAGGATAAAAAAAAGGAAAAAAAAGGGCCCCGAAGGAAAAGCGCCGTGCCTCTCCTAAGCAGGAAGATCACTACGGGCGAGGAAATCGCAGAGGGGGCGCTGAATCTCCGCAGCGAGAAGAGCGCGTCACGGCAAAGGGCGCTCTAAGGTGAGGGAAAGGGTACCGAAAAAAAACGGACTTTCACTCGCAAGGAAGAAATGAACAGTAGAAGATGTCGTGGAGGGAGGGAAAAAGCCTTAAGAGGACCAGCGTCTCATTACGCGGCGTAAGGAGTCGTGCGGGGGGGATGGTTGGCAAGGGGAGCGTCGAGTGAAAAAAGAGAGTCGGCCGACGTGGCAGGATCCGAAATGAAAGCTTGTTCCTTGGCTCTAAGAAAACGAAAAAAAAGGTTTACAACCACAACACGTAAAGAAAGAGACTTAACCTTCTCCGAACACTCTTTTCAAGGAAGGGGAAAACAACTGGCGAGGAAGAACGGTGGTGGGGGTAGTGATCACCGGAAAAGATTTCCCGGAGAGGAAGAATCTCCATCCTAGAAGGAGTCCGAGAGAGGTAAAAGGGGAGGTACGATTTCATCAAAAGAGACGGCATCGACCTCGAAAGTGGGCGGGAAATTTTCTCTCTATCAAATCCAAAGGTACGAGAATAAAAAGATAAGAGAAGTAACACAACGCCCGCACGACAATCGGAAGGAAGGGAGACTGTTAGTCCTCAGGGTTCGTCTCCCAAGGAAGGTAACGCGAAAAAAAGAACAGAAAAAAAGAAAAACAAATCGTCGGCACAGGAGGAAAGGCAAGGGGAAAGGTCCCCGGGGCCGAAAAAAGGTACTCGTCGCCCTGTTCGAAAAGAAGGGGAGCGTCGGTACGACAGATGCTATTAAAAGCAGGAAGGGGGAATGCGGTCTGGGGAAAAGGTGGGGCAAATGATCCCCGCCTATCAGCAGAACGGCCGCTTTAATCAAGAAGGGGAGGGCTCGAAACAGGGGGGATTCGCCGTGGGAAGAGAAAAAAAAAACACGGAGAGGAGGAAAAAACCCTTCTATCGGAAGAGGAGCCTTCAACTGAAAAGGAGAGGAAAGTTTCTACTTGCGGGGAGGAGAAGAAAGTTGAGGGGGGCAAAAACGATAGACTGAAAAGAAAACCGAGTCGGAAGTCCATCCAAAAAAAGTCGCCCTTTGCTGAAACGCTCTCCGGGAGGAAAAGATCGTGGAAACGCGTGCCGAAAAGGGAAATAGGGGCAGAAAAAAGGGGGCCTGTCCTTAAAGGGAGGGGAACTAGACGCTCCTGGGGACTTTATTCCGGGGAAGAAAGGAAGGGATAAAAAGGGGAAAAACACGCGGAAAAAAAAAAAGGTGGAGGGAAGAGAATGGCGGGAGGGAAGCTTTGGGGTCAAAAAAGAAGGGGGGCATCTGCTAGAAGTAACCTGCGCACTCACGCGGTCGATAAATAGAAGATGGAAGGGGAGGAAAAAATCCCGGAAATGGGGGGAAAAAAACCTCTCTCGGTGGAGAGAGAAAAACGCTTCGGTCAAGGGGGGAGCTCACCGAGGTGAAACGAAAACGTGTTACCACAACGGTTCCGTCTAGAAGCGTCTAGGGGAGGGGTGGTTGTTGGGAAAAAAGTCTTTGAGGAGAAACAGACCCGGTGTCCAGACCGAATAAAAAAACGGAAAAAAAAGGGGGTCCCCTTGTAGGGGGGAAAGCTACTCAGCCGAAAAGACAAACTGAGAAAGGAAAGAACCACCCTGAGAGAAAGGAAAGGGGAGAGCTGAAGGGAAAAATCATCAGGCACGAAGGAGAGACCATTCCCAGCGAGGGTTCGATATCTTTGAAAAGTCAATTCTACGAGGCGAAGAGAGTGAAACCGTCCCTGGGGGGAATGACTGTAGGGGGGAAGAGCACAAGTCCTTGTCGTGGCAGCTCTCTTATCCAGAGGGGGGCGGCAGAGAAAGGAAGATGAAAAAGGGGCGAGAAGAAGGAAAAAGAGCGCGAAGGCGCGGAGAAAGCTTTAGCTGGAAACAGGTCGTCTAGTATCTAAAAGAGGCGCCCT
>Ga0179593_1424170_pt1 | contig 12032 bp, 17 predicted proteins | sample CZODoug2_1_08_16_FD_185931 | JGI IMG/M metagenome (GOLD analysis project Ga0179593, IMG submission 185931) | Vadose zone soil fungal communities from Angelo Coast Range Reserve, California, USA - CZODoug2_1_08_16fungal (PacBio error correction) | ecosystem: Environmental > Terrestrial > Soil >...
GCGAGGTCGTGGGACGACCTTTGTGATAGCCCCGTGGAAACCGGAACAACCCTAAGAAGGAATCCTCCTTTCCCGCGCTCTATCGGGGGGACCGCCTGTCCAATTATTAAACGTCGCACAAAGAGCGGGAAATGCGCCGAAAGACGTGCAATGCAAGGGGGTGACAGCGCTTCAGCTTTTCTAATCTGAAGGGAGTCGAGCGCTATGCAGAACAGCATTCCTGCTCCGTGGTAGGGAAACCGTGGCAACATCTCGTCAGGGCGGAGCAAGGGAGACAAAGGGCGCAAAGAGGTCCATCCTGCGGCTCGGCGAAAAAATCTTAACCTTGTTCTACAGGACGCGCCTCTGCGCAGAGTTCCTATCTCTCAGAACTATCGGAACAAGCGGAAGGCAAAGATTGGGTCCCTTTCCAGAAAAGAGGGGGAACGAGAAGGTCAAAGGAAATAAGAAATATCGAAAGGCCTCGGAAGGGCTAAGCTTACGCGGTGTCAGGCCCGCACGCCAGCTCTTGCACCCGCCGGGTTCCGCAAGTAATCCACTGGGTGAAGGGTTAGGGGAAAAGACAAAGGAGTCGCCAGTATCGGACTTGAGTCATACTCCCCTAGCTAGGGGCCCCCGAATTTTCCTTCAGCCCACGCCAAAAAAAAAAACAAAAAAGGGAACAGTAGTCCTTCGGAATGAATGAGAAAGGGAGCAGGGTGACCGCTCAATTGAACGACGAAAGCCTCAGCCGGGTAGGCACGAAGGAGTTCCTAGAAGGAAATACAAGAAGGTCATGTTCGTCTATGCTCCCCCGTCAAGGGAATAGGAGAAAAGAGGGGGAACCTCTAAAGTAGGGGAGAAAAAAGTGGAAAAGCATCGCTGACGAGCCGGGACCCCAATCCGTCAGAAAACTTCTTTATTACCTTCAAGGTGGGAGCTCGAGCGATCCGGGCACAGCACAAATTAAACCAAAGCAGGTCGGTCCGAAGGAAAGAACAGGGAGCCAGAATATGTGAGAAATGACTGGGTAGAGTCGTGCTGGCACAGCTTGGCGTTCCATAAATTAGTTGAAGACCTTCTTCGTGATGAAAAGGGGAAAGCTCGGTGGGGGGAGTCTGGAACCGTGCTCGGAAAAAAGGGCACACCGGAACCAGCCATTCGCTTTACCAGAGAAGGCGCAGAGCTCCCTTTTCATCAGAGGGCAGGGAAGAGAGCGGGATCTAGGACCTGACCACCAGAGGTGGTGTTACCTAGAGTCAGAAAAGAGTGGAAACACTAGGTAACATGTTTGGGCGGAAAGGAAAGACGGCCAGCAGCGCCGAGGGATTCCTTCACTGACGGGGGCCTTTACAGGCCCCGACGGGCCCAAAAGAAGTCAGGGAGGAGGGACCAAGGTAAACCTCGGCGGCTAACTTCTCCTTACCTCATGGGATGAGTACTGAAACGAGAAGCGGAAAGAACCTGGACAAGAGCGGTCCAAACGATAAACGGCGCACACTCCATCAACCAAAGCAAAAAAGATCCCAAAAGCGCCTTCAAAGGATGCAAGCATCTCAAGCACGGGCAGGGCGAAAGGCTAAGAAAAAGAAAGGCGTCTGCTCTCAGAAAGAGAAAGAGGGCGCATGGAAGGATCTATATAGCTCATACCAATCATAGCCTCAAAGGAGGGTCAGGGAAAAGAAGAAAATCGGGTTTGGCCGGCTCTAGACAACTGTTTTCAGGGTTACCCGCACGAAGCTGTTCACGACAAAGAAGACACGGCCCTATCGCTGGAAGGAAGGTCTAGGGTCAGCGGTCAAAGCGGGAAGATCGCTCAGAGCAATTCATCGTAAAGCGTCTAACCCTCCCCCCCCAAACCACCACTACGGAAATCAAGAAAAGGGAATCGTTTCCGCGTCGTGGCCTCATCAAAACAAAAAACGCGGAACTAAAACCCGGACTTCCGCCCCGCTAGTATAATAATGACAGAGGACGGGGCGACGATCCCACAAACCAAAGTAAGGAGGGGTTTTGGCCACTCCCTCGCACGTCCAAAGAACTCACTTACAAGTGGCAGAGAGAGATCAACAAACAAACGTATGATGTAGTAAAGGATAAAAAGGGTCAAAAAGATGCACTTCGAGGGAGAGAAGGGGCATGGGGGTGGGGTTGGATCTTATAAACGGCAGAGGGAAGGGCTAGGGAGCTGGGCGTCTAAAGAAAGGGGGAGGGAGCAGCGTGGGGATGAGGCCACTCGGACCAAGGTCCGTTTCCTTATTGGGAATAAACCGGAAAGGGGGTTAAGGGGGGTCTGCAAGCCGATACCGGAGCTGGGGGGAGAGTCAAGCGTCGCGGGGAAAATGCAGCCAGACGTACCCGTTAAAGAAGCTAGGGCGCGAGCTGCCTTCCACGGCATAGAGATTTACAGAGGCACGCGGCTGCCGTCGACCGGACCATGAAGGAACCTGGTCGAGCGGCAAAGGGGAAAAAAAAGAATCGGTTCGCTTGGAAAAAAGGTTGAAGACCCGCCGCAAGAAACTTCTGCTCCTGGCGGGGGTAAGGAAGAACGACCGCAAAGAAGGCTGGGAATGGCGGAGAGACTCCCTGAGGGGAACTTCGTCGTGAAAGTCGCCCGGGGACAGTGAGCGAGCACACAAGTGTTGGGCGTGCCTTGAGACAATTGTCCCAGAAGCGCGGCGACGGTGGCGAAGGGGGAGATGCCCTAGGAAGGGAAGGGGACCCGGAATAGTACGGGTGAAAAACCGAGGGCCCTGGAGCAGCAAAAGAACCGAGGTTTCCCTGTTATCCGACCGAGGTGGGAAAAAATCTTCCGGCAGTGCAGCAAAGGGGAAAGAAAAGTGGGAAGACGGAAATCGATTCGCAAGGAAGAGAGGAAGCAAACAACCTAGTGGCCACAATGTATCGTAGGGGAACAAATGATGGGGGGAGGAGTAGCGCGCCGTATGCGCAGGGAGAGATGAAAACGGAAAGATCGCAGCGGTCCGCCGGATGCTGGAAATCCCTTGTCCCAAGACCCGGCACTTTAAAAAGCCTTTGCAGGGACCGGGGCGGACACCGACTTTTCGCACTAACCAGGGGAAACGCAGCGCTACGACTGAACACGTCGCACGTGCATGTGACTCACGGAGCAAGGGAATTGCAAAGGCTCTGTGGGGTGACTGGTTTTCGTAGTCCTTTATCTTCCTAGATCCCAACCAGAGCAATCCCGCACGCATCCCAGCTGGCGGCCTGGGGGGGGGGGGGGGGGGGGGGGGGGGGGCGATCAAGCGAGGGGGAAATTGAAAAAAAATGACAGCGAGGTGCACCAGCGTTTTAAAATTAAAGGCGCGTAGAGAGGGAACAGACGTTTAAACGGAGTGAGTGGAACCCGCAGGTTGGGGGATGCAATGACGTGCCTAAGGGCAGGATGAACGGTAGTGGGGGGGAAAGGGGTCAAGCCCAAGTGGTTGACAAACTGAACATTGCAGCCGGTCCTCTGGTTTTTTCTCTTGGGGACTCAGTCATAAGGGACCAGGTGACACATCGCGAAGGACGCTGAACCTGCAAAGAAAGGAGGGAAGAGGAACAAGAAATGGGAGCAAGAAGTTAAACCGGGTCGGACCCTTTCTTGCGAAGGGGAGCTACACCTCGAAAAGGCTCACCGAGGGCACTTGTCCTCGGCGCTGGGAGGCCCCGGAAAGGGGGTCCGCGCGCGTTAACCGGGAAAAATAGGAGCAACGAGGTGGGAGATCCGCGAAAGCAGTCGAGAGAGAGCGTCGACCTTTCCTGAAGTGTTGTCGAGGCCACTATCTTTATTTACGGGAAGCCGGAATGGGCGACCTCGCAAACAACAAGAAGGGGAAATAGGACCCCAGGATGGCATCTGTTGAGGATATCGATCAGAACTGTTTTTAAACAAAAAACGCCTCCAGATACCTCCTCTCTGACACTGCAGGCGATGCACGAATGGAGGGACCTCCTGGGGGAGTTAGGAGCTGGGGGGGACACACTCCTCAAGCCTGCGGGAGAAATAGAGCGCGTTACAAATCTGGAAAGGTCGCATTCGACCAAACGTTCGTACAAAAGGCCTATCTCTAAAAAAAAAACTTATAAAGGGAAGACGGGAAGTGAAACAGGGGGGGAAAAATGAGATACTGGTGGATCAGACACCGCCGGAAACCCTCCCCTTTTCACCTGTCGGAGAGATAATCCTCTGAGGACAGAGGACAAGGGCGCAAACAGCGAGTGTATCGCCCGCTGGTACTCAAGAAGGATGGGGCCACGGCCGCGGTGTATATTTCTCTCTCCAAAAAATGGACGGAAGGTTGGGTTGGCCCGCTGGGAAACTTCTTCAGGGAGGGCAAGGGACCAACAGAGAATAAAGATCGAGGAGACTCTCCAACAAGGCCTGGAAGCCGAAAAGTCGGACTCAAAAGAGAATCCCTATCTCATCACGATTCGGGAAAAAAAACGGGGTGCACCTATCGGAAAGGTTTCAACAAAGAGAAAAGAAGGAGGGCCTCGATCCTGGAAGAATCAGTTCCTTCTCTTTAGGCTCTAGAAGGTTTGCAAAAAGCGGACGCAGTTCCTAAAAATTATCAAAAGAAGGGGGGTGATGGTCGAATAACATGCGCTTCGGGCCGCTCAAAGACCTGGGAGGAGGGGAACAGGAATGGAGAGGTGCCTTAACCAGAAGGTCCTGCGACAATTCAAAAAAAAAGCATTGGACCAAGAAAGTCTATTAAATCTCCATCTTGTGACCCTGGAAAGTGACCGACCCAGCGAATTCCATCAAAAACGTGTAGGCAACCGAGTGAACAACGGAAAAGCGTAAGCAAAGGAAGGTGTTGCGTCTATCAAGAAAAAAGAGACAACAGTAGCCTGTTAGACTTAACAACCTCGCCCAGTCACGAAGTGAGCATTACCGCATCGCAGGAAGAAGGGAAGGCAAGCCAACGGAGTGCAAGAGTTTGCCGGAGCGAAAGATGATAACCCACCGCACCCAACCCACACAGGTTCTCAAAACGCCAGCCACAGCCAGCAAGGTCCGAGGCCCTGAACATCTAGGGGGGGGAAGAAGGCTGAGGTCAGACGGCACCGGGGGTTCTTTGCTAGAAGTTCGGGTAACCGAAAACGCCATGAACCCGCTCTCAATTGGCTCTTCTGGCATGGGGGCCGAAACCTCGGACGTGGAGAAAAGGGGGTACCAGCCATTCGCGGGAAAACGGCGAGCAGACATGGTGAAAAATTAATAAACGCGAGCAGGAAACTTAATGTTGGGCCTTCTAGTCTTGGGTCATCATCGATGCACGAAAACGTGGCTGAATCGGGATACGGCAGAGCGCCGCTGGAGGTCACTTCAAGTGCCGGTGTGGCACTGTGGGTCCAAAGACGTCAGTTCGTCCACTTGGGGCCCATAAAACCCCACCTAAGTCTACCCTTGGAATCGATCGCGTCAAAAAGCTTTTTCCCTCGAGGACCGCAAGTCAAACCTAAACAGAGCAGCATCAGCGCGGGAAGCTGAAAGGCCGCGGAACATGCGTTTGGGTAAAATCATCAAAAACACGTATACCTACCCTAGTTCGGCACGTTAGAGAATCAGACAGCGGACAGGGGGACAGGGAGGAGGGGGCCCTATCTAAAGCATTCTTTGCATAAGCGCGTAAGGGTAAGACACCCCTCACCGCGACGAGAGGGGGTGGAAGGAAAAGACCAAAGGTGAGGGTACAGGTTCCGAGCCCTCGTCGAAGGGGGATCGACTACAATAGCCACCCGGACCCAAGCGACACAGGTCGTTCACGCGATGGACATGGGAACTCTCGGGCTCTGGAGCCGCCCATGGGGAGCAAGTATATAGGCTGACCTACACTCTTTTATCCGCATAAATTCTCTAGACTGACCGGTCACGTCAGAACCGAAAATATGTCGAAAAAAAAAAATACTCCCGCCAACGAAATAAATTACGCTCTTGGAAGTATGCCATCCCACCAAGACGTCGGAGGGGTGGAAAAAATCATCAGGCATGCATCAAAGTCAGGGAGAAAAACGTTAGATAAAAAACGTATTATGTATAAAGAGGAGAGATCGTCTGCCAAGGGGGGGAGTAAAAGTTCTTTCTGAGGCTAACTGGGAGAACGAAAGACGGGTGTTTGGGTAAAGAACCTGTAAGAGGGGACTCGAAGCGGACGGCTACCAAGGCTGTAGCAGGAATAGGGCTGTCGGGTCGGATCAAAAGCGACCCGGTTCAAGCTTTGCGCAGGGATTGATGCTCCCCGGACGGGTTGAATGGGCGGCCAAGGACGCGGAGCTCGCGGGGCGGCGGATGGAGACGGAAAAAGGGGACATCGATCGGGGGAAACAGACAAACCGTAGGAGGAACGGCCATGAGACGAAGAGGGATGCAGACTTACTGCTCCTTTACAAATACTCTACAATGGTGCGAGGGCCATGAAAAAAAAAGAAAAGAGGGAGATCGGGGGGGCGGGAGTCATACCCGAAGATCGTGACATGCCTTTCCGTGTTAGCATAGTCCTCGACACTAGGACCGGAAAAAAAAACGGTCGCTGGCTGAGATCTAAACCGGGAGGAAACGTTCGGAGTGCTGTCGCGGGTGAAGGGGCTGCAGGAGAACGAATCTATTGAGTTGCTATTGCTACTGAACTGCGCTTTTGCTAACAAGACTGACGACAAAGCAAAGAATGAAGGGTCCCGCTATGAGGATACTGGATCCAAAGGGAGGCAGACGTAGCCAGGGGGAATTCAGGAGAGGAAAAAGAGTGGGTTCAACTTTGAAAAAAATTCATCACAACGCAGCTCTGGCCAGGCACCGTGTGACAAAAATTTTCCCGTGACAGACGATGCGGGGGGAGGCTACAGTACAAGGAGGTGGAAACAGATGCTCAAAGCCCCAGATGAAACAACTCGTCTGCATGGAAAAAAAGGGAATGTATGTAATCCACTTGGGATAAGAGCTAGACCCGGTTCCTAGCCGACCAATAAAGGAAAGGGACGGGGGCCAGCCCTTGTCTCAGAGAACCTCCACTGCTTAGAAAATCCAAACGGTCGACCCCTCGCTGCAAAGCAGGGCTAACGACAGACGGAGGCCTGCTGTGTTGGTGAAGGGGGGAGTGGAGGGTGATTCCTTTATCTCGGAAAAGAGCGCACAAAAAGGATCCCAACTTACTCCAGCGGAAAAGGCTCGCAGCGTTAGTGAGCGCCAAGCGCTGAGGGCAGGGGGCAAAAAGACGTGAAGAAGGGGGGATCGAAGGACAGAAAGGGAAAATTTTTGCCCACAGGTTTTCTGCGTGAATACACCGGGACTGCGAGAACTCAGGCGATCACCGCAGACCAATTACAACAGGCCGAGACGCAATCAGGGGGCTGGCGGGGGAGAATTAACCCAAATTTGAAAAAAGAAGTCAAAACTGAGGAGGTCCGCATACCGCTTGGAAACGCGGGACGCGAAATCGCAGGTTAACGAAAATCACAAGGAAGGGGTACTGAGGGAACTGGGGAGGACCTCATGGGAGGGGACAGCCGGAAGGAAAGACCCGCAGGAAATTTAATAGGCGACCGCCTTCTCTCTGGGGTGATGCCTTCCCATATCGGGCCTAATGGATCAGGGATGCTAAAGAAAGGGGGAGGGGGAGCCAGAAGGAGAAGGACTTAAAGGGATTGCTGTTGGGGAGATAGACGAAAGAGGGGGGGGGGTAGCGATTTTCGCTGCCTTTGCCCGGGGCTCGCCCGGGCTTTTTCCAATTCCCACCACACGGAGCGGCCTGTCTTTGGCTAGAAAGAGGGAGAGGAGGGGGAAACAAGATCAAAGTGCACACTTGGGAGGAGAGGAGGAAAAGCTGCAAAATGGAACCCTCTTGAAAAGCTGGTTGCTAAACCGAAAACTTGGAACGATTCTAGCGCTGACCCGGGGAGCTGCGTCCTGAACAGGTGGATCCAGCGGCCCGCCCGAGGGATCCTCACAAAGACGTCACGAGCACCCAACAACACCAAAAAAACCACCAACAACCCACAAAAAAAAAAAAAAAAACAACAAAACCCCCAAAAAACCCTCCACAAAAAACAAAAAAAAACAAAAAAAAAAAAAACAACACACCACCCCGCCCCCCACCCAAAAACCCCCCACGGGAGCAATCGAGACGGAGGCGGGGACAGAGAGAGATGGAGTCAGTGGAAATGGCGAGCGGCGGGCCGCCTGGACGCCAAAACCGGACAGCCCCCCGGGCACCGCGCTCGATCGCCCGGAAAAAAGGAAGGGGACAAAGCGAGGGCCCGCTGTCAGGGAGAGAAGAAAAAGGTGAAACGCTCTGTGCTCTCTGAAGCGAGCGCGATTCGAAAAAAACCTCCAGGGGGAGAACCGAATGGCCAGCTTCGTGGGGCCAGAGCAAGACCCAGGGGCAAAACAGCGACGAACAGCTCGTCGCCAGAACTCCCAAGAAGAACCGGTTCAAAAGGACTCTCCTCCCGCCCGCGCGACATCGACGTAGCTGCCCGAGGGAGGAACAAATCTGGGCCCCGGCCATAACGAGAGGAACTCGAAAAGGCGGGAACCCAATCTCAAATTACACCGTGCCTAACTAGGTCTCCTCTTTTTCAAGGTAAGCAAAGAAAAACTGAAGGACCCCGCCAGGGTCCGCAAGTCCCGGGAAAAGGGGATGTTAATCAAGGCTCCGCGGAAGATGTCCGGGGAGCAGGTACATAAAAGGAGCAGGGTTTCCAAACCATTCCATTGGGCTGTAGCCCAGAAAAAAAAACAAGCCTGACACGGACTCAAGCCTCGAAGGTCGGGAGGGCTGCTGGGACCGAGACCATGTCCTCCTCTATTCCCTCAAGTCCACGTGTGAAAACAACTTCACTTGCTTTAAAATCAAAAACAAAATATGGGTTCTTCGATGACGCAAGCTCAGTCAAGGAACATGGGGGTGATCGCCCGTGACATCGGCGGGCGACATTGAACCGCTGCTGAAAGGCCGCCAGCCTGGATCAAAGGATGTCCTGGGGGTGAGCGAGAGCAGGGAAAAAAGTCTACTCACACCGGAACAAAAAGGACCAAAGTCGAGGCCAGAAGACTGGAACTTAAAGAAAAAAAAGCTCGGGTCGACCGTGCTGGAACTCTTAAACAAGTTGGTCGGGCAGAAAAGTCCGGTGACAAAAGGATGGCAGTGCCAGATCGAAGGTTGCGGAACGGACTAGGAAGTGCAAAGGGGCTCGGTGGAAAATGGATTCCAGCACATGTCGGCGGCCCAGTGCTAGCGAGCGACCAAATTCGACAGGGTGCAAAAGTGCGGCTCCAATACTTCTGCAAAGGGGGTAATCTCGTCATCCAAACCCTAGTACAGGGGCTGCCCGAGAGACGGGGTCCGCAGCAGAGCCCCTTGGGGACCCAATGAATCGTGGTGGAGGAGGACAAAGGAATGGGATTAAACAAACATCTTTTCAGTCATGGACCTCGGTTAGCTGACCTCGGAGATGAAGGAACGGAATCGCGTGACCACGGACTAGAGGGATAGGAAACGCCAAGTGACGTGACAGCGCAAGCGATCCTCGGACCATATGCAATTAACCAGACGGAAGTCGCTTATCGGCGAGTTCCCCGGGGGGGCACCTAAGGGACAGCAGTCGTCGCTCTCACCAAGACAGGAAAGAAAGAGCTACTCGACACTGCCAAGACAGGCTCATTTCCCCAGCAGAAGGAACGCCCGCCTCTTCTCTTGCTGAAAAGAGACAAGGACAGGGGCCCTACTAGAACGCTCGGACCACTACTGTCGACCAGGCCCAGCCTCGCGGGCAGTTAGGGGGTGTGACTGCCTGTGGAAAATAAATAAAACGCCCTTGCTAGAAAAAAAGGCGGCCCCAAAAAAGAACCAAAAACTCCGTGGATCCTCAATAAAGGCGGAAAAGACGGACGTCACTGCGGACAATCATAACACCCTAACCCTCTCTCAACCGAGAAGGCCGCGTCGGACGCAAAGAGAGATGAAGAAATGGCCGGCCGGAAGGGCCCCACGAAGTCATTTTTCAATAAAACTCGTAACCGGGGAAAGCAAGGGGGGATGGGACGAACAACGGGGACTCTACTCAACAAAACCCTGATATTAGTGGAAACGAACTTTTGGTGGAAAGGCTTTCTTCTTTACGCTGGAGCTGGCAACTCCGGAAGGGGGTGGGGGTATGGCACAGGAAAAAGCTGTAAACTTCCGGGCTTTAGATTGTCCGTAGAGACCTAAAACTGGGTGCTTCGGGGGGAGAAGGAGAGGAAACGGGTTTGTTCGGAAGGGGGTATATCCCACTTACGTACGGGGCTACCGTGCAAGACTGGGCTGCCGCAATGGAGGCAGAGGGATTGACGAGACGCACGGAGAGATCGCTAAAAAAAAGATGCACGGCTTGGTCAATTAGGGAGCAGGAGGGGGCGGTTCTTACCCTACTTCCTCAGATCAAATTCGCAAGACGACTCGGGTCAGAGATTTTCCGCGAAAAGAGCTGGTTGGTCGGTGGAGGTTATCAACAAAGTTGAAAAATCACCTTCGGGAACTGTAGGGGAATATGCGAGCTCCGCGAAACGCGGACCTTAAGTGCCGCTGGGTCTTAGATCTAGCAAAAAAACAACTTAAAAAACTTACTGTCTGCAGGTCTCCTCCGGTTACTTGGCTGCAATCCGAAGAAGCAGAGGGTGTGAAAAAAAATTCAATGTCCAGGACGGAGCTCTTTGTCGACCCGGAGCTTAAAACGGCCCTAGATGGTGGAAAAGAGATAGAATAGTGAATTCACCGGGGAAGCAGAAAATCCCCCTTAAACATATCGACACGTTTGGGGCGAACTACTTCTTGGACTGGACGGCAGAACAAAGAAGTACGCAAGCGGAAGGGAGGCGAAGGATGGGGGGGGGGGCAGACTGTGCCGCGGGGGGAAAAAAAGGTGATGAAAAAATCTATCTCCTGTACGGACTGAACGAAAAACGCATGCCAGCTGATGAAAGGGGGAAGAGAAGCAGAGCAGTGCGGTGACTAATTTCTGGAATCCAAAATTTATACACGGCCTAAAAAAGGACCTTCACTTAAGAGCCAAACGCACCAACCGATCGGGGCACTGTAAGCAGGAAGTAAGAAATTAGGAAGAACAAAAAAAAAAGAGCCCTCCTAGCTGACAAATATCATCGGGCTGGCATTTGCTCCGGACCGGGATGCTGCGAGCCACGGCTGTGGGTGCTGGGGCTTGGGGGGCGTTTCTGTCCAATGGAACTTCTCTAGCGTAAAAAACAGCCGGCAGTCCCGCCGCCCAGGAAGCTATGAGGGGTCAGAACAGCGCTGACGGCAGCCCAAGCGTTTCTCAGCCCTAGTGAGAGGGGGAACTAACATAATTGTTGGACTGAAGGAAGGTACTAAAACTACACGGGCTTTAGACGCGGCGTCAAGGGCACCGGAAAAAGGGGCATTTAACAAACGAGGCCGGAAGGCTGTCGCGGTAGTCATGAAGGACTTTAATGAAAGTCAAAGAATGGAAACGATGACGGCCGCCAGTACGGACCTTAAGTCGAGCGCAAGGAGGAGCACACCTCACCGTGGAGTACTTGATATGTCGACAAGGGATTTGGCGGACCTGACAAAGATCGGGGTAGAAACTGCATAAAGGACTCGCTATGAAACCAAGCCTAAGATTTTGGGTTGGGGGGGGTGGTTTGGTTTTTTTTAACACGGGTTCTGGACCGGGAGAAATAGGGCAATATCAGGGGGGGGGAGGAGAAGGACGCTAGGGCGGCGCGAAGCGTCTGAAAGGAACCGTTCCGTTCGGGGGCACCCAAAGGAGCCAGGTAGACACTGGCCATGGTCGACCTGCGAGCACGCTGAAAACGTGCTCCCCGCCCCCAGGCTCTGCTATATCTCTCTCTCAAAGAGTCGAAGCGCACACGTGCCAGCGAGGCCCGGGGCGGTGCTGGACGACGAGGTACGCGCTTGGGCAGCCAGGCCGCGGCGAAAGAGGGGAGAGAAAACGGGGCTTAAGACTTTTGGGCAAAAATAAAAAAAACCCCTGGGCTAACGGAGTCAGGAAAAGACGCC
>Ga0179593_1478997_pt1:0-2500 | contig 12032 bp, 21 predicted proteins | sample CZODoug2_1_08_16_FD_185931 | JGI IMG/M metagenome (GOLD analysis project Ga0179593, IMG submission 185931) | Vadose zone soil fungal communities from Angelo Coast Range Reserve, California, USA - CZODoug2_1_08_16fungal (PacBio error correction) | ecosystem: Environmental > Terrestrial >...
AGGAAGACGGCAAGGAAGAGGGTGTTATGCCTGGTCAACGAAAAAGAGGTCCGGGGGGTTCACGTAAGTTCTTAAAAACCCTAGAAAGAAAGCGGGGAGGAAAAAGGGTCACCCCTCGAAAAGTGGGCGAAAACCAAGGAAGAAAGAGGACGATCTTGGAGAAAACAAAAAACCCCACCGAAGGGACTATGAAGAAATCGTTCCAGAAAAAGAAGATTTTCCTGAAAAAGGAAAAAAATTTAGTGGGAGGTCAAGAGGGGGGAAGAAGAGAAAGATCACGGACACAACCAAGTGGTAAGGGAGTCGCCCGAGCAAAAAAAGGAACGAGTGGAGTGTTGAGGCGGAAAGGAAAGCGGGATGCAGCGACTCTATCCCGTTAAGTAGGGCCTGCATCGGAGAAGAGTCGGAGAGGTTTAGATTGACTGGATAAAAAGAGAAAGACAGAAGGGGGAAAAGACCCCATAAAGGGGAAGGCGCCAAAACATGTCCGCGAACGTCACTGGGCAATCACATGGAGCGGAAAGAAAAACGAAAGACGACCAGAAAGCCCAGGGGGAGCAGGGGCGGTGGAGTGAGAGATGGTGGGAAGGCAAGGGGTCGTTTCTCGGGAGCATCGGGGAAAAGAGGTGGTAAAATGCTAAATAGGAAGCCAACAGAGGCATGCCATTGGATTAGTCTCAAAGAGGGAAGGAAGATGGGGGAGAGACACCGTCCATGTCAACCAAATGAAAGGGAAGTAGAAGGAGTTAGGGAGACAGAAGGGAAAACGACGAAGTAGAAGGAACAAGCAACCATGGATCAGAGGAATTGTTTAAGGCAAGGGGACAGAGATCGATATCTTCCGAAAAATAGGGCGACGAAGGATAAAAAACGGAATTCCGAGGTAGTTGAGAAAGCCAATAAGGGAAGCGTGCGGTGCAAGCCTTACTAAGAGTCGGGACGAACTTAGACTCTCAAAGGAAGAAATATAACGGAAACTCAGAAAAGAGTTTTCCCAGTCTGGAACAGGAGGGGGGAATGAGCTTGAAAAGGGATTCACCGAAGTGTGGGGTCGTATGAGCGCTTCTGTCTCGGGGTGGCAGAGGGAGGAAAAAACAAAAGGAGGGGCAAGGCAAAAAGGCGCCAAAGTGCACAGCATGCAAAACTTTTAAAACGAACAAAGAAGGAAGGGGGAACCCCTTGAAATTGGAGCAAAGTGGGACAGAAGACGAAGTAGAAGAGGCCGAAGGAAACAAGAGCAGGAAAAAGTTTGACCAAAAGGAACACGGGCGAATGCGTTGTGCTAAGAAAGGGGCAGTCCAGAGGGGAAATCCAGCTTTGTAGTTGAAGAAGATGAGGAAAAAAAGGCGTCGTTCAGAGGCTTCTTATCGAGGAAGGTGAATATTGGCAGGAAGGTCCGAACACTAGGCGGAAGAATGGACTCGGGAGAAGAACTACAGGGGGGTGCCGGCGGGGTGTGCTGTCAGCAAGGTCGAAACCAGACGCGCATGAAAGACGAAAAAGGAGACCCCGCAGCCGGCGGAAGTTATCAATTCAAAAATGGCCGGTGCTTTCGGAGAAGCGACTCTTGAACCTTCCCTTCCCTGGTAAAGGCAAACAATTGGGAGCTGACGCAGATCAGAAAAAGAGCAAACGCCACAGAGGGGGGACGAGACTGACCTTAAAGAGGAAAAACAGCAGGTCGAGGGGAAGAACCAGAGAGTTGAAAACATACCTGCACTAAAAACTCCGAAGAGAAACTGCGCTAAGAAAGAGAAGAGAAATGGGGACAAGCGTCCGTCCGCTGCAAAACGCCACAGAGATCCGCAGCGAGGAAAAGTCACGAAAGCTAGGGCGCCAAAAAAGACAAAACAAGATGATCAAGCGTGATCAGAAAGGAAACAAGGAGGGAAACATCGATTCTTTGACGGCCGACTGCAGACAGTCAAAAAAACAATAAGGTGAAAAAGTGTTAGCACGACTCAAACGAAAAGAAAAAGGCAGAAAGCTGATCCTGCAATCCAGCTGGGGGAATCTCAGGGACTTCGGGGCCGCAGCCGGAAAGAAAAAAAAAAACTTTAATCTGGGAAACGTGGTACGGAAAGGGGCAAGGAGGAACAAAGACCGCGTCAAAGTCAAAAAAAAAAAAAAAAAAAAAAAACAACAGAAAAAAAACAAAATAAACCCCACCAAAGAAAAACAAACCAAAAAAAGAAAAGAAAAAAAAAACCCCAACGAGGGGAGGAAAGAACAAGGCGCGTGACAGAGGCCCGTCCAAGTCATAAACATCCAAGGGTCAACGAGGTAGAGCGGCTTACGAATAAGGAGGAGGGACAGCGTACCGAGAAGGGGAGACACAAGTCGGGCAGGCACAAAAGAGAAAAGGATGCACGCCAGGAGGGGGAAATCAACTAGGGTTGAGAGCATGAGAAACCGAGACGTAAAAAAAAAATAGGTGTTCCGCACTAAGGAGTAGCCGAAGGGACTGATCCAAGCTGCGAAACAGTTGGACGATTCTGAA
>Ga0179593_1478997_pt1:7500-12032 | contig 12032 bp, 21 predicted proteins | sample CZODoug2_1_08_16_FD_185931 | JGI IMG/M metagenome (GOLD analysis project Ga0179593, IMG submission 185931) | Vadose zone soil fungal communities from Angelo Coast Range Reserve, California, USA - CZODoug2_1_08_16fungal (PacBio error correction) | ecosystem: Environmental > Terrestrial...
AATGGAAGAAGAAAAGACTTTGGAAGAGAAGTCAGGAATCAACCTCCTACCCAGCTAAGAGCGGGAAGGAAAAGCACCGGGGACAGAGTGGTCACAAAAAGGCGAAAGTCAATTCCCTCCTGGGGGAAAAAATTCATGGAGAGGCAAGGAAGAAAAATTTCGGAACTTGAATTTGGGAAGGAAAAACCCGGAAAAAAAAGGGGCTAGAAAGAGGTCGAGCGTTGTATGACGACTGGGCCAGGTAAACGGCTGCCCCGGAGAAACATAACAATGGTTTGGGGGGAGGCCGATGAAACGACTGTCAAGGAGACGAAACACATCTCGCAAAAAAAGGAATGACAAGGACGAACTGTCGTCATAAAGTCGTTCAGAGGCTGGAAAGATTTTGTCGAGTGGTACGAAGCTATAGGGGCTAGCGAAAGGGGGGAGGGACCCGCGCGCGGAGTTCATCGGGAAGAAAAGCAAGCACTCGGTCTGCATACGCGAGGAACTTGTGCGCCCTGTAGAAAATATTTTAGGAAGAGAGATTCAGACGACGGATCAAAAAAAAAAGTGGAAAATGAAGTGGGGGGGGGTATTTCACTCGGGAACTGAGGGGTGCAAGGAAATGAAGACCTACGGGAAAAGATTAAAGGGAAGGGGGAAGAGAATCGGGCGGTACCGCTCAAAACCTGCTGGTGACTGATCATCCTCCAAGCAAAGAAACGAGCATACTGCAGCTATATGAGGGGGAAGAAAAATATGCTGTAAACTAACACGAGGGAGGGACAAAACAGGACCGGCCGGGAAAACTGGATCCATAACCAAAAGCAAGAGCGGAAACAATGGGGAGCTGGGAAGGGCACGGCGTGTGCCGCTAATACAGGATGAAAGACGCGGGAAGGGCCAGGCCGTTCCTTTTTCAGGATACTTCTTAGAGTCTAGGCTATAATAAACTAAAAAAAAACGCAACCCGAAGGGAAACCAGTAATAAAGGGGGGGGGGGGACGCCGAAGGGCGAAACAAAGACAGCTTCGGTTCTGGAGGCTATCCAAAACAATAAATACGTAAGCGCGCTGGGGGGAGAAAGCGAGGGAAGCCGACATTGGGGGGGGGAGAAAGGGACAGGGGCTTGTCCAGATTCCTCAAAAAGCAGACGAATGAGCAACTACTTTATGGAATAATGCTCATCGGCAGAGCTGGTGTAGGGCTTATCGGGGGAGGGTCGGCTGCTGTCGCAAGAAGAAACGCTCATATAGACTGGCCGGACGAGAAAATCACGGAGACCTACTGAAAGCTGTGAGACGGGGTTAAAGCTAACACAGGGAAGAAGGAGGCTTGGAAAAAAAGAACGTCAGAAGTACCAGAAAACTCAAACAAACAAAACGTTAGTAGGTTAAAGAGAATAGGAGAGGGGGATGAACGGGAGGTTGGCTGCAAAAACGGGCAAGAAGGCTGGGGGAAGAGGGAGTAAAAACAAAGTCAGAACATAGGGATTATAAAAGCGAGGGCGCAGACCCCCTAGACGTCAAAATGGGGCCGGACAGCCACCGAACGAGAAGAAATTGCCGGAAAAAAAAAGCATACCGGGTGAGATCACTTATTACAACGTAGGGAGCTTCAGAGGGGGGGGTTGAGTAATGAACAGGACAACTGTAAGGGTAAAAAACACAAAGAAAAGGGGAAACTCGAAGCGCGAAAGTATTGATTGGGCGGGCAGAGAGCGTCGGTAAATTGGAAGTCAGCTGTGGAATTCGTCAGGCATCAATTGAGGTGAGGATCGCGTGCGCTTGAGAAAGATTATGAAGATCATAGGGAATACAAAAGGAACGGACGAAAAACGACCGGAAAAAGTCTTGGCTCCAGGGAGGAAGCGAACCGAGGAAAAGCCAAAAATCAAGGGAAAGACGTGGCGGTGGCTTTACGAAAAAAATGGGATAGGAGTCTTCTTTGGGGGACGCGAGGGGAGAGGCATAGTACAAACGTAGAAGCCGAGCAGGAAGGGGGGGAGGGAGAGAAGAGTAAAAATCAGATTGGATAAAGGGTCCAAAAAGGGACGAGGTCACAAACGCTATGGCGCCGTCTTCCCGCGAGAGGCCGTACACGAAGGCAAACAGGGAAAAAATAGGTAGGGGCCTAGTAACTGGGTGCGGCCGCCTAGGACTCCTAGAAAGGCCTAAAATTATGGCGACCGAAGGTTCAATAGAAGAGCGTAGGTTGAACCGAAAAAAGAGTGAAGGCGGTGTAGTTGCCCGCGGGGAATAGCCGATACGCGAGAGGGGAAGGCCAGTAAAGATAGAAGAGGACCACTATAAAGGAGTGCCCGCGACAGCGATGACGGAACGGTGACTTCAAGTCTTCGGACTGACTGTTCTTAGAAAGGCGGGGGGAGGGTCAGAAAGGGTTGACACGGCTACCCACAAAAGAGTAATGGGGAGACGGGAAGAAAGGGAGAAGCAATGGGAAAAATGCGGGGAAATACAAAAGAAGAGGGAACTTTCTGGAGCAAGTGTCCTTCTGAGAAGGTCCAGAGTCCGAGAAAGTGGTCCAACTGAAAGAAGCGAATGTACCATGCGGGGGGAAGGAGGGGGCAAAGTAGATTCCTGGGTAAAGAGGGCCCTTCGCTGTCACACAGAAGCGCAAAGAGCGGGTAATTGATTAAGATGACGAGGCAAACCCGCGAGGGAAAAGGCTTCAACTTAAAAGGGGTGATAAAGTTAGCATTCAGGAAAAAAGGGGCGAGCCTGCAGATGAAAACGCAATGAGTGGAAAGGGGCAGGCGGGGTTTAAGTTGCAAACACAAACAACCGAAATAAAGAGAAAACACACCGGCGAAAAGAAGCCAAGATCGGGGAGCCCCGGAAAGGCCGAGGAAAGTTATCAAGGGGAAGCCTCGGGGGGGAAGTTCTTTGAAAAAACTGGGGAAGGAGACTTTTGTCTTAAAGCCGCCAGGCAATGGGGGCTCCCTCCGAAGAACCAAAGCGCAAAGAAAAAAGGGACGGGGGAAAGATGACGTTCCGTTCGGAAAAAAGCTGGCCGACGAGAGGTCATACCATCTCTCAACCTCATGCCGACGAGAAAGCTAAAGACGACGAACAAGTCTCAGAGGAAGCAGATCCGGGCACAAGAATCAACGCAGAAGGGGAAGAGGAACAGACAAACTCTCAGGGGAGGAAAGAGAACCGCCAGCATAAAAGTAAAAAAAAGTGGGGGAAGGCAAATATATAAGAGATTCACTTACTCCTTCTCTGAGATCACATAGCGAACGAGGGATTGGGGCAATCGCACTGACGGTCTTCCAGGCGGGAACTGAGACTAATAAAAGTCACTATAACGAGGGGACAATTCAAAATAAGGAGGTGGTCCCGAAAGAACGTCCAATCCTAAGCATCGAGTGGCCAACGTGTATGACGGGCAGTTTCTCAAACGCCACTAAAAAAAAAATCAAAAAAAACAAAAAGAAAAAAAAAAAAAAAAGAGGAAAAAAAAAGAAAAAAAAGAAAAACAACAAAAGGGAAAATAGAGAGACAAAGGAACTGATTTAAGATTTCCGGCAACCGTCCACAAGTTCACCCGGGGATTCCCTATTTAGACTTCACCGTATACTTCGGCGGACAACGAAACCGGCGCGGACAAGAAGGTCTATTGCAGCACGCCAAGAATTCCTCCGTCTGGGAGACTGCGAAAAAAAGGAACCCGGGACACGGAGAATGATCGCAGAGACCTACTTACAAGCATATGATGTTGTACAGACTCGTGCAATCCACGTTGGACGGATACAAAAGCAGTATCAGGCGTTCTTCTAGGGCCATCGATGGGGCGAAAATCGCGTCGACGTTTTAAACATGGCAATGGAGAGCGGAGGGCGGGCACGGATCGAAAAGACCACGCGTAATAAGCTCGGCCCGGTGGCGGGATCGGCGGGTGCGGAGTTAAGAAAGGAGCAGTATTCCTACGGGGAGGAAAAGAAAAGACGTGGGGATAATAGGATCGCCAGTCTGTCTAAGGGGGAAAAATTCGTAGGACAGCTCACATTTTTGAAAGCAAATGGCCTTAAGGCAAACCCCAGGCGACGGGCTAACGCAAACACTCTGGACCTTGAGTTATCACCTGAAAAAGGGGAATTGAAGGGGATGAAGAATCTCTGCGCTTCATGAAGAATGCTGACAGGTTAGAGAACACACAAAAGGACACAACAGCGCATAAAAGAAGAATGAGACAGCGCGAACTAAGCAACCTGGTCAGGAATTCTTCCACAAGGAAAAGCGGGGCCAATCTATAAACCTCATGAATAAGGGTCCACGCATATGAATAAAAGACGACTCCGCGTCCGATGCCGGCTCTGGAAGAAAAGGGTTACCGCAAAACCGCAGGTCAGCAAAAGACTCGTGTTGGGCATTTAGGCAGAACTTGATCTAGGGGACGCGGACTTTAGAAGTAGGGACAATTGAACATAAGGCGATACCGAGTCCTATCGGGGTGAAAGTCATGCTGGGACAATTGGTAAAAGGTACCGGAGAACATAAGTTTGTAGAACAACAACGATGAGACGA
>Ga0179593_1505752_pt1 | contig 12032 bp, 15 predicted proteins | sample CZODoug2_1_08_16_FD_185931 | JGI IMG/M metagenome (GOLD analysis project Ga0179593, IMG submission 185931) | Vadose zone soil fungal communities from Angelo Coast Range Reserve, California, USA - CZODoug2_1_08_16fungal (PacBio error correction) | ecosystem: Environmental > Terrestrial > Soil >...
AGTAAGGAGTGAAGCCACTGGATGGTTTCGGACCAGCAAAGACGGCTTCGGTGGCAGACGATCCCAAAGGGGAAGAGCTAAAGAGAGATGGAAAAGTATTGGGAAAAGGGGGGGGGAAGGGGGGAGGGACTCAGAGAGGGGTGCGGTCGAAGGAGGGTACATTGTCAAGTTCAGGGATTCACGACCTCTGAGGAGAATCGCAGCCGATGGAGGCTTGCGTGTAACGACGTGGGACACAGGGACCGGGGGGAAAGAAATAAAAAAAAGAGGGAAAAAGCGAGTGGAAGGCAAAATTCTTGTAACCTCTCCAAAGATTGGCGAGACCGAAAGCCATAGATTTCTCTGCTTTCGAAATTGCAGGGCTCAACCGTGATCTGGGACTGGGAGGAGCTGAAGGAGAAAACAAAGTGGAGGGACCGGAAAGGTAAAAGGCCGTTTCTTGAGTACAGGTCTGCAGCCGCAAAGGTGTGGCGGATCGGATGTGGGGGACCGCCTTTAAACTGGAAGGTCGGTCGAATCACCACTAAGGAGCGGAGAGAGGTTCAGGGGGGGCATGGAAAAATCGATCTGCTCTGAAGAAGGCCTCCATATAAAATAGGATAGAGATGCAGAAATGGGAGGAAGAGGACCGTAGTGGGAGGGGTGAGAGAAAGGTGGAGGCGGAGGGGACTGTTGCGATCGAGAAGCACTGAAAGATCTATCTGCACATGGAAGGCTAACCAACTCAGTCAAGATCGAGAAATCTCGGGGGAAAAAAATTGGTCGGGTTGTGGGGCCAGGGAAATAAGAGGGGTAGAAGAAAGATAAGTTCGAGCTTCCGAAGGGGACCATTTTGATCCGCCGGGGGGGGCTGGGCGGATTACTCAAAGCGTAAAGGGAAGGGAGCTGAGATTATCGAATCAAGGCCAGCTGAAAAAAAAAGGGAAAATCGCTGGGAGGAAGAGGGGGATTTAAGTTTAGGGGGACCTCAGAGGAACCACCGAGCACTTTTGAACATCCGGAAGGAGAAATTGAGAAGGGGAAGAAAGGCTTAAGAGAAGAAGGAGGTATGTCAGAAAAGGAACAGCTGGGAAGAAGAAAGAAGAGGGGGGGAGGGCCATTACATTTACTTCCCCGCAAAAACAGAGATATATAGGGGATCCTGAAAACGGGGGGCCCATGGATTCTAGGAAGGAGGTTGAGCCATCAGAGCTGCATTTCCTGAAACAATAGGGGAGAAAAGGAAGGGAGGGGGGAGAAAGTTAAGGACCGTTACTAAACGGGAAGCCATACTATTGCAGAAGCATCTACGCTACTTGGAGGCCTATTCAGGGAAGGGATCCGACTGGAAACATCCGGGAAAAAAGGATCAAGGGGAAAGGGGGAACCGAGTCCGATAGCCCGCAAGTACGTTCGAGTCGTTCGTGTTTTCATAAGGGCATCTAAAGAGAGAACCCGCAACAAAAAAATGACAACGCGCAAGAAGGCAGTGAGATAAAAAGGGCCCGAGGGGGGGGGCACATTGGGAGAAGGATCTCTTCTTGAACCGCGCAGGAAGCAGTCGGGGGTGCCGGGAGTTTGAAGGATATCACTCTGGTCAGGGGTAAGAAGGGAAAAATAGGGGGGGGGTGATAAAGGGCGGTTTGGATCGGGGAGATTCTGGAGCGATAACATGCGGGCGAACACATTACTAACGAACTTCCAACAGAAAGGGCGACGGAGCTGAAAGAGGGAACCGGACAAGGATGGGGACACGGGGACGATGTTTAATTTAAAAATTTTATCACGCTTGTGCCAGAAAAAAGGAAAGTGAATAGGCAACGATAAAAGGCGACCTGGGAGGGACTGATGACGGGAGCAAAAAAAATGCGGGCAGGATGGAAAAAGAATCTTGATGATTTTCATGCCCGGCCACTCGGACCGGGCATCGAACGGATAGGAGGAGGGAAACACGCTGACGAAAAATTCCAAAAGCGATAGGACGGACCGTGGTTGGGAGGGGGAGAAAGGAAAGGGAAGCAGATAGGAGGAAGGGAAGGGACGGGGTGGGGGGGACGGGGGAAGTAGGAGGTGGGGAGAAGGTAGAACTTGAGCTAAAAAAAAAGTTGGAATGGCTTTCCAATCATACTCGCGTTCTGGGTGTTTGAGCCCGTCTCCAACTTCATAATCAGGTGATCTCCGGGAAAGGACTAAAAAAAGAAAAAGGAGTGAAAAAAGGGACCCAGAGGAAACGAGGGATTACTTTTTAGGGTCTCTGTCCCACCTTCAATTGCTTTGGCCCGTATTCAATCACAGGAGACAGCCCTGTCTTAGCGGAACGTCCATATCGTAGCAGGAGACGCTGCCTGCATTGAACTTCGGCTCAGCTTACGAAACCGCGTCCAATCCGAACAGGCGTATCATGCCGAAGTAATCATCAACGTAAGGCAAACTACAGGAGAGCCAGTTCAAATCAAAGTGACAGTGAATGGGCTGCTTGTTTTAGGGCCTATCAAGAAACGACGTTCTGACGGGGGGGGCAGTAAAATAAAATCCTCCCAGAAAACCTCATTGTTTAGCCGCCGGCAAACGACCTGATGAATAACGGAAGGGGCGGGAATATGGGAAACCTCCGTTTGGAAACGCCAGATATCCCAGAGAAAAGCCCGCCGATCATGCGCCTAGAAAAATCGTACAGGGAGTGACAAAAGAAAAGTCAAAGCCGCTCTGCAGCGTCGAAAAAAAGAGATAGCGAGTATGAAGGGAAAGATCAGCCCGTGCCTCAGAATACGGGGGAAAAAACGAAGAGGCATTGGGAAGCATCTATCAAAATTATATGAAACACGACATCGCGTAAGGTGATCTCGGACATATCATCGGCAGCCAGAAGACGACCGTCCGAGGACGGCAAGAAGATAAATCTCCTCGGTAGTCGACACAAGGAAAGAGCTTGGTTTGGAGAAAATAAAAACGGCCCGACACCATGAAAGATGTCAATCCAGGGGGTACGACTTGTTGAGACCGACTAGTGAGAGGCCGAGACAGGCAGAGATAATAATGGGACATTCCGGATGAAGAGGATATAGAGGAACATTTAGAAGGGTCCTGGGGCCATGCACACCGGAGAGAAAAAGGGATGCGGAAGCCCTGTCAGCGGCCATCCGCATAGACCAAGAGAGAAAGAAATCGGCTGGTCTTCTGAAAGAAGGTCGCGAACAAAAGGAGGGGGGAATCACCAAGAACGAGGGTAGAGGGAGATGACTTAAACTGTTTCGCCTTGGAAACTCCGCAATCAACCAGTCCGAGGATTCAAAAAGAATCAGAGGCACGGGCGGGAAGAAAAAAACTCCCGACATCGAACAAGGAGTCACCAGGCGCACATCGGGTGAAAGGCCGCGTGGTTCCGACCCGCCTTCCATGAGACGAAGGGAAGGTCTCGAGGCTAAAGAAACATGTGGGGAGGAATTCACCGATGAGAACAACCGGTCGAATGCCGAACAATGATGAGAAAAATCTAGTCTCATAGTTGAGGGGTCTGAAGAAAGATCGCTCTCGAAAAAAAGTAAAACACCCGCTAAAACTGGAGGGTGTTTACGTCGTCGACCAGCAGGGGAAAAGGCAGCCGTTCGACAGATCGCGGAAAAACTTGCGGGCTGCCGAGTTACACAAGGTTAGCAGGAAATGAGGGCGCAAAAAATTCAGCGGACCAGCCGAGTCGCGACCAAGTAGAACTCCGATGTTGCGCGGCTCGCAAATTGGAAGTCCCGCACACGGAAACAGCTCGGGGCTTATTTTCGCTACCCTTAAAAACGAGGGGAGGGGCTTTAACGCCGCTAATCGTCTATCTCCAGTCTCGGATTTAGACCAGGAAGGAATTTGAAAAACAGAGGGAGGCGTCGCGCCAGGATCCCAGGTGGTCACAAAGGAGACCGATGATCACCGTGACTTCTGAGGATGGCGAGGGACTGAAAATCCATGGATTTATGGGAGCTTTGAAAAGCTCTCAAACACAAAGAGGAAAGAAACGAAAAAAAGCCATGGATTTTTCAGCAACTACGGGGAGTGCAACGAGCCCGGGAAAAGCAGGGGTAAAAAGAAATGGCGACCCCGACCTAACTAAACGCCTAGAGGTTTCGAGGCGGAAGGAAGTTCGTCAAGACCGTCTGTCTGGGGACGCCGTACAAGCCTATTGAAGGGCTGACTCAATCACTCGAGCTGGGGACAGCAAGAGGGAAGGGAGCCAGTGGGTACGCAAAATGGAAAGAGCGCTCAGGCATAGGATTCGGCCTAAAAAGAAGAAAGCACCTAGAAAACTTTCAATGAGCTGGCGGCGCGAAAGAAAGGAGAGTACCTCGAAGACACTCGTCAGACAGGTGGGGCGCGGAGTTCTTACCTTCTTCTTGAGGGGCCGCGGTCGGGTCCGGTTCCAACCCCGCAAGCGCTCGGGGAAACGGAGCGTTCTTCGTTGGATTCCACGAAAAAAAGCGAGGGGAACGCCATCAATAGGAAATCGATGCAGACCCTTATTGGGGGAGAAAACCCCGAGCGTACACAAGTTGGAATCGAATGAGACGGGGGCGCGCTTTCTTGTCTCTTTGTGCCGGGGAGAAAGAGAGGTCGCCATGGAGAGCCAGGAAAACCTCCGAGGGGGAGAGAAAAAAGAGTAGGGGAAGGTTAGGTTGCCAACGCGAAAAAGTATACGCTTTAATCGTTTCAGTACCGCAATTTATAGCCCGAGAAGTGCCGGTGATTCGCCGAATTCTGTTGCGGGATAAATAGGGGAAAATGTCTAACAGGCGCGATATGAGCCGAGGAAAAACTGCAAAATCGATGAAAAGGGGTTGATGACGGCCCATTTAAAGCACCTCAGACAAAATGGGAACACGGTGTCGAATACAAAGCCGCTCCAGCGTCAAAAGAAAGAAGGATATTGGCTCCGAAAAAATTCGAAGAACTTCAAAGGAACCAGGATGAATTGGCAACGGCAAGACAGATATAGAAGAGGCGGAATAACCATGATATCTCTTACGAGACTTGAGCCATCAGAGCAAAAAAAAATGGGCCTTCCAAAAAAGAAAGTTACAAGGAAGAAAAGGACTGGAGGGGGCCGGGACGGACGAACGACACAGATAGTGGGGGCGACGAAGGGGGCGCTTTAAGATGAAATCCGCTTGCCGTCAAGGGTTTTCCCAAAGGGGGGTGATCATCCTATGAAAAGTACGTTCGATGTCATTTCATGGGGGAAGGGATATCTGAAAACACCGGATGCACTCGCCAAAGAAAAAGGAAAAGGAGAGTAGGGAAAGCGGGATGACTCTCCCTTTGCATATCGCGATCTCTGGGAGGGGCCGGGGCGCAATCCGGCAGCGGACGGGCATTGTCGGCTGTTCTGGTAAGGGTCGCAATGGAAAAATTTGGAGGGGAGGGGATAAAGAGCGAGGCCCAACCCTGAGTCGAGAGACTCGTGCGACCGAAGGTTGCGCGAAGATTCATCAGGAAGGTTCCGGGAGAAAAAAAAAGAGGATTGCGGCCCGATTTAGTACATCAGGACTTTTGGGAAACGCGGGGCGTAATATTCCCAGAAAAAAAGCAGTGTTTTAGGGAACCCGCACTTGACATGACTTGCAATAGAACAAGGCTATGCAGGAGTCTACGTCCGGTGATTATTTCAAGAAAGAGCTCAAGACGACCGGAATCGACGGATAAGGGACTTTCCGTTCAACTTCGTCCGGGGGCCCTGAAGTCAGCGAAGCGCTGGAGAAAAAAGTGTGGGGTGGCAAAGAGCGCTGGACGAGGACCGTCTGTGCTACCGAGGGCCTAATTCTTCCAATCATAAAGAGAAGGGAAGGGTGGATAGGTGCAAGAAGGGGGGTTCCCGAAGAACGGTTGGATCATAGACTAAAAAACCAATCTATATCCAACCTTGAAGATCGGAACCGTATTTATTAACTTTGGGGAAGGGAAAAAAAGGGAGATCAAAAAAAAAATCGCGGGATTGGCAGGGAATCCGCAGAAGGCTCGGACGCGCGACCGGAAAAAAACCACTGCGTCTAAAGATCGCGCCCTCAGGATCTGGGAAAAGGGGGGGGGGAAATCGGAGATAGCATCCAAGATGAGGTCCGAAGAAGGGCATGCATGGAAAGGAAATCCATCACTGAGACTCTGCATCCGGTCGCTGCGATGCCGGGGAAATGTCAGGGGGAGCATAAGAGATGTGCAGGGGGGAGGAAATCAAAAAGAGGGGCGGGAAAAACAGGAAAAAGAAGTGAAAAGAAAATCAGGTCGGCCCGAGGAAAGCATTGGGGGGGAAGGGGAGGAAAGGCAGGAAAAAAGAGGGAGACGAGGAGGGGAGAAACCGGAAGTTTCAAAAGGAGCAGTAGAACCTACCAGTCAAAAGGCCGATCATCTCCTATAGGAAAGGGATTAATGGAGAAAAAAAAAGGAAAAGGACAGCCACCGGAGAAAACACACCGCTGTTAGGAGAGGTCGAAGGAAAAGATATCTCTAGTGGTCAGAAGTATTAAAACTCACGAATCACGTTCACTTAGGAAGTCTGGGGGGGGAGGGTGGCAGTATCCAGGAAAACCAAAGATAGAAACACGACGAAACAGAACGTAACTCTGTGCGCATAACAGTCCACTCCACCGCTGACGCAGCGGTATTATCCTCGAAGAGGGAGGGGAAAAGTAGGAAAGAATCGATGATTCAAACCGGACACAAGGGAACAGAATGTCGGCCCCGAGTAAGGGGTTGAGCATGCGCTTGTCTCCAGAAAGAAGAAAAAAGAGATTAAAGGGAAGGGGTGAGATGAGGAGAGATGTAGGGGGGGGGGCGTCCATTAAGGTCGCCCTGATTAAAAAGTCAGTTAGGCATGCTACCCGGGAATAACTCAAGGGAGCGTCGGAAGGAAAAGGAAGCGGAAAGGGAGAAACCCGAAAAATCAGGTAGTCGTCGAGGTCGAAAAAGACAATGTCTGGACAAATACCAAGGACGAAATCCGATCGATGCCGTCTCTGGGCCGCTTTGGGAATCGAGAAGAACTGAGGGCGGGGGCTCAATTCGAAACCAGACTCGGTAGAAAAGAATTTAGGAAGCTCGCAAAGTATCAGGGAGACTCAAGGAAGGGAGATATCATGGGAAACGCGGGCCGACAGGCCGCTTGAGATAGTTATATACCGGGGTCCGGTTCCATGTGGAAGATCGAGTGAGGGTGCTGAGAATAGACCATAATCCACCAGAAAAATTATTTACACCAAGAATGGGGAGTAAAAATAGCCGAACTCAATTCCGAATCTGCATCGGGACCGCAGAGTGTCGGGGAGGCTGGGTTAGGAAGAGGACTCAATGGGAAGAAAAAATTAACAAAGACGGGGGGGAAGTCGCGAACGAAACGAAAAATACTAATGATACGCCCACCTTGCGGCTGCAATTTACTCCAAATAAAAAAGAGGGTCGGAACTACGAAGGTGAGGGAAAAAGGAAATCGAAAGACCAGCAGATCGGAAGGCCGAAAGTGCATAAAGACGAAACCAGCAAAAAATATAAAGCGTCTCGCAATATTTTGGCGAGTCCACGCCATTGGATTAAGGAAAGGGGGAACTGAGGGGGAGGAGAGGGGAATTATGAAAAAACCGGAGGAGGTAAGGGAACGCCTCTAATCTCTGGCCGAAGTCTTGAAGACACAAGGACAATTGTGAACAAACCGGCCTCGACCAGAAACAGAGATAGCGTCGCACCAGGTCTTTTCTCAATAGGGAATCAAAGGAGAACACAGTTTTCTCGTACAGCGAAGCCCTTATTTTCCGGAAAACATCCAGGGTGATGCAGCTAAGATAGAAAAAACGAGGAGGAAGGGAAGCTGGGAAGGGATTGTGTTCCGCAATGACTGCTTCTCGATGAAGACAAAGACCGGCGAGATCGGACCATAATGGCGCCCCTACCTTGGGCGACGCCAAGAAATCGATGGGGGAGGGTCTAGGAGGGGTTAAGGGTTGAAGAAAAAGACCGAGAAGACCATCGAAGAAGGAGGCCAGCAGTCTAATTAGGGGGCGCCGCAATCAGCTGACAGTTGACAGCAAGCGAAGGGCCGGCTAAAAAAAGCGGAAAGACTAAAACCACCCCAAAAAAACAAAAAATGGCGATACTCTCAAGCAAGGATGAAGCATCGACTGATGCGCACCTATTGCTGGCGTTCAGCTGAAGAGAGAAGCCGAAAGGGAGGAGGCTATTTCCAAAAAAAGGGAGGGGGGATTAAAGAGGGCAGCCGCAGGGGGAGAGTATCATTAGCGATGTTCCGAGTTCTTTTTCAGACCAAGAAACAAGTGAGGAAAGGGGAATTTCTTCAGAGGCCGGAAGGGAACTAAAATCAATCTTCTCGAGGATGCAGCCCTTGAGGGAAGTGGGAGGAAGGAAGAAAGGACCAGCCAGAAGGGGGGGAAAGCAGCCCTGGGGAGAGGGAGATTGGCTCTTGGAAGAATCGTACGCAAGAGGGAAAATGTAAAGGGACCAACTCGGCCATCGAAAACCAAGGGAAAAACCTGTGAGGGAAGAAGGCCACAACGCGATGAAAAAAAGGGGAAGGCGTGAAGCGGCCTAAAAGAAATCAGAAGTTGTCCCGCCAAGGCGGTTGCGGGGAGCGCAAGAAAAAGGGAAAGAATGAGGACGAGAGGATAGGACCGCAGGAAGTCAAATCGTTAAAGAAAAAAAATTTGGGGACCTTGTCCCATGTTTTCTCTGCGAAATAATAAGACAACACTAAAACGTGGGGGGGATCTTTTCGAAGGATGGCCGCTTACAGGCTTCCTGACGAGCCCTTGCTTTTTAAGGGGACTTCAAGTTGGGGGAAAGGTCCGAAAGCAGGATTCAAGGGAAGGAATGAAGGAGCAGAAAGTCGCAATACAGGCGTAAAATCCGGAAACGGTTTCCATGATCTCTTACCTGCTTGAGCAAGGACAGAGCTGCCGACTCAAAAAAACAGGGGGGAATCCGGAAGTTGGGTAGGAGCCCGGCAAAAAAGACAACGACAGATGGGAAAAAAAAGCCTAGGACCTACGGTCGAGGAGAGATTATATATTGTCCCGTCATCGGGGCCCCCGGAGGATGAAAAGGGGATGGACCGGAAAAAGAGCCCCAAAAGGACTTTAGGTCGACGGGGGGGAATATTGGGCATTTAGATCCTAAAAAAAAGACTAAAGGAGAGAAAAAGGATTCTTGAAGCCACGCGGTTCAAAAACAATGGCATAACGTCGCGATCACGCGGGATCGACCGCATATCGGCAAGAGTGTGCAGGCCCATTGGAGGAAGAGGGGAGCAAAGGGGGGGCCAAGAGTGGAGAAGGGTGAATGGGGAAAGGTAGAGGGGATCTAGGCACACGCGGTCTCACCTTCGCTCGTCGACGACCAAAGAAGGGGTGGTCTCGTGGAGAGGGGCGGCTTTGAAGAGAAAAAGGATGAGTTGCAAAGAGAAGACAGAGTTGGAAAGTAAGCACAAGTTTTTTCAGAAGGGTGTGCGTTCTTCCCCTAAAACCCGCAGCCCTTCATGGGGGGGAGGGGGTAAAAAAAGGGTGTTGGGAATTCATCTCTCCAAGAAGCAGGGGCGAGAATTCCGTGATTGTACTGTCCCTGCAGGATCGAACTGGCAGCTCGAAAAGTTTCGCAGAGGAGCCGGGGAGCCCATAAAAAAACAAAACGCGATCATGAAGCCGTTGGGGTTACGGGGGCCCGGTCAGGGAGGGGAGAAGCGGAGAGGGGGGATGGAGGGCAAAAGGAAACGCTCGCCTAAAAACATCCTTCTCTCACCAGTAATCAAATCCCGGCCTCTCGGGACGGGGTGGTAGAGGGAAAAAGAAAAACAAACAGGAAAGAAAAGTGAAAGAAGAGGGAGTAAGGATACATCGGCCACCCTTCCTGCGTTCTTCTGGACCTCCATTCGGAAAACCAGGAAGAACCGACGAAGGAAGGGGAAGGGGAGTCCCTCCCACTACTAAGAGATCTCACGAAGAAAAATGGAATTCGCCTCAGGACGAAAGTTCCTATCAAGGATTCGGTCCCCCCAGGAGCTCAGGAAAAAAGGAAAAATGAAATGAAAAAGGAGAGAAGGCAGAGTGCTCGGGAAAGAGAGTCCTTTTAAAGTCTGGCATACTTCATGAACAGTTTCTGAGGTTATAGGGAAGAGTCAAACCAGAGGAAGCCGTAGGGGGAGGGGGAAAAAAATGTCGGACCCCTAGAGGAGAAGGGAAGGGAGGCTCTGAAAGGAAAAGATCGAAAACCTTCGGTGAATGCTACTAGTAGAAGTGACCGCCGGTGAAACCTCTGAGAAAGAGCCGATAAGGCCCGGGAAGGAAGCACCGAAGGCCCATTGGGAAAAAAAAGGGAGACCCAGTTACGGAAAAAAGCAAAGAAAGAAAAAACGCTGCCGGCTCTGAGCGCTCCAAGCTAGATCGCGAGGTTAGTTAGGAAGAAAGGAGGCCTCAAGAAGAGAGGAGGCAGGACGGGCGTGCCTCCTGGGGGTGTAAAAAAAAGGAAGGAAAACACGACTACTCGGGGTACCTCAGGATCTCGGAAAGAAGAAAGGAAAAATAACCGGGAATGAAAAAAGAAACCTTGGGGGGAAAAAAAAGGAAAAGAAATCATAGGAAATAGTCAAAAAAGAAGCGTCTCCTTTGGAGGAGTCACGTCTCCGAGACACGCTTCCGTCCGGATGACTTTGTTGAATAAATGCAGCTCTGGTCTCCAAGAGACATAAAGAGATGGGAAACCGGAAAGGGAAGAGAGGTTTTCAGAGGGGGGGGGGAAACGGAAAGGGAAGATCTGATTTAAGAACTTGGGGGCGGCATGCTGACCCCAAGAAAGCCAGGGATGAAAGGGAGCCCTGTCCAGCGGCAACTAAGGGGGGCATGAAATGTCACTCACGAAGTCCTCGTCTAGAGAAAAAGGAGGGGAAAATCAAAAAGGGGAGGAAGCTCTCCCTTATCAGGAGAAAATTTATCTCGAAGAAAGCCGATTCCACTCGCCTTTGACAATAGGAAAAAAAAACACTTCGGAGAAAAAAAAAGTCGGGAAGCGAAAGAAGACTTTACTCTGCCGAGTAAATAAAACGTGAGGCAAAATTGACACAGGCACACCATGCTCTGGTATGAAGAAAAGAGGGCAAAGACCGAATAAAGTTGCGGAAAAAGGGAAGCGTTCATTCCTTCTCGAGCCCAAAGAAACTAAAGGTCCTCTGCTTCGATCCAATCGAATGAAAACTTAAAAAGACAAGCGAACTCTAAAGACGGAGAGAGGGGATGGTGACCGGCTACAGGACTTTAACAAGAAACCTCTCCGAAATCGCTCTGGCTGGTGGACTGCGCGACCGACTCGGAAAAGTAACAACCGCGGGAGAAGCGAAAAAAGAGGCTGCCCCGATGGATAAAAAGAAAGGGGTAGGGGACGATAAAGCCATGAGGGACTCAAACATCGACCAGCAGATCGAGGGGGCCTAAAAGTCGAATACGGTATAAATCCTATGCTGCGGTCTCAAAGTTGTGGAAGTCGAGGCAAGCTGATTGCACAGCAGAGCGGTCTTGCGCCCAAGGTAAAAAAAAAAAAGCGTAACGAACGATAGAGGCTGATCTCCTTCTATCTGGGGAAGAAAAGGATGAAGAAGAACGCAGAAAACCGCCAATCGAGAAGACTCGGAAGCTGTTAAAGCCAGGGGTCAACCCCCGAAATCTCGCCGATGATCACCGGCTCGTTACCTTAGTGAAGAACAGGGGAAGGATATCAAAAAAAAGATTGCTTAAAGAAGATTAGGGGCGATGATCCATTCCGGACTGCGCGGCAATACGTTTCGCAATGCAGACAAAGAATCGTCGAGAGAGAGACCAAGGAGGAGAAGAAGAATCGAGGGTGATAGATGTCTTTCGTGGGACGGAAAGTTCAGGTCGGCAAGAAAGGCTAGAAGCATTCCGGAGGGCGTTAACGCCAGTCCAGCAGGATAATGACGGGACCGAAGCAAATCAAGGAAAAAAGGAAAAGATAAGGAAATGCTAGAGAAAATATTGTCGATACGGCAGAGATTTCTCTGCGAAAGG
>Ga0179593_1528218_pt1 | contig 12032 bp, 19 predicted proteins | sample CZODoug2_1_08_16_FD_185931 | JGI IMG/M metagenome (GOLD analysis project Ga0179593, IMG submission 185931) | Vadose zone soil fungal communities from Angelo Coast Range Reserve, California, USA - CZODoug2_1_08_16fungal (PacBio error correction) | ecosystem: Environmental > Terrestrial > Soil >...
CGGTGGAAGAGGGGGTGAGACAGAGTGACTGCTCTGGGGCTTTTTTTGGGAAAAGGAAACGCGGTCATCGTCAAAAAGGAGAGCTGTTGAAAGAGAAAAGAAGGTTCATCTTCACCCAGCGCCATCTGGCGCCGCAAGTACGGCTATCTGACGGAGGGGAAATTGCTCTCGGGAACGGGGGGGGAAGGGGGGGAGACGAAAAAAAATGGCTACGAAAACAACTCGTGCCCAAGGGGGTGGATCTGTTCCAATTCCAAGGGAAAGTGAGCTCTCTCCCCGGAGAACAATTAGGATAAAAAAAAAAAAACCAGTGGCTGATTCGCTCCTGAAAAAAATCCACCATCCCGTGGAGGCCGCATGCAGCCTGGACAAAAATACCAAAGGAAAAAATCCTCCTTTCCCGGGGAAAAGGGGGATCTCGAGAATTACATCTATAAGGAAAAACAGCGAAACGCTTGCCCTGAAGAAGAACGACTTGTAAGGGAGGGAAAAAAGTCGCCTCGGCAGTAGGAGAGGCGGAGGTGGGAAGTCTTAGAGAAAAAAAATAGCCGTCTGATGGACGTCAGTGGGGGGAAAAAAAAAACAGAAAATCGCCTCCTACTCGACAGATTTTCCGGGGGGGGCAAGGCTTCCACGTGGCTTGCCTACCAAAATAGGGGGGGGACCGGTGCGAGATCTGAGGAGCCGCATTGCCGGAGAAATTTGCGCTGAAAGAAAAAAAGCAACAGTCATTTGACGGCGACGAAAGAAGGGAGCAGTTCTCAAAGCCGGCAATCTCGGGGAAAAAAGAGGAACGCCTCAGCGATTGTTCAAGAAGCGCAGCGGGGAAAAGGGGGAAGACCTCAAGGTGAGAGGGAAAACAATGGGAAGAATGTGATCAACCATCGCAAAGCGAGGGGGAGGTGCCTCGCGATGTGCTTATCCACAAGGAAAAAGCCCTGAAAAGGCAAAAAAAAAACCAACCAGATGGCTTTAAATCGGGCCTCAAGCCCCAAGCCGAGGACAACAAAGACCTCTTTATGAGGAAACGGAAAAAATTCCGCTGGGCTCTTCCAATATCCTCGTCCGGGGGAGGTAGCCGCCATGAAGGAAAAAGAGACCCCCCAGCTGGTGTGGTTTAAGAAGAGGTTTTGTTTTTTCTTTTGAAGGCCCTTAGGATCAAAAGGAGGACGGGGGGGAGAAGTCTCCACAGTCTGCTTCCTGCAGACAGCGGTTGTTCCTGCGTTTTGCCGCAAAAAGGGGGGGGGAAGCAGGTCATGGGGGAAGGAGGCCATTACAAGCGCAGATGAGGAACCAATTCCCATATGTCGTAATCCGAGAAATTCTGCTTTCGCCAGGCAAAGAACCCACAAGGAAGGGTCCAAAAAAAGGGAAACCACTTCCTCTTCGACCAGGGAAAAACTCGGCGTATAAAACCGTCTGGTCAGAAAGGAAGGGAGGACGCCCCTCAATTTTGGCCGGAAGCGAGGCGGAGTTCAGATCGCCTTCGTTTGGAGAATGACGCACCCCACGCTTCCCAATTATGGAAAAACCCACGTGGGCCTCTCCTAAAATAAAAAGGTCAAATTAGAGGAGAAAGAGTAGGGGGATTCGCACTAATTTCAAATTCAAGAGAGAAAAAAAAAAAAGAGGATGAGGAAAAGAGAGAGATTGGAAGGGGGAGAGATGGCCTCGACGATCTTGTGGGAAGGGAGGGAAAACCCGGGTGAGGAAAGGTTGGGAATCGTGGTGTGTCTAAAGGGGGGGAAGCCTTGAGTATAGGATCAGGAAAAAGTGAAGCCGCCAAATTGAGGAGGAGTGAAGGAGTGTAAAGAATGCAAAGGGGAAGGGGCGATTGTTTAAACTTCAAGGGGAATGGTTTTCACTTCACGCGGAAAGCCTGGTGACCAAAAGGTTGAGGGGGGGCAGGGCCGCATGGCTCTAATGCTTAAGAAAAAGTTGCTTAGCAACCAGAGACCAGTTGAGGAGAAGAATTCAAAGGGGACACGGTCCCATTGTTTCCGACAAAGAGAAAAATAGGAGGGGCAATAAAAAGCGGAAAAAAAAAGACGTCGTGATCACCGTATTGTACGCAACAGGGGGGAAAGATGCAACCAGGGGCCAACTTTTCTTGAGGGAGGGCTGGCTTGGAAGAGGGATGAGGGCTGAGAGACAAGGGAGTGGAATATCTCAAAATAGCTTTTTCTTGGAGATAGCCCTTCATAAGAGTCTTGGGGGAAAAAGCCGTTGGGGGGGGGAAAAGGTCTCCCTCAGAAAAGGGAGGGTGATGGTCGTGGCCTTGGAGCTGTTGGGCTTCTGATAAGCACGGAATCCGGGGAGGGTGTTAAGGAAATCTTTATTTCTCCTGAAGGCTCTGAAAAAAGGAAAGATTGAGTCGAGCGGTGTCGCTGTCTGCTTTAGTGAAGAAGGAGGGGTGTTGTGAAAAAAAAAAAAGGGAAGAGGACTATAAAGCGATTCTCTTCTCATATCTGCGCGTCTGTCAAAAACGGACCGCTGGGTAGTGATGGGATGGAGGGACGAGAGTAAAAGAGGGTGGGGAGGGGCGGGCATCCTCCTATCTCTTCCACGTAAGCTCACCTATTTGGTCTTGCAAAAAAAAGGGTAGTTACGCTTCGTAACTGCTTGAGGGAAAGGGAGGCATGTGGCATTGACTATTCTCCGGACGAGAGCGGGGAAAATTCAAAACTTAGCTTCCATCAGAAAAGGCTCCTTTACTCTAATAAGGAAAAGGAGCTCTGAGGGGGGGGAATCGGGGGGAAGGGGACAGGGAAAGAAGACCCTAACTTACAAGTTGGTCGAACACAATTGGAGGGGGGGAAGACCGGAGGGGGGGGCGAAGAGGGGTTTGACGGGCCAGAGGATTTTGTATTGCCGGGAAAAAAGACCATCATGTATCGTAAGAATAAAAGGAAAGCAGGAAGGGGGACAAGAAAACTCGGGTATTGGAAGGGCGGAATGTTGCGATGGCCACGATGGGAGCAGGCCACTGGTGCTGAAGAAAATGCGGAGGGGTGGGAAGGGAGCAAATACATGAATGCTCGCCTTCAATTGGGGGGGGGGGGCCTTTCACCGGCACGGAGGGGGGGGGGGGAAGGTCAAAACAGAAAGTTTGGAGGGGCACACCGGTAAGGAAAAGTGCGAAGCATAGCCTTAAAATCTGCAAGGAGGGGACACCCGCTGTGTTGAATCTGAAAAAAAAGGAGTTTCATCACTTTCTTGAGTAATAAAAGGGAGGTCCCTGAGCGTCCTTCCTGAAAGGAATAGGGGGAAAGCAAGGGTTGCTTCAACCACCGGAAAAAGCATCTGCCCGCGGTCATTACCGCCGTGCTTATACACCGCTCAGGAAAAAAACAACTATTAGTATTACCAACTCTAGAAGGGGAAAAAGGCGGTTTCGTCTTGCAAATGACCAGGAAAAACCCTGGAAAGTGGGGAAAGGGGAAAAGGGGGAAGGGAACGTCAGTAATGACGCTCATGTGACATCATGCAAGGGTGAAACGCCAGTCTGATGACTTTCAGCGGAAAAAAAAAGGGGACGTGCCCGACATCGCCGCAAGGAAAGGCTAGAAAAAAGGAATAATGAGAAAGAAGGACAAAAGGCGTGCCTACCACTAAAAATGTGCTTGACGAAAAAGGACCCAATTTCCCTGTTTATTCGGGGGGAAGGGGCGCCTTCCTGTCTTTTGAGCTCGAAAAAAGAACCACCTGGAAAAGAACTGGAGCTCCTTCAGGAACAATCGTGTCCATGACAAACCTGCTATGTGGCCAGAACTCGACGAGGGACAAGCCTTCCTTTCCCCGGGGAAAAGATGGAGAAATCGAGACGCCAATCCAAAGAGGGGAACGAAAGGAAAAAAAAAAAAGACCCTTTCGGCCCGCCCTGAAGGGAAACCGTCTTAATGCATTCTCCAGAGGGTAAAAACTCAGAAGGGGTATCCGGAGGGGGGGGAAAGGGACACAATAGCTGTCTATGGACAGAGAAATCCACCTCAAGTCAATGCCACATCCCTCCTAAAAGAAAAGGTTCCAGAATCAAGGGGAGGAAAGACACGTGGCTTGCCGAAGAAGTGCTAGATCTGCTTATGCCAGAGATAATTTTGGACGCTCGACGACAGAGAAGAAGCCAGCTGCTAAAAAGCAGGGAAAAGAATGAAGAAAGACTCGTCTTTAAAGAAAGGCCCTCGGAAGAAGAGGAAAGGGTTCCAAAACACTTCCGCCATCGGCGAAAAGGAGAAAACAAAAACGAGAAACGAAAAGAAGAAAAAGGTGGCAGCGCCTCAGGCGCTCTAAAGAAAGGGGAAGCCTGAGTCCTCGAGATTTCATTAGAAAGAAAAAGGAACAATGCCTCGACTCAGCCAAAAATGAGGAAAAAAAAGGGGAGAAGCGGGGAAGAAACAGAAAAATCTTTAGATGGCTCAGAGGGGTCTTCGGGTTTGCGTCGAAAAATACGATCAGCCATGATAAAAGAAAAGGAGCTGAACGCAAAAGGGAAAAACAGTTGGTTTGGTCGGGGGGAGGAACTGATCGGCGAGTATCTCTCCAATAGAGAAACCCTTTCGCTGCTGCCTAAACTAAAAGGGTTGTGAAAAATAGGGACTCTTCAAGTCTTCTCCCGAAAGAAGAGTCTGTTTTCAGCAAGGGGAACAAGACTGCGACTTCATTCTGCTTTCCGCAGGAAAAAGGAAGTGGCAAAAAAAAGATAAAAAAGGCCTGCTGAGAGACGAACCTCTCGGCTATAACACCGTTCATGGGTTCGCAAACCCGGCGTCGGACGCCTCAGAAAGGGAGCAAGGCGAAAGGAACTATAAGGAAAAGACTGTATCCGTTCCTCACCCCACTGGAAAAAGGGAGATCTTCCTACAATCCCGCGATTTGGCTCTCTTCAAAAAGAGAAAAAAAAGACGAGTTCAAATTCAATCTCGGGACTCAACAACAACACCTATTAGGAGGAAGCGTGCGCAGCTCGGCTATATGCCTCGAAAAAGAAAAAAAAGCCGCGGGATTGGGAGGAGAGTGCCAAGGGGGGCGACTGGAATTGGAGGGTGCAGAAAAACGCCGTCTCTATCTTCACTCATACCGCATAAAAAGGGGAGGAAGGCGTCCCGACGCCGTGTTTCGAAAGGGAAAAAACGGGGGTTATCGCCGAGTCGGGCGAGTGGTAAGGACTGCAGTGTTTTGGGGGAGGGGGGGTGACCAAAATGACTTCTTCGGACCGGAAATGGAGTTCGCATGGCTCTAAAGTCTTCCTCCATATGGGGGGAGGAAAGGCAACCAGCTCGATGCCTTGTGCATGGAGCATGAAATTTCAAAGGAGTGAAGGGGAAAAAGAAGGAAACAACCTCGCATTTCTTTCAGAAAAGAAGACGGGAAGGGATTGTCGAGATACTCGCGCATCAGGGAAAGCCACAAAAAAAACGTTGCGTGTCTTTGGGGGAGGAGGAGGGGGTGGAAGTGAATCATGGCTTTGAATCTACTACGCGGGGGAAAACCCGCGGAAATCGCGGTTGGAAAGGAAAAGTTGGCATGGGAAGTAGAGGCCTCTCTAAGAAAAACCAAGAGTTCCCTCCAGATGGGTGGGACTTTTTGCTGGGAGGGGGGGAAGAAAAGCTGCGGGGAGAAGCTGGGGGGCGCGAGGACATCATTCTTTCGGGGAAAAAGAGGGTTTGAGATCAAATTCACAGTGAAATGAAGGCGCTGCACCTTGGGGAAATTGGGGGGGAAGGGGGTGGTACCAGGGGAGAGGGGGGGGTCGCTCGCTTCTGGAAGTGGGTTTGAACCTCCTGAAAGCGTGAGATTGCCGCGGGGAGACGAATTAGAAAAGGGAATCGGAAAAGATTTGTTTACGTCTTCTAGAAGGGGAATGCTTGTCGTCTAGCTTCCAAAAACGGGGGGGAAAAGGCAATGCGGCATCCTCGATCTCTTGCAAAACGGAACACAACCAAAAGGGGAGGGGAAGGTAGTCGCTTCTACTTGAGGAAAGGTAGGAGGCGATTGTAGGGAAAGAGGAAGCTGTGGAGAGGTAGGAACCAGAAAGAGGGAACGCTAAACTTCCCAAAAACGTAAGGAGGCGGACGCTTCTGGTGGAAAAGAAGCTGGCGATCTGCTTCCGAGGACCGGGGGGGGAAGGGGGACCTGCGGGGGGACGGGTTTAATTTTCAATAGGAGGATTTTTGTCTTGAGTAAAAGTCCATCATGTAATAGGAGGGAAGACTACCAAAAAAGGCAGTCCTCCCGGAGACGAGGAAATAGACATTGAGGGAGGGAGGGGGCTTGGCCAAGGGAAGGAAGGACGGGAAAAGTGGGGTGCTTCCTTAAAATAAGGGGGGAAAAGTTATATCTCTCAAATACCGGATGGAGGAAAGATCACTGTTTCCAAAGGGGGGGGGGGGTCAAAAAAACCAAAAAGAAAAGAAGTGTTTAGTTCTTATTCCACGCAGGAAAAACCGTACCTAATAGCAATTCCTAATTCCAAGGGGGGGAATAGCCTTCCTTGCGGCGCTGTCGGAGATTAATCTGAAGAAAGGGGGGGGAGTTCAGGAAGGCTGCTGTCCTGAGTCTTCCTGAAAAGGGAGCTTTTCGCAGTGTGTGCTCAAAAAAAAGAAGCTGTCCATCTCGCCAGGAGGGGAACCTGAAAGGGGGACGAAACAAAGGATCTCTCTCACAACAAAAAGAATTGGCGCGGGTTCCTCTCCCGTCGGTTGCGAAAAAAAGGGCAGATGACTGCTATGAACGTGTTTGAAAAGGAGTGGGTGGGAAACGAAGAAAGAAAAAAAAAAGGATCGCTCAGGGACAGCACACTAGGGTGACGGGGAAACGTCCAGTCGTAGTAGAAAAAAAAAGAGGGGACGTGCCCGACACGGAGAAAGGGGAATGGAAAGTGAGACTCGGGACGGGGGGAAAAAAAAAGCGTGGCCTACCCCTAAAAATTTCGGGAAAGAGAAAATTGCCCCCAATTGGCACCGGAGGGCGGGTAAGGGAAAAAAAAGCGAGCTCTCCCCTGGAAACCTCACCTTTACGAAAGACACCAGTGGCTGATTCTAGCCCCCTGAGGGGGGACGTCACCATCGGTGGCCATCAAAAAGGGGAAAAAGAGAGGGGCAAAGGAGAGATTTACCTGGAGAACGAGAAAAGGTCGGATTCTTACGATTACTGGGAGAAAAGGAAATAGAGACGCAATCCAAAATAAACTCGGGTGCAAAAAAATTCGAAAAGCCCGGAATTTGCTTCGCCCCAAGGAAAAAAAAGAGGCAGTCTTTCACACGCAGAAAAGGAAGAGCTGAGTTTTTGGGAAGTCGGAAGAGGAAAAATTCCATAGGGGGAAGAGGGGTTTGAATCTACCTAGCAAATAGGACATGCCCACATCGCCTCCTAAAAAAGGGAAAAAAAAAGGAAGCCCGACTACCCAGGCTTCCCCGGGAGGGGGGCATACAGGGGGGAGGAAGAGGAGGATGCCCGCCTTTCTTACGAACTGCCAAAGGAAGAAACATCAGACATCACTACCCATCTTCCGCGACGGAAAAGGACGCCGCAGAGCGCACGCCTGAAGAAAGAATCAGGCGGGGGGAGGAAAAAGCGGACCTCGACGGAAAGAGTGGAATGGGGTTCAAGAAGCTCAGCGACCAGGAAGAAAGGAAAAAAAAGAAGGCCCCAATTTCCCCAGTTCCTCTCCTCGAAGACCAGAGAAAAGAGAACAGAAAATCCTGGATGTGAAGAGGGGTATCAGAGGAAGCCCTGCTTCCCAGAGCCCATCAAAGGGGAGGGCGGGAAAGCTTTTGGGAAAGATCCAAAAGGGAAAGAAAAAAAAAAAAAAAAAAAAAAAAAAAAAAATCTCTTTATGAAGGGCTCAGACCAGAAAAGGGGGAAAAAAAAACACTATTCAAGGGGAAACGTCCCTCCCTGATTCCTGCAAAAAAAGCCGCAACGTTTCCCTCTACGGGAGAGGGGAGGGGCATCGTTTTTGCCTGAGGAAGGAGACGCAGAGGTGACGGGAGGAAAACCAAAAAAGATTCTGCCCTCCCTCTCTTGGGGGGAAAGGAACCAATGTGGACTCGGCAATCGTCGAAAGAAAAAGACTCCAACCCGCCATGACAAGCGCATCGAAGGGGGAAAAAGGACTTGCCCCGAAAAATGGCGGGGGAAAAGGGAAGATGCTTTCGCAGGTCCGATCATCCGCCGGAAAAAGAGGGAGGGAAGTTCAAAACCACTTCCGAGAAAGAAAATCGCCCAGCTCGCGATAAAAAAAGGGAGGGCCTATGGGACAGGGGGGAACCAAATAGAGTTTTCCGGCGGCAAGTATGAGAAAAGGGGTCAAGTCTCGATCTGTACTCCGGCCAGGGGGAAAAAAGGAAAACCCACTGGCCTCGGCCTCCCAATAAAGAGGAAGGGAAAACCGGGAATCCATCGAAGGAGGAAATGGAAGGGGGGGAGAGGAAAATAAGAGAAGCTTGAATTTTACATGAGGAAGACCGAGTCGAAACTTGTGGGAAGATAGCAATCCGCGGGGAGGGGGGAGGCACTAAATTGGAACGTGGGGTGAGGAGAGAAAAAAGATAGACGACTAAGACGAGAGAAAAAAGAAAGCCGGCCAAATTGAGGAGGCGTCAAGAGAAGAAGACGAACCGGACTGGTTTTACTCGCCGGGGAGAAAAAGGTAGCAGGCGCAGTGGTTTTCCTTCAAAAGGGGAGGGGGGGGAAAAAATGACTGGCCCGGAGGGAATGAAAAAAGCAAGAAAGAGAAAGGCTTCCGCCATCTGGTACTGGGGGAAAAAGCCTCGCTGCGCTTGTCATTTCCGTGGGGAGAAGACCTGCCGGTCCATTGGTGCCGGCAAACGAAAAAGAAGGGGAGAGGTTTAACCGGAAAAGGTCAGGGGGAGTGTTCGAATACTCTCTCCTCAGGGGGAAAAGAAAACACGTGCCACCGAAAACAAATTGCGGGCTTTTGGCGGGACGGGCGGGGGGAAATCCGGGCTGGAAGAAAGCGGATATTTTAATAGAGGAAAGCTCGTTTCTTTCACTTGTTCATGAGAAAAAAGGGAGGGGGCACCCCCCCCCGCGGCTGAGGAGAGTGTAAAACAAAAAAAAAGTGTGGGGAAGGGAGGGGCATTGTTCAGCACGGGAAGGTGGGGCTTCGGTGAAATCCACAGGGAGAAAAAAGATGTGTCTCTTTTTCGTGGTTTGATGCAAAAGGAGGGGAATTCGACTTAAGGGAAAAGGTAAAGGGGGGGGCCAATGCGTCGTTTTAGTAGCGCTTCTTTAACACAGCGACGGGGGGGGGGAGCAAACCTCCGTGTACCGAGAGAGGTCCGGGAAGGGAGGCTGGTCGCTCCTGCGCGTTCTTGAAAAAAAAGCAGAGGGGTAGTGATGTTCTGCTTGGAAGAAAAGGGTGGCGTTCGTAAAAGGGGAGGGGGGGACAAAGTATAAAAGAAAAGAGAGAGGAGGGCCAAGCCACTTTGAATCCCGTTCTTCGTTCCTAGGGGAGAAAGTCCTTGCTCGATGTAGGGAAAGGGTAAGTGAAGAGGCAAGAGCCTTATCTCACAACGGAAAGAAGGGGGGAAACTCTCCCTTAAGATAAAGACGAGCTCGGGCGAAGAGGAAGGGGGTCAAACTGGGACTGCTTCCGACGGAAAAAAAGAGGGAGGGCCGAACTGAGGGGGGGAGGGCAGCGTTTCGCTGTGAGGGGGTGTGGTTGAAGAGAGAGGGGGGAAGTCTAGGAAAAGCCCGTACCCCCGTGAAAGTCAGGATGGGCCAGTTCAATCCCTCGAAAAAACCTAGAACAGTTTGCATGCGGAAGGGGAGAAGATACTGGAAACGCTCGAAAAAAGGAAGGAGGAGATTCCTTAAGGGGGAGTTCAGGGGATAGAGCTCAAAGACACAGGAAGAAAAAAAGAAAAACAGATCAACGGTTGCCAAAGGGGGAATCAACTTGGAAGGGGTGAGGAAAAAGGGGCCACTCTTTAAAAAGGAGAGCAATTCCTAATTCCACGTGGCGAAAGGAAGGCGGCGAAATCAATCCTGGCAGGAAAAATAGGGGGTTAAGCTTAAACGGCCAGAAAAAGGAATGGAAGATCAACGTAACCGCGACGGAGCGTCTGCAGGGAAGGGAAAAAAGGGTGAGAAAAAGGGTGGGGTGCTCAAACCACCGGCAGGGAAGACAGAGGCCGCTCTTTCATTGGAAAAAAAGAAGGGCTTAGACACCGCGGCAAAAAGAACTAGAAAAAAAAAAAGGAAAGAGATCCTTGTCTCTTTTCAGAAGCTGGCAACTTACCTCGGGGGGGGAAAAGTTGAAAGTTGGGAGGAGGAAGGGGGTGGGGGGCGAACACTCTTCAAGGAAAAGTAAGTTACTCTCCTGGGAAGTTGACGTTGATCTAATAAGGGAGGCAGGGGGGAAGGGAAGGTACTTGAAGGCCCTTTCCACACCCCCCCAAAAGAATTGACGTGAAGAAGCGAAGAACCGTGGAATTATGAAGGAAAAAAAGGGGGGGGTGTCGCTCTCTACCGGAAGGGAAAAAGATAAAAATGGGCTTACGAAAACAAACTAAAAACGTGCCAGAAAAAATGGGAAAAAAGGAGAGCCTTCCTTTCTTTTATCTCTCTCACAAAGGAAAGAAACTCCTATTTTCGTAATTCACCAGGGGGGGAGAAGAGCGGTCGTCACCATCGTGGCCATCGCCACCGTAAGAAAGAAGGAAGGGTTTGGGTGCCAACGCGGAAAAAGCATACCATCCTTCCTTTGAAGAAAAGGACATTATTCTCTCTATAGGAAAGAGAAAAAAAAGCCTCACCAGCGAAAACGGCGGAAAAATCGAAGAAAGTTAGAGTTGCTTCGCCCACGTTCCTTAGAAGGGGAAGGGCAAACCAGAAGCGGAAAAAGAAAAGAAAAGGTTGTGGGAAGTCCTTAAGGGGAACAAGCAGGAGGAAACGGAGGTCCACATCTCTCGGCTGAGAAGAAAAATCGCCTCCTACATCGCGCAGAGAAAAAGAAAAGAACTACCCAGGCTTTCCACGGGAGGAAAAGGGGGTGAGAGGAAGGGTGAAAAGGGGGAGTTACGAACGCCAAAATCAGATTTGGACAGAAAAAAGAGCTCAGACCGACGTCAACAAGAAGGAAAAAGAGAGAACGCATGAAAGAACGCAACGCTTTTAGAGGGAGGGGAAAAAAAAATAAACTAAGCCAGTGAAGGGGGGGGGAAAAAAAAGGGCGATTTGTTCACTAATCGCAGGCTACAAAACCAAAAGCCCTTTGCACCATCTTCCCCCATTTCCCCAAGGGTGAAGGGGGAAGAAAAGAAAAAAGTTTATGCAACCACGACAAAGAAAAAACAGAAAAGAGGGTACTCAGGATAGAAAGGGAGACGACCCTTCTGACCAATTCCCTCGAAAAAGGGAAAAGAAGGATTTGTGAGTACACATCCAGAAATACCTGGGAAAAGGGGGAAAAGAAGGGCTCATTACCAATTTTAAGGGAAAAAAAGCGGGTTTGCGCTCTGAAGTACGTAATCCCGCCAGGGGATGAATACGCCCCACCCGTCCCTCCCAAAGAAAAAAAAAGGTATCGTTGTTTGTTCGGGGGCCAGGTGCGCGAGTATCTGACAGACGGGGGGGGGGAAACCACGACTAGAAAGGTCGGAGAAAAGGTTCCTGAAGTTTGTGGGGGAAAGAGAATGGCCTCTGCAATGCTTAGAAAAAAAGGAAAAAGCGAGCTGGGGTTGCTCAGCACTTGCCCAAGGGAAAAAGGGGGGGGGAAAGACCGCAAGAAGAAAATTAGAAAAGTCAGTTTTTCACCAGCCGAGGGGAAAAACACGCAGCTGCGAACCTTGCCTTTACAAGAAAGGGGAAAAGAAAATGCGATGCCGACTTCGCAAACCCGGCGTCGTGAGACAGAAAGTCCGGAAGGAAAAGGGGGGAAGGTTCAAGAGAAGAAGAAGAGAGGTATCCGTTCCGCACACCCACTATGACAAGGGAAAAAAGACCATCCAATCCCGCTTATTTTCTCTCCTTCCCAAAGGAAGAGAAAAGAACAAGGCAAAAATTCA
>Ga0179593_1667702_pt1 | contig 12032 bp, 10 predicted proteins | sample CZODoug2_1_08_16_FD_185931 | JGI IMG/M metagenome (GOLD analysis project Ga0179593, IMG submission 185931) | Vadose zone soil fungal communities from Angelo Coast Range Reserve, California, USA - CZODoug2_1_08_16fungal (PacBio error correction) | ecosystem: Environmental > Terrestrial > Soil >...
GGTGAACTGGGAGCCGGGGCCAAGGAGGCGCTTTGGTTGTCACTCCTCATGGAGATACTGGGGACCGTACAGGGGTTGAAGCATGCGGGATCCTGGCCGTCCGGGCACAGGAAACGTTTCCTGGGAAGCTGCTCGCAGAAAGACATTTCATGGTGTGGAAGGGAACACAGACTCTATCGTGTCATTTAAAACGACTGTGTGTAACAGGCAATTCGGTGAAAGGAGGAATCGAACCTATATCAACGGGCGGGCGGGACGTTCGGCAGGAAGACTGAGCGGCACGATGCATAAGGTTAACAATCGAGGGAACAAAAAACCGGCTATTAACCGCAATAAAATCCGCTGACCACGCCTATATGCAAACATCGGAAGGTGCCGATACATTGGATTGCGAAGGTGGAGGGGGGGCGGCGGCTGGGGGCCGGTCTTTCGGCTGTGTAAAAATCACCGAGTAAAAACAACCACGGCGGGCATTATCGGGAGGCAAAAAGAGCTCCTGAAAAAGATTGAAGGAACATGGGGGAAGACTAAAACGGAAGAAAAAAGGGGCATTTGTTTCGGGAAACCGTGTCACACCCCAAAGGGAGGGACCCACTTAAATTTGCTAAGAGATTGGGGTTTCTTTTTTATTGTACCCCCGCCCTTCCTCTCAGACACAAATCACATGGTAGGGGAGCTCAAAGGAACGGGGGTCTCCCTCTACCTTCCATGCAAGTGGATCGTAAGGGAGGGGGGACATAGTGGTCCAATCTCTCACACCATCGAAGGGTAAAAGATCGCAACAAACCTGAATCGCACCTTTTCACTATCCAATCACGACCAGAAACGAAATCAGAAGGGCCAAACGGCGTTAAACAATCAAAGGCAAGGGTCCAGGAGGGGAAATACCAGAGAAGCCAAGAAGACCCCCTGTGAGGAGCTTGAGACACGCAGCTCGCAGAAATCAGGGAGGGTCGGATTATCACAAAAAGGGGGAAATCTCTTCTCCAACATCCAAGGAAAGAAAGGGGATGCTTCGCTCGGAACCGAAGCCGGCAGTATCGCAAAAGAGGGAAAGGAAGGGACAAGAGTGTAACAAAAGCAAGGGTGTGGGGCCGAAACGAAAGTAAAAACAGGGGCGGGGGCGCACTGTGCGAAAAGTTGTGGGAGAAAGTCGACGCACGGGGGAGACTCCTGGAAAGGGTTAGAACAAGGGGGATTCCCGATGGACCTTTACTGCCGACGGGAGACACTCCCTTCACAAATTATCTGGGAGCCAGAGCCCACTGAGAAAAAAGAGAAGAAAAGTCAGCGGAGGACTCTCAGATCTTTCCCGAAAGTGGGCAAGGTACGGGTAATCAAAGTTTAAAGTAGGAACTCCCAGGTGTAAAGCCTGTCCCAACCGGTAGACACGGAAACAGGGGCTTCCTTCAAGCTCGACGGACGTCCATCTCAAAGGGAGGGCCAAGCAGGGGGTGCTCAAGAAAGAAGAGGTAATACATCATGGGGGGGGAAAGGAAATACTCACCGAACGGGAAAACGGGGAAGGAAAAAGGAAAACTACTGGAAGCAGTAGGAGCCCTCACTCCCAACTTTCTCCTACCTGCTCCAGAATGCCGCTGAGAGAAAGTCCGTGGTAAGTAGAGGAGGAAATATCTGCCTATGGGGGGAAAACACGTAAAAAGAACTAAGAGAACAGATGGCCAGGGTGCTTTCTTAGAGGGGCCTTCCATCGACCCGAGGCATCGTGGGGGGCCTCTTGGGGCCAATGGACCTTTTCGCAAACCTTCCGGAACGTCAAGGAAGGTGATGAAGGGAAAGTCTCTATGAAGAACGTCCTGCCGTCTGATGCAGGAAAGTTTCATGTGTCAGGGTCAAATCCTGGCCCCCTAAAAAACCGCAGAGCCCGAATCGGCAGTCCTGGCAAAAAAAAAAAAAAAAAAAAACATATCTCAAAACAACTTAGGCTGAAGCGACGTGAAGGGGGAAGCCGGAAAAGGGGCCAGTATGGCTGGGAAGTGGCACCGAAACGGTCGGGGCGCCGGAAAAGGAAAGGGGCCGCTGGGGGGGGCTTCAAGAGGGCGTCCTGCATATCTAAAAATACGGACTGGGGTACCCAGAAGGGGCGACTCCGGAAGTCACACCACCTCGAAGGGGTAAGAAATTTCCGCGAGAAGAAACTTTAAGAAGGGAAGGGTCGGTGGGGTTAAATCAAAAATAGGAATTTGGGGGAAATCATCTCAAGCTATGCCCCCTCTGAAGCGGGGAAAAAAGCATGCTCCACGCTTCGGGAGGGGAGCAGTCTTCTACCGTGAAAGACTCTCGGAAATGAGAAAGAAGGAAACAGCGCCTCTTGGGCCATCTTTTTGCGACTGAGCTGTTCAAGGTAGAACCGTGAATGGGGGAGTACTAATTGCTCCCGAAAAAAAAAAAATTTTCCAGCGTTGCAGAGGTGACCGTGGGGGAAGACCGGATCCATGTTGGAAGGCGAAAGACTCAAAGGGGCGTGCCACCGAAGTTCAAAAAAAAAGGTCGAAGACGAAAAGAGAGAGACCAGGGGGGTTTCTTCTGGATGTCCTTGGGCCATCCCTTGGGGTATGGGTGTATCCCTGGGGTTCACCGTCGGGCAGGACTAATCCAGTAGAGAAAAACCAGGGGGAACCATCGAGGCGGAAAAAAGGAAAACCGATACGGTCGACGACTTCTTCGGTAGGGGCTGCCATAAAAATCGCCCGCAGGGAGAACACGAAAAAAACCTTTAAATTAAAAAGGGGGGGCACTCTGTTCTTTTTTAAAAGGGTCCGCACGGGCCGGAAGGGATATATCGTTCCTGCTTGGGGGTGGCCGACAAAGACAGACTGTGGTTGGAAGGTCCGGGGAAAAGACCGGAGAAGCTGCACCGATCGTCGGGGGTAATCTCCGGCGCCGGGAAGGAGTTGCAGTGAAGAAACCCATCTTGTGGGGGATCGAGCTAGTGACTGAAAGGCTTGGGGCGGTCAGGGAGGGGGGTGGAAAACATGAACCCATGGGAAGGACTCTCTTCCCGCAAGAAAGAACGAAGAGGTTCTGGAACGGGGATGCAGCCGAGAGCCCGGGCTGAAGACCTCTTTCGTTTGAGAGAAAGATTTACCACCGCCAGGTCAGGACCCATGGGCGTAACGGGCAGGGGGGGAAGGGCGCTGGCGGGAAACGGCTAAAAAAGACCGGATCAGATAACTTTATGGAAGTCTTACGGGGGTGCCACATAGAGGATCCCGTGTGGAAAAAAAGAAAAGAAGTAAAACCAGAACTCTCATTGAAGGAGGAGAAACTTTCCGGGGGGGATGGAGGGTGAAAGACCGCCGGAGGAGTTTACGTAGAATACCTTATCCTTACGTCGCCGGACACACCCTCCCCGCTTGGCCGCAATATCCAGAAGAAGAGAGACATCTGAGCTGAAAGGAACATTGTACAGGTGAAAGAAGCTCAAAAAAACACGACCGCGACAACTCCCACAGGGCTCCCCTTCTCATAAAAATCCCGGAATGGGTATTCTATCATCTCTAGGGGGAAGTCAGTCCTCTCCTTTTGGGAAGGGGGGTCATCCGTATTGAAAATCCAACCAAAAAAGGGGACTCAGTTGAGCATCGGAAGAGCATCTGCTGGGGCAAAAAGAAACTTACAGAGAAAGGGTCGAGGGAAAACCGCAGGGAAAAAAGAGGTGATCAACCATCATTGCCCTTGACCCAGCGGGGGGAAAAAAAAAAGCGAGAGAGGAACTGCCCCCAGGGAAAGCCCACCGTCGAAGGCCTAACCGAGAGCGTTACCATGACCTGTGCAAGGAACGCGTGCCAGGCTCTCGAAGGGGGAAAGGAGTGAGCAATTTGCAGGGAAACCGCCAAAAGAAAGGAAAATGGAAGAAACACCAGTCAGAGAACAAAATGTACAATCTCAGAGAAAAAAAACACATTAGGGAAAAAGAAAAGAAGAGGGTGACCTGTGCGAAGTGGGAGAGAGACTGAAAAAAGGAGTATAGGGGAGGGGGAAGGGCCACGGGGGAAAAGATTAGGACGACTAGCTTTCCATGTAATTCAAATAAATTAAAAGGGAGTTCACAACTGCTGCAGACTTAGAAAAATGAGGGGGGCGCAGTTCCTGGTGGGCCGTGACATACGCGACTAGGGGGGGGGGAAAAGCTGGGGTTCCATGCAGGCCTTGCTGATAAAGGGGAACCAGTACCACGATGAAAATTCAGGTTTAAGGTCCTCTACTTCACGGGAGGGATCGTTCCTCGACCGGCATGTCCTGATTCGTGCTCCAAGATACACGTAGCTCTTAAAAAATCAAAAAAGGCGGACAGAGGTATATCCTCAACCACTTCCTTTCGGACTTTTCGTCCGATGGCCTTTCTCAGTTGGGAAACGTAGGGCAAAGGGCCGACGTTTAGGATCAAACCCTTCGTTAAAACGCTCCCCAGGACGGGGGGAAGGCGCTGAAAACGGGGGAGAAAACAAAAAGGCCTAGGTGCTGCGAAACTAGGCGCCTGTAAATGGGGGGCTAAAGGAATGATTGGGGGGGGGGTCGGGAACGTTATCATCAACAAAGGTCTCATCCTCACCAACGTCCACTGGGGCGCACGCAGCGACGGGGGGGGGGGGAAGGTAATGTAAAAACGAGCTCGAAAAGTCCTCCCTACCTAGGGTCGAGATTAAACTATGGCCTATCGCCGTGGAGACTCTTAAAAAGGAAAAACATTGTCCGACGGAAAAACGGGTCCAGATCTAAAACGGGCAGCTGGCTCAACCGTTCTCCCAGGATCGCTTGCACCTGAACCTATGAAGAGTGGTCACGTGGGAAACAAAGGAAAGACAGTCTCTAAACCTGGCCGAGGACTACAAAAGAAATCGAATAAAAGGGGTCACCAGCGGGAATTTACCTTCGTGCAAACCATCAAAGCCGGGGCCCCACGCAAGGTGTCGTACTTTAGACAAAAAGGGGAACGTGAACCCGACACGCGGGCCAGAAATCGCGTGGACGGCCTTACACCCACAAGGGGAAAATACACGAGTGGGGCTGAGAGGAGAAGGGGGACTCGGGCGCGAAAAGGGAAATGCAACAGCTTTTCAATATCAAGCTTTTTCCATCCTGCAAGAACCGAATAGAACATGTGAGAGTGGGGGGCTCACGAGGCTCGGCAAGCAGCAACAGGGGAGGAGACGGAAAGGGGGGGACATGGGAAGAAAACCGTATTCCCGCGGTTCCTTGAGTCGCCTACTGGTATGTCCTGAAAAAAGACAACTAGAGGGGAAGACATACAACGGGAATGGGGGAAAAAAGACATCTGCTGGAGAAAATCTGAAAACGAAAAAAAAAAGGGGAGGAAATGGAGGGAGACCGTACCGTCGTCTACTTACCAGGTGCATTTTCGAACGGTCAAAACAAATTGAGGAAGGTCCCGCAGTCAAAAATGTCAAAGGCAGCCGAGAGGGAAAGAAAGAAGAGGCAAGACAGGATTAGAAAGGGCACATCTCGACTCAAAAGAGATTACCCACTATTGCTCGGGGGTAAACAAAAAGCCGTCACAAATGAGGTCCCTCGATTTCTGAGTGAAAAACCAAAAAACTAGAAAAAACAAAAAAATCTTGGAGGCCTTGCTGTTCACGGAGGGGGGCCTATTCTGGCATAGCGGCCAGATATAAAGGGTATGCAAAATGAGGGAGACAATCGGGGAACTACACCTGCATCTTGAAAAGGTCGGGGGGTAACAAAAAAGGCCGGCCAAGGGTTTCCTCTTAGGACCCTTCCTTGTAGACAAGTCCTGTGTCCTTTACACCGTCTTGGGCTGTGGCCGCCTGGTCGGGGGGGGGGGAACCCGTCGCGGAAAAAAGGAAGGCTATGGAAAAACGCTGGGGGGAGTGAGGAAAAAGCCCACGCCAGGCGCGCCGCATCTCCCGCCAGAGCATTCCTGTCCAGAGGCACAACAACGTAAAGGAGGAGAATGGGCCATTACTGGACGGCCGAATTCTGTCATATGGCGGAGCGCTAAGAACGGGAAGCGAAGGTATTTTGGCAGGGTCCATCTCCTGAACTGTATGAAAGGAAAAAGTACAGCAGAAGTTTGGAGGACATGGTATCAGGGTCCTGGGCGTACAAAAGGGGTCCTACCCCACATGCTGGAACAAGACGTTTCCTGGGAAAGCTCTCCGACAACCCTTTGCCACAGGAAACCGGGTCATATTTGCATGCTGACAGTGTTGCCTCATCAGGCCGTAAGAAAGAGGACGGCTGTGGAAAAGCAAACAAATACGGGTAGAAGGGCGGGGAGGACTAGGTGGTGAAGTATGGCGTGCGGGTCAAAGTCAGCACTCTAAAATCTTACTTGCTGGGGAGGAAAAAGGGTCTTTGCGCACAGAGTGTGGCCATAAAGGAAAAGGAGTCTAACTTTCTTATTGAGAGGTCCCTGTGCAAAAAACCCCCCCGGAGGGGAGTGAGATGCGGAGCCGGGGTGCACCTAAAGAAAGGGGCAGTGATCAAGGGCAAATGGTACGTTCCGGAAGGGTTTTCAACTGTCGGCCGCCCCGAAAGAAAAGGGGATTCAGGCTTAGGGGGGGGGGGAGCCAAGCCTGCTGTGGGGGGGGCCTTTGGGGGTTCAATGATCATTAAAAACTTCTTGCGACGATCAAATTAGGGAAACTTCAACAGTTCCAAAAGAGCCGTACCGAAAAAAAAAAGTGGAAGGAGCCGTCGTCAAAAAGGGTCGTCATGCAAAGAAGTCCTCTGACTGCCTTTTAGGGCCCTAAGAAGGGAACCGATCACGGTTGAGGGGAAGTTACCAACAAAGGGTGAAAGGGAGGGTCTGAAGAGAAAGGGCAGTCTCGGGTTTACAAGAGCCAGAGCCAACACGTTTCGGTTGCTGGAGGGATGATCAGGCCTCGGCCGAGAACCGAGGGCGAATAAAAAATTCCTTGAAAAAAAAACGGGAGAGGGGGGGCTCAAGATCGAAACCAGGGTGTGGGACGGGGGCGGGAAAAGAGGTGAATTCCCCTCGGGGGGAAAGGTGATCGAGAAATATCTGCCACGCCGGTAAAGGAGACACGGGCAAGGGGGTCTATTGGTATCGAGGGGAAAAGTTGACAATTCATTGAGGGGCAGAAGACAAAAGTTACGGCCGCAAAGCTGGTGACGTTGGCGTAAGATCGGAAAACACAGGACAGGTCGAGGACCCTGTGGCCCTTGGCAAGAGCTTTCGGAAACCACCGGAGAGAAGGCCCCAAAAAAGACAGCTAATAGGGTCTATCTTGAACAAAAAGCTCGGGAAACCTTTGGGAGGGGAAAAACAAAAGCATCATACGTGGGGTATGGTGAGCCCTGTGTTAAAGGGGGAATCACTGTACCAAAACTACCAAAAAAATCCTTTCTTGGACTGAAGACTTGCACAGGAAGGGGAAGTCTTCGCCGAGCTGGAACGGAGTGCACATGAGTCCGGAGCAAGTCTCTGAACTGACCGAAAGGGGGTCGGAAAAAACGCATGGTTATACCCAACGGATCGGAAACGGGGAGACAATAAAAGACCACCATGAGGAAAACAAGGGCGACTCATGAAAGCCCACGGGTCCGCCATGAAGGGGGCGTTGGTACCTTCTCTTGTAACTGCGGGGTGAGAAGGAATTTAAGAGGACCGCCTTTTCAGCCGTGCCCCACAGGGGAGGGTTAATGGGAAGCATCCTCAAGACCAAAGGAAAGGTCGAAAAAATCCAAGCATGGCCTTGTCCACGTAGGTAAACGCCGGCGAAAAAAAAGGTGTCATCCATGGGGGGAGGGGACTTGACACCAGCGGGGGGAAAAAACTACCCCAAAGAGGGTCAAGGGAACCCACCGTAGAAGGTCTGGAAAAGAAGCGTGATAAAAATTACAGGGGTGCCTGTGCCAGCCAATGGAGATCTCGCGAAAGGAATCATCATTGGGGAAAAACAGGGTCATGAAAACCACGCCCCCGCGCAAATCGAATTATCAAAGATTGCCGGGTAAAAGACAGAGGATAAAGGCAAGACGTAGAGAAGAGAGTAAAACCGTTCTCTTGTAGAATTACGTGGAAGGCAAAAGAGGGGACAAATCTTAGGGCAAGGGGCGGGGGTTGCTTAAAGTGAGACTTAAACGGGCCAAAAAAGAGCAGGAAGAAATGACACCGTTAAGGTTCACGCGGGGCTCGGCCGACGAAAGGAAATGGGGCGCGCGATGGTAAAAGGTTAAGAGAAGGGGATGGGGAAAGGTGTAACCCAGATTTGTCCCAGGAATGCCGGGCCCGTGGAAAAAGGCGGACCATGAGGGCCACCTACAGTCGTACAAGGGAACATTCTGGGGTACGGTGAAGAGATCAAACGGAATGAGGAATTTATCTCAAAAGGTCGGGTTATCAAACTTCTACCCCACCGTAGGATTAAACAGGGTCAAAAACCCAAAAAGGAAAAACCATCATATAAAACCGGGAAAAGGGGCGGCAGGATGCTCCCGTTCTCCCGGGGTCGTTGCTTTCTCTTGGTTGTCATGGTAACCTGGAGGGTTCTTACGATAGCCGAAGCACCACGACTGTCAGAGAGCTGAAGAGGGCGCCTGAGGGTAAAAAAGATCGGGGCACGAGGGTGCTTCGACTGTAAGGCAGGGCATTAATGAAAAGAAAACCTGAAGAAAAGGGTACAGCAGAAATCTGCCCCGGGCGAGAAGAACCAACGTCCACGTTTCAGGAAATCCGCAGTCGGCCTGGTGTTTGTGCTTTTAATCAAAGGGGCCGGGTTGCGGAAAGCGAGCACGATCAAAAGACAGGTTACAGAAGAATCAAAAGGGGGGCCGCACGCTAAAGAGGGGCCTAGACCATGACTGTCATCGAGGTAACTCTACTGGGATAAAGAAACCACACATCTTTCTTCGGACGCCCGTATCTCTGAACCCAAAAAAAAAAAATTCCCGAAAGGTGGTTCGGGCGGCTTCCAGGTAACTCTACCAAAATCGTGAAAAAGGGAGCCTGGTTGTGAGACTCGGGACTCGGAGAAAATCAAGGAAAACAAAAGAGTGCACAACTCATAATCAAGTCCCCGACCAGTGAGATGTTGAGAAAGACCGGAGGTACGGGGCACTCGAGGTGCAAATACCAGACTAGGGAACAAGACATCGGCTTTCAGACTTATCCAGACCCTTACAATGAAAAAGACACGAGTGGGCGGGGATTGGGCGCCGTCAAGACCCGAAGGGGGGATGAAGGGAAGCCTCAGTGAAAAAGGGAAAAAGAAGGGAAAAGAAAAAATCAAAGTTGACCCAGTTCGTTTGGCGCAAAAGTCGTGAGGGCTGGAAAAAAAATGAGACAGGGAGGACGAGTCCGAGTTGGTGAGGAACCCGATTCCAAAAACGAAGAGAGAAGGGATCCTGTCCCGACGGCACCAAAATGATCTTTACCCAACCAAGGAAGCAACATTAATCTCGCAGACCATGCATGAAGACTAGCTGAACTTGAAATGCCAGAACAGCTGGAGCCGGGCACCGGAAGAAGGTCTACCCACGTCAAGCGCAGGACGATCCGACGGGGGGGGGGAAAAGACCCCGACGGCATTTAGAAAGAAAAAGCAATCCCTCGGGAGGAAGCACACTGGGCTCTACAATTCAAAAGGAAATCGCCATAATAAGAATTAGGGAGTGCTGACGACCACAGCCCACGCCATCTCAACCATCGCCTACATGCTCAAAAAAAGTCCCAGTGAGGTAGAAGGTTCCGGAGAAGGGGAAGGATATCTCAAGAAGCCAGCAGAGGGGAAAACGGACACAAAGTGGCAGCTGGTGGGGACATTTTCTGTCGGAGGGGCACGGCCATCAAGGACCCGTCGCAAGAAAGGTGGGGGGGGGGTGGGTGGTGTGTGGGGGGGGGGGGGGGGGGTTTTTGGGGTCCGAGGAGTACGCATGCCCTGTGATACCATTGACGTCAGGGACACCGCAGGAAAACTCCTGGTCGTTGAAGAAAATCTCTCCAGAACTCTGGGAGAAGGAAGGCGGGGAGAGACACCAAGACAGTGAGTGGGTCCTTTCCACCATCAAAGGGGGACCTCCGGCCTGGGGCAGGCTCTCATATAAAAAACGCCTCCTGGCAACACTCTCTCAATCAAAAAGACGGGATTAGTAGAATATGGGGGGGGAATCGAGAGTCTCCTGAGAACGTTGTCCATTATGGGGGTACCGTCACCTGAACGTTAGGAAACTCAGCGGAAGGCCGCTGGGGGCTTTCGCGCCGAGGCGCGAAGGATAGGGGGGGGGCGGGCGGGATCAATTTCCTTGGCTACTCTCGAGCAAAAATGATGGAAGGCCGGTCGAGTCAGTTCTCGCGACGGAAACCATGCCACCACTTAGTTGTAGGGGGGGCCTCAGGAAGGGGAAGCATCAAGCCGCTATGCCCGCCCGGAGGATGTGACCAAAAAAGGCAGGCTCCTCAAAGACGCGGGAATGGAGGGGAAATCTGTAGAAAAAGGGGGAGGGGGACCGCAAAACAAAGCCTCTAGAGCTTGCTCTTCGGTGCCCAAGAGCCTCTTGGGGGAACCTCGCCTTGGGGCGTAGGAAAAGGAGGTTTCCATGAGGTAGGAAGAATTGTAAGGCGGCCCCGCGACCGTGAGGGGACTAGTCGGAGCGGTGACAAAAGGGGGCCGACCGAAAAGGTTGGTTGTCCCAAGGCCTCACTGTACGAAGGGCAGTCAGGGAAGGGGGCCCGAACGCAGAGTTGGAGGGACCTGTAAAGGAGGAATTCCTTGTCATCCCGTGGGGAAGGGTGAAGAAGGGTCCGTCGGGCTGTTAATACCGAAAAAATTCCCAAAGACTTAATCAAAGCCGCTGACTGTGAGACTAAAAGGATTCTCAGGGGAAGGGGAAAAAACAAAAATGCCGCCGACCCAAACAAAAAAACTGGAAAACGATTCACTTGAGGCCTCTGGACAAATATCTTTTTGCTTGTGTAAAAGGTGCGCAAGGAAGGGAAAAAAGACTGATTCAAAAGCTCCGATTGTATTTAAACCGGGGAGAAGGGTCTAGGGGGGGCGAATGATCATGCTCTTCCACTCAGAAGCTTTCACCGAAAAAAGGGGGCTGCCTCGAAAGGACTCCTTATTTGAAAAGGGAAAACAACTCAGATCGAACCGGGGGGGGGTTCCGTGAATTAGGAGTGCTGGTCGTGTCCAAACTAATTTTGTGGGGAACGGTTTTACGTTGATTTCTGTCGGCCACAGAGCAATTGAAAGCAAAAAGGTCCGTTGGTTCGAGCGGGTGAAAAGCTTCAGTATTGGGGAACAGCGTAGCCCGGGCAACTTCCGGAAAGAGGGCGGTGGCCGTATGCGAAAAAAATGTCAGGAGTAACCCTAACTTGGCACCGAAGGGCGAACCTTCAAACCTCCGTTAGAGTACCGTTATTGATGGTTCTGGATAGTGCTTCGATCATCTGAGGGCTGTTGACCCGAAAGTGAAAAAAAAACCCCGGGCCTGATTCTTGAGTATAAGACGGGTTCCTGAAATCACTGGACCCTACCCCCACTGGATGGGCCAGTTAGGGGGGAGCGTAAAGGAGTACAGTGCCGAAATCCCGTCTAAAATATGCCGTCGTGGAGGAAAGAAACGGAGGGGTTCTCTCAAAAGTTTTAAGAAAAAATCGCCAGAAAAGAAAAACCGGGGGGGGCCGAAGCCAGCCCACCAGTAACCCCGTCGCATCGAAAAATCAATGCAAACGGATAGGCGCTGACGTGTTCTGTTTTTAAGGGAGGTCAGCGACCACTGTTGAAGATAAGGACACCACAAAAGGGGTAGCGCCAGAGGGAACTTCAGCTTCAGCCTGCGATTGAAAAGCCCCCGGGGCCTGTGACTGTTCGACTTAGGTGGAAAATCCCTGGTCAGGAAGGTTAACCCATCCGGGGGGGCCAGAAAAACGGGAACACCAAAAGCGAGCGTCAGGGGTTCACGCCACAAAGTGACCCTGCTCCCCAAAAGATAGAGGAGGAAAAGGGGACCTGCTAGCCGAGGGAATCTGTTGCAAAACAGGTCATTGCGCGAAGCTC
>Ga0179593_1735411_pt1 | contig 12032 bp, 9 predicted proteins | sample CZODoug2_1_08_16_FD_185931 | JGI IMG/M metagenome (GOLD analysis project Ga0179593, IMG submission 185931) | Vadose zone soil fungal communities from Angelo Coast Range Reserve, California, USA - CZODoug2_1_08_16fungal (PacBio error correction) | ecosystem: Environmental > Terrestrial > Soil >...
GGGGGAAGGGGGTTTAGAAAGGGGCAGTTCGGCCGGGCCGGAAGTGCGGAGAGGTAATAAAGGGCTAGGGGCAAGTAGGGGGCCATTGAAGGACTTTGTGGGTCGCGCGACAAAGGAAGAGTTCACAGGCCTGAAAAAAAAGTCGTTTACCGTTACCCCTTGGAGGGGCCCGTTCCAAGAAAAAGAGGGGTCCGAAAACGAGGGCACATGAGGTAGAGTGAATCAGTGGCGACGAATGTTTTGGCCAATTGGGGTGTCGAAGTAAAAAAAAAAGTTGAAGCCAAAAGAAGAAAGACAGGAAAAGAAAAAAAACGGCATTCAAGTCAATCAAGAGACGCGACTCGTCCAGGTCCAGAACTGGTGAGAGAAGGCTTCTGGGGTGGACTACGCGAAGAAATTCTGGGGGACTCTAAAAACGCCCGAGTTCCCGGGGAGTGGGGAATTGGTTAGAAGGAGACTGATCATCGATGAACCGTAGATTCAGCGACGAGCAGTAGAGGAAAAGCACATTTGGGATTCTCCTTGACCCTCGCCAGAGGAATCATCATCTAGAAAGGTAGAACACGTTCAAAAAATGTCTGAACGAAAGAACCCATAGAAAAAGATGTAAAGCTCCCCAGGGAGGGGCAAAAGAGAAAAACAAAGAGGGGTGGCCATTCGCATCCTAGAATACAAGACTTCAAAAACTGGGGGGGATTTTAAGGAAGGCTTGATCAAGGAACTGAAAACGGATCAGCACGAAAAGAAACGATTTATCGAATCTGGTCAGCATGGCATGGGACTATCAGACGTCTGATATATTAAAAGGGTAAAAGGTTAAACAAAAAAAAATCCTCGCACGAGGACCATCGGCGACTGGGGCCGTGGCTGAGGGCAAAAGAAAAGACCTGACAGAGACTCTGTGTTCAAGAAGACAGGGTGAAGGCCGCTGGAACAGGACGGTGAAATGACGGGAAGCTTCATGACGGCGGGAAAAGAACCTGTTCAGGCCCACAGGAGGGGAAAAAAAAAGAAAAAAAAGCATTAAAGGGAGTTTTCCCAACAGCGGATGGGTACTGCCAGGAAGCGACTTCGCTAAACGTTCAGCCTTGGAGCCTAGGAAACGGGCCCTGTGGGGTGATTGAAAGGTACACCGAAATTATCTGTCAAGGGTTTCCGAAAATAGAAACTTAGGGGACACAGAGCGAAGCGGGAATGGGTACCGGTCCGCCAATTCGACTAAATCGGCGTGGGAAAAAGGTAAAAAACGGGAAAGGAAGGCATCCCGAAAAGCAAAGCCTGAAAATCAGAAAGATCACTGAAAAAGAGCTGTCGGGAATAAAGAGCTTCACGAAAGGGGGCGAAAAACACGAAAAACTGGAAAAGAAGATGATCAGCGAAAATGGCTCGCCTTTTCCGGGACCATGTTTCGGTAATAGAGGGGCTGGGAGTCAGATCAGAGCAAAAATGAAGAAACGGGCAAGAGAAGGGAGCGAGCCGTAGCAGCCGACGCAGCGATGGGAAAGTCACGAGTTACCGAGGTAAAAATTTGAAGGAGACCGAAAAGTCCAAGCAGCAGGGAAGCTTTTAAATACCGAACCAAAGGAATAATATGGTTGGCTGACGCGTAGAAAAAGGTAAAGAGACGGGGGCAAAAAAGCTCCCGCAAAGAAAAATAATCTTGCGTGGGTGCCTGAACCTCCGAAAAAGTCCGATAAGGGGCAGGTTCGAAAAGAGGCATCAAAACAAACAAGATGGAGAGGAGTATTCTTAGTGCGTTGTTGGGAGGAATCCAAGGAGGGGAAGAAAATTGGCTTTGACAGAGGAATCAAAAAAAAGCTCTAGGGACAAAAAAATTTCTTTGCTTGGCCTGGTCTTAGGGAAAAAAAACTACTGAGGGCAGGGGGGACCGAAAAAGAAAAAAAGCATTCGTGCTGGCTGTATGTCAACGTAGTACTTGGGGGCTAGTCGAATCGGGGAAGGGACAGGGCGTTCCGCTTGAATGGTAATGTGGGTAAACCAGGAAGGGATGAACTCGCCAGGAGGAAAAGTCAAGCGGCCATTCCCGCGAGAAGTAAAAAAAGAAACTAACCGACCCGATATCCGGAACATGGGAAAACTCTAAACCTCCAGAAGGTTGAAGAAGAACGATGAAGGAAAAAGCCCACATTAAGAAGTAGGGATCGTATTGTCTTTTAAAAGAGGGGTCTCAAGGGGGAACTGGGGCAAAAAGGGGGGGAAAAAGGGAGGGGAGCAGCGGTACCAAACCACCAGTTGTTTTTTGGAGTATATGATGTGCAAAAAACTCTCGAAAGCTATCACAGGAAACTCGTAAGAGCATCTGTTAGGGAATCAAGTCCCCCAGAACATGGGTCCAGGGAGTGGTGGAAAAAAAAAAATTCAGGGAGAACACACGGTTGATCATGAATAGAAAAAAAAAGGGTGAGGGGCCAAAACATCCTCCCCGACACAAAAAAAAAAAAAAAAAGGGGAAAACCGAGGGGTCATGGCCGGGGAGAAAAAGAAAAAGCTGGGGGAAACTTCCTAAGGACGTCCGCATGGAACCTTCCGATTCACGCAAGAGCAGAGTTCCCAGAAAAGCCACCCCAGAAGTGGAGGTAAATAAACCAGGATCCGCCCCATCTCAAATAAAAAAACTTACTGTCGCGATTCGGTTGAGTCCGTTAAGGGTAAGAGGGCGGGAAGAACCGGGGGGGGATCCTATTGAGGACTCCTCGGGAAGGGACTCCAGGGTATCGTTCCCATATACGACCGTCTCACGGAAGATTTTCTCCTTTCTCATTCCTGTCGGCACCACATGACCAAATAAAAAGGGGAAATTTGGAGCCGGGTTGTTATGAAGGCTTAAGGGACAGGATTACAGTCGGATCCGATATTTTCCCAAAGACGTAGCGGTTTAAAGACCGTTTGTGGGGTATTGCGGGGGGGCGGCCGGCAGGCAATCAAATTTTTGAAGTGTTGGAGGGGAAGATTAGTACGAGAGAACTTATCAGGAAAAGGGGGGGTTACTTGTTGCCTTGAAAAAGCTGCAAAAAAAAAAAGGGGAGGAGGGTGTATTAAGCCTTGAAGACCCCCGACCGAAAGAGGTTTAGATGCAGGACCAGAAATCGAAGCCCACGCCCCCGGTCCCCCGTACCCGCCCAAAATCTGCACGTAAGGGTTTACCTCCTGTAAAGACCCAGAGAAACGCCTGGGGAAAAAAGTTGCCGTGCGCTAGCAAGACTGCAAAAAGTTAATTCGGAGGCGGGGGTTTGAACGGGTAATTTATGGAAGAAGGAGTGATGGCAAGCCGAGGCGGAGTTCTTTTTAAGGCAAACAAGGGAGCGCCTGAAAAGATTACGGGGGAAACGCTTTGGGGGTGGAACCATTGTCAAAAAATCGTCCAGACACCAGGGAAGCTTAAACCGAGAAAAAAAAATCCAATGCTGGGGGGAATATGAAATCATAAGTCTCCATCGGCGAAAGCGTTCCATCTGCCTGACTGGAACGAATGGGAACTAATGGGGGGGTAAAAGTCCCTGGGGCACGCTGCAAAAGGGATCCTGACGCCAAAAAACAATAAAGGACAGACCAACCTTGAAGACCCGTAAAAACAGAAAACTGCGGTAATGAACATCCCAGAAGGACAGCTTCTCTTGAACTAAAAGTCCCGATTCGGAAAACAAAATCCCCCATCGGAAGAGAGAAAATTTAACATTGAGTTTTCGAGAAGAGATCCCCCAAAAAGATTTGAAGGTCGGGGGGGGATATAGCAGAAGGGAAGAGCAGTGAAGGCACTAATGCACGTGGGGGGAAAGAACATCAAGATTTCCGCCGCTTGGAAAAAAAAAAAAATCTTAGGGGAAAAAATAATAAGAGATTGCTGACCAGGGGATTTGAAAAGGCCGTTTTGTGGATGTCGTCCGGCAGGGAATCAAGCAGCGTTGCAAAGAGGTGTTACGAGGTCGTTAGACCAAAAGGCTGTAAGGCATGCTAGCTGCGAAACGAAGGGACTGACACTTGTAAGGAAATAAAAAGTTCGCATCATGGAAAGAGAAGTGGGGGGGGAAAGGGGGGTGGGGGAATAAAGGTGGTCAATTCCCCGCCCGCTTTCCGGCGAAGCCGCTAAAAAAGAACGCAGAAAGGGAAAAGGGAAATCAAAGGGACTAAATGACCGTCAAAGTCCCAAATGTCATACTGGAAAGGGCTGGACAACGGGCAGGGATTGTCTGGTACGCGCAAGGAAAGATTCTGGAGTTTCGCGGGAAAGAAACGAAGAGAAGAGGGGGACACTAGAATTGTTATGTTAAGAAAAGAGCAATAAAAGGAAAAATCGGAAACTATTATTCTTGAGGTGAAGCTGCAACGACCAAGCGGTTGGGGCCCCAAAATCAAAAAAAGGGCTTCGTTACGAGTAGATGGCTCGCCAGCGGCATAGCATCGAAGAATTAGAACCCCTGGTTCCCCTCTTGACTCACAAACCTCCCGGACCCCAAAATTGGCAAGAAAAAAGGATCCGAGGGGGGGCAACTAGGCCATTCTCTCCGTTCCCCGAACTTCGGCTGTGGGGGGGGGGGGCCTTCATCGGGACCACAGCCCCAAGAGGAGCCGGGTGGCCACGTATCCGAACGCCGGGGGGGCGCAGAAAAAGCTCAAGGACGTGGAGGAGAGGAAACTTGGGACAAGCCAATCAACGGAGGCGGCGAGAGTTTCGCCCCCCTATTCCCCCGCTAAAGAGGATCGCGACAGGAATCACAAGGAGTCAGGCGCAGGTGACCCGGATGCTGCCGCTGGCGCTACGGTGCCGAGAGGGACTGACCGATCCGAAAAAGGAAAGGTACGCTGGAAGCTGTGTCGTTGGGGATCGCGCTCTGGCGGCCTGTTACGAAGAAGCAAGGGACACGAGAAAAGGAAGTTGGGCGGGTTTGGGCGGGAGTAACTGCAACGTCTAGGCCAGTCCAAGGCGTGCGGTCCAACTGTAAAAGACACAAAGAAAGTGTGTTGGTTGGGGGAGGTGACTCTTCAACAGGAATGTAGGCCCAAAAAATGAGGCAAAACTACTAGGGCTGGACCTAACTCATCACAAAAAACAGTGTGACTGTGCCGGAAGAATACTCCAGGCCAAAAAAAGAGATCCAAGCCAGACTCGACCCATCACAGGAAAGCGCCTTCAACAGAAACTTCTGGGTGTACTGAAATTGATCACTCGTGGGGGTGCTAAAGGGGCCTCCATTAGGCTGGGAGATTAGCCCGGCACGATGGGAGCCAGTTTTAATTGGAAATGTATAAAAACTAGAGGGAAACCTAAAAGGGGATATCATCCAGGAGGGGAGGTCCTCCAGTGCATCTCAAAAAAATAATATCAAGGACACTCCACGGAAGGAAAATGAAAGCCGGTTAAAAGAGACGCTTAATCCCCGGACAAAAGGGAATCCAGGGTGGAAATTTAGTGAGATGCTCAAAAGAAAGAGGGAGACTCCCCGAACGCCAAAGAAAAAACCAGTGGGAAATCTGGGGCGTACTCCAAAAAATCGGAAAGGAAAAACATCGTAGTGGTGGTTTCCTCATGGACCCTCCAAGGGGACGGGGAGAGGCATAGGGGACTGACAATAAAAAAAGGGAAATCGGTCAAATGCCCCGGCAGGAAGGGGGTTTCACGCCTCCCAATCAGATCGGAGAAGAACACCAACGACAATAAAAAAAAGGTGGGAGAATACAAAGGAGGATTGGAAGCAGCAAAGGGGGGGCATTGCTTAAGGACAGGGACGGAAAACCATTTGGTGCGGTTTCGGGAAAACCAGAAAAGAAGAATCGGATTAAGTTTCCCCGCCCCTGGGACAGGGGGGTGAAAGAAACCGCCAGAACAGCTATTAGGATTGAAAAGGATTCGAGTCTTTTCCGTCGGAAAAAAATACGCGGCCATTTGCCCCAGGGAAGGTATCTGATGAAGTGAGCAAAAGCGGGCTGAGAAAAAAGCCGCGTCACAATGCCCCAAGATATCATTGCCGGCATATATATTCGACCCAAGGAGTGAAAAGCAATTAAACCAAAACATCGCTCTGAGGGCGAGGTCCTAAGCCCTGACAGGGGAGGGGCAGCCGAACAAAACTAAGGAAACCATTAAACTTAAGAAAAAATATCTTCTTAGACAGTAAGTTTCGGGAGGGAAAAGTCTGGACTGTCCTCCGGGGGGGAGGGGAACCCTGGGGCAACCACTGGTGGAAAGTGAGAGCGTGCGAATAGAAAGTCCCCAAGTGTGGGGGGGCACGGGGGGTCCCGAAACGATGGGGCCTAGCGTGCGCCTAAACGTCCTAGACCATCGGAAAGAAAAGCAGGGTTGGGCGTTTGGTTCGGCCACCGAACCCGGGACTTTAAAGAAAAACCGGTTACCATCACGCCTTGGGAAAAAACCGAAGGGGGGGACGCAACAGAAAGGGGTTTAAGGGCCCGGAGGGCGAGATCGAGTTTCCAGAGGAGATGAGCAGGAGTCTTCACGGAAAATACATATTTGCGCTCCGATCAAAAGTTACGGGCCCAGCAGAAAGAGCAGCCTGTACACAACAAAAAAGCACGACCAGTGAAGGGAAAAGGGGGCGGGTGCCGGGAGCTTAAAATTAAACTGTGTCCAATGTGCTTTGAAATCACTAATAGTAAGTGTTTTCGCAATTTCCCAGGGAAAAATCTTGTCCATCTCCTCGAACTCTAGGCTGGGCCTTGAAGAAGGGCCTCTGCAGATTCCGGACAAGGAGAGGGAAAAAGGATTCCTGGGGTGATCCTAGGAGCTTAGGAGGTAATTGAACATGGTTGACTGAGGGGGAAATCAAGGAGAAAAAGAGGAGGTGTGGACCAGCCCTAAAAAGGGTTTCGGGGGAACGATTATGGGGGCGGCCAGCATCAAAAAAGGGGGGAATGATTGAGGTTATTACACGAAAGGGCGAAAAGGTTGCCATAAGGGGAATAGCAAAAATTTTGGGGGGGGTTGCAAGCTGTGATGGTGAAACTCACCGGGGTCCTAGGACATTTTCTTCCGAGGGCACGACAAAAACACAACAAGGCCCCACCCCCTTAACCAAACAGGAAGGAAAGCTCTGGGGGGGAAAGCGATTTCAAAGAAGAAAGAATTGGGTCCGAGGAGACAACAATACAATCAGGGGGCTGTGAAAAACATTAGCAATTCACCAGGGGGGAACCTTTTGGTACACCGTGAAGGGGGCGAGGGACTGGCCGTGAGTAGCAACTGTCGAGGTTCGGGTGGGGGAGGAAACTGGAAAACGGGCTGTCAATGTTGAACAAAGGTCCTTAAGCGGAAAAGACTAAAAACGCGAAAGGGGAAGAACAAAAATCACCATGCCAGGGAGTCCATACAATAGCACATAATACGCCTAAATGTTACCAAAGTCGCATGCCAATCCAGAATAGAGAACCACCGGGGGGCAAAGGGGGGGGACCCACCGCTCCTAAACATCACAAAAAAAACAGTCCAAGACTATTGGCCCGGGGGGGCGATATATTAAGCGGACAACCTAAGAGAGGAAATTCCACAACTTAAAAAGAACTCTTTTGTAACCCAAAAACCCCCCTTGGAAAAACAAAAAAACCGGGATTTGGTACTCTACGCAAACACAAACACTGATTGATGTGAAAATAATAGATTCTCAATCTATGTGGCCTTGCGGTCCCTTGGGGAAAACTAGTCGGGAATGGAGAAAGAGGTTAAGCGAGAGCCAGTTAGATTTTAAAAGGGCCGTGCTGGGGGCCAATTGAGTCCTGGCAGAGGGTTTCGCCGAACCGTCAGGAAAGGAAAATCACGGTAGGGATATTCTGAGAAGAGGGGTAAAGGTCCCACTTTGAGGTGAGAATCGCATGCAGAAAATCGGGGTTTTTCGCGGGGGGTTTCCCGAACGGGGGGGGGCCAGATGTTGTGGGGGGCGAAAAACAAATTACCCAGGGTGGAAGGGAGGGGGACCTCCTGCGAAAAAGAGAGCGTAAATAAAGCGAATAGGAAAACTCCTAAAAATTACCGACCAGGAACATAAATGTCAATAAGGGATTCGAGGGATTGAAACTTGCTGTCATCTTGTGCAAAGGGAACTACAGGAATTGAGAAGACTTGCCAGAAGATCCGGTCAGAGGGGGAATTGTGTTATTTAGGAAGGAAGAGAACCGGGAAAGAACGATGCTTCGGTAGTTAAAGCAGAAAAAGACCCCATCAGGACTGACGGCAAAAAAACTGGGTTGATGGGGTCTTACCAAAAAATAGAAAAAAGAAATCCAGAGATCAAGAATCTAGAAATGTAAACACGGAAGGCCTTTGACCAAAGAAAAACGCCCAAGAAACACGGTTCAAACTCCCCCGAGGGAGACGGGCCACCTAGCGGAAGAAAAAAACGCCAGTGTAGTTTTGCCCATTAGCCGCGAAGGAAAGTCGTAAAGGGATGGGAAAAGGGACCCGGACGCCTTGGGGAGAACAGGTCAGCCGGCTCCAAGGGAAAGGAAAACGTGCGATGTCAGACGTATCTTGGTGCAAGCCCAGCAAAAGGGAGGTCTCGGAGGGGGGAGGTTCAGCAGCACTCTTCCCGACAGAATTTGACGCAGGGGAGAACCTGCCAAGACCCTCGCAATAGACCGGCGGCTTAAGAGGATAACTCAGGGAAGCTACTCGTCGACCAAGTCCCCTTTCCGCAAAAATTTCAGAGTTTGGAGACGGATAGTTCGTTGGTGAGGCTCTAGGAAAAAAAACGTTCCATCCGACAGGGAAGGATGCACAGCGTTCGCTAAGGAAGATGAAAAGGGTTTACTGACTGGAGACGGATGGGGGCTGGAACTTCGGTACTTCCATACAAGGGCTTGGTCACGTGGTAAGAGGGGTTACGGGCCAAAAAGGTAAAGGCTGTGTGGGAGCGTCCAAGTGGTTTCAAGATACGGGTGCGTGTAGGGCTCTTTGATTCCAGGCAGGACTCCCAGATACCGCTAGAGAACCTAGCACCCAAAAAATAAGGGTTGAAAAAAATTAACTCACGTGCGACCGGCGGGGATCAAGAACTCTGCGAATCGAGGGAAAGTGAAAAATGCTTCCAGAAAGCGCACGCGGGGGAGGAAAGGGGCGGCTTGCACCTAAGTCCTGGCAGGCGATGAGAAGAAAACGCTTGCGGGTTTAAGACCAGGGCGGAAAAGGCTGGGCGGAAGGGAAGTCTGGTAATAGCGCGACGGCCGGCCGTGGCAAGGCATGGAAGGAGGTACGAGAAGGAAAATCTCAGGTAAGGTTACGGAATCTAATCAGAGGAAGGGGGGATTTTTCAAAGGTATGGATGGTAATTGCGCCCGAAGGTACGAAGGGAACCCTTGAAAAAGCTCAGGGGGACATTGGGGGCTGCGTGGGTCCGTACTCCAACCAGTAGGAAATGAATCCTAGTAAGTGCGTTCCAAAGAACTCCAAAGAGAGCGGAAAGGGGGAAACCTTAAGAGAATCCAGGCCGGTGCCACCGGTGTGGGAACAACAACCAGAATAGCTCCTCTCAACACAAAAAAAACAAGAAACAGATAGAGGGGCTGTTTGAATAAACACCGGGGAACGAAGGGGAATACAATTTAGAGGCCAGATTTTACTTCTTGGGTCACTTCAACAGGGTTCGTGAAACTGGAAAACTAAACGTATTCAGTGGGACATTGCAGGTGGGAAACACCGTTCAAAAATATTCATCAGGGTTCTTTGGGAAGCCGGGCAAGAGGGAAAAACCACGGCAAAGGAACAGACCCAGCAATGAAAAATTGGGGGAAAAGGGTCGCGTTCACTATTAGAAATGGAAGTGCAACCATACGAGGCTGCACAAGTTCGAAGGGTAACGGCGAGGAGACCTGACCCTCTGCCATCGCATAAACCAGCCGAAAAAAGAGAAAGGGATGCGAGATAAAAAAGCGGCGGGGGCTTACTCAAAGAAGGAAGCAAGATGACAGGACATAGAAAGTGGGAAGCCAAAAGAAAGAAGATTAAGAAAAGGGTAGAAGCCCGAGAAATATATCTTCTGATTGAATCAGAGGGGGGTTCGTTATGAAAATTTCCGGGAGGATCAAAAAAACAGACACCAAGGGAAGGGAGGGAGACGGCTGGGGGGGGGATTAGCCTCATGCACCGGGTACCATCCCCCAGGGGTTGCGATGGGTATCCCAGAAGTTTGGACAGGTGAGCCCCCCGAGAGAATGAAAGAAAGCACAACGGTTTACAGGCGCAATAAAAAGTTGGGCCGAGGGGTGGCGCCCAAACACGCGCCTGGGGGGAAAGTATCCGAAAAAAGAGAAAAGACCTTTAAAAACTCCCTCCTTGACATTCAAACGCATTGCTAAAAAAAACTCAGACTCCTAAAATCTTTGAAAGTCCCGAAACCGGAAAAAAAAAAAGTGAGCCTTCGGCACGGTACCCCCATTCTTCCCAAGACCAGGGGGGAAAACCAAGGTGGGCGAGTCAATATTCTCTGGGAAACAGGAGCCAGCTCCCCCATCCTCATCAACCATGTCAAGGGAAAAAAAAGATTGTGAACGGCTCTACCTTTTTAAAAATAAGGTTGAATCAGGATCGGCACTCTCGATTTTTAAGGGCTGAAAGAAAGGCGTTGCCCCGAACTCCGAAATCTCACGCACGCTGGGAAACTAAAAAGGTTAAGAAAGAGCTACAGGGGGGGGGGAAGGTTTGGGGATAGATCAGCTACCGCGTAATTGCCACCCAGACTACGGTAACATTCGGAGAGTTGGAAAGCAAATCGGAGGAGAAGGAGTGAGGGATCTTGAGTCTAGGTTGGGCGGGAAGGATTTGGGTCTAGGGGGAAAAAATAGAGATAATTGTACTAATGAAAGATGCTGGAAAAAAAAAAACCAAGTCACGGGGGTGGGATGCAGAAAAACGATGGCCCGAGGGGATTGGTTGTAGAGTTGCAAACTAATCAGAAAACGCGGAAGTTCTTCGGGACAATAAACAAGGTCACAAACAAGGGGACCGGCCAACGAGCTCGCCGGGGGGGTTCAACGTGCAAAGAGAATAAAGGGGAGTGCTTCAGTCTCACAAGAACAGAGAGAGTTAGCGGGGACCAACGGGGTTTTAATGTCCCCCCGACAAGGTCCATTTGAGGAGGGGGGGCAAGGCATCGTTAGTTCTTGGGAGAAAGTTTCCGGCCGGAAAAATGAGAGTAAGGGGACACCAGAAAACACATCGTCGAAAAAGCAAAAACGCGAACGGCAGACAACACCGGAAAGTTCAAATCGCAATTTCGGGAGGGGAAGAAAAAATCAACTGGGACCGGAAAAGAAGGAGATAGTTGGAGGCCCGTGAAAAGCGGAGGGGACCGAACCCAGGGAAAAAACTCCGAAGTGGCCAACGCCGTGCAAAGGCACAGGAGGCGACAGAAATTAACGGAGCAAGGATCCTGGCAGGGGGAACGTTAAAAACCGACAAGCAGTCGAAGGAAGGAGAGGGTAGATACTAAAAAAATCAAAACGGTATAATAAAATGAAATATATAGAAAAGAGAGGGCCTTGAGAAGGTTTTTGAACAAGAAAAAGGCCGAGGTGAAGGGGGATAGAGGAGGGGGCAGCTCTAATAGCATAATCTAGTTTCCAGAACGTTTCGTGGGGAGTTGAAAAGTGGGGGGCGGCGTGCGAAGAAAGGATAAAACGGGGGCTTGACAATAGGCGAGGTCGTGAGGTATTGGATGGGACGGGCAAAGCTAAGAAGAAACGAGGTCAGGTGCCACGGGTTGTTAGTTTGTTGCCGTTTCAATTTTTGAACCAGATGACCAAAGGGGAATTGAGCAAAAGGCCCTAAAGAAAAGCGAAAGGGAGAAAAAAACTCAAAACATTGGGATCAATCCCTCAATCGACCTAAGGGAATAAACTTCAAGGTTAATGAGAGTTACACCAGCTGGAGCGCCACGTCAACGAGGGAGGGGGGTCTGAACGTCTCAAACAAAGTCCTGTAACGGGAGAAACACGAATCGGGGATGGGCGGTAATAAAAGGAACACAAGAGGAAAAAACATCTCGACAACCAATGCGCAAAGGAAGCTT
>Ga0179593_1240881_pt1 | contig 12031 bp, 22 predicted proteins | sample CZODoug2_1_08_16_FD_185931 | JGI IMG/M metagenome (GOLD analysis project Ga0179593, IMG submission 185931) | Vadose zone soil fungal communities from Angelo Coast Range Reserve, California, USA - CZODoug2_1_08_16fungal (PacBio error correction) | ecosystem: Environmental > Terrestrial > Soil >...
TGCAAACCCGGGAGCTGGTGCCTTTCTTTTTAAATTGAGAAAGGGAAATGTGAAAAAAAAAAAGAAAGTAGAAGGCAAAAAACCAAGGGGCATTTCAGAGCTGCAGAAACTCGGAATCGGCACTTACGTCACTGTTTGGGAGCGCCAAAAAAAGAAAACGAAGGGGAGACGGTCGTCGTCAGGGGTCCAATTGGTGCCGGGAACAGCGCCAAAGGGTGTAAAAGAAAGCAAACAAAGTATTGTGGGGACAAGAAACGCCGGTAGAAAAAGGAAACATGTTTTCAGGAATCAGCACAAATCGCACAACAACAACGAGGGCAAAGAGATAGATGAAATTGTCAAACCTCAAACGCCTGGACGCGGCCAAAGGCCAAAATGAGTTGAAAGGAGACGGGTACCCAACCATTTTGGCTGCCAGGGAAACAAAGAAAAAGGGAAGAACGAGCCTCAGCAAAAAAGGGTCAGGGGCTTGAGCATCTCCAAAACAGACCTGCAAGACGAAAGTTTGGGGAACTGGTGCCCGCCGCAAACAGCCAGCAGGAAAAGGGGGGAGGACTTGACCTACAGGGGTGAGAACTGCAAAACACGACTAAAAAAAAGGAAAGGCAAGCGAAACTGGTTCGATCACGGCCAGCAGTTGTGGAAAAACAAGAGTAATGGTAGTGATAACCGAAAAACAAGGTCCGACACAGGTCATGTAAGAGGTCAAAAACCCAAGGAATAATTGGTGGCAAGGAAGCGAAAAAAAAAAGAAAGCAGCAAGCCGAGTGGAAAAGATCGTGGTACAGATCTGAGGAAGAAAAAAAAATTCCCGGGGCTGCAAGAAAAAACGGCGAAAAGGGGGAGGAAGAAGACAGGGAAATTTTGAATAAGGAAAGAGAAATAAGAGGTCAAAACCGCCTTGTCTGAAGAGAAAATTTTAAAGATGCCCGGGGAGTGGAAAAAGGGAAAAGAAAACCAAGTAATTGGGGGTGGTAGAAGAAAAAAGAAAAAATAGTACATTGGTCTAAGAGGAAAACGCCAAGCCAAAGGAAAACATTGGAGCTCAAAAAACGAGGGGGGGGGAACGGGAGCGGGGGGGAAGGTGAAGATAACCGAAATCAGGGGCAAGGTGATATCTAGGGATTCATTTCGTTTGGATACCATCGAATGTGTAAAAGCGGACTCAATCAGTCGAAGTGGTGAAAAAAGACCTCAGACCGAGTATTGGCTCAACACGCAACCGTGGCGCCAAGAGGGACATGGGCCCCATACCGAAAAGAAATAGCATATGGGGGGGGTGCCAGCAGCACTCAAAACCGGCGTTCTCAAACGGTTTACGGGCTACCAGGTTCCGTACCGCTACAAGGAACAAAAGCAGGAAAACTCGTCGCGACATCAGAGACGCGGGCGAAAGAAGCGAGACATACGAGAGCCTCTCAATCTACAACAAAATCGCTAAAGAGTCATAATCAGGGGGGAGAGGTGCAAGGAAACAGACACACCGAAAACAAGCCCGGGAAAGGAAAGATTTCCAAGTAAGTAACAGTTTCTCGCTGGCGAAGTACGGAACAGGTTGTCCCCAGAGTGGCTGAAATGAGCAGAGGGCGTAAAAACGGAATCCTTGGACCTGAAAGGACTTTCACAAAAATAAAAAAAAGAGAATTGGCTTGAACGGCGCAATAGGGTGTGGAGGGAACAAGGGGACCCTTTCCAGAAAGGGGACAAGCAAATTTGTAAGGCAAGAACAGGGGGGGGCGCCCAGGATTGGAATCAGAACCGCGAAGGTCAATGGCAAGCCGTTTTCTCAGCATAAGCAAAAAGTCTGCAAACAGGAGGGCGGTCCATTAGCAAAGAAAAAGCACCGGTCACCATTAAAAGAGAAAACCCCGAGATGAAGCATCTCTTCTCCTGATGAACCAATGGGGGGGGGGATGCGGTCCCCAAAAAGGGGAAAGTCCAAAGCCCGGGGGGAGGCGGAATGACCAAAACGGGGACAGCCAGGAACCGACATTTTGGCATTGTGGCGACGTAGGCGAGGGGGTAAAAAAAGGGGGGGGCTGTCACGAGAAAGAAAACGCGACGTAAGTGGGGGAACCAATGACCGCCCGAGCAAGGCCAAGGGGGACGCACAGCGAGGGCTTTTCCCTCAAGAAGCCTATTACAGGAACAAAAAAACAAGTCCCGGCAATGGAAAGGAGGCAAAAAGAGCGAAAACTAGATGCCGTGGGGACGAGCGGCAAAGGTGTTCCCAGCCGGGACCATCACCACAGGGGAAAAGGCTAACACGCGGACCCCAGAGTAAGGACAGCGAATAATTGGAAAGAAAATGGCGCTAAAGTGTTACGATTGACCATCCGCGCTGCTTGGAGAAGGGAAAAAAGGAACGAACCTCCACCAATAAGAGCGCATGAAGGGAGCGGTCGGCCAAAACAGTGCGAAATGGACCTGCGACAAGGCGAGATGGTTGGACGGCGCGCCAGGTGTTATCAAACCAACGGAAGGTAATGAAGATAGCGGCAAAGAGAGCAGGAAGCATCAACACCTCGAATACATAATGCCGAACCAAAAACTCACGCGCTGCTCACTCATTCAGAAGTTAGGAGTTTCCGAACCGTTCAATAAAAAAAAAGGGGGCACGGGATTGCAAATCTGCGGGGAAAAGGGGTGAGCGAAACACTTTGTTGTCAACCAATGGCAGTAATGGGAAGAACGTCCGGTGAAGCCTCCACACTTAACTTTCGCCTTTGATGGGGAGAGAAGAAAAAGAAAACTCCGGGGGCACGAACTCGAAAAAACCCCAATTCAACGGGCCGCAGCAGTGTGGAAAAAAGTGGGCCAACGGGTGCAAAAAGTTTGTTGTCGTTGCGCTGGAAACGGCCCGTAAGGGGTGTGGGAAAAAGGGAAGAGATCGTACAAAAGGAGACCGGGGAAAAAAAGTCCGCCTGCTCAAAGCGAAATGGAAGACAAAATCGAGCACGGAGAAGAAGAACGGGAGAACGGGGCAATCCGGACTCACAGAGCTCAGCACTAAAACCAAAAAAGAGAAGAAACCGGACATTGGAACGAATGTTGCAATCCCCCCCTCAGGGGATGGGAAGGCAGAATTGCCAAACAAAGACAGACCAAGTTGACCATCCCCCATGAGAAAGGAAAACCGGATAACTGAGGAAGCGGGGTGTCGGTAGGCGTTTAGGAAAAAGAAAGCAGGCCGGGAAATGAAAAAGTAACGAGGCAACGGAACCGAGGAAAGGGAGAGGGATGAGTACGTGGGAAAACCAGGTGAGGGTACGACGTAGGGTCAGGAGGAAAATCAGGGGATATCAAATGAAACCAAATTGGAGGAGGTTGTAAAAAACCAGAAACCCCGGGGTCTCCTTCAAGTGATGTCCAATTACACATTGAAGCCATCGGAGGGGGGGGGGGGGGGGTGGGTAATTTGTTAAATCGGAAAATAAAGCCATGCCAAGGACGGAACGCGCATAAACCACTAAAGGGAGCCGACTATTACTCAAAAATGTGGGTAACGAGGACGAAAAATTAAGGGGTTCCATAAGACAGGAGGTGAGCTCGGTTGGAGAAAAACCGGGAAAAAACCGAAAACCACTGAGGGTGGTGGTACGATATAACGCCGGGGATCGGCAATGAAGGTCCAATCCCAAAGAAAAAACCGCGTTCAGGGGGGTGAGGCGATATGCCGGAAACCCAATGAGAAAGGGGAACTTGACTGCCTGAGAGCGAAGCCTAGGTTGCGAAAGAAAGGGGAAAAGCAGACGCACAGACAACAGAAATGCCGTGAAGTTGGGTACGGGCTGTGGGGGGCACACCATTCCAAGCAAGGTGCGGGGGAAAAGATTAAGCCAGGTCTAATAGGGGGGGGGGGGTTGGCCAAAGAGACCCGGGGGATATTGACGATTTGTCAAAGGTGTCGCTGTGCGGGAGATCCGAAACGAATCACGGGAGGAAACGAAAAGTAGGAGCACAAAATTGAAAGGGCCCACCATATAAAACTAACCAAGCAGATCTTTGACAGAATGGACCAGGGAACTAAGAGGGAGTTAAGGGTAATCCAAAACAGGGGCGCAACAATCCATTAACCACAAAAGCTCAAACGCGGGGGAATCGCCACGGACGGAATGGACCACGCAGGCATGGTCAAAATAGAGGCCGGTCAGAGGAGGGAAGGGCAGGGACAAAAGAACTGGGTGGAAGAAGCGGGGGAGGGGACAGGGAAAAAGGAAAAGGTAAAACGAGGGGATGGGTATTTCGAGCTGGATGAACTTTGTTTGGGGAGAAGAAAAAACTGCGACAAAAGGGTTGGGGGGGGGACAAGGGAATCCGACGCACCACAAGGGCCATCGAACATTGGGACAAGGGTTGAGCAGACAGCCGAGGGCGGGGGAAGAAGAAGCACCACTGGAACTCGAAGGGAAAAAAGGGTTTTAGGGCGCAGGCAGTTTTAAAAAAAAGGCGAGTCAAAAGTCGCGAAACCCTGTGGGCAGGAGAGGGACGGGGCCAGACGAGAAAAAATGAGACGGGGGGCCACAGGAGAGGTGGAGAAGCCAGAAAACGGACCAACTTGTACCTCGGCGGTCGTAAGTATAAGGGAGGGGGGGAAAACCGGCGGTCCAAGGTGGTAACAAGAGAAAAAAGGGAACACACGAAAAGTGGTTGTGTGGCCAGGTGGAGACGTAGAAAAAGACAACTCGTGCACAAGGTGAAATACAAGATCGGCATCACAAAAACAACAGAAGTAAGATATGAGTTGAATTGTCAACTTGCAACAAAGGGGAAAGGGGGGAACGCGGGGGAACACCGGCCCCAAAGGGAGTGGTGGGAAGAGGTTGTGAAAAAACTTTGGCGGTAACCGGTCCAAAACCAGAACAAGAAGTAAAACAAGTCTAACCCAAAAATGGTGCCTTGATGGCGATCAACATGGAAGGGGGAACAGAACATATTTTTAAGACGGGGCAAAAAAGACACCATCAGGAAAGGGAACAGGGGTACTTACACTCGCATTTTTGGGAAAACGGAAGGGAGAAGACAAAAAAACGCCCGCAAACGGGAAGGAAAGGGTTAGGAAGACAGAGCAGCTGTGTGCAGCAAAAGCAAAAGAGGGTGGGACAACACCGAACAATGTGCGTGGGGGGGGGGGGGGGGGGGGGGGGGGGGGGGGGGGGGGGGGGGGGGGGGGGGGGGGGGGGGGGGGGGGAGGAGCGGTGTTTGGGTTTGTGTTCTATATAAGGTGGGGGGGTGGGGGTGTGTGTTGGGGGTGGTGTGGGGAGTAGCGGGGGTGTTGGTTGGGAGCGCGGGAGAGGGGCCGGCGGGGAGGGGGGGGGTAGGGGTGGGGGCGCATGGGGAAAGAAAGAGGCAAAAACCCATTAAAAAATTTGGAAGGAACTCAAAAAAATCCGAAAAAATGGTTGCAAAATAAGCGAGTTGTTCAATCATTTAAAGACCGAAAAAAGGCAAGGGTGCTGGCAATCAGAACGGGAGCACGGTACTTAGAAAAAAAAACAACCTTGACTAAAAAAGAAAAAATTCGCGGCAAGTCACACCGCCGGGGGGCCTAATTCCTGTTGGGGGAAAAAAATGGCCGGGAAGTGAAGAAATCAAGACAAAAAAACTTAGGGGTGTGTATACAAAACGACATAGGAGTTTTTAAGGATGTGCAGAGAAAGGGCCGCGGCAAAGCTATGAAACTGGGTAAGACCGACGGACCAATAGGTTGACATTTTGACAAGTGCACCCGGAAAATCGATAAGCCAGGTGAAAATCGCGCCGTAGAGACATTTCGGGGAAGCGCCAGCGCCAAGGTGAAAACTAAAAAGAGGAAAAGTGATGGGTGGGGGCACCACACTAGACCAATAAGTTGGCCCGCAAAATCGCAGAGCCACATGACAATGGGCCAATACTAAAGAACCATCCTCAGATGGTTTCCTCAGACACATGAATTCGAAAAGTTGGGGAAATGGAGAAACGAATCCGTCCTTTTCAGAAAAAAAAAGCCCGGACAGAACCAAATCGGAATCGACGGTGCTGAATTAAGCGAAGAACATCAGCGAAAAAAAAAAACCAAACGACTTGCGCAAGGAAAAAAACCCTACGCACGACCCCGTCAAATAAGAAAGTGGTTTTGGGGTCAACGAGGTCCCAGGACAAAACGACGACTGCCAGAAGCAGTCAATTGAAGGGAAGTAACTACAGGGGGAGCACTGGGGCTAAGGAGAAGAACTTTCCCTATGGGCTTGCCGCGCGAAAAACTGGACCAAAACGCAACCCCAGGGGGAACCTTAAAGCTACGCACACTGAAAAAAAAAGATAAAAAAAGAAATTATAATCCGGGAACGGTCACCACCAAAGTCACGGTCCCAAGGGAAAAGACACGGCCCCAGAACCCATTTGGGGCGGTCATTTTGGGGGCCACCCAAATGGACTCCAAAAAGACGGAAAAGGCCAAACAATCACTACAGCACCTGCGTAAAGGAGACCCGAGCCATGTCGGCCTCCACATTAAGAAACTCTAAACTCAACGCCAGAAAACGACGCAAAAAGTCAAAATTTGAAGGGGCCAGAAATGGCACCCAGGTTGGGGTTTCCCAGCAACCGGGGAGGCGCACTCCACACAGGAACATCCAAGTACGAGTTGAATTGCGCAAAACACTTTGTGCCGAGCTCACGGCTCCGCTCGAACGGGGACCAAAGAAAAAATGGTGGCAACAAGCCTGTCTCATCTGACATTGACCCAATCACGAGAGAATCGGGGTTCCCTCACAAACGACGGTGGCGTGGTCCAACCATGCCCAAACCCGACAACCAATTCAACGCAAGAAAACTGTTAACTCGCGCAGGGGCAAGAAAAGGATTGACCGTTCCTCAAGATCCAAGAAAGAAGTAGCATCCATTGTAAAAAAAAAAAACCCATCACACGAGGAAAATTCGAAGAAAGGCGGCCGCAAGGAATTCGCATCGACGACCCAGAAATTGGCGTGTCGCACACTTTTTACGATGGAGCATCCGTGGCCTAAAACAGCTGGGCCGTATGAAAACGGAGAAAAATCAAACACCCAATGCGATGAGCAATCGCGCTGGAAAAGGTAAAAAAAGCAAAAAAAAATGACGGGAAGCGCAATGACTCAAGACATCTGCAGCGATGGTCTAAGAGGTTTATAATAACGACAAACAACAACGGAGGAAAAAGAAAAAAAATGAAAAAACCGAGAAGGCCGGAAAAAAAAAATAGGCGCCGGGGGTCGAGCGTCATGCCTCTAAGGTCGTGGGTATGCAAACGATCAAGAAAGGCCGCGAGAATCATCGAAGGGCGGTGAGGTCGCAATTTGTGTAACAAAGACAAAAGGTTTGAAAGAATATCCATCGAAAAACTTGTCGAACACCGTTTTGGGTTCCAAAATTGTAGGGAAAAAACCGGGGATGGGTGCCGAGTCCCGGGGAAATAAACGACATTTGGGATGCAGGTGGGTGATGGTAACTGTAAACGGGAATGATACAGAGGTCGGGGACGAGGGGAGCCCACGCAATTCCCGCGTAGTTTTACCGCTCGAATGGGGGACAAGTTCCAAACCGCCATGACCGGAGGGGAGGGTGACCCTGGGAATAGCCGGAGGTGTGGGTGAGAAAACGAAGGAGAATCACCTGAGACCACGAAATGCACCCCAGTGTCAAAATCCGTGCTAAAAGGGGTGCACATTGTGAACATGCCCCCCAAAATGACGAGCAAGGAGCGTACAAAAATTCTGTTCTCCAGCAAAAAAACCCAGCGATCGAAAAACGCAAAAACAGATGTCCTGGCAACCGGCGTTGACAGAATGTGGTGTCAAAAGTCCACCCTCATTGCTGGGAACCTTTTACCAGGGGGATCCTGGAAGCGCCATCATGACAGGATGACCATCCGTGGAGAAAGAGAACTGAGCCCGGGTCCTTGAGAGCAAAAAATGGTGAAGAGAAAAGGAAAGGTCGGAGGAAAATCGAAAAGGAATTGTTCAAAAAGGTGCGGTAAGAAGAAGCCTTTGCCCGTTAGAGGAGTCGGTTAAGAGGGAAATCCGGGGAGGACCAAAATACGTGACTCAAAAATTGCATGAACCAGAAGGCCACCCTGTTCCCACGGAACGGTTCAAACCAGAACAAAGGAAGGAAAGTAGAAAATCTATTTTGGTGTGTGTATCTTTTGGGGGGGGAAGGGCGTAGAAACAAAAAACAGGTTGGTCCAGGCAGGCCTCAGGGGACCATGCAGCAAGGAAAGCAAAGGGAGGAGAGGAGAAAACTGTGAGCAACCAGCCCGTGTGGAAAAAATAGAGTCACTTTCATGCCAATTTTCACAGGAAAGAGGGAAGAAGTCAGGGGGCAATGGGGAAAGCGACCCAACACTACTTAGGAAAAGGGGGGGGGCGCTGTCACGGGGAGAGGCAAAAATAAGGAATCGCGGGAAAGGGAAGGTCTATCGAGTTGAAGAAGCACAAAAACGGCGTCAGGGCGAGAAAGAGCGTCAACCTTCAAACACCGGGATTGAGAAAAAACCCGTATAGAAAAGACGTCCAAAAAAAAAAAGTTGCGAAGGAAATGGGTAGAGGAGGGGCCAACCCGAAAAACCTGGGGGCCGTGTTAAATGGAAAGGGCACTGGAAAATGGTCATCGGGGTAGGACCGCCAAGAGAGGGGGTGCAGGCCACAATATGCACGTCCAATAAAGGGTGGTTTTTTTGGGGCCAAACAGAAACCCGTGGGGAAGTGCGAGTGGTGCCATGCGCTGGAGAGAACAAGAGAAAGGGAAAAAATAAGAACAGAATCCCGTGGGGATCGCGAATTGGAAGGGGGGGTAGAACTAGCCAAAACAATGGGCCAAAAGGAAAAAAAGAAAGCTAAAAAAAGGAGAGGCGGGGGAGGCGCCCCATCTCCAGAAAACAGAGAAACACAGGAAAAAAGAAAGAGGGGTAGTGGGGTCTCACAACAGAGGTGGGCGGGGTGGCGGGACGACAATCCAGTGGAAGGGGGGCGTGTCCCCGAGGAAGAATTCCACCAGTCGAAAGTCGCCCCAGGGGGCCTGGTTAATTCTTCCTAAGCTAAAATGAAAAAGAAAAAAGCCTGGAAGAAAGGGCCAAAAAGAAAAAGCACGTGGCCTTAGAGGGACCATTGGGGCGACAGGTGGATGCATTGGCAAAAAAAACGACATGGTTTCCGTAATAAAGTGAAAAAAAAAAAAGGCGGGGGTAATTTGGGGGGGGAAAAAAGACCAGGGGGAAGGGAGAGGGTGAAAAACTAATGCAAAAAAAAACTTCGTGGACAATTTGGGGCCATATATCCCGCAGAACGAGGGAAAAAACGGGAAGGGATGAAAGAACAGAAGACCTTGAATGACGCAAAACAAAGGACGCCTGTAAAGAAAGTGCCGCTGCTCGTACCGGGGAAAGAGGGCACGGGGGGAAAAGGTGCAAGAAAGCAAGGGGGCCCAAAATGCGAGGGACCAAAGTAAGAAAAGAAAAAGGAAAACTGCCGCGTGCGGGTGGAAAAAACCCCTAGAAAAAGGGTCGAGGCCCAGAAGGAATGGGGGTTGGGAAACGAAAAAAAGAAAAGGAAAGAAAAAAGACTTGGAAGAGTGATCAAGTAGAGGGCGGGACCTGGCGGAGAAAAAAAGGGAAGACAAAGGGGGGAAAAAAGAAAAAATACCAACAGAATTTTGTTTCAGGTTGGAAAAACATTAGCAGGTAAAGAAATTACAAAGGGGGGGAAATATCCAAGAGAGAGGACTAAAAACAAAAGAAGAAAGGAGGAGGAGAAAGAGGGAGAGAAGTGAGAGGGGCAAATGGGGAACGAAGGGAAGTTAAGAAAGAAGGGGCAACCTGCCAAAGTCTTTGTTAAGGGGGGGGGAACCGACGTTTTAATCCACCTTGGACCAAGGGGACGAAAGAAAAAGAACCCGTGAGACCAGAAAAGCAAAAAAAGGGAAGGGGAGGGCGATCACAAAAAAAGATCCTTTGTCCTCGACAAATAAGGGTTTCGCGGAGTACAAAGAAGAAAAGATCAAAGGGACGACTTTTTTACAAAAGGTGGGGAAACTGAGGAAAAAATACCCAACAAAGGAAACACGAACAGGAAGAAAGAAGGGGGAGGGGGCCAGCAAGAAGGGTTAGTGAATAAACGTAAAAAAATGAGACACCATTTTGACTAGAGGAAAAAAAAAAAAAGAAAAGGAACCGAATTTACGAAAAAAAAGCATCAAAAAAAAAAAAGAATTGAAAAAGACGAGGGGGAAAATGACAGTCTAAGCTGAAAAAAACAAAGGGACACCGGGGGTGACTGGACAAGGCAAAAAAGAGCATGGACCGTGAAGACTTTGGGGAAATACCGCAGAGAAAAAGAAGAGGAAGATCAAACCACGGCAAAGTAACTGGAAAAAGGTTTGCCTTTACGCCCCAAGCAAAAAAAAAAAACGTATGGGGAAAAATAAAAAGAATAGAGGGGAGAAATGGGGTGCGCGAAATGGGGAGATCACAAAGCTTTGGAATCGACAAAAAAAGGTGGGGAAAGGCCAGAAGAGGGAGGATCAACCGGAAAAGAGACGAGAAGTGATCTCGCTGACTGAAGGACAAATGGGGTCAATGAGCGCCAAGAAGGGAGAGAATCAATTATCAAGGTGTTGTTGGGGGGAAAAAACCGAAAGGAAAACGGGAAATAGGGGACGCCAAAGAAAATCATCTGGAACCTGGGAAAAGGGGCCCATAAACGAAATACTAACGTTGGGAACGTGCCTCAAATAACAGGCAGGCGCAGAGGGGGGTAGGGGAAAAAGGAGAAATTAAGGTCTGGTTCCTAGAAAAGCACTGGGAAGAAAGGATAGGAAGGACATGTTGCTTGATAAAAGACCCTCATCCATAGCAGGAGCGCAAAAGAGCGCGGAAAAACAAAATTCCAAAAAATACACTGTCACTGGAAAAACAGAAAAGAAAAAAAGAAAAACCAGAAAAAGGGCAGGATTAATGACCAACGTAAAGGGAAAAGGGGGCGGCTGGGCCTCAAGTTCGGGTAAAACCGGTACATTAAAGGCAAGAAGAAGAGTGGAAAAGAGAAAGACGGGAAGGAAGGGAAAAAATAACCTGAGCTAACACAGTTGAAAGGAAGAACAAAAAACGATTTGGAGAACCTGGCCCAGTCGTCCACCAGGGGGGGCACAAAAAAAAAACAGGAGCACGGAACATAAAAAAAGTTGGTGGGTATCATGGGGGAGCAAAGTTTCCCTAGACCAAGGGGGGAGGCAAGGAGTACGGCATAAGAAAGCCCAGGAAGAAAAAACCCCAGGAAGGAGAAGGGGAGGAAGCCGACAACGGGGAATCCACAGGTAAAACGCGAAACTAAAGAGGCAATAAGCTCAAAAAACGAATTGTGTCATCTGCGGTTAACAGAAAGAGGGAAAGGGGGCCAGGTGAAAAAAAAGAGGGGGGAAGGGGAACACTCACCGCAAATGACGGTCAAGCCAAAAAGAAAAAGGGGGTTGGACTTTCAAACTGAAAGCGAGGGTTGTGTTCCGGAGAAAAATGCGATGGGAAAAGAAAAACACGGCTAAGGGAAGGAAAAAAGGGAAAAAAAGCTGGGAAAGGGCCGACTTTGGGAACACAGCATAGGACGAAAAAGAGTTTCTCACCGAAAAACCGTCTAGAAAAGGCCTCAACCGACAACAATCCGAAATGGGAAAAAGAAGGGAAACAAGAAGAAAAAAAAAAAAAACGAAAGAAGAGGAAATAAGTGGGAAGTCATCGGCCAAACGGAAGAAAGTGGTCATCCAGTCCAATACCATCACGTCGTAATTCCCGAAAGAAATCAAGACCTTCAACTTCACTCCTACAAGGAAAAAAAAAGGGACGCTCAAAGGAAAAGGGAAGGAACGAAGGAAAAACAAAAGACTGGTAAAGAAGTGAAAAAGGGAGAAAAAGAACCGCCAAAATGCACAGATGAGCAGCAAATCTCTGCAATTCGCAAAAAAAAGAGTCGAAGAGCAAGAACGCAAAACCAAGGGCGCGATTAAACGGTCTCGGTTTGGGACC
>Ga0179593_1266840_pt1 | contig 12031 bp, 19 predicted proteins | sample CZODoug2_1_08_16_FD_185931 | JGI IMG/M metagenome (GOLD analysis project Ga0179593, IMG submission 185931) | Vadose zone soil fungal communities from Angelo Coast Range Reserve, California, USA - CZODoug2_1_08_16fungal (PacBio error correction) | ecosystem: Environmental > Terrestrial > Soil >...
TGGGTTTGGTGGGGGGGGTATTTGGGTTTATTGGGACTGGCAAGTCCGGGGGCAGGAAAGGGGGGAAGGGGGGGGGCGGTCTGGTCCGGTTCCGTGGTCAGCAAACCTCCGGGAGGGCCGATGGAAAAGAAACCCCCCCTGCCTCACAAGGCAGTCATAACGGCGGCGGCCGACCTCTTTGGAAACGTAATGAAGGGGGAAGGGGGAAAGGGGGGGGAACTTCACAAGAGAGGAGGGCAGATTTAAAAGTTCGGGCTGAAAGGAGGTACCCTCTGCGGAATTGTCCAAAAATCACAACGAAAGATAAAAGAAATGCAATTACAAAAACTCCCAAAAAAGGAAAGGTAATGGCTTGAAATGGATGACTATCCCGGCAAGGGAAAGCAAGGGAAGGGACCCTTTTGCAGGTAAACCTTTGGCTCAGAATGTCATGTGAAAGGTAAGATGGCCAATGGGGGTGTTTGGGTTTGCGTTCAAAAAAGCTAAAAGGTAAAGTCCCATCAAGGAAAAAGCTTCGGAAAAAAGTAAAACAAAAGCGCGGAGGAGAGAAAGGTATGGGAAACAGGCAGATTTCGGCAAACACCAGGAATTCAATTACACCAAGCTGGGGCCTCGCAGGGAAACTTACAATCCGAAGACGTGACGAGGGGAGAAAGAGGGTGGCATCGTTACAAAAAGACGGACTCATTTGGGGACGCGCAGAGGGGTTTAAATAAGGCTGATAAAGGACAATAATCCCGTCCAGCGACAGAGGGTCAAGGTCGAACCAACAAAGGGACAGGTGTTCGAAACTCAAAAAAGGAAAAAAAAAAGGTCTAGTGGGGATATATGGCTCAGGTTGGGAAAAAAAGCATCTATCCAGGTGAAAGGAGCAATTACCGGGTGTGGGGGTGGGGGGGGTTTTTTGGGGGGGGGGTTTAAAAAGAAAATCATTGGAATAGTAAGGTTCAGGAAGAACAATAAAGGAAAGAAAAGAAAATTCAAAAAGTTCATTCAAGGAAGGGGGGTCATCGTTGCAGGGGAATGTAAAAAAAAAAGAAGAAAAAAGAGAAACAAGTGAAATTGGTGCAGGAACCAGGTTAAAGAGAAGGACGAGAGGTAAAAAGATGGGATCAGCAGGAAAAGACGGGTTTAGCTAAATGCGAGCGGTAAAGGTTCTGGGGGGAGGTTGAAAAGGGGGAGAAAGGGGGGGGGAGTTGCTTCCTCTATATAAAAAACTAACTGAGCAGGGAAAAAGAGCTCGAAAAAGGGGGGAGGTGGGGAGGAACCCAAGGAAGATGTAGTAAAAAGGGAAAGATATCCAGGAAGGGGGCATGAGTCATGACATTGGTGAGAGAAATATGGTTACCACCAGCTTGTACAAGCCATAGTCTCGGGAAAGACATGACCTTTCCCGTAAGGAGGGTAAAGAAAGGGGGATGTGAAAAAAAGAAAGGTGGAAAATAAAAGCCCCAACTTTATGGGTTCTGTCATAAAAGGGAAAAGAACGTGAAGTGGTACTGGGCAAAGGTGGGGGGGAAAGATTAAAAAATAGTATTCTTCCTTTCACGAGGAGGGACAGGGGGCGGGGAAGGGAAGCATAAGGCTAAAGTCAGACTAACATGGAGGGGGAAAAGGGGCGAAGAAAAAGATGAACCGCGCTAGGTTTTATCACTGCCAGTTGGGGTGGGAAAAGAGAGGTGGTAGCTCCGACAGAAAAGAGGGTCACCCAAAAAAAAAATTAGGTAAACACTTCTTCAATCACTTCGCACGGTAAATGCCACAAAGCGGGGTACATCTGCTGTTCCGGAAACGTCAAACACTTTCAAAAAAAGGAACCCGGAGAAGTTCCGCTCAGAGGAAGTGAAACGGTGAAAATCATAACTAACGGGGGTCGGAGAGAGGGGTCCAAGAAAAAGGCAAATGAGGCAAGTCGGTCCCTTATGAAGCACCCAATGAAGAGGCCCACAGAGCGTATGAAGGGTGCATACACATCCTTTACACCACCTTTCACAAAAAGTGAAGCAGGAGAAGCCATGAAAAAAACGGGAGGAGTAAAGCGGTCAACTCCGGTGAAAAAAGGGAAAAAACTAAAGGTCCCAGTCATACGGGGAAACAAGGACATACTGGCCAGGCAATGCCTGCCATTCAGTGGGAAAAAAAAATAGGGTCCGGGACAAAAAAGAGCATCTGCAGAAAACTTAAAAAAAGGCGCGAATATTTTGCAGGGGACTTTGGGGGGATCCATGATAACGGTATGAAGCAGAGGACAACTTGAGAGTTGTGTGGAACGTTTTGAACACTCGAGAAAAAACCTCCAAGAGGAAAAGTACGCAACTGCAAAGGTGTGAGACAGTGACTACTCCTTGAAACCGCCCTCGGGAATCAACGAGAGTCCAGAAAAGAAACGGTAGAGGGTTAAAAAAAAACCAGGCAGATATTACGGGGAACTGGGAAACTCCTCCAAGAACCTTATTAGGGCAAAAAACTGGATCACAGGATGCTCAAAAAGAAGTGTGCCACCCCGTGCCCGTTCCTCCATTGGGAGGGGTGCTAAGCCCAGAAAAGAGTAGATGAAACAGGGACACCAAAGAAAACCTGACAGGGTAAATGGCAAACCAGGAAAAAAGGGTAGCTAGGAGGGTACGGGTGGGAAATCTGGGGTCCAAAGTAGGGAGAGACTGGAGTGTAAAGACATGGAGAAGGGGATAGGTAGACAGTGAATCGTTCCCATTACTAATCTAGGAGTGGGCCTATGGAGAAGGGAAGGAGCAACAGGAGACCTTTGGTGGGAAAAGAGTATCAACGACGGAGGGAAAAAAAATTTTTGGACGGCAAAAAAGGAAAATGTGTAAAAGAAAAATTGGCTGGTATTAAAGCTATGAGGGGGATTATTGGAAGTTGTCGAGGGAGAGTGATTGTTATTCAAAATGACAGGGTATGAAGAAAGAAGAGCAAACAACAGGAGGAGGAGTAAAAGAGAGAAGAGAAAGAACAATTGAGAATAAAAACCTTTTCTCAGAAAAGCAGAATCAAGAAGAGAAAAATTTGCTCTTTAATAGATGGTGCTGTACTTGACAACGCCGAATCAGCATAACGTGGGACTCACAGGCAAGATAAAGAGGGACCACTCAGAGAAAGGTGGGTAGGCCTCAAGCTCTAGCAGGGGAAACTAATGGGGATAGGTATTATGTCATCGAAAGGGCAAATGAATAAGATGACCGGAGCATGGCGTTTAAACACAGAGGAAGAACAGGGGGAAAACATATGTACACGAGGCGGAAGTCATTGCTAGCAGGACCTGAATTGTAGTTGGGAAAGACGGAGTAGGGGTATGGGGGGGGACCGTTTTTGGAAGAGTTTCGGGCTTATTAGACGGATCGTGCGTGGGAAAAGGCAACGGGCAAATATAGGGGTGGAAAGAATATCCTCATTTGTTGGGACGGAGGGAAGTGGGGTTTATTTATTCACGGTCAGGGAGAGGATGCGGGTTGTAGATTATAAACCGTTAACGAGTGCAGGGAAAGAGGTGGCGAAGAAGGGGGGCTTAAATGACGAGAGTTTGAAGAGAAGAATTTGTCATTTGGAAGGAAAGGGGGGGGAGGGATGTTCGAGGTTGAGTAACAAGACTGGTTTCAAGAATGTGACGTAAGGGGAACAGTGGGGAAAAAGCCAGTTGAAAACCCGACCAAATACGAGAATAGGTAATGTTGGGGGATGGGGGGAAGCGAGGGGAAAAAAGGTTTTGGGTCACCTACCGACGTGGGGGGGACAGGTGAAACATTGGAAGGAAGGGGGAAACAGGATGATAAATTGAAAGGCATACTATTGGTTAAAAGGGTACAAAAGAAAGGACCTATTTAAAAGAAAACAGGGGGGGGGTTGTCAATGGCAATCGAAGGGGAACAATGGTTGTAATGGATGTGTCGGGAAACAGCAATAAGACGTGGGGGAAGAAGGACTTGGGGGCGAATACAGTTAGTACTTGGAACTTAAAAGCAAGTTTTGAGGGGGGAAATCTCTATCCGAAAAAAGGGAGATTGACACGCGTTAATTCAGCCAGAAGTACTGGCGCAAGGGGGGGCGATTAAAGTGTGGGACCCGGGGGACCTATTGTCGAAACAGGGTTGAGGCACGCAATGAACTTTGAAGGGGCGCAGTTGGTTCATAAGGAGTTTATTTTGGGGAAATAAGGGGAGGGGGCAAAATGAAAAGAGGGGAAACAAAGAAAGGGGAGAAATAGCGACGGGGAATCCTGCCTTATTTTATATGACTGGGTGCCAGGGATCTGATATTTTAGGGTGATCAGAGCACATCCTGCTCTCAGAGGGTACATGAAAGATACGCGAAGAGCAACCCCTGCTTCCAAACAAAGGGGCGAAAAGTTTTAAGCGCACCAGAGGATGGGGTATTTGAGTGTGGGGTAAAAGGATCAGCGGGGGCTGGGGGTTCATAATCCGGAGACCGGCACAGTACGGGACGGGAAAGGCTGTTACGCGAAGAAGAGGGGAATTCAAAGCGGGGAATTTGGTTAAGAAAATAAAATAAGGGGGAATCCTGCCAGCAGACAGAAGTTGATAGCATGGTTGGGGAAGAATTCCGGGGCTCATAAAAAGTAGAAGAGAGGGTGGCTGAGTATAGGGGGCCCTTCTCGAAGGGAGGACTTCTTACTACGTGGCCGAGGTAAAGGCTCCGGTAGGACCTTGTCATAAAACAGACCTGAATTGTCTTGAGAAAAAAAAAGAAACCCCTGTGTTTGAAAGGGGCTTCAGAAACTGCAAGTACGGGCCAGCTGCGCATAAAAAAAAACAAGTTAAGCGTAAACAGCTGGTCTACGGTGGTGGTTAGTCTTTACGTGATGGGCGGGTGTTAACAGAAAAAATAGAAACATGAGGGGTGTCCGATGGACGTTGTCTTGGTCAGGACCTGGGCTGCCGGAAGGGAAAATTGCCTGGTAAACGGGCATGCAAAAACCAAGGGTAAGCCGTGGAGGGGGGAAAAAGGAGAAAGCACTTTATAGGACGGGTGGTCAATGCCGCCCGCTTAACCGGGATTTTTCATTTGCGTCTGCGGGAAAAACGGGACTGGGGTAAGGGGAGAAACAGGTCACTTCTCAAGGGACGTTTAAGCAAGTTAAAAAAAGACCATTAGTGGGACTACTGCGTGCGGCAAACAAAGTAGGGGGCCATATTGTAAAATAGAAAAACGCTGAGGCAGGGGGGAGAAAGCAGTCGGATGTATCTTGGAGGGTCCGCAGGGCACGGGGAGGATGAAGGACAACAAGTCAATGAAGGGGTTTGCCGATAGAGGAAAAGAACGTGTACAAACAAACGAACGGCAGGAAACGCAGAAAAACGCAGGGGGTTTGACCCATAGAATGCATACCGTAGGAAAAGATGGAGGAAAATTTAAGCTGGGGGGAGGGGAAAACCAAGGCCGTAATTTAAGGGGAAGTTACTGCTGAGAATTGGCAAGAGAAGGCATTTGGGACCAAAAATTTCTTAATTGTAGGTCAAGGAGAGAAAAGTCCTCATGACAAAAAAAGGACAGGGTTGGTGGCGGTGATAATTGGGCCATTAGATATCTGCACCTGTAGAGGGTGAGGGGGCAAGCCGCAGGTTCTTAACTCTGTGGGGGAAATGCCACGAACTGGTAACTACGGAAAGAAAGATGTGTTGACACTGAAACAACCAAACAGTCTTAAAATGGGAAGGAGGAGGTACGGAAAACCGTGAGAGAAAGGCCCTATCGGGCTTGGTGGGTGATTTCCAATAGGCGGAAAATAACATTAATTTTCTGGGAAAATAGAAAAAACAAACTTAAAAAAAGGCTGAAAAAAATGTCTGTTGAAAAATAAATACGAAAAAAGAGGCGGAAAGACGCGATTTTTTTTGGTTGGTGGGTTTTTATTTTTTTGTTGGGGGGGGTTTTTGGTGGGGGTAAAAAGTTCTTGGGGGGTTTTTTTTTGGGGTTTGTTTGGTGGTTTTTTTGGTGTTTTTTGGGGTGGGTTTTGGGAGAGGTGTGTAAAACCATTTTGGGTTTTGTTTTTGGGGGGTTTAGGGGGGGTTATCTGGGGGTTGGGGTTTTGGGGGGTTTTTGGGAGGGGGGTTTTTGGAGGAGGGGTTTTTTTTTTCTTGTGGTGTGGTGGGTTGGGTTTACGGGGGGGGTTGGGGGGGGGGGCTGTTTTTTGTGTTAGGGTCCGGGTTTTTGGGTTTTTTTGGGGTTTTTTTGGTGGTTATTGGGGGGTGGTTGGGGTCTTTTAGGGTTTGGGTTGGGGTTGTGGTGTTGTTGGCTGGGTGTTTCCACCTTGCACGGTGGCCTGTTACGACCTGGTGGGGGTAAAATGGCTGTTGCTCAGTTTCGTTCCCAGACCCATAAAGTGACTTTCAGGGGGGGAAATGCCAAAAAAAACACAAAAATAATCAGAGGGCAGGTGTAAAAAGCTACGAGGCTGCCGATACAGAGGGTTAAAGGCCTGCCGTTGCATGGAAAATGTGGGGGAAAAAAATGGAACGTTCGAGGGCAGGAGGGAACAGTTTCGGGCTCCATCAAAAAGGAAAACCATCGGTAAGAAACAATATTATGGGGCCCACACCCAAGAAAGAAGGGCTCCTGACAAGAAAGCAACAAAGGGAATGCGGAAAGCAGCAGACGTGAAGCAATTCTAAGCCAGGGAAAGGCATATTTAAAACGGAAGCAAGCCTTTTCAAGAAGCGGTAATTTACGGGGGAAAAGCCTGACTGTGAGATGCAAAAAAAAAATGTCCAGAATATTCAGAGTATGCCCAGGGCAACCCCCACGGGAAGGGAGGATGAAGAATAACTTGTGCGGGTAAAGAGGGGCCGATATAGGAAAAAAAAAGGAAGTCAGTTCATTCAGACGACCGAAGCCTGTGCCAGAGGGGAAGTGACCTCCAAGATAAAAGTACGAAGCAAAAACAGAATCGGGCTTTAGCGTGACAAGGAGGGAGAAAGAATTGTGGTGGGGAAGAGATACAGTTCAAGGTTGAAAGAAGTTCGTATAAAGCAAAGATCATAAAAAAACCCTTCCATCGCTGACAATTCTAGGATCAGGGAAAAAAAAGGGAAGGTGGTCGCATAAAAAATGAAAAAGGGAATTTAAGATAGACGTCATTGGTCAAAAAAAATCTATACATGAGGCAAAAGGACTTCAATTCTGCCTGGTTGGTTCCAAAAAGGGGGATACAGTGCCGGGGAAATCCCAGTAAGAGTCAGGGGGAAGGACATGATGTCGAAGAGGGTTCCTGAACTTAAAACGAAAACAGAAAAGGGATAAACAGAAGATTGAAAACAGTGTGAGGACATTAACCAGCGGGGCGCAAAAAAAGCCTTGGAAGGAAGAAAATCAGGGGTTGGATAAAGGCTAAGTAAAAGGTTTTTCTTTGGTTTAAAAAGGGGGGGGGTATTGGAAGACCGGATATTTGATTCAACACGAGGGAAAGGGGGGAGGGAAGCCGACTACGCTGACCAAGGGGAACCTCTATGCGAACATTGATTCGAAAAGGGGGAGGAGCCACCGAGTTTATTGCAATGTGAAAGATCCAGGGAGAAATGAAATGGGAAAGGAGGCATAATACCCGGGGAAAGGCTGTGAGCTCACATCAGGGGGAAAAAAGAGTGGACAGCCGCGAGAGGAGGTAAAGCGAAAAAGATAAATGTATGGACGGGATAAATAAGGCGGGGAGAAGAGAGGTCCGTTTAAAAAACATCAAAGAAACTCCGTATAGGGGGGCATGTCAAAAACATGGTTCGCACGGTCAGTTTTCAGGATCAGGTTGGAAGGAGTAAGGAGTAGTTCTTCAGGGGAAAAAATAATGAAGCATGGAGTTTCCTGTAAAAAAGAAAGAAAGATAGAAACATTCCTGTAAAGCGGTAATAACTAGGCATCTGCCGAAGTTAAGGGGTTCTCACTGCCGGTGTTTTACAAAGCGGAAGGTCAAAGGTCCGGGAAAAGCGAGGGGATATGGGTGAACAAATAAAGCCCTGATGAAAACTGCGGGGGAAAAATCAACTTTCTCAACTGCGTGGAAAATCAACATCTGGAGAACCTGCTGGGGGGGAAAAACCGGGCAAACAAGGGAGAAAAGTGAGCCAGGGTACTCAGAAAATTACTCCATGAGCAGGGGAGGGAAACTTGCGCAGAAGAGACGCCGGGTCGGGGAGGAGATGGAACTAATGATTGGATAAAGGCACTGGATTCGCAAAAAAAGGGGCCCAAAGGAGGCATTGGAAGACCAATTTGCACCCTGGTTTCAAAAAGGCGATGCAGCCTATGACAAAAACGGTGGCTTCTGGAAAGCTTGGGAAAAGCGGGAAGAAGGTAAACTGGGTAAAAAAAAAAAAACAACGACGCATCAAACTAATGGAAGCCTAAGAAGACCATCTGAAAATGCCACCTGGGACAAAAGGCTTTAAAACTGAACAATAATCATAAAATTGAAAAAGCAAAGAAAGATTCGGGCGACGATGGTTGGACGGTGAAGGTGTTTTTGGAATCCATGTAGGAAGGACTGAGGAAGATAGGTCCACCGTCATTGTTGCCGGTTGGGGACGAAAAGAAAGGACCAATATAACCAAATTTCCCGGGGAAAAACTGAAAAAAGGAGCGTAAATTACCGAGGGGCATGGCAAATGGGGGAGCCACCTGAGTCCATATCGGCAACGGAGATGGAGGGAAAAGGAAAGCATATAGCAGGGGGAGGGGCCCTTGCCTCAAAGTGTAATATGAGAAACAAACCCGCTGAAAAACCCGCAGATTTAAACAAAAAACTATATTTGCCGGCCTAAAAGATGTCGATTCTCATAAAGCCCCAGCGAAAAGGCTGAAAAAAAGGGGACCAAAGAAAACCGAGAAAATACGAGGGTTAAGGGAAAAAAGAAAGCAGCGGGTAAGACAAATGAAGAACGATTTGCCATCGGTGAAATGGAGGAAGCGGATTTAACGGCAAGGGTAACTGTAATTTAACTGGGAAATCGGGGGGCTGAACATGGATAATAGAAGATGGGAAATAATAATTATGCAAGCAAAAGGAGAGAAGGTACCTGGGGGGGGGGGGACCAGTCGAGACACGTCTGCTATGCTATTGAGGGAAATGCAACAGCAAAGACGGAAGGAGAGCAAATTTCGGGAAGTGAGCCTAGGAGGTGAAGGGGAAGGGGAAGAGATAGGGAGGTGTGAGAAGGAATCAAAAATTGTTATTTATCAAAAAGCGCAACACCACACGGAGTCGAAGAGATAAATAACAAGGGGAAGGATCAAAATAAATGAGATTAGAAGCGCAGATCCAAAATAAGAACTCGGGGGAAAGACGAAAATTGCAGAGGTACCTCAGGAGGAAGGCTGGGTCCATACACCGCTCGACAAAGAACAGTCCGGTACCATCTAAAAGGGACAACATCGGAGATTGGTGAGGCAGAGGGATTAGGAAAAACAATAGGATAGGGGGGGGGGCATCGATTTCACTGCAAGATGGCAAAGGATAAAGAAGTGACAAGAAAAGGAGGAGCAGATTACACAAGATGGCCAACGAACGGAGCATGGGAGGCGCGGGAAGTCCTTCCTTTGGAAATGGGGAATTACCTAAGGGTTGGGGGAAAAGGGTGGTTTCAGCTCGAGGTGATGGCTGAATACTATACTAATGCGGTGTCGCATCGGGAAGTGGTGAGAAGAGGGGGTGGGGAAGAAATGCGGAGCATCCTTTTTTGGGCTTAATAATAAGTTGGGAGGCACAAGTACACAGGAGAGGGGAGGATGGGGGGGGACAGCACCTTGAAACGATGGCATAAAGGGGGAAAAGGGGCGAAACGAGCAATTTAAGTCTAAAAAGAATGTGCAGTGCAGAAGGGGATCTTGGAAGTATGGAGGGAAATGGAAAAAAAAAGGAAGGGGGGGGAAGGGAAGGTCAGTATTCAAAAATTTAGACGCCCATAGGTAGAAGCGGTAAGTTTTTGCATTGGAATCGGGAAAAAAATTTGTGTTTTCCGGAAGAAGGGGGGGGGGAAAGGGGGAAGAGGGGAAACGGTAGTGAAATTGCAGATGCCTGTACGCAGTTGGAAGGGGGTCCCAAGAAGGAACTCTGAAGACGGTTTGGGGAAAGGGGATGAACAGCGCATTTGTGGGGGGGTTAAATGGGATTGGCTGCAACATGCAATAACGATCTGGGAAGAGGAGGGTGTGCGACATGAAGGGGGAATAACGGAAATTGGGGTCAATGGGAAGCCGAAAAGGGAAAAAGCGGAGGAGAGGGCAAGGGGAATTTCAGAGCAAGAGCGATGGCGCAGGTTCAGGGGAAAGTGGGTTGGACAAGGCGGAAAAAAAAGATTTGAACAGGTATGGGGACTCCGAGGTGATTGGGGGGGCAAAGTGGGAGTATTGGTGTAAATAAAATTGGGGGGGAAGGAGGGGGAAGGAGATAAAAAAACGGCAGTGAGAATATAGATCCGGGAAGAAAAGGATGGGAAGGGAATTATGCACATTTTTCAGACATGGATGGAGAGGGGATTGATAGGAAAGGAAAGAATCACGACTAACGGAAGAAACTCCGGATCTGAACCTGATGTTAAAAGGAAAGTCGAAAAGGGTAAACCTATCAAGTATTGGATGGGAAATTTTTTGGGAAAAAAGGAGAGCTGCTTTGGACATCACCTATATAAAGGAAGGAGGGGAAGGGGCATGCGTTTAAAATAAGATTCAAGCTGGGGGGGTACACTTATGGGGTGTAGAAAAGAAAGAAGGGTTTTAAGTGCCCAAATGGGAAAGACAGGGGGAAAAGGGAGAGAGGGAAAGGTGTAATGGAATATGGAAAGTGGGAGGACATAAAGCGCAATCAATGGTTGGCAGGAGTATTATGGTCCCTGCTCAAGGATGTCTGTGACTACGTTGGGAAAAGAGAAGCAAGATCCGGGGAAAACATTTGCAAAATAACCAGAAAAAAGGCACGTGCCCTGGAAAAGCGGAGAACCCAGGTGTTTATGAGTCATCACTGCAATGAAATGCTTCTTCACTAAAAGGAGGAAGAGAACAGGGAAAGAAAAAAAAGGCTGGTTGATCTTCTAAATTGTTAAGTTTTATTTCAGACCCGAGAGAGGAATGTTAAGGAACGGGGAGGGTAGGGAGAATGAAATTACCAGGAAACGTAAGGGAAGAAGGGGACAGGAAAAAAAAGGAACATGCTTTCACATTCACTGTATAAAGGTTTTTTCCAAGGCCGCCCTAATCGACGGTAAGGTAAGGGGGGCAAAAAAATAAATGTGACTAAGGGGGGGGTTTAGACGGGGGAGAACAGAAAATCCTGTCATTAAATGGACGGGTTTATCCACTAGGGCTTTATAAGCCTGGGGCAATGAAAAAGGAGTCTGCAAAATGAGGCAGATTGGGGAAAGCTGACAAAAAAGAGGATGGAGGTGTCCTGATCGGGGGGGAGTGTATGTGGAAAGGCTGCGATGGAAAGCTGGGGAGGTGGAAATGAACAGGGAAGAGTGGGGGAAGAAGAGTAGGCAAAATTAAAACCTACCTTTCAGAATACGCCGCGCACGTGGGGTGGGAACAGCTTAATGGAATATGATTAAGATTAAGGACAGGGAGATGGGGGAAAAGGAGAACCGGTAGGGGAAACTTAAGGTAATTAAACTGGCGAAGTTGAAATATTACATTCAATGGATGTAAGAAGGTGTTGACACGGTGAGCAGAACTTCCATGACCCTGCTTGAGGGGGGGTCTTTGAGAAGTGCATTATCTATACTGAAAAGGGAGGAGGGATGGGGGAAAATCAATCGTCTTAAACTAAGGGGAAATGGTGAGGTCAGCAGGAACTGTTCATGCGCCATAGAATAGGTGGGGGGGGGGTGAAATGGGTTTCACCATTCAGTAAGAAAAAGAGGAGAAAGAAGGGGGGAGGAAGGCGCAGGTATGGAACTGAAATGCTGATGGTTTGGAGGGGGGGGAAGAGAGTCTTAGAAAATTATTTTGAGATGAACTAACTTACCTCAACAGAAAGGAAAAACCATTTCTGAAAAGGAAATTAAAGGGGGGG
>Ga0179593_1423909_pt1 | contig 12031 bp, 16 predicted proteins | sample CZODoug2_1_08_16_FD_185931 | JGI IMG/M metagenome (GOLD analysis project Ga0179593, IMG submission 185931) | Vadose zone soil fungal communities from Angelo Coast Range Reserve, California, USA - CZODoug2_1_08_16fungal (PacBio error correction) | ecosystem: Environmental > Terrestrial > Soil >...
AAAATGCCTTTCAAGGAAAACCATAGTCAAAATGATCCAGAAAAAGGAAGACCGCGTGGCAACAGAAGGAAATGTCGACCGTTAAACCTTCCGGGGTGGATCGAAGAACTCCCTATGCAAAAAAAGGTCAAACCCCGGTAAAGAAGCGAGGGAAACAATAAAAAAGAAGGGGTAAAAAACCGCGCCAGGAGGCTGCTGGAACCACGGGCCGGTAGTGAAGATAACATACCGAGGGGTTTTCTAAGACGGAGCTTAAGAAACTAGTGGATAGTCGAACCGATGAATTCGGAAAAGGAACAAATCGCCACCTTGGGCCGAGGGGAAATGAATACGATCAGTCTACTTCGACAAGCTAGCCTAGGAAAAGGGAGGGGCTTTGAAGGGAAAAAGGTACTTGATGCAGGATTCACGACAAAAGAAGTTGACTTAACGGTATACGCTTACACTACAGATTCGAATAGGAGTGGCCGCGGGGGGGAAAGATGGCAATCAATCCGGTCGGTTGGGAAAATGTAGAAAGGAAGGAGTTCACAGGGAAGGAGGACACGCGAATCTGCCGCCAACGAGGGGAGGGATCGGGATTGAAGGTTGTAGGGGAGGAAGGCTGTTGGTTGGCGCAAGAGAAGGGCAACCCTAAGAAAACGGCCCCTGAAAAATATGCAACGGTCCGCATGCAGACACTTTACAAGACGTGGTATACGACGAAGAAGCAGAACTTGGAGGAGGGAGGTATTCCTATTGAGGTGGCTGGGAAAGGTTCAACATAGAAAAAAAAGGCTCGCTAAAGTTGGGGAAAACATACGGTGCGGTGAACGTCAGGAAAGATAAACTCGTCATTGAAAAGTACTATGTCATGAACCTGCACGTCATGGGGGAGAAGGGCCCACCACGTGGGTGGTTTTATACGTTGAGGGGAAGCACGAGACTGAGAGAATGCTTGGAATAAAGGGGGGGGAATGAAAAAAAAAGCGACAGAGAGGGGAATCCATCGTCAACGGAGAACCGAAAGGGTCGTGCAAGGGTTCCTACACAAAAAAAGAGATTCTAACGGGATGCGGGAAAAATTGGGAGGAAAAAAGGGCATCACCAAGGGGGGGTGAAAGGACCTCGACATTAAAGAATTGATAAGAGAATCTTGAAAAAAAGGTAGACAAGGAAAGGTAAAAAATCGACCTGCAAGAGAAGGTTCCCAGGTCGTGAGGGGAAGACGGGAGGAATTCGAAAACAGGAAAAGAATCGAACTTTAAAAGGGGAAGAGTGGGAAGCAAGAACGGTAGAAAGGGGGTCGTTATTGGACTCAGAAAAAGCGCTGGAGTTCGTGGGAAGAGACGCACCGCCCAATGCCGGAGGAACTAAAAGGGGGGAAAAGTGTCATGGGGGAATGACCAAGCGAGCATACCTGACACTTCGCAGCACCAGGAAGAAGTCTAAGAAGGGGGAAAAGGGTTGTTGCTACATGGTTCCAGTGGGACGATAAATGACAGCGTCAGGAAAGAACATGATTCGGGGAAAACTGGTCCTGGAGGGAGCACAAATTTCAAGAAAAAGCGGTCGACAAGTCACATCCTTTGAAAGACCAACGAGACCAGTGCTACCGGAGGGGGTGAAGGGTCTAGATTAAGGGGGGCCGAACCGCTAACAAGTAAAAGGTCCCACAAGGGGGAAGGGGGGGAAGACTGGAATTTCAAGGAGTCTGGTCGCTGAGCTCAAGAAAAATTTGTTCGGGTCAGAAAAAACGAAAGATGTGAGAGGACCAATAACATCAAGAACAAGGACCTTAAAGAAATAAAGAGGAAGGCATGAAAGAAACACCCAAAAATCCGAGTCCCAGAGAAAGAAGCAAAGGTCTTAATCCCATTCAAAGGCAGGGACCGATCGAGATAGAGGCTCACCGCGCACAAAGGAGACTTCCTTTATGGCCGGTTAAAAGCCGGTGGAAAAGGGAAAAAGTAAAGAAGAATCGCTGAAGTTGCTGTGCCTAACAAAAAAAAAGTAGCGCTGCCGGGGGAGGGGAAAAGACAAGGTCCCTCTAGGGGGACGCGACCAGCAGAACTCAGGTTCATTTTGATGCCCGAGAGGAAGAGGGGGGGACGCCCGGCTGGGGCCAGCACACACCGAGAAGAAGCGAGAGGGAAGATCTCAGAGACGGCAATCGCCCGGTGAGAAAGAAAAAAAACAAAAGTTTGAAAAAAACTCGTAGGAGGGAAGAAAAAGAGACAAACCGACGTCTGTCCGGCAGTGGGCGGAGAAAAAGCTGGCCAGGAAACTGTCTGTATATTCAGGGAAAAAGGGAAACATAAAGGCTATGGTGATCTAGAAGAAAAGGTCGGTAAAGGGGGGGGACGTCGGACGGTACTAATTGAGAAAACTGCATTTTCGGCCCGTGCACATGTGTAATGGGGGGAACCGGGTCTACTAACCATCCATGAGGACGAGAAAGGGACCGTGGGGGGGGGGTGCAAAAAGGGAGGGGCGAAAATGTATAGAGGGGGCCAAGAAGCAGCCATCGTTGAAACCGTGAATAGGGGGGCAAACAAAAAAGCCTCCCTGCAGGGGGCGCTCCATGGGGAGCCTCAGGGAAGTGAGGTGAGTGTAACTGCGGAGAAAACAGTGATCGGGGAGTCAAAGTGGCAAGAAAAAGGTATCATCGACGCCGGAAGACTGGAGTCTCCCGACTCAGAAGTCACTTTGCTGCCCGCGAAAGACTTGCAAAAAGGGAACCGGTTGGCCAGAGGAGGAGTAACGTGCGCAGCGCAGAGAAGAGAGAGCTTGGAAAGAGGAAAGTCCGTTAGAGGATTGTGGCGATCTCTCTCAAAAAACAACACAAAAGAGGGAGAGGAGATATATAGGTCGGGAAAAAGAAAAACAAAAAAAAAAAAAAAAAAAAAAATCAAGCACTGAAAAGCTGGTTACAGGGAGGGAGAGGAGCTGCGACCAGAAGCCTGACCGCAGGCCAGTAAATGAATCCGCATTCAAATAAAGGGGGCGGCAGCCCCAAACGGCTTCGGGGAGAACAAAGGACTTCATGGGGAGGAAAAAAAATGCGACCACCAAAAGTGTATGGGAAAATTAGAACAGAGGGTGCGCGACTCCGAAAGTGACGAACAGGGAAAGTGAAGTTTCAGGGGAAGTCCCAAAGCGCAATCAGGAGGATGCGGGAAAGAAAATTCAGGGAAAACGTGGCCGCGGGGGATGCGGGGAGGGATGGATATCATTGGCCATTCCCGTTAAGTGGGGAAGGTAATCCGAATAATAGCTTGGAGGGCGTAAAAAATGGACAATGTGAAAAAAGTCAGAGGCGTAGCATTAGGGGAAGGAGTCAACCAAAGCGCCATTGATGATCAAAGAAATACGAGATCACCCAGACCGCCCATGGCGAGTAGAAGCTCAAGGCGAGAGACCATAGGGAGACGTGTTCTACGGCAAAGATGGAAAGACTCGGTGACCTGGTGAAGAGGAAAGCGGCATCAAGAAAAAAAAAGGAGAGTTAAGCCCAGACAACTTTTGCTTGGTCGGAGTTCAAAAAGGTGAGCCGGCCAAGCAGCGGGGAAATTTAGGAAAAAAATTACTGACAGAGAGGGAGGTCGGACGAAAAAAAAAAAAAACCAAGAAAAAAAAGGCACTATTACGGAGGCACAAAGCAGAGGGTCTGCGGGAAAGAACCAGAAGCAGCTAGTAAAGGTAAGACTGACTGGCTCAACCTCGAGAAAAAGCTCCGGTTGGGTAAATGGTACGACGACACCCTAAGCAGGATATTCCTGGGAGAGTCGGCGTGAGAAAAAGGAGTCGAAACGTCAGTTCCATTTAAAGGAGACGGGGGGAAGGGCGGTATATTAGTCTATAGTGAAGGAAGTTCATAAGAGGCCCTTCAGGGCGGGCGAAGAATTTGGAGGGCTGGTCAATGAGGGGAGTTCAGTAGATCCGGAAGGACAAATAGAGGGTGGCGAACTCGGCGCCGTAGGGTTAAGTAATGTGGGAGGTATGTACTGCAGTGAGATAGGAGAAGGGGTAGGGGGGGGCGTAAAGAATGGGTGGGAGAGGGAGAGAGAGGACAGAAGGTGTAAAGTGGGCCTTCTGTACGGGAATTCACTGTGAGACTGGTGAATTGACCTTGAAGACTAGCGCGGAAAAGGTCCGAGAAGTAAGAACAGAGGGGGGTAACTAGGGGGGAGTTACATTAGGGGGTGGAGGAATTGGTCGGAGTTTCGAGGGAAGAAAGGGATTTGAAGAGGGGAAGATCCATCGTGGGGAAATCTTGATACAGGATAAAGATTAAGGTTTGAACCCACCGCAGAGATAAAATGGTAACAATGTCTCAAAAAAAGACTTCCAAGGGAGGGGCTGCATTAATTGGGTGCATCACGTCCTGAACCTCCGGGTCGGTCTTGGGGACCGAAGCTCCTAACCGGAATAAAACTTCCTCGACCGGCAGGGGACTGAATCGCCAGAAAGGGAAAGCGGGCGACTACTTCGGACGACGAACCACTTAATTCCTCTCTCCGATTCAAAGGGGGAAGAAAATTCATAAGAAGGGAAGTCTATGCCTCTGATCGTGAAAATCGAATTACAGAAGACTGGACAACGACTGGCGCCAACGAAAGGTCTGCCTAAAAAGCGTTTGGACAGAACAGAGGTGAGTCCTTGGAAAGGAATCAAAGCGCAAAGGGCTGGATTGGGTAAGGAGGAAGGAAACTCTTGGGGTAGGAACTTAGGCGCTCGAACTTGGGTCCAGTGGGGCAAGGACAGCAGGAAGAAGGGTGGGCTATAAGCGGGGGGGGACCTAAAGAAAGAAAAATGTTTGTGCGGAAAGGGGAAAAAGGCCTGGTGGAAAAACATAATACCGTCCTAAATCCGGACAATGTAGAAAAAACTTAGAGAAACGTTGAGTTCCAGAAATTCCCAGAGACCAAGTGATGGGGGGGGGAACATGGCGAAAAGGTCGTTATCGGGCATAGTAAGTGTCATGACCCACGCGGGGTGGAGAAAAAGGGGGGTCGTGGCAAAAGAACCGCACCGTATTGGGACCTGAACTGCTACGCGGTTGTGGTTTGTGAACAATCCAGGGGCCACCCAACTATTCAGAACGCGCTAAAAGGAGGGACGGTATCTGGTAGTTCTTTCACACGGAGTAGGGTCAAGGGGAGTCAACGGAAAGGACTGCAAAAAGAAGAGGGGGGTTGGAAGGCGCCGACGTGATAGGCACGGCTTAAATTGAGTTCAAATCGTCATCAAGAAAACATGGCAAAGACTGAAGAGGCGTCACAAAATCCGAGGGTCATATGAAATTGAATTGAAAGTCGGAGATCCATGTCCAAAACCGTCCTGATTGGGAAGTACAATAAGGGGGGACAGAGGAGCATAGTTCAGGAATCACCGTAGTGTGTGAAATAGACCCGGGAGGAGACAGGGTACTTCAACGTCCTGGGGGGGATCGGATTACATTCCAAAGAAGGGAGACGGACAAAGAAAGAGGGCCATATTCTGAGCTTGGGGTCGAACGTGCGCCTGATAAAAGGGGCCGGGAAAGGAAAACCAGGGGAAGAGGGCTGATCGGAGCCCTGCCCTTCCTTTTCAGAGAGAACGGAAGCTTACCGGTCAGGGAAAATCAGAAGTAAAGGGGGCGTGAAAAAACCCGCGGGGGAGGTATCTGGTAACTGACAGACAAGACCAGCATTTTCTGCGGTCTATAAAAGAGGGAGGATTGGGGGGAAAAACTTCGAGGTATGGGAAAGCGGGAAATGAAAGAGTGAAAAGTGACGTGTAATAACCAGCCGAATCGTTTAAAGGAGAAATGGACCCTGAGCACAATTTGAAACGCAAGTCTGCGCCCGGTCCATTTGGGACTAAGAAAGGGAAAGCCTTGGTTGGAGGCAAATGAAAACGGATCCAGATCTCTAAAAAAAAAACAGAGGGAGATGATGTAAGAATGCAAGTAATTCACGCCAAAACCTTTGAGGTCCCCTGATCCGCAAGGGGAAAGAAACAGATGGGGGAAGTGTCAAAAAAGAGGAAACGACGGGCTGGAACCGGGTGAAAACATATTCAAGGCGGGGACCTCACCCCGAAATAGTATTTCGACTCCGATTCCAGAAAGAAGGGCACAAATCCAGGGGGGATCGTACAAAAGAAAAGGGCCTGAGGACTTAAAAGGGAGATGGAATCCATCTCCAGAAACGCTGGGGGGTCAGCATAACGTCGCTTCAAAGACCTTAAGGAAGGGGGGGGGGTCTCTTGCAGAACCAGGGCCAGGCTGAAAAGAGGGAAAACTTCTCTCAAAAATGGGGGCCAGGAAAGTGACTCATCGACGTTCTAAAATCGGACCAAGGACGAGAAGGCTGGGAACTTGTCCAAGTGGAAACGCACGATCACGAAACACCAAGACGTTGAGGGCTGGACTACACGGTGCGAACAATACCGGGAGGAAAAAAGAGCATCCGTCTTGGCAATAGTTTGCTGGAAGAAAAGGGGTGTACACTTTGAGATCCGCTTTCCATTGAAGGGGGGCATGAAAGAAAGAGTCCTCGAAAGAGAGCGGGAGAAGGCATGAAGGGGGTGGATATTACTGGAGTGCAATCAGCAGTTCCGACCGAAGTCCGGCGGAAAAGTCACAAGCTTCTTTTACACCGCCGTCGACGCACAACCGGCAGAGGGGACGTAAGGGATCAAGACGACTACGCCGGGGAAAGTGGGGAGACGTGAGGAAAGGGTCTGGCGTTGGCCGAGGGGGGGTCAAACAATATACAAACAGACGACGAGATGGGGGGGGGGAGGAGGGGGGGGGGGGGGGTGGGGGGGGAGCAGGAAAACGCAGGAACAGACGTTCGGCACCCGCAAGCGCGCCTCAGAAACCTATGTGGGAACTAGAAAAGTCTAGGACACAAAAAAACGAATGGAGCAGGGAGGACCCAAACCCGGCCGTGGGCTATTGGATGGGGCGTGGAGGGCACTAACCTCCTCAAGGGTCGTGATCCAGGTCCGGATTTCGGACGAACAAGAGAGGGGGGTCAGCAGGCGTCCGAAAAGGCGCAGAACAACATTTTCACGTTGAGATCCGGGACATATGAAAAGAAAGGAGTTCATCAAAGGAGGGGGAGGTACAACTTAAAGGGGCGAAGGCGCAGAAGGTCATCACAAAGGTGTTCCAGGAGCCAGAGAACAAGAAACGGCATCTTTACACGCTCCGAGGAAGCCTAAACAACGCAGGAGGAAACACGCTCCTTAATTAGACTGGGGTGAGAAATGGTGAGGGGGAGGTAATCCGAGGTCGGGGAAGACGGCAAGAAGTAAGATCATCGGGGGAGTTTACCGGTCTCTCATCTCGGCACACGGTTGAAAAGAGGGGAGGGAGGCTGAATTAAAGGTGGGAGGGGCAGGATAAGTTGCGCACGAAAAAAATCGTATAAGGGATTGTCCTACACACACAGAACTAGTGATTAAATCTCATATGAACAGGGGGAAGGAATCGCAGAGGGCGTGTCCAATAACAGGGAAAAGCTTAAAAGGCCAAGGAAGAAGTAGGAAAAAAGAAGAGGGGTTGCGCCATTGGGTAAAGGGACGAGGCCTGGGGGCCGGCCTATCACCTGAGCAGAGGAAAAAAGCAGAGGTTTCGGCCTCGCAATGGCAAAAAGACATTGCACTAGAAAAAGGAGTACTCCAAAGTCCCATAATTGTCAAACCTAAAGGGCCCAAAGAGACCATTGGTCGAAAAGGGAAGAAGACGGTGCAAAAGGGGCAGTAAACCGTACCCGCGACCCGTAAAGGAAAAAAGGGGAGTGACAGGCCGCCGGTACAACGGCTTCCATGGTCCGAATCTCTACAGACCAAAATTTCAGTCGCAGGGGGGGGAAACCCGGGAGAGGGACGCTAGTCCAGACGGCAGCAAGAAAAAAGGCAGGAAAAGAGGAGACCTATGCGGGAAGCCTAACCTCGTATTTGACAGCCAGACAAACGCCAGGGAAAAAGAGGAAAAACGCGGCCATCCACCAGCAGGAAGATGAAGAGGGAAAAGTCTATAATAGTCAAAAGTAAATGGTGTATCCAAGGCTGCACGCCTTGAAGAGACGGACGCCGGAGGAAGGGAGAACGAACTAGGTACGACTTACGCTAAGTTGAGTGTCAGGACTGTAAACACCACCACGATAGTAGAGAGGGTCACGGTTAGTAAAAGAAAAACTCCCTTGGCTCTACTTGATGACACCCTTATCAGGAAGGGGTGAATGACTTGGTACTAAGGGACGGGAGATTGGGGAAAAACAGTGGCTGGTGCGTCCATCACTTGACACTCTCTTCAATGCTCTCTCGGAAAGGAAGAATAAGGAAAAAACTTTGGAAAAAGTACGAAAAAAGGGTTTGTGCCGGGGGCAATAAGATAGAGTCGGAAGACCAGTCGACATTGAAAACCCTGACCGTTATACCATCTTTAGAAAATCCGAAATGGCCTGGCAACGGGGGAAAGGAGACTTCGGAAAGGCAAAAGAGGGAGGTAGGGGGTAAAGTACGAAGATCTGGGGACGGGTTAATCCCATAAAGTCGGCGGTGAACCGCGAACTGTCTTCGATGGCGGCCACGGTCGCTTGTTCCGGAGCCGCGACGAAAAAGGTAGGCGAAGACAGAAAAGGGGCGGGTCGAAATGGGAAGAGGGAAAAAAGAAAAGCGGAAACTGAAACCTTCTAGTGACCGAAGCCTCCACTGGGCCGATCGCTGTGGGAACGACCAAAAAGGGGGGCACTGTGAAGGAGGAAGGCGGAGTGCGCAGCCGTGAGAGGGGAGGCCAAGTGGCAAATCAAGAAACGGGGGGAGTCCTCACTAACTTATCGCTTTCTCTCAAACCCTCTCCGCCTTCTTTGTTGAGTCCGCCGTTAGGAAAAGCGGAGACCGTGAAAAAAGGGCTTCAAGGGACGCGGAGACAGAAAAAAAGGAGAACACAAAGAGGGTGAACAGCCATGCAGCCATAAAAGGGGGGAGGCTCTCTCAACAAAGAGGAGAGAATATTCGCCACAACTCCAAAGGGCTTCTTACGTTCCCGAGTGTGCTCGGAGAGACAGAATAGCACGGGAAGAAAAGACGCGCCCAAGTTCAAGCGAAGGCCAAGAACGAGGGGGAAAGGCCCAAGAAGGAGGTTGAGCGAGGCGCTGAAGGTAAGGCACAGCCCCCCTCGGGGAGTGGACCAGGGGCGACAAAAAATGCGGGCGCGGAAAAGGGGGGGGGAAGGGGAAATCACTTCAAACCGTGACGGGAGGTCGACACAAATATCGCGCTTCAGGGAGGGAGGAGGGAAAGATATTTTTCACTTTGGGAGAGGGGAGGGCGGGAGGAAAGACAAGGGCTCCACATACCGGAAAGTTGGGGGGGGGAAGTTAGATAAATCAAAATCGTGAAAAAGGAAACCAAAGGCCAAGGTGACCGTTGACACGGACATCGGAAATGGCTTCGAAGTGCACCGCGACGGTGCCCAGTTCTTACCGCAAGATCTTCGAGATCACCTAAACAGATTGGAAGGGTCCGGAAGAGAATCTCAGACGCTCAGAAAAGCGCCGATTCCTGGGGGAGAAACCAGAAATGTCAGGCGTCCGGTGGCTATCAGAGACTAAACGACGAAAACGAACAGCCACACCTTTTGAGATTCGTCCGTCACCCGGGAGCCATAGGGGGGCGACGCGATCTTCCAAAAGCAGGCAAGAGACGGCAAGTGCGGACGACCAAACGGAGACAAGAAGCCCTGAATAAGTAAACCTGGGAAAATCACATAAAAAAAGGGGGGATGGACTGTCATCAAAACAGCGAGGGGGGACCTTACTTTGCAGTCTCAAAAAGGCCCATAAGATCGATGACGGGGGGACAGTTACGAACGAACTTAGAATTCTGACTAGTATGGGAGGGTTCTCCACCGTCGGCTGGGGAAAGGGAACGCCTTCAGAAGTTGGTACAATCAGGCGCGTTAGAGGCGAAATTCTAAGTAGAAGAAAAGGGAGGGGGTCGGGGTAATCAAGGTTGTGCTATATGTTCATCGGGGGGGGGGGGAAACTTGCTGATCGGAGGGGCCGCAAGGAGGGGTGAGCGGCCGGTTTTTTCCTGCCGTAATGGAAGTCGGTTGGTAAGGGGGGGACTGGAGGATGGTCAAGCGCGATATTTTCTCGCGTACGACAAAGTTTAGTGAGGGGGGTAGATACGTCAAAAAAAGAAGGGACCGGCGGCGAGAACCTTGGGATTTCAGGGGGGGGTCGAGGGGGGAAGGCCGTATACATACAGAACAAAGCCGAAACTGAATGTTCCTGTTCGGAGAAACTGGGGGAGAGGTTTGAAACGCGTGACAAAAGGTGGGGGGAAAGGGCGCCCGAGGACAGGAAAGTTCTGCGAACTCGGGCAATAGGGGAGAAGGAGGGCAGCAGTGATAAGAATGCGGGGGAACCAATCGAGGAACTGAATTGAATGGAGAAAAAAATCCGTAAGATTCGTCAACTGACGGGGCGTCCTGTCATCGCGGAAATGAAGCCGTGGTCGGCTTTCGGGGGAATCTGACTCTTAAGAAAAAAAAAAGGGGGACACAAGCGCGCTTCAAAAGGAAAGGCAGGGGAGGTGCGTCGGCCCAGCAGAGAAAGAAACGAACTTCTCCGGGAAAAAATGGGGAAGTGACTTCGTTCGAAGTGTCCCGTGCCGCCCCTTCAGATGGAAAAAAAGATGAGCTCATCGTGCAACGTACGAATGGGCAGAAGAGGAAGAACAGAAGAAAGGAAAAACTGAGCGAGGGAAAACGGAAGTTTGGTCTCCGGCGGGAGACCTGGCAAGATGCTGGCCAAAGGAAAGGAAAGGAAGGGTCCGAGGCGCGGAACACCTGGGGGGGGGGTGAAAATTCGGCGAACGAGAAGGTCAGGGGGGGGGGCACAAGGAACAGCAGTAGAAGCAAAGGTCAGTGGGGGTTTTTTTGTGACGGTCATAGTGCCCGAAGGAAAGAAAAGGGGGTGCGAAGAAAAGACTGTAGAACCAAAACGGGTCAGCAGGGGAAGACGGGAAGGAATCACAAATGGACGAAAAGGTGTGCCATCACGGCCCAATGCAAGAGGAACGGTAAGGGGGGGGGACAAGCAATACCAGGCGGTTTCGGGGCCAGGGAGAAATGAAGTTAAGGACCACTGGGTTCTTGGCTCTCGAAACGTCGGGAGATACCATAAAAGGGGTCGTATTGGAAAGGGCTCAGGGGGAGTGGCGTGACTTCGGGGTTAGGCTTTAAAAAAAATCGTCAAGGAACCATAAAAGGAGCAAGAAAAAGGGATTGTAGGTAGGTGCGTACACGTAGGTCTGGGCCCTTTGGGATCTACTCGGGAGGAAGGAATTAAAAGGGGAGCCTACGAGGATGGCGTCACATGGCTGAGGGAGAAAAACCGATCGACAGGCAATCATCGCCGAGAAATACTCTTAAAAGCGGAAAGTATGGAGGGGGAGAAAAATGCCCTCCGGAAATGGAAAGGGAGGCGGATCCAGGGTAAAAAACCGTCCTGGATTTGACCCTCTCTGGGACCACAAGACTCAAGCCGGTTCGAATCCTGGTAGGGGACGAACAGGAGGGAAAAGGTACTCAACCTTGGGTGAAATCTCGCATTCCAAGAACTTGGACAAAGTACCCAGGAGAGGAGAAGATCGAGCTTGTAGGGGAAGGGAAGGAATAGAGTAAGGGAATTCGGCCACAAGGTGGAGGACCAGGTGGGGGATGATCTTGATCAAAGGCCATGACCTGGGAATTATGCGACACTTCGACTTGAGGGTTATGAACGTCACGGCGTGAAAAAAGGGAGGGAAAACTTTAGGCCCGATAGACGTTTGAAGAAGAAAGTGCATGGGCGGCAGGGGGGACGCAATTCGGATGTGTGCCCTGAGAGGGTGGAAGCGGTGAGGGAAGGAGAAGAGTCTTGTCTAGCACGCCGGAATCGGTGGTAAAGAAAAAAGTGGGAAACGCGCAAAAGGGGAAAAAACCTTCGTCTCAAGTTGTCGACAAAGGGTGACTCCGTTTTGCGAATGAACTGAGGAGGGGGAACAG
>Ga0179593_1538876_pt1 | contig 12031 bp, 13 predicted proteins | sample CZODoug2_1_08_16_FD_185931 | JGI IMG/M metagenome (GOLD analysis project Ga0179593, IMG submission 185931) | Vadose zone soil fungal communities from Angelo Coast Range Reserve, California, USA - CZODoug2_1_08_16fungal (PacBio error correction) | ecosystem: Environmental > Terrestrial > Soil >...
GGAGGAGATTTCGAGGTCAAGTCTAACAATTTATTAGGGAAAGTTCCCCTGGGAAAGGGATCGGAGAAGAGAAGGAAAGCGGAGGGAAACTCAGCCGCGGGCTTAGGGAGAGGAGTGTTCCACCTGGGAATACAATTGATCTCTGCTGGGAGGAGACTGGTCAGACCGCCGTAAACTGGGGGGACGCGGGTCAAAAAAAGAAGAAAAGAAGAATGCGCCGCGGATTATGGGAAGGAGGAGTTGCCCATGGAAACGAGGGGACGAGCGACGCATCCGAATCAGGGAATTGGCCTCGGCGAAAGGGGTAGAAAACCAGGAAAATGAAATGACTAAGGAAAGAGAATAAAAAGGGAACTTCAAGGGTTCCGAAAAAAGGAGAAATGGGCAAGTAAGGGGTCTATTCCGTCAATGCAGATACACCACCTCCTGCTCCGTATCCCTTCTGATTAGTCCGGGGAGGAGAGGGCTTCCGAAAAAAAAGGAATGAGAGGGAATTACCGGAAATCTCGCACCCAAGTCGGGCGCCCGCGATCGCAATCTTCGAAAGAGGTCCTCAAGGGCGCGATGAGATTTGTGGAGATCAGGGGAAAAAAAGTATCAGAACTGAAAAGAGAGAGAACTAACTTGGGAGGAAAGAAAAAAGTCAAACATCGCATGTGGGTGAAAAGCCATACAATTGTTAGAAGCGACAGCGGTCGACAAGGTGGGCAGGCGCACGAGGTAAGGAATCGGAAAGGTTCTTAAGAAATTGCTCACTTAAAGGGGGGAGGAAAAGGCAAAAGTATCGCTGGCTAGATTATCTGCCAGAACGTCCTGATGAGGAATAGGGATTGGAAAGGCGTATTCAAAAGCTCAAGAAAAATGAAGAGAAAGGGGGGGGGGGAAACCAGATCTAACTTCGTCGGTGCCAAAACCGCCATTTGATCAGTTCGACAAGAGAAGTTGGTGACGGAAAGGGGAAGAAAAACCAGGAAGCGAGACGGGAAAGAAAAGAAGAGGACGGGGACTCGCCCACGGGCCCTCCTCTACGGTTTAGAGATTAGCTGCCTATCTCGGCGCATGAAACGGGGGCGCAGGGGGATAGCTCATTTTCCGAGGGGGGAGCTTAAGGGTAAGGGGAGGAAGTTAGGGGAAAAAACGAAAAAGAGGACGAGAGGGGAGGGGTTTGTGCTCAGGACGCGAGGGGAAAGGGCGGGACAGACTTCTTATGGAAAATTGGGAAAGAGGCTCCTCCGCGTCAGAAAGGAAGCTCGAACAAGGGAGGGAAATATCGCCTCGACTGAAGGGAGGAAGTCAAGGGAAAGAGGAGATCGACATCGCAAAAGCCTTCGCGGGCGTTAACGGAACTGGGACATCAAAACTCTTCACGAGGGAGGGAGAGACGTAGACGGGGTTGACAGGACGGAAACTTGAAATAGTTCAATTTCAGCTGGGGGGAGGCGTGTCGCTTGGCTTCCTCTACGGATGCGCGGGAGAATGGGGAGGAGAAGGACTCTGTCGGGGGGAATTCGGGGGAAAATCTGTGGGGGGGGGGGCGCCTAGAAACGGAGGGGGAAAAGACGGGGGAAGAAGCCGGGAACACTGCCAGATTGCCCTCATCAACGAAAGCCTCCGAAAAAAAAGCTTCAACTTGACCGGAAGGGCGCCAATAAACTAGGAAAGCTACAAGAGAAAGAGGGAAAAAGGAATACAGAAGATGAACCCGGTAAGGAAGGTCCATTTCTCGTATTCCTATATGGCGGCTATGAGGGAGGTTTGGTCCGCAAAAAGGAATGCCGAAGGGAGGAGGGGTTTAGCTAAAAAAAATGGGAGACGTGTTCGCGTAGGAACAGGAAGCAGAAGCGCAAAGGGAGTTGGCGCTGACCTATTCGCGGTATTCATCGGAGGGGGGGGGTCTACAACCTCGGGGGAAAGGAGGGGACTCCATCGGAAGGAGGGGTCGCAAGAAAAGAGAGCTCGAAAACGGGAGGCTTCAGCCTTGACTGCGACCGAAAGGAAGCGAAGACACGGCTAACTGAATAAAGATCGAAGAGGGGGGACTCAGAAATAAAAAAAACATAAGGGATAGGGGACCGATATTCTTTTCGCCATCGACCAAAAGGTTTCTCGGCATCAAGAGCATATAGGAAAATCCGGGGCAGGGGGGGTCAGAGGAAATAGTGACCTTCTTCATAGTGGGGGCTTCCCGTGACCGCCGCGCACGAGCAACTAAGGGTAATGGTGAACTTTCGAAAGGGAGAGGGGCTGTCAAGGAACCAGAGAGCAGAGGGGGCAAAGGAACAAAAAAAGGGGGGTTTGTGGGGGCTGTTAGGATTTAAATGAGGGGCTCTTCCAACACCGTTTGGGAAATCTGACAAGAGCCGAAGAAAGGAAAACAAGAGGGAGTAGATATTAGAGGAAATACATTGGAAAAAAAAAAGTCAAACCGGGTGCTGAGAAAGGATAAAGAATAAAAAAGGGGGGGGGAAGGGCCCCGGGCGGAATGGGCTGGCAGCGCGCGGGCAGCGCCCGACACCGGGCAAGGAAAAAAATCCGATGGCCGAGCCGTGCAGCTGGCAGGGGGAAGGGCCGTGAGGGGAGAGGCCAATTGGGAATGACCCGGCCGTGTGCGATGTCGATCAACTTGATGCGATGCCCGGGCAACCTGTGCAGAGACTATTAGAAAAGAATTTCTCGCAAGAGGTTTAAAGCACTGCTCAGGAAGGTCTCGGGGCTGGCACCTTCGACCCCCGGGTCACCGTATTAGGAGTGACTAATGAATCAAGGGAGGAGGGGAAAATGAGAGAAGGAAGAAAAAAACAAAGGACTTCGCTGGAAAAGGCACTAGTTTTTCAGGGAAGTTCAACGCGAGAAGGAACGCGTCGTAAAAGGGGGGGGGAAATACCTAGACCGGAGAAGCAACCATCAGAAGAGCTGGGGTAGGGATCAAATCGGAAGCGCCGGCCGATCTCAATGGAGGCAGCGTCGATGGCGAGCTTTGCTTAAAGCACCACGACGAAAGACGCCATATGAATACGAGAAGGTGCGGGAAAAAAAGGATCGAACGAAATGAAAGGGGGTCGTCCGCGAGAGGGAAGCTGTTTCGCCAGTTGAGGGCGCCGAACTAGCTGGGGTGCACAGGCGCTTTGACGCTGGTCGCGAATTCGGGGGAAGGGAAAAAGGGGGGGAACGCGCAGTGTGTGCTCGAGAAGAGGGAACCCTGGGCAACCCTACTGGGAACAAAAAAACATCATCGCCGCGAGGGAGAACGTCCCGACCGCGTATCTGAAGCAGCGGGAAAGGCAGAAGTATAGGGACACAGAAGAAAAAAGGGCAGAAAACCCTCCAGCGGCAGGGAAAAACCTTCAGAGAAAAAAGGAAAAATTAGGAAGAAAGAGGGAAACAAGACGGCATCGGGAAGGAAATCCTCTTGAGGGCCGAGATTATCGAATGACCGGGGGAGGGAATTTGCGATTGAGATCTAGGAAAGGTAGAGAAGGAAAAGAAGCGGAAAAAGGGGCTACCACTCGCCGATTGCCGAGGAGCTTCGTCGGGGCGACGCGTCGGAACAAACTAAACAAACGGTGAAAGAGAGGAGCCGCAAGAGGAAAGGCCGGGAAGGGGAAAAAGACGGCCAGCGGAAAAAAAAAAACGCAAAAAAGTAAGAAGAAACCGAAGCCGCACCGCCTCCGTAAGCGGACCGGCCGCACGGGACGCCGAGGACAACAGCGTCACGAAACCGTAGAGCTGCACGGGGGGAGGGGGGGGATCGTGAAGAAAGGAATCGAGGGGCAATGAATTTCGCGCGCAAGACGACACCTCGAAAGGCGGGGAAAGGGATCCTGTTGAAAAGGACGACCACATGAAAGGGGGGGAAAGAACGGAGGTTGAGGAAGGGAGGGGGCCCACTCGGGCGCTGGTATCTCGCTCGTCTTGGATTGGGGGAAGCCTTCGGAAAGAAAAGAGGGGACTCTCTAAGGGAAAAAGGAATCGAGAAAGAAAGGGGTAAAAGAGACGGTCTTCAGTTCAGGCGGCGAGCACGGAGAAGATCAGGCAAAAGTAACGAGGAGAGCCTCTTGGCGAAGCAGGTCGAAAGAAACCAAGGAGAAGGGAGCAAGAAATTGATGGCAGGATGACGTCTCTGGTTTCTGCTGCGGCGTGGGGGCAAGCTGGGGTCGTAGATATAACGAGCTGTAAAGGCTGCATCGGCGCTAGCACCAGAAGGAAAAAGTCCTTGAATCAGAAAGGGGACCGCCTTGAAGACGCGAGATCATCAGGAAGGAGTTCTTCCTGTCATATCAGGAAAAGTCGGCGAGCCAGTGTTGTCGACGGGGCGAGTAGACCTCGTGCAGCAGGTCCTTCACCATGAATAGACGGAAGGGATTTTTGGGGGGAGAGAAGTATGAAAAAAAAAACTAAAGGAGCTGCTTCCGCGCGGGGGGAACAGCCACCTGGCATCGGCATAGTCGCCGTGTGTGTAGAATGCCTATTCCTCTGGGCAGGGAAAAAGACGCAAAACAATGCAACCCGATAAAACCTCTTATGGGAAAAGGGGGCCAAATGACCATCACTGGCGGCAGAAAAGCGGTATGGCTTGTCGAAAACGTCGACCCAAAGGGAGGCGGGGAAGAGGGATTAAATAATAAGAAGGGAAATCAATTGGAGGAAGGGTTCTACCCGAAAAAAAAAAACGTTCACCGAAAGAGATATGAAAGAAAAAGGCTAGCACATCATAGGAGGGGAGAATATTACCGAGCAAAATCTGCAGCAATCTCTCTCAACAACACAACTCAGGAAAAGAAGGGGGGGGGCTGTACAAGATGGCGGCGGGATATTCTAAAAGGAGGGAGGGGGGGTCTCGAAAGACTTTGGAAAGTACCAAGAAAGCTTTGCGGTGCACCCCGCCAAGCCGCTGTATGGGAGAGGAAGGGTGATATGCCGGAATACAATTGGGGTCTCGGGAAAGAGACCGTCAGCGAGAAAGCCTGAGACCGAGAACACATAAAAAAAAAGCGAAACAAGGGGAAACCAAAAAGGAAATGAGGGCGAATGCCATTACGAGGGTCTATGCGAACCAGCATCAGAAACATTGGGGCCTCGGCGCCGGGAAAAAGATCCCAGAAAGGGGATACCAAAAATATGAGAACCCACCGGAGGGAAAGAAGTACAATGCACTGGTCTAGGACAAAACAGAACGTGATAAACCCCTCGTCTTAAGGAGAGGGAGGGAGGAAACTCAAGGGAGGAATTCCGCTCTAAAAAAGCTGAAAAGGAAGGAACCGGGGGGGGAGACAAAGGGGCGCTGGTTCCGACCCAAAAGGCAGACCCAGAGCTCTAACTCAGTCTCCAAGATGAAAAGAATCTCGATTATCTGGTGACTCCTCCAAAATGGAGAGGACATCCCGAAGAAATGGAAGGCCGAGAAAACTCGTCAGAATCTAAGTCGGGGTCAGGGTGTTTTTATATCAGAATTGGGTTCTGACATACATGAGTCCTACACTTGGATGGCTCACGAGGGGAAAAAGATCAGAGGGGAAAAAAGGGAGGGGAAAAAGAAGCTTAAGGGAATGCGATAGCGGTCCTATAACAATGGCTGATTGAAGCATAGGAATCTGCAAGAGCATGAACTTGAAAAGGGAACCAGAAACCGAAAAATAAAGGGGGTTACTTCCGTCCACACTATTTTGGCCACCTGACATCGGACTGTCTAGGTGGGCCAACAAAAATTTTGAAGGGAAAAAGAGGATAATGTAAAGACAAACGACAGGCCTCGACCTGGCCACGCGCAGGAGGTGAACGCGACGACTTCAAGGACGATGCCAAAATAAAGATCACTCGCGCCAAAGAAAAGGACTCTAGAGGGGAAATATCGTAGGAACTAAAGTCGCTCAGGAAGGGGGGGGCGGTCGAAGGCTGACGGATTTTACTGCGGCGCGACGGGGGGGGTGCCGACGAGCTAGTCAGACCGGCTGCACGGGGGTGGGCATAACATAGGGAAGGAAACAGTCGTGTCAAAGGGGGTGTTCGTCAGGGGCGCGCGTCGACCCAGACTAGGGGAGGGGCGAGGCCTAGCGCACCTGGGTAACTAAAAGGATGGTTCATATAGAAAGCGGGAGATCGGAAACGCAAAGGGAAGGAAACTCATGTAAGGGCAACTACAGAAGCTCAGAGGAAGGTTGCAAGTGGGGATCAGGGGGGGAACTAAAAACGAATCACTCTGGCAGGCAAACTGCTTCAGGTGCTGTAGAAAGACTTGCGGCTTCGGTGAATCGCTTGAGAAGGGGAACTGCGGAGAAGAAAGTCCAAGAAGGGTGAAGAAACGCGGCGATGCAGGGGGGGCTCTAGTCGGTTGCCAGGGGAGCCCCGCGCGACTCGTTGGCACCAAAGGGACTAAGCCACAAGGAATCTTGAAAAGACACCGTCAGGGGAAAGGACGGAAAAAGGAAGAAAAAAAGAACCTTAGTCGGGCAAGAACTAACTGCGAACAAAAAATCGCACGCGGACAATAAAGTACAAAAAAGCTAGAATGCACAAGGGGAGAAGAAGCGGTCAGGAGGAGAGGTTGGAGGGTGGGAAAAAGGCAGGAGAAAAAGACCGAGGGAATAACGCCCGGCTCTGGCGGCGATCCCTACCAGAAGAAAGAGGGGTTTGCAGACGAGGGGGAAGAACAACCTCAGAGAAGGGGGAATTGGCGATACTCTCGGGGAAAAGGGGGTAATGGAAACCACTGGCCCCTTTGTGCAACATCGAGATGGCCAAACTGTCAGTGACGAGAAACACGCAGCCAGAAAAACCGAAAAACGACGAAAAACGGGTCGAACGGGCAAATCTCGACCTTATCAGCTAAGTGAGGAAGGAGGCCCGCCGTAAGTATGGCAGCACTCGCCGATATCGCTGGGGGGGTGCAATGCGAAATGCTCGGCTAGCCGCTATAAAAGAGGAAAGGAGGTCCATCAGGGGAAAGTGGTCAATAAAATACGGGAAGGGGGTAAGGGAATTGAGGGGGGAGTCTTTTCTTCCCAGTAAAGCAGAGATCACGATAAAAAGCAATCTTGAGGGGAAGGGGGGGGATCCGAAGATGGAAAAAATGAAGACCCCGGGTGAAGTGACGATCTACACTTTGGGTTTTGCTACACTTGTTCGGTTTAGAAATGCCGGAAAAGGGGGTGGGAAAAAAGGTGCGATATCGAAAAAAAAGAGGAGGTGAAAAAGAAGAGGTAGACTCGGGGGAAAGATCTTCAAAAACTGTTGTGGGAACAAAGAAAAAACCGAAAGAAGGCATCCTAAAGAAATCGCTCGAGTTCAAAAAGGGGGATTCGGGGGAATCGGCTTGGGAAGAGCAAATCACAAGAAAAAGAAAGGTGGCAAGTCGGGAAAAAAGGGGGTTCGGGGAAGGGAAAAGGAACAGATATGGGAACGCAAAATCACCTGGATGAGCAAAGCCACATTTCCGCCCAGGCAGAAATTATATGATTTATCGAGGAGTTAAAAAACATTGTAGAAAGTCTAACCAAAGACATTAATAGTTTCGGAAAACTTCGCTGATAAGACGAAGGGTCTTGCGCTTTCGACCCTGGCGGGTCGATTAATTCAGGCAAGCGTGGGCCCAGGCGGAAGAGAGACGCTACCAGGGATGGGAAAGAAGAAAGATCTCGGAGGGCTCTGGAAGAAAAGGGGGGGGACTGTGACAAATAGAAAAGCCTATCTGTCAAAATACCCTCAAGGATAAGCGAAGGAACCTAACGCGCAAACAAAGGGGAATCTGGGGGGAGTCTCCCCAGATTAGGATCAGGAGGAGCTGGGGGGCCGAAAAAAGCCACTACTATCAACGACGCACAATATAGAATACTTAAATGCTGAAAGAAAAGGTAACGTGTTAAGCAGGTAAGGTCATACTTGGTAAAGGGACTGGAAAGATGGCGCCCTGGGACGGAACGTTTCCGGAGGGAAGCTCCGCTTCGGTGATGAGGGGCAACGCAAGGGTTGGGGGAAATCTCGATCTGGTTAAGAGGCAAGGGCTGCGCAACCAGGAAAAAGAATCGTAGGAAGGAATCTGGAAAGGAACTCAGAAAGTACACTGCCATCGAGCCGTAGAGGGACGACATATGAACTCGTCCGCAGAAAAGAAAAAATTTAACTACAACAGCCATCAGAAAAGGCAAAAGAGAGGAGAGAGGCTCACAAGGGACAAAAGGCAACTAGGGAATCCTCAAGTTAACTTTACTTGCGAAAGGAGCTTGGAGGAAGAAGGGATATCTAGACCAAGCCTTTCCTCTGATGTTCGATTCAGTCCTCTCTGTTCCAAATCTAGCGCCGGGAGGGAAAAAAAGGGTCACTACGACTCAGAAAGGAAACAAAGGACTATCACACGCACGACTGGGAAAGAGTTCGGCAAACACTCTCAAAGCCAAAAAAAATCCTTCATACTACAAGCACCGAAGGAAAAAAAAAAACTTAATATAAAAAGCCGAGAACGATAGAAGCTAAGTCTTCGAAAGGGAAGATGCGGGCGGCGGGGGGATAGAGTGGATCTTGAGGGGGGGTTGCCATAGAAAGTCCTTGAAGTAGACGCGACGACCTCAAGGCTAAGGGAGAGGAAGAATCGTACACATAGGAAAGATAAAAGGGGGGACACCTACTAAGGGAAAAAGGGTCGATGTAGGTGGAACCACCATACGGTCGATGGAGACTCGAGCTGACGGAGACTGATGTGTTCAGAAGGTAGTGGTGAGAAACCAATAGAGGAAGAGGATTAACAAAAAATATATGGTCTCGGGAAAACGATCTTCATTCTCGTGAAGAGGGCCAGCACGAAGGATTCAGAAAACTGGACTATCGGGAAGCAACCACTGTTCGACCGGGGAGATCTCGCCCCAAAGGGTATCTGGCTCGCCCCCTGAAAGTATGTCAGACCTGCCTGGTCATAGGGCGGCCGGAGTACAAAAAAAAGGGGGATATATATGCCGGGAGAAGTGAGACGGCACGAATAGACGGGGATGCAAACCAGGGGAAGAAACGTCGATCTCGGAGGGAAACCCCTTGGGGTCGTACATCAGGAGACCGGCAAAAAAAAAAAATCACAGGTAAAAAAAAAAGGTCGTCTAAGGGAAAAGGAAAAGGGAAAAGCCATTCGGTTCAAAAAAAGAAAGAGTCAGCGAGGGAGCCTATGGGGGTGATATCACGTAATCGACCCCGTCGATCTCATTGGGCAACGTCTTACACCGCTAAAAAAAGTCCCAGCCCCGGGCCTTGAAGAGGAAGTCGCAGTTGGGGGGGGGAAAGGAAAAGGCCTCAGGCGCAAGCAGGGAAGCTGCTCATAGCAAGGGAAAATATGCGCCCAACTCGGCGGGTTTGACCATCTTAAGGAGCCAAAAAAGGAGGTTTCTGGTACGACAAGAGTAGGAAAACAGGTCAAGGGCGAGAAGAAGGGACTCTTCAGGATGGAAAGGCAGAATCCTACTCCAGGCGCTTTCGTGCACCAAATTACGGATCGGTATGTTCAAAGAACTGGGGCGCAAAAGAAAAAGGGAATTCGCGCACAGAAGAAAAGGGGAGACTATGACCTAAGAAGAAAAGAGGACAATCTCTCAAAAGGAGGAAAAGAGGGAGGAGGGAAGGGGCTATCAAACTCAATTTTTGTTGTGGGCTCGAATTCACTTGTGAAGAACCGCAGCTGATCTAAACATACGATCCAAAAAGGGGGGAGACAAATAAATCCCCGATGGCGAGTGGTGGGAGAAAGAAGGGAAAGTAATCAAGGAACTCAGGGAAATGGGAAGTCGACAAGACTACAGCGATCGGGGGGGTCATGCCTCATAGGTGGTCCCAAGGGGAAAACAAGGAGGGGCGCAAAAAACTAGTTCTATAAAAGAATCAGTGAGACTTAAAAAGAAGAGAATTTAAGAAAAAGGGAACCAAGGAAGTCTCTACCTATTTCCTTGAACAGGGGGGGTTTACCGGGGGGAATCCGTGAAGAGAGGGACAATATGAGAGAGGAGAAGCAAAACCACCCTCTTTCTGAACTCTTCTGTCTGAAGTATACCTGCAGCAGGCGAAGGGGGGATTCCTAGGAGAAAAGACTACGACTGAGGGGAAAGACATTAAAAAGGGAGAAAAAGGGTATTATCGAAGAACAAGTCTGGCAACCGTCTATCGAGCTCTGCGCATATTTCTCAGGCAATCTTGGGGTCGCCTCAAGACATCTCAGGAGAAAGGCTAAGAGGTCTGAGAAGAGAGCAAGATGCCGGCCTGCTTTCCAGACTCATTGGGGGGGGAGCCATTAATTTGGATAGAGAGAAAAGCCGAGGTGGGTCGAGAAGTGTTCAGACGTTCTGATCTTCTCGAGCGAGAAAAAGCTTCAGAAAAATAAGGCCCCAGAAGAAGAAAAATCGCGGGGTGCAGAAAAGCAATGAAGAAAAATATGAGGCCAGGAGTCAAAGGAAAACACCAATAAGCTCAATCAAATCGAGACTCCGAAAAAAAGAGTTGGCCACCCATCGAAACTGAGGGGAGGGGGGGGCAATTGGAACAAAGTCGTGGGGACAACTACTACCCACCAGGCCTCTACCGGGACAACTCGCATGAAAAAGGGTCGTGGCACAGGAAAAGCCGAGAGAACAAAAGAGGAAAAAAGAAGACGGGGGGAAAAAAAAAGGTAAAGGGCAACCCTGAGCGGCCTAGAGAGAAAACTGCCTCCTTGGCATAGGGGTCAAGAGAAGAAAAAAGGAGGCGTTGACGCGAGAGGCGGACGGTTTTAGGAAGGCTGGATACTCGGGCGGAGGAAGGGGTGGGAAGATTCATGTCGGCAGGACGCGGTTGGGATCGGCAGAGGGGAGGGCAGAGGATGGAGGGAATCGTCTCCAATGGACCCGACTAAGAGGCAATCTGGCCGAGTCTTCGCCGCCAAGAAATCCTGACTATAGGCGACTTTTCATGATAGGAAAGGAGTATAGGGGAGTAACAAGGGAGGGCAAGAAACAGAGGGGGGATGAAGGTCAAAAGTTGCTTTACCGACGAGACTTTTGGTGGGTGGACAGATGATCGAGGAAAAGGAATCTAAAGAAATTCGGAGGGGGGCATCTGGGAAAGGGGGGAGGGGATACTTTCTTCCAAAGGGGCCTATCATCTAGGATGACTGCCCGGGAAGGTCCGTTGCTGGCCACGAGGACGATGAGGGGTTTTTGCTGAGAGGGGACATTGTGAGGGGGTACGAGCAAACATAGAGGAACGAGCCTGGAACGACTCTAGTGGCCCCCCTCCATCAAACCTAACGGTCCGAGAAAAAGCTGACGGGAAAAAAAAAAAAAATGCAGGCGTTTCTACAAGCCACTCTATCAAAGTACACTAAAAAACAAAATCTAAAATCGATAAAACTAGTACCACATAGAATTCTGAGTTAAAAGGGGGAATACTGAGATTTAAACGACATTCTCTTATTGGGGGGGGGGGGTGCGTCTCTAGAAGTGGCGCGCAAATCTCTCCATTATCTCTAGAAGAAGGGGGCGCTGCCGCGAAAACGTAAACATAAAAAAAAATCAAAGAAGCAGCGAAAACATTGCGGTATTTGTTCGGGACCGATCGCGGCTTTCAAGCGAAAGGAACGGCGACAAAAAATCGTGAATTCATGAAAACGCAAGGAAATGTGTTCGGAAACCATACAGGGCGAGGGGACGGAAATGGACGCCTGCACAGCCGGAAGCACCGTTTTTTCGAACATACACCAACGAAAATGAGAACAGGCGCAGGGTGGAGCGCGGAAGTGCCCCGCGAGAGGCGAAAAACGGGGAGGAATCGCCGCCCGGGGTGCCAGGAGCCGCGATCAATATCGGACAATCATAGCGAAAGAAATACAAGGTGGGGTTCTGATAAACAGAAAGCCGGTATGGAGTCTTCAAAAAGCCGCCGAAACTCGTCCAATCGGATGGGGAGGTGGTCGACTGGAGAGGCGTTGCGGCTTATACCTCTGCAAGACAGCCCGGGAAAATAGCGAAATTTGAGGGGAGTTTGAAGCGAGACTGCCAGCCACAAGGGGGACAAGCTGGGAAAAGTGGGA
>Ga0179593_1392637_pt1 | contig 12030 bp, 16 predicted proteins | sample CZODoug2_1_08_16_FD_185931 | JGI IMG/M metagenome (GOLD analysis project Ga0179593, IMG submission 185931) | Vadose zone soil fungal communities from Angelo Coast Range Reserve, California, USA - CZODoug2_1_08_16fungal (PacBio error correction) | ecosystem: Environmental > Terrestrial > Soil >...
CGAAAAAGGGAACGATCCGAAATGAGTGGTGAGGGACACAGGGAGGACAAGCCGGCAGCCGGGCGCTTTGGCGCAAAGACGCCGTGTTGATCGGTGGGTTTTAATGGGTCAAGGAAGAGGGGGAATGCTGGGAGGACTCAGTAGGAAGTTCGGCATCGACAAAATGGTGTTATCCAGGAAAAACGGGGGAATGAGTGAATAATGTAGATGGCTGGATTATGTGGCGGACCGTAGGGAGAGCGGGAAAAGGCAGCGGGAAGGTGTCATTCATTTCAAAGAATTGAATGGAAGGCTGGACGCAGGGAGTGAGGCCGACGTGGCGCGCGGCACGCTTGAGGAAGGGATGGCCGTATAAGAGAGAACAAGATATTCGTGAAGAAAAATCGAAACGTCACAGGGAAACAGGGAGGCGGACAAGGAGACAAGAAAAACAAGGTGCAAAGGGTTTTAGTGTTGTTGGTCGGACGAATTAGGGGATCCGGTGGGGGCGTGTGTGAAAATGGTCATTCGAGGCGTGGGAAGATTTCAGTACTACAATGCAGTTTGTAATCGTGAGGGGAGGAAGACCATTTGATGTGTACAAGTTATATTTCTTCGTTTGAATTTGTCCGGGCGATGTTTCGGTGTTCTTGACGCTGGTAAAGCGTTACCTGTTTGGGTGTCGGAGGAACTGCAAAAAACAAGTGGCTGGGTCCTCTGTGTTTAATCAAATGTGGTGGGTGGCCAAACCGCCGGAGAGTGGCGACCCGGACACACAAGGACGGAAAAAAAGAACGCAGAGCCTTTGTATCAAGACAAGGATGGGGAAAAGGCTACCGCGATTTTGTGGATTTGGTTGGGGGCCGCGCCCGGTTCTGGATCTATAGAAGGGAGGGACTTGTTGGGTGGGGTTTGATTGGAGTTGTGTCCCGTGCCGGGGGCGGTTGTGGAAATGGTTGGTGCTCGTGGTTTTTGTTGTATGTTGTTCATTGTTGTTAATTGAGGAGGATAAAGTGGGAAATAAAAAAAAGCGGGAAGGGGGGGGGGGGCACATGGGCCCATCATAGCCCAAGGGGTGGGAGGGGAATTGTTGACACGAACACAAGGGGGGGGGGGGGGTTTTGATTTAAAAGAAGAACGAGACACATTACACAGGAAAAAAGTGGTATAAGAAAGTGGTCGACGGCGGTGAAACTGATTGATTCTTGGGTAAAAAACTCACATCCTTTCGCAGAGGAATCCACCTAATTCATAGGACCATTTTGGGGCGAGACAAGAGTCAGAAATTCATTAGGGGTGGTTTTATGTAAGCTGAACTCGATGTGTGTGTATGTGGTGTAAGAAGGGGGAGTTTGGGTTTAAACGATAGGTTGTTTTTTTTTTGTTATTTTTTTGTTGTTCGTGTCTTTTTTTTTTTTTTGTTTTTTTTTTTCTTTCTGCCACATTTTTTTTTTTGTTTGTGTTTGTTTTGGTTTTGTTATATGTTTTTTTTTTTTTTGTGTTTTTTTTTGTTTCTCTCTGTCCGTTTTTTTTTTGTGTTTGGTATTTTTAGGTTTTTGATTCTTTTGGGTTTTTGGATTTGTTTTTGTTGTTGTGTTTTTTGTTTTTTTTTGTTTTCGATGTTGTCTTGTGCGAGGGTGTTTTGTTTGGCGGGTTTGTTGTTTGTTTTTTTTTTTTGTTTTTTCATGCCCGTAACATAGGAGGGGATGGATGAGCCCGGGCAAGACGGGGTGTGTAGTAGTTGTGTGTGCGTCTGACCACCAGGGGGGGTGACAGGGGCAGTGTCCGCCAGTGATGGGTTTGGTTGTTTACAAGACCAACTCGCCGTTAAAATCAAGCGGTCAGTAGGGTAGAGAAGGGGGGTTGTGGGGGGTAGGGTAGAGTTGTGGGGAAAGGGGCTCGGGCCAGGTTTGGGTGTGTGACCCTGACCTGAGGAAACGGGTTGGAATGGAAAAGCTGACACGTTGAGAGAGGAAATTGTTGGTTTCCGTGGGGCGTATCTCAGCACGGGCCCAAAGAAAGCAGTAGAATTGGTGGCAAGTCTGAGAAAAGGGGTTTCTTGTCTTTTTGGTGTTGGTGGTTCTTGGACGGTTGTTATATCGGTGCTCCTCGATATCAGCGAAACGGGGGGGTAGGGGGGGGCAAAAGTGTTTTCCAACCATGGGAGTTGTCAAACCTGTTGTGGGTTGGTGTTTACTGGGGGCTCTAGGCTGCCATAAATAGAAAGTAAAGATATAAAGAGAGGGAAAAAAAAGATTAGGGACAGTTGGATAGGGACAAGGTGTGTCGGGCCTTTCGACCGAAGTCAAAAGTTTGTGGGTCGTTGTGTGTGCCAGAGCAGGACAAGACGAGGGCCGACGTGAGAGCCGCAATACTAAAAAACGCACAGAAAAAGGGAAGTGGGGGGGGGGCACGCGTGCAGTAGACGTGAAAATACGGAGTGAGACCAGCGAGAAGGGGGGGTTATGTGGCCAGGGGGAAGACAAAGGTTGGGAAGAAGGTTAGGCGCTGTCCAAAATAGAAGAAAAGGTCAGGAAATCCAATCCGTGCAGAGACTCCTTTCCCTGGCAAAGGGATGTAGAGAAGAGACAAAAGCCGACGGGGGAACTATTCGACGCAATATCTGTGTCACGTGCTGGAAATCAGGAGGAGAGGGGGCGGGGAAGACAAAAGCGGGGGAATTGTTTTTACGTGTGGGAGGAAAAACAACCGAGGGTTGCAAGAGAATGAGCAGGTCACGCCCTGAGGACTTCGACGCCCCTTCGTCCTCAGTGGAACAGGCGGGGGGAGAAGAGTGGGGTGTGCACGTGAAAGCCAAACCCGTCTCGTGAGGGGTGATAAGTCTCGTCAGGATCACTTCAGTTAAGAGGGTTGGGAAATTGTAGTGTCGTATAAAAGTTTTGGCGGTGGTGGGAGAAGAGTGGGGAAGGAGATGGCTGGAGCACGAGTTGTACGAAATTACTAAGAAGGGGAATCAGGGGGGGGTAAGGTGCGTGTCAAAAAGGGAGGGTTGGGGGGAGGGGAGTTGGGGGGGGGGGCAGCGGTTAAGTTGGTGATGTTGCTCATGATGTGGACCTACACAATGAAAGTAGGGGAAGGAATGAGGTGATAAAAATGTCGAGAATGGCGCTCATTCGCTAAAAAGAAACGCTCAATGGGAAGGATAGTTTTAGGGCGTTTCAAAAAGCGGGGAGAAGTGGACTAATTAACCAGTTGGAGACATTGGAAACGGCCGCCATCGAAAAGGAAAAGCCGGATGAAACCGAATAAGAAGGGAAGTCAAAAGTCATCATGGGGTGTGTCGCGACTACAATTCACAGTTCTCGGTGATGCACAGCAGAGATCAAAACAACAAGGGGAGGGCGGGAGAGCTAGGGGGAGGGCATCTCAAAAACGGTTGGAAGGGGTCAGGAGGGGAAGGAAAGCCAGTGACGTAGCTACAAAGCATCGTTCTATGTGGAAAAGAGCCGTGAATGGAGACAAAAGGAGAGGAAACAGAGACCAACAGTGAAAACTCACCTGTAAAGTGGAGGCGATAATTGTGAGAGAGGTAGGTCTCAATGGAAGACAGCGCGCCCAGCACAACAAAACCCAGGAGGGAATAGAGTCGCCATGAGCGAAAACATCAAAACGCCACTCTCTGCCCAAAACACGTCCCGGAAAAAGAGGATCCGGAACAACACTGAAGGTGAAGTAATTGTAACTAAGAGGCGAGTCACGTAAGAGAGGACGCTTCTGCCAAAAACCAAATTTTGCAAAACGAGCACTCCAAACCAACTACGAAGATGAATGTGGAGAGGAAGAGAATAAAAAAAAAGACCTTCACAATCACGCTGGTAGCAGGGGTTGGTTTAAGAAAGTGCACACCCCCCAAACGCCGCAAGGTAAAAGGAAGGGGACACGCCTACGCCCGGGAAATTTAAGCATCCAGGAGACTGGGCACAACAGCGAGGGAAATCTGGCGGGGCTCTCGTCAGGAACAAATCCGGATTACCAAAGACAGGTAAAAAGAGAGGTAAGAAGCAGTATAAATGCAATTCGTTTTCAGCAGAAATAAAAAAGGCGGGCAGAAGGTCTAGCAACATGTATCGACGAAAGATTGTGAAGAAGGATATAACAAGGTGTGCCTGCTGGAAAGGGACCCAAAAAGGCGGAACTATGTACACGCAGCCGAAGGTGAAGATGGGGGAAGATCCACTGCCTTGCAGGACTGTCTGGGGTCGGGAGTATGCCCAGGATTCTAAGCCGGATAAGTAGGAGAAACACGGGAAACCGGGTTTTTAAAGTGGTGGCCGTCCAAAGGGGTCGAGAGGGGGGCAAGGCTACACGTTATTTGAAGGTTGGGGGGGGGGTTAACCAGGTTTGACAGAGACGCGACTGTGGAAACCAGAGATAAACACAACACAGTTGGGAGAGGGGGTTGACGCTGTACTCGCGGTTATATGAACGGTGATACTAGGGTCGAATCACGGGGAAAAGGAGGGAGCCAGGCGCACGCTTATTTGTGCAGAGAAAAGAAACCAAAAAGAAGGGAGCAGGTGAAATGGATGAGTGAGCCCACTATTTTTTCATAGAAGCAAGAAAAAGAGCTGAGGAATAAATGAGGATTCATGGCTGCGTAAGAACAAGTCAAGGGGAAGGTTCTGAAAACCAGAGTGGGGGTTAAGTGAAAACAACTATCAAAAGGAGGAAACAGCACACAAATGGAAGGGGAGGGGACAAAGACGTCAAGAAAAAAAGTACTATTTTAAGCAGGGCGTCAGGAATAAAAACATAAGTCCGAAGTACTGAAAAAATACTAGAGAAATAAAGAAAGGAACAGCCTATCGTGGTTTCGCCAAATCTGCCCTATCTGAAAGGGAGGGTAAACTCGCAAATAATTTGAATTTCGCAGGGCGTAAACGCCTACACTGGGCGCTAAGGGGGGGGGTAAACTGGAACGAGGGAGGGCTAAAAAGAAACTCAGACTCATGCTAATTCAGACTGTTAATCAACGTTGTGTCCTGAATGTTCAGTAAAAACGGGGGGGGAGGGGTCGCACACCTTGAAGGAGCAACATCTTTGGCTGACTAAGAGGAAAACCGAAAGCAGTCAGGGACAAAGGTGCGAATGCGGGTGTGGTAGAACACCAAAGGAAGTCAGGTTCGGAGATTCACAGAACCTTGCAGGATAATGGGTCACCATAGCAATGACGCAGGGCTGGGGCGCAAGGTGAAAAAAAACAGGCTTTCTGGCAGGGGGCGGGGAGCGGGGGCAGACACATGGCAGGGATGCTAACAATACCGTCAGGGAAACGCAAAGAGGCCAGAGGGAAGTTATTACGGAACCTCAGATGGCCTAGGAGAACGTGGACGGAAGCATTAGGGAACTGGAGCGTAGTGGGTCCGAGACGTCGACTATTTCTGGATTAGCCAAGGGAAACAGCCTTTTGTCCGCAGGAAAGGAGTACAGAAGTGCAAAATAAGTGGGAAAGTCAGCATAGAAAAAAAGCGAACAAGCAGAAGGCTGCTAAAAAGTCGAAAGAGTGGAAGCAAAGACCGGTCTTATAAGGCGATGCCCAATTAATATATACGAGGACAAGACAAGGGAGAAGGAGAGTCGGGCCCTGCGCCAGCAGACGGCATCCATTCTGTGGGAAATAGGAAAAAGAAAATGGAAACGGGTCCCACCCGAATTTCATAGCGGGGGCATGGCTCGAGAAAAAAAAGCCGTAAAGCCCCAACCCACTCTACAAGATCGGATAAGGAAAAGGAAAGCTGAATTGTGGAAACAAAACGGAAAGAATGCCTCCTACAGAAATGGGGACCATTGTAGCGAAGGGAAGAAAGGAAAAAGTAAGGATGAAAGTATCACAACTTCGGTTAAGAACCAAGAGAAGGGAAAAAGGTGTGACAAAGCGGTAAAGAATAATAACACTCACTGAAACTGAACTCGCTTTAACCAGTACAACTGAAAGCAGGAGAGTGAGCCTCGAAGCTGATACGGCAAGCAGGGCCCGGACTACGAGCGGTCAGACGCGAGAATGTCAACAAAACATATCGGAGCGGAGTGGGGAGAATGAAAAATGCAGCTGGTGACATTAGACTCGTCTTCTGGAACTCGGCGCGGTGTTAGCAGTGTGTGGGGAAAAGGGAAAGGAATAAGCGTGTTTACGGGGGAACTTTGGATAAGTCGGTTACCGAGAAGGGGAAAAGCAGGAATAAGAGACTATCCACTTAAATTAAGGGTCATAAGCCTAGGTAAAACCATTGGCAAAAAGGAGGAGAATGAGGTGAATATGGTGAGTAGGAAGTGTTACTTCCTTGTACTTCAAAGATCTTTAAACCCGTTGCTAACCGTAAGAGATAAGAAAACAAGAAAAGAAAAAGAGAGAGAAGAGAGGCCTGGTTGAAAATTGAAAGTGACGTAGCACGAAGGAAATGCCACAATAAAAACGCAGGCAGGAGATAAGCCCAGCTTCATTCAGTAGTTCATAGGGGAAAAGGGAGGGAGAAATTCTTGTACCACGGGATAAGGGATTAATTCTCGGGTGGCTCTTTCATCCGATCCGGGGTCACAAGAAGTCTTAAAAGCATAACGAGGGGAATCAATGTACGCAGGGTAAACCAATGTCCCGCCTTGCCGAGTCTATTTGAGGGACAGCTTCTTGCTGTGTCGATCACAAGCAAATTAAACAGTGGAGTGAGCCGGTCGGTTAGCCTATAAAACGAGTGTAAGCGGCCTTGGGGGAAGGAGGAGAAGGCAGATGTCGTAGGCATGGCAGGTGTAATTGCCGGAGTGTATAATCGGAATTAAATAAGGACGAAGAGGAGAATAACTGGCTAGATAAGACAGAAGTTGGACGGGATGCACTTGGGTTGGAAATCATGCATTGGGCCTTAAAAGGCCTTTGCAGATCTTGGGGGCTGAATCTGTTTCAAAGAAGGAAGAGGGGTGAAAAGTGAGATATTGGTGAGACCAAAGGGGGGCTGGATTCTATGACAGATCTGGCTCGGTGATATCCTGTCCTTTACAAGAAATGCATTGTGAGGTGGAGCCAGAAAATATTGTCGCAGGTAAATAGACCTGAGAGGGCGAGATAGACGGGCACCTTGAGATAAAAAAGGAAGAAGACGCTGCGATTTTTGTTCGGTGCGGGTTCTTCGCCGCGGGGAGCTGTTTGTCATGGGTAAAAATAAAGGGGAAAATGTTGTGGGGGGGGGGGGTGTATGTACTTGGAGCTGGAACGGCCAAAGTCGTGTCTCAAAATAAGGTGTGAGGAGGTAAAAATGATATGTTGCAAGAGATTTGTCGTCCAGCCAGAAGAGGGTGTCTACTTATAAACAATAACGTTAATTTAAAATAAATGGGACTCAAGGGGGGTTCTTTACCCAGCCTCCTTGACTGGAGGGACCGGAGGAAAAAAAACAGCTTGTCTGACTCTATTTTAAGAATAGGCGCCTCCGGTATGTGAGCACAGGCATAGCCTAGCTCCCCTCCGTACAGGCGCATACTAAAATGCACGTCTTATTCACCTACTCTAGCTCACGAACCGAAGAGACCCGGTGGGACGGACGAAATTGGTGTTTAATAGGGGTAGGAGGTGGCTGGGCGATATGAAAATTAGGGAAAAATTGCAGGTGGGAGAAATATTTGGAAAGGACTCATCCAGGTCCGTATAAAGTGGACAGAAGAAAAATCTTCCTTATTGTTGAGTTGAAATGTGTAATGCTGGAAAGGCTTTGGAGCTTAATGGTCAAAGAAGGTTTTACATGTTTTTGTTGGTTGCCAATCTGCCCTTTTATTTTTGTTTGTCTGTTTTTTTTGTTGTGGGATACGTTTTGGTTGGGTATTTGCTTACTAGCAGCGAAAGAAGGGGGGAAAAGGGGGGGTGGCATAAACCTCAAATCCTGTTCCAAGATAAAAACACCAATCTAATAGCCGTGGTCGTATAATATCCCAGCTAGTGTCAGAAATTGCAAATGAGGGTGTTGGTTTGTGTAAAGGTGAGTGAGGTGGGGGAACAACGATGCGGAGGAGTGAGAGGCGGAGAGAATGCAGGTGCAGTGTACGTGAGTGTGGGAATGACTGGTGGATGTTTAAGTTTGTTTTGTTTGGTGGTGCTCACTGTATATCTTTTTTTTGGTTTCTGTTGGGATTGGGGGTGTTTATGTTGTTTGTAGTCCCTGTGACTGGAGCAATGGTTATATGAGGAGGTAGCATTGCGTGACCTTGCTGTGCAGAGGTCTGAGTGGATATATTGTTGGGTTTTTTTGGTGTGGTTGTGGTGTTTGCTGTTGTCTCAGCGCTGTTTTGTTTGGGTTAGTTGGTAGCTTATATCAAACTGTAGATCAGAGGTGCCGGTTTTGGTTATTGTTTAATCGCTTGGGTTCTGTTTTTTTGGGTTTTGTTTTGTTTCTGCCTGAGGGTTGGTGGCACGTTATTGTAACATGCGAAGACTTGGTTTTTGGTGACCGCCCTATCTGCTCCGTTGACGTTGCTCCGGACGGTAGAAGGGTGGACACATAAAGATATAATGCTGCCTGGCGATGAGCACCGGAAAGCGCGACCTATGCACGTCGACATAATACTCATATGTACGGCGTCTGAGTATAACGGAGGGTGGTGTGTCATCGAAAAAAATAATAGGGGGGGTGGTGGTCGTCAAGTTGACGCATAATCGTTGAGCGACGGATCAATAATTTGTGTTCGTTTTCAGTAATAAAACTAGTGTGTTTGTTAAGGGGCCAAAGACAATAATAACGTCGAGGGAAGACAGGACTGCTTGCTTTGGCTTCTTTTTTTTTGTTTTGTGTTTGGCGTCCTTTTTTTGTTTTTTGTTTTTTCCCTACGTTTCTGTTGGACGTCAGGCACCAGTAGGGAAGAAGTGTCCTTATTGGGGCGATGTGAAGCCGGGAGACTATGAACCAGCGTCATGCAACAAAAAATGGGCGGTTGTGGGTTTGGCGGGGAATCGGCGGTTAAATGTAAAAGCAGACGCGGGTTGGTTGTGTGGAATGGACAGAAGGCAGGATGAGATGTTTCAATACCTGGCTGAAGGACGAGTTTCAAGGAACATAGGGCCGTAACGGCTTAGCAAAAATGTATACGTTGTCTTGAAGATGGTCAAGGAACATGACTCGGTAAAGGTAGCATAAGTGTCCGTGGACTGGTTAGGGAGATGTGGGTTTGGGGGTTCTTAGTAGACAGCTTGGTGTATTATGGCGAAACGGGTGGGCACAGAATCTTGAAGGCGACGTCCCTGTCGTCGTGCTGTTTTTACGGTTTCAAATTGGGTATGGTGTCCAGTGACGTAGTTTTTCATATGCTTTTGGGGCAGGTGAAGGGAGGGGGGGGGGGTGGTTTTTGGTGCACTGAATCGATGAGCCATCCGTCCAGCAGGGGGTGAGTGGGGGAATACGTAGGCATGGCGCAAACGGCAGTGAGGTGGGGTGGGTCAGGGGGAGAAGGGGAAGGGGCGTGTGGGGGGTGGCGCTTTGGTGGGGTAGTTGTGTGGGGACTTTTCTCTCGGTTGGTTTTAGGGGGGTGCAATTTGGGAGTTGAGACTCAAATGTCAGAGGGGGGGTGGTGGGGGGACGATGGTTTCCCACGGGGGGTGGGGGGGGGGGGTGGTGTGCAAGTTTGGGGGTGGCATAGGTTTGTGTTGGGGGTTTGTGGATTGGAAAGGGGGTGGAAAAAGATGGGGGGTAAGTCTGTGGTTGTTGCGATTACTCTCTCGTGAGGAACAGGGAAAAAAACAGACTAATAGCGAAAGGACGGGGGGGGGCTTTTCCAACCGGAGAGGAATAATTACCTTTAGAGGAAGAAAAAATATGACGTCAGAAAGAGGCGTGCTACTGTCAGCGTCATCATCATTGGTTAAACTAGACTCGCTTCCACTGAAACTTCGAGTACAAGCATCGGCGACTCAACCAGAAAAAAAAACCACCAAAAAAAAAAGCGGAGGGCATCGCGAAAGTAGAAAGGGGAGAGCATCACCAATGAATGGGAGAGGAAGGAGGGGAGGGGCAGATTCAAAAGGGTGGTGTGCTCAGGAGCAGAGCTCCGCGGTAACGGCATGGCGACGAGAAAGGGGAAGCACCTAAAGGGTATCAGAGAGTTTATCGTTCGTCCATGACTATAAAGATCGACCCGCGGGAAGACGAAAATTAGTCAAGAAGAAAGGACAGGAAACAATGAGGACATAACCGACTTCCACTCCGAAAAAACTCCTGAAAACGCCTACTTACAGGGCGAATCGCGAAAAAACCAAAAAAAAAGGGGGAGGGGGAAAACTCAAGCGGTCACGAAAAAAGAAAAAGAAAAAACGCCTTTCACACAGAACTTATAGGGCATAACAGAATCACTGAACAAAAAAAATACACTGAAGTGAGCGGAGAGAAAAGAAGGCCAAGGTAGGGAAATAAGGCGGAGAGAGAGGGTTTTGGGTTTACGAAGATGTGGCCAAAAACCCAACGGCAAAGGAGAATAGTCCGCGGTCAGACAAAAAAACGGCGTGACGCCAGCCGAAGAGGCTTTTCGCGAAAACCTAGGGGAAAAAAAATAACGCTGGAGAAGAGACGCGCAAATCAAAATCAAACGATTACGAAAGGGAACAAAAAAAAAAGGAATTAATAGATGGGTGAAAAAAAAAAAAGGCGTAAGTGCAATCGGGCCGGGCAATCGGAGAAGAATGCCTAACGGGGATCAGAGAGATTACTATGACCACGCTTTGCCGGAGAAGAGAGGGCCCGCAATGGAAGGGGGACGAAGGTGAATACGAAAACGCCGCAACCCCCGTGGCCGCGGGGAAGGCAAAAAACTGCTTGCAGGGGAAGGGTGCGGATTAGCCCATGAGATGAAGAAAAAAGGACGGTCCTAGAAACCACAAAAGGTCACCGGTAGCGTTTGGTGGGGACATGGGAGGAACACGTGGAGGTGTGCCAAAACGGTCGATAATTTTGGGAGGGTCGTGGAAAAAGAGGAACAAACGGGGTCGGTCGAAATGGATTGTTGACGTAAGTCGAGTTATCCTACCCCCTTGTGGATAGGTAGATAAAAATAAGGGGGATAAGATTTTGACGCGTACAGAAGACGTGTATGCGTTAAGACTGCAGAAAGGTTCATCAAATCCTTGCCCGAGGGGGGGAAACCAAGGCGAGACGTTATGTACGTTTGATCAAGCGTACCAAGGGCCGATCCATTTGAAGAGTAGTTGGAAGTAAAAGAAGCGGTTGAGAGAGGGTGAAAAACGGAAAAGCTCGGGGAAAAGTGAGTATAGGGAAAATCAGAGTTGATTGGTATGTAAACAAGCTTAGGCAGGACGGCCCGAGAGGGGGGGTAGCCGCTTTCTCAAACATCCTTTAGAAAACAACACCGCTTGGAGGTCAAAAAAAAAATCGAGGAAAAGAAGAGTGTGGGCAGGTCTACATTCATCACGAGATTTTACTGTGAACAAGCTTCCTCAAAGAGGGGGAAGGGGTACTGCCTGGGGGAGAGACCCATTAAAGGATTCACATTTCAGTGGAAGGGAAAAATAAGTGGAATTGGACATAAATAAGGAAGATCCACGCTACAGGGCGCTAGAGGGGGGGTGAGAGGCAAGAGGCCAGTGAGGCTTAATAGGGCAAGTTAAACAGAAAATCATTGATCGCTCAAGGAGAATTAAGGACGTTTAGAGATTGAAAGCCGGAAGAATAGGTGTGTCATGACAACACCCTTTTGTTTCGTTAGCAAAAGAGGGGGAGCAAGAGAACCAGGCACGCAAACCTGAAAGTTGCAGCTGCACAAAGGGAGAATCGCTGGCTGGAAATTATCAGAAAAACCAAAAGTACGGGAAAAGGGGAGCCAAGCCCTTGCCAGGGGATCAATGGGGGCGGGGGGCGTACTAGTAGACGAAGGCAGGAGGTAGAAGTGGCAGAGAGCTTGCGGGAGAGGGGCAGGTCGGGCAGGCCTGTTGTGAGAGCAATCACAACCGGGCAGAAGAGTAAAGACGAGCGTGGGGGAAAGAGGAGGGGCAACAGGAGAAAGCGGCGCTGCCGTAGCGAAAGAGTTGAAGCCGGGGTCACAGGA
>Ga0179593_1472184_pt1 | contig 12030 bp, 14 predicted proteins | sample CZODoug2_1_08_16_FD_185931 | JGI IMG/M metagenome (GOLD analysis project Ga0179593, IMG submission 185931) | Vadose zone soil fungal communities from Angelo Coast Range Reserve, California, USA - CZODoug2_1_08_16fungal (PacBio error correction) | ecosystem: Environmental > Terrestrial > Soil >...
TCGTGAGGGCTCTTGATAGGACCATCAGGATAGAAGGTGCCGGCGGCAGGGGGAGCGTGATCCAATAGTGACGGGCGGGTCAAAGTCTGTATTTGGGATTTCCCCGGACTCTGGGGAAAACCAGGGGGTCCAGACGAAGAGAGAGTGAGTCGCCGAGGGAAACTGTTAGTGACGCCCAGGAACCGGCAAGAACGAACAAAGGTCCGGGATTTACTACGGGCCGGATCGGAAGAGGCGGTTGTCCCAGACGTGTCGTAGAATTTGAAATGGAAGAAAGGAAATCCAGTGGGTAGAGCGCCATCCAACTTGGTAATCGTTGGGCAATCAGCACGTGGTGGCTTGCGGGGCAGACGCCGCCGAGAAAAAATTTGGGGGAAGAGATAGCAGGCACTAAGGGAAGGGGGGGGGAAGGTAATAGAACCTCTGCCAAGTAGGCCCAGAATTGCACGACCCAAAAGAAGGATGAAGGTCCGCAATTCCGTCTGACCGGGAAGGTTGGGCGCACCACGCAGAGGGGGGTCGGGGAAAAGTGGGAGATTCACTTCCAAGATGTGGGGGCGACGAAGCGTTGTTGGGCAGAAGGAGAAGGTGGACAATGGAAAAGCGCAAACAAGTCGGAAACTTGGGCCGGTCAACGGTCTAGAGAAAGAGGAGGGGCTTTTTCTGGATCGGAGAGACGTCGGACGAGGTGCGGCGGAGGCAGCTGCCGGTTGGACATCAGGTCGCGCAGCAATGGAACTCCATCCTAGTGAGAGGAGAAGAGCGAAAAGATCGGGGGAGAACACCGAGCGGGTCGATGTAATTTCTCGTGCCCCCTGGAGCCTAAACGAACCGGGTCGAAGAAAAAAAGATTCCAGCAAACCATGCGGCGAGGTAAGTCGGCGATTCACGCACGGCTTTTAAGAGAGGGGGGGAAAACCAACCTCTGACTTGTCAAACGTCTTTCGTCGTATCAGAAGAAAAAGGGGGTTGACGGACTCGCAGAGTCCCGTAGGAAAAACCTGCCACTAACTTAGGGGGGAGGGCCCTTTCCTCGGAGTAAGAGGAAGGGAGGAAGATTGCAGTACCGCGGGGGGGCGTCGGTCAAGCCATGAGTGTTTACATCGCCTGGGAAATCAGGGTAGGAGAGTTCCGTCGATCAGTAGGAGGAGGTCGAAGAACTGGAAGGCCTCCATGGGTGGCGGTGGCTTTTGAGGTAAGGTGGACTGGCAATCCGGGTGCAAAGACGTAGAGCCTGCGTCCCTCCGCCGGACGTAAGAGGGGGTGGAAATCTGAATATAAACGGAAAAATAAATCCCATTTTTTGGTTCATTGTGGAATCTCAATGACAGACCAGTGGCAAAGGAACGCGGAACGGGAGGGACCTTCCTATCCGGACTGGGAGGGGCTAAAGAAGAGCTGGTTACGGGCCCGCATGAGGAGCTGATGTATTCCTTGGGAGGACCGCGTCTCATTGGGGGAAGAAAACGTCTTTCGCAAAGGTGCCAAAGATCGGGAAAAAGGGCAGTCGTTGAAAAATTCAGGGAAGGCTAACGATCCACAGTGAGGCGACCACACGATAAGACATATCTCGGGACGGGGGTCCAGTGGAACTGCCATCTCATCAGAAGACTTCAGAAACATCCCAAAGTTCACCATGAAGGCAGGGGTTCGCAAGACCCTCTCGCCTCCTGATACGGGCGGATACCCCAGGTGCGGGAAAAGAGGGAGTCAGATCCTATATGGGGAACGAGAGGACTTTCCCGACCAGAGGGTTCACGGACGCCGGCATGGGGTACATCAAAAATCAGGACGTGTGCCTTTTTCCTAATTCATAGTGCTGGAAGGGACAACGCAATTTCTCGTTGCGTCAACTAAAATCCGTTGAAAAAAAAGTCTCAGCTGAGGGAAAGTTTCAGATCGTAAACAGAATCGAAGTACTGCATGATCCGGAAGAATAGTAGGCATTGGGGGCTAAGAAGAGCGTGTTGACGATCGTCCAATGATGGCGTCCAGGAGACGAAGGGGGAGAACAATTAAAGACGTACCGAGAGTTGGTCAGACCAAAGGGACATGTTCGCTCAGACGACCTGTAAGGATTAGTTATGACCTGCCTGGGGAGCCGCTTTATGGAGGTCGAAAGCGGAAGAACGCCGCAAGAGAAAAGCAACACGAAAGGATGGACCGTCTACCAGCATACCGGGTTACGTGAACTATGGGGAATGACCGTGCGAATGGTGGGAGGACTGTAAATGGAGAAAAGGGAGCGCAGGCAAAAACGTTTAAAAAAGAGGGGCAGGGATACCAGAGGAAAAGGCTCTACCGATGGGTGAGAAAAAGACCGGAAAAGGAAACTATTACCCGACCAGAATGACGGGGGGGGAGGAAATATCTCATAGGGGGGTTGCTGGTACCGCAATCCACCAGAAGTAGCTGTAGGCGCCATGTGAATATGAGTTCCGGGCTGAAATCGGAAAGTGCCACACAAAAAAAAGGGAGAGACTCTTACCATTGACAAATAGGTGGTCCGCGTTCTTCAGCTATTTGCTGAGAAAAGTACGGGAAGTTCTTGCATTTCAAGACTAAGAAAGAGGAAACCGTCTATATCAGGATGGCCAGGAAAGAAAGGGGGATGGTTAGGTCTTGCTTTGAACAGTTTCTTGGGAGACACCTAAGAAGAGGATCGGTAGGAGGATTCGCCGGTGGGGGCGTCTTTACCCTTGCGGACTCACCAGGAAAGACCGATCTCACGGGCGGCAGTCCCAGGGAAAGAGGGGGGAAAAGGCGAGGGGAACGCGGCAATCGTCGAGAAAATTGAAAGAAGGCGCAGGAACCCATCTCAGAGACAACAAAAGTATAAGAATATAGGTGGGAAGCTCGTCCAAAGGATCAAGGGGAAAGGCAGACATGGGGGGAACCATATACTTTTTGAAGGCCGCCCAACGAATAGGGAGTTTCAGGACAACATCGGTCAAGGGGGAACGCGAATCGCGCGATCATAAGAGCCTCGGCGTCGGTTCGAAAAAGAACCTTGCCTGAAACATATCAGAAAGGGGGGCCGTTGATGACTAACGCAGGCAGCTGTCAATAATGACTGTACACCCGGGGAGGGAGATTTGAAAAGGAAAGTAAGTGTAAGAAAAGGGAGGAGGGGGAAAAGAAAGAGGGACCATCTTGGTAAGAGTCAGGGGTCAGATCCAGGGGTGTGGGGGGGGACACTTGGCTCGTGGGCCTAGCATATATGGGGCACGTGAGGAAATAGGAAACTTCCGGGGAGAGAAGCCGAGGAATAGGACCAGGCAAGTCCCATAATGGGGCAACGGAAAGGGGGAGAGGGGAGAAGGAGTCTCCGTCAGTTAGCACAAGCGAATCGAGAAAATGTGGAGGACAATAGAAAATGTTGCCCAAGTTTTGGAGACCTAGAAGTCGTAAAAAAGGCAGAAAGTCAGGGAGAAGGGGGGGGACGTGAACACGTTATGCGATAGATCGGAGAGCTTGAGTTATAGGAGGAGGTGCCTAGAGGGCTGGAAACTGTTCCAGGAAAAGGGAAACTGAAGGAGAAAATCCGATGGAAATGGATAGAGGCAAGGTCCGTCACTGTGGAGAACAAAAGGGTGAGGGTCATTGGGAGAACTGCTCCTGGCCACGACTCCTTGCGGTCTAGAAAAAAAAAAGAAAGATGAGCCAAAGAAGGCGATAAGTTAAGGGAAGAACTGCCCGGAGGGAACTGTTCTGGGAAGAGACCAGGAAAGAAGATGAAAGAAAGGGTGTCAACGGCTGCGTCAGGGGGAGAGGAAAGGAAGAAAGTTCGTCCAGCTATTAAAGGAAAAACCGGCACACGACGTTATTCGTATCAACAGGGAAAAGGAAAAACGGGGAATATGGGAAAGGAAGGTTCAAGAACCGCTGGAGCAGGGGGGACAGCCATGTCGTGGAACTCTCCTGCAAGCAGGCGGAATGAATATCTCGAAACGATAGGGAGCGAAACCGCGGGACGAAGGTTTGGGGTAGTTCGTTTTATCATGGTAAAATTCGACTCGGAGTTTGAGAGGTAGACAACGGCGGAAGAAGGGACTTAATGAGGCAGAGTTGGAATCGCGGGGGAAGGGTCCGACAGAGAAAGACATGCCAGGGGGTTAAGAGACGGGCCTCCTAAACAGTGCCGGGGAAACCCTCTTGAACGTCAGATGCGGAAGAAGATCTGCGGGACTTGACTTGGAGGGATACCCTCATTGGGCATATCATCCTTCACTTCGGGCTTATGGGAGTGTGGAGGTCATGGACAGAACGACCTTGCGTGGGGGAAAAACAGAGGGGAAAACCCAACTCATGTAAAAATGGCATTAGGTGCGAGGGGAGAAATAAGTTTCGATTCAAAAAGAAGATGAAGCGCAGGCTTAGGGGGAAAGACCTTCTAGGACGTATGGCAACCGTATGAGTAATCATACCAAATACCCCAAAAAGTAATGTGAGGACTTTAGGCACAGGAGAAGAGAGCCGGAGGAGAACGTACCTGTATGGCCATGGGAGCCGAACGAAAGGGTCGCAAATTCTGAAGGGAGGAAATCTTAAGAAAAATGTTTTGAAAGGGACCCCAACACCAGAAGGCAGCTGGAAAGAACCACGGGTTCTACTTTAGAAGGGGACCAAAGGGGAGATGGCAGGCGAGAAAGAAAAGGTCAAAAACAGTAGACAGGAGGCGGGGAATGGGAAGAGCAATAATCTAAACTAAAATAGCCGAACTGTGAAGCGCGGTCAGACCCCGCGAAGTCTAAAGGAGAAAGGATGACACTTACATAGGGGCCGAGCGTGGTGAGAAATCTTGTTTCAGATAGAAAGAGACCCGGGAAATTATGTGAGGAAAGCTGGGTAAACCTTGAGGGAAAAAAGGAAAGAGGCCTACGAAGGCAAGGGCAAGGTCAGCAAGCCTACTAAATATCTCTACGAATTGAAAAAGCAGGATGAGGGAATAAAAGGGAGCCGGATGGGGAGAGGAAAGTGGGCAGAAACCTGGGCTCTTCTGCAAAGCGAAAAGAAAGGAAAAAGAGGGAAGGGGTAAAGGGAAGGAAGAATTGTGACCAATACTGAAGACGAAGGAAACCCACCATCAGGAGGGGTTGGGAGGAAGGAAGGGGGCAAGAAGGAAGCGGCGGTTCCGGAAGGCTCCTCCTAATTTCATGGGGGAAAAGTTTCACGAATGATAAATTAAAAAACAAGGGCACACCAGACGGAGGAGCGTGACAACAGGACTAGGAAACAAAGGCATGGGGGAAGAGGTACTGAAGACAGGTGAACAAGGAAGGGTCCTTTCTTCTGAGACCAGGTATAAAGAGGAGGCATCGAAAAGGTAGGAAAAGCACGGCCCCAACAAATGATGTCGTGCTTAATAGGGGTTCAGGTGGACCCTAAGCAGCTCCGAATCGCTATGAACATAAGCATTGTCCATGTCTGAAGAGGCCGGAAATCCATATGAGGCGGTCGTCTCGCAGAAAAAGAGGACGGGATCACGGAACTCTTCATCTTCTAGTTTGTAAGAGAAGTCTACTAACCACTCCGGAAAAACAACACAAGGAAAGGAAAGAGGGGACATATAGAGATATTTGACGTTCTGGCGAGGATAGGAAAAAAAGAATAAAAATAAAATCGGGAAGAGCGCTCCAGTATACCAGAAACGGTTTACGCCGCCCAGCGCTAATTGGCCGGAATGAGGCAAAGACATAGGAGCGCTGAAGGAGATAAGAGATCTCGGCGCGCTGAGGGGGGAAGACGGAAACGACGGCGAACTATCACCTGTAAGGGGGGGGAAGAAAGCAGGCCGGCGTTCAGGGAAATATACGGGTAGAAGGCGTATGTGAAGGAAAGAAAGGAAGGGTAAAAGCGCCCAGTCGCGGTAAAAGGAAAGCGCCAAGAAGTGTATACTGTGTTCATCTCAAAAGGGGGGGTTTGGGAACATTGCGCAGTGAGGGACCGCACAGCCGAGTGAACATTTGGGGGAACGGCTCAACTGGGAAGGGGGACTCAGGATCACTGCGTCCGAACGGAGACATAAGGGAAAAAAAAGGAAGGAGTGAAGAGGGGAGGAATTGGGATCCGCAGTTGGGCAAAGAGAAGACTGGGGCAAATGGATATTTCACTGAACAGGGGGGGCTAAACGAGCTTGATCAGAAAGCGTCGGGGAACAAGTCACAAAAAAAGGAGTCGAAAGGGGGGGCCGTGACTCAGGTCAGATAATCAAAGAATGCTGAGTGCGTCGTATCGGGGCTGAGTACGCGTTGAGGGGAGGCGTTAGCATTGAAGGTGACTCAAGGGTAAACAGATTCGAAGGAGCCTCGGGCGGGAGAGGAAACTCAAAGAGGGGAGAACAAAGCTGAGGGGGATAGGTAGTGTTCTCCTAGGGAAGAAAAAGACGAAGAAGGAAGGGTCTATACGTAACAAAAGGCTGAAGAAAAAGCGCCTAGTTTTCTCTCAGCGATTCGGGGGAAGGGATGTGGGAAGAGGAGCAAAGGAAATACGAGGCTTGGGGAGAAGTGGCAGGGAGGGACGCAAAACTACACGTTGGTTCCAAAAACGATTCCGTCGGCAAAAACGGCCAAGAGCGTGTTACCGGAGCCGGAAATTGAAAACATGTTGAGGGTACAGTTAAGATTGGAAAAACTGAGCTTGGAAGTTGGGCGGGCCGGCAATGGCATCCAGGATGCCGGAGGACGTGACGCGGCGAGAAACGGGGGAAGGACGCCTGACTGGGGACGGGGCTGCATGGTTCATTAGAATTGCGAGGGGTGCAAGAGGGAAGGACCGCGCACCTAAAGACTCCTTATGAGGAAGAGTGTGGTAGGCTCCCCCCTTAGGGAAGATCAAGCCTAACCCATTGGGTCGAGAGAGTAAAAGAAGAGGAATTTTCATTACACGAGGGATTGTCACTCTGGAATTCACTCAGCTCTCACTTGCGCTCCATCGCAGGGAGGGTTGAGGCCTCCGGGAGTGGGTTCCAGGATTAAACCGCTAAGATGCAAAGGGAACCTGAAGACAGCCGATCGAAAAGGAATGCTGTGATTCTGCGGGGAGAGCCATGAACGATTTCCACAGATGAACAAAGAGGAAGGGGGAGACTTCTGAGCAAAAGGAGGACCAAGGCTCGAGGCTCAAAAGACAAAGTCACAAGACCCATTAAGGGAGGCCGGAGGGTCAGATCAACTCCAGCTAGAATGCAAGAAGTAAAGGGAGGGAAAAGGGAGAAAAGAAAACAACTGGCAGCAAGCGAGAGGCACTGACCTTTAAATCTGCCCCACATGGCAAAGGGAGGCCGTCAGCGGTACAAGGAAAGGGAGTTGAATTTTGGTGAAGGGACAACTCTGGGGGGACTGGAACACCATGGGCTTTGAAGCGTAAAAGGGTAGGGGAAATTAAACAGGATAGGATAGGGACTGGGTCGAGCGAAACAGAAAGGATAAGCGGCGTATCTCCGATAATTGAAAAGTGATTTTGATTTTAACAATGAGACCAGACAGGAGTGAGGAGGGCACGCACGAAGAAACAATGAAGAAACAGAGGTGGTCTGCGTTTCCGAGGAGCCAGACGCCCCTGGCGAGGAGTGGAGGTCAGGGAGAAGCGTTTCCCCGGACAGAGAAGGGAAGCCGAATAGGGGGAACGCCGATTTCCTCCTACCGAAGGAAAAACTAGGGGATAGTAAATGAGGAACGGCCAAAGGGAGAGGAAAGGGGGGGGAGGATGTTGGGTCCTACCGGAGAGCGCTACGCTTCGTCGCAAAATCTTTAAAGAAAAGGGTGGGAAAAAATGCCGATTGTGCCACGGCCGAAAAAGAATGAGAAAGGCGAAAATACGGGGTGGGGCGGGGAAGGAGGGTCAGGGCATGCGGGGAGAGGAAAGGGAAGAGCTAAAGAACCGGAAGCCGCGCGGCTACTAATGTCCGCATCTCCAGCAAATGCAATGACAAAACAACCAAAAGCGAGGAGCTGGACCACCAAGAAAAAAAGGAGGGGCCAAAAGCGTTCTGACGCGCAGTACGAAAGGAAGGTACGTCTTAATTCAAATAGGAAACGTCGCTCGACGCAGGCGGCGAGTCAATACAAGGGAAATGGGAGTAGGGGCCGGAGGTTAAGGGGGAGGGCCAAAAGATCCGCTGGGGGAAGAGGAGGCAGAGAGCGCCGCGATTCTCTGGGAACAAAAGAGGAAGGTCCGTATTCGAGAGAGGAAGAACCTATAGGTTAGAACGTTCGGGGAGCGGAAAGTCGGGGGGATCCGGTGGAAGATCAGCTCATCAAAGAACCCGATCTCTCAACACAAGGAGAGGAATATAATATTTCGGGTGCTGATCTGATCGGTCCACGGGAGAAGAGGGAAAGAAGGGGAGAAAGATCCGTGTGACGAAGCCAAGAGAAGTGGGATTTCGTCTTCATCATCTGTACCGCTCCAGAGCCAAGCGCTCTCGCCGCGGCTGAGGAGCCCAGGGAAAGAAAAGGAAAGCACCTGGAAAGGGGGAGTGTAAGAAGGAAAGAGCGTCAAGATAGTCGTTTTCCTCACTTAGATGAGGAGGAAAAGCCAGCACCTGCGAAGAAAGAGGGAGCCTTGGGCGTCCTGCGTCAAAGCGCTATCGCAGGGGTGGTTGGGGGCACGGGGCGCATTGGAAAGGGAAACGGGGGACGCCGAGGAACAGTTTGGGAGCTCGGCCAGAGACGAACTTCCAAGGAGAAGGAGGGAGAGCCCTCAAGAGGAAAGAAGGAGAAAACCCCGGAAGGGGAAGGGAGGGACTTCACGGCATGCGCCCCAGCGAAAGATCAACTGTTAGTCACTGCCCCCTTGAAAAAGATTTTGCGAAGAATTGCAAACAAGAGCGGGAGGAAAAGGGAAAAACCCCATTCGGCGATTACTGTCAAGAAGGAAGCGATCTTCGAAAAGTAGGGGAACTGCTTCCCGAGAGAGGGCCAGGAAAGAGTCAATGGACGGTAAGGTAAACGCGGCAGGCCGATCGCTTCAGACCGAGGTTGGCTCAAAAAACCCAGGCTTGCGCAGGGCTCAGGGCAGAAAAGATGTACAGGGAGATGGGGAGGACTGGAAAGAAAAAAATCTCCGAAGGGAAGATACGACGAGTAGAACATACCAAAGAAAAAAGTGACGGGCTCTGAAGCGGAAAAGTCTTTCAGAGGGAACCAGGAAAGACGCCGAAAAAAAAACTGGGGTGTAAAACGGTTTTGTAATTGAAAAAAGACAAGGGGTTTCAAGTCAAAAAGGTAACACTTAGGAAAAAAAGGAGGACTAAAAAAAGGGCGGTACCGTTCTAAAAACTTCTGTGTCGAAATTCAGCATGAGGAGCGGAAGGAAGAAAGGTGAAGGGTGGGCGTCTCAGGGCATCCAGGGACCGGAGTGCTTCTAAAATCCAACTTGTCTAAAGCCGAAGAGGAAAAGTTTGAACGGGGGATGTTGGGCGGGTGAGCATTTCTGAGAAGTTCATCCGGTTTTAGAGCGAGGCCTTAAGCACAGCCTGACAACGTGAGCGAAGGATCGGACCAGCAGGACGCAACGCAAGGCCATTTTTTTGGGAAGCTCGGTCCCGGCGAAAAATAACAAGATGCTATATACTGGCCTCGTCACTCCATACGCTGGGGGGAAATTTCGGGAGCCAAGCGCAGACGGGGTGGCGGAGCGCCAGAATATTTTTCTGTGTTCTAAGCGGACCGAGCCGGCTGAAAAAGAGGACCACAAGAAGGGGAAAAAGGAGCGTAAAAAAAGGAAGTGGGAGGTGAGTAGGGACGGCGTACGCCGGGCATGGTAAATCCTACGCATCAGTCTAGAAACGGAGCAGGGAAACGCTTCAGGGGCAATAGAAAGAAGTCAGCAAAGCCACAGCCACACGTTCCCAGTAAGGGAGCTTCTAACACGCGATAAGACACCGGCCATGAGACTTTAACTGGGGGGGAAAGGGCGCCAGAAACTAAAAGGGGCTTTCCGACCCCGCGGGACTTCTTTACGTGGAAGAAAATCTGGTGGGAAAAAGGAGCCGGCAGAGGTAGCAAATTTGACGGGCGGCGTTTTGGCCGGAAACACGGGGCGGCCCCATTGCGCGGTGAAGCGGGGGGGGGAAACGACGAAGAAAAGGGGAAAAGGTAAGAGGAGGGGGAATGGTAACGGGAAACAAAAGGCGAAGCGGCAGTGGGTACGCCGAATCCTATTCGCGCATTCATTTCAAGCTCAACGTTATCCTGCGATAGTCTGCAGGAGACGAAAGAAAAGGAAAAAGAGACATCCGGGGCGGAGAAGAACGACTGGGGGGAGAAGTCTGAACTCGCCTTAAACGGATGCTTCATTCCCGCTTAAATGTTCACCAAAAAGAGGGAGGACGCAATATGACAAACGATTTCTCCGTATCCGGAACTCAAGACATCACAGGGTGAGAGGAGAAATAGAGGGGGGAAAAGACCCCGTCTGCCGAAGGGTTAGCTGGAAAGGTCCGCCTAGTCTTCGCGGCGGAAAAGTGAATGTCACCTGAGTCCGCGGAGGGATTTGGAGCACAATTAGGAAAAATTCTCCCGAGAAGACTGAACGGGGGGGCTTCATTAGGGAAAAAAAAGGTCGTGCATAAACCCAGGCAAATCCACGAAAGGAAGGGCGAAAGAAGGAAACCCAAAACGGGGAAGAGCGGCGCTGCAATGCTCAAAAGACACAAACACAGCGGAGCTTTACCAGACGACCAATATCGGCCGCTTGATTAAAAAAGCGAAGGGTCGCTACAAAAGAAAACTTTACCGACCAAAATCTACGACAGGGAGAAACCGTCTATCGCGAACCACCCACACCCAACGGGGCCATGACCATCACGGAGGTGATTTCTGAGAAGGATCCTTGGGCCCGATCCTCGCGCAGAAGGATCGCCGCAGGCGTATGGCAAGGCTGAAGAGTCCCCAACTCCATAAGTCTCGAGGGGGTAGCATGACAAAGCGGATCGTGGGTCACCGCCTGGACGATCAATACGGTAGGAACAGAAACACGAAAAACCGGGATATATCAGACAAAACACCGATGGAAACAGAGAGGATAAGGTCGTAGGGGCGCTTACATGATCTGGGAAGATGAAACTAGCCAGCAGAGAGGGTGGGGATACCGCCAAGAGAAAGGGGATAAGGAGAGGTAAGAAGAGGGGAAGCGAAGGACGCGCTGATCCTCTGAGCTGACGAGGCCCCTCTTATGATTTCGAAATAACTAATCTACCTCAGCCTTCCGTAGGGTAACCTGGGAAGAGGAGGTCGAGGGGGAAGAACTTTGAGGGAGGGGGAATGCAGAAAGACAAAACGTCCCTTTTACAAACCACCACCAAAAATCCCAGCTGCCCTACTCTAAAAAAAAATAGTGGTAATTTCCTGTCAAGAGCTAGGGGTGGGTGAACGGGGGGCGAAGGAGGAAAAACACGCCGAGAAACAGGTGGGAATCTCTGCCGCAAAAAACGCCCGGCGGAGAAAGAGCCAGCTTCCCGGAAGGCACAATAGGGGAAGCCAAAGAAGGGGAGGGGGGGCGATGCGAAGACGGCTGAAGGCATGCTCATGACAACATAAGCGGGAGAAGGGTGATTTTAAAAAAAATTGGCCTAAAGCGAAAGTTGGTTCAGCAGAGCCAGAGGGAAAAATTTAAAAAAAGGCAACCAGTAGTCGAAGGGGGGGCACGTGAAAGTTCGCGATCAGTTTCGGCACAGGGTAGGAGAAGGATGGAGAAGCTTTTCTGCGGCAAGAGGGCCTGACAGAGGTACTAGGGAGAGAACGACTCGAACGATTCCATGCGAGGAGCATCTGATTCTAGCTTGTTAACATCGCTGGTAGTGTTGAGACGGCGGGCAACCCAGACGAACTCCGGAGCTGGAGGACAGACATAAAAACAATGCGCCAATCTCTATGGGAGTCAGTCTAAAGGGGAGAGGAGACATTTGCGGTTTCCCAAGAAAAGGGACAAAAATGTGGCAAACGTCTCGGGGACGGAGAAAACGAGCAAAATGAAGGACAAGGGAGAGGTCCCCTCGCAAAAACCGCCAGAAAGCGGAGTGGCTGT